>PPYE01170778.1_pt1 | contig 20862 bp, 17 predicted proteins | sample 1559881 | NCBI WGS metagenome assembly PPYE01 (sample SAMN08240022, study PRJNA423297) | Human gut metagenome, whole genome shotgun sequencing project.
GAGCTTGACCATCCCGATGGCCGGCACGATGTGCTTCTCGATGATATTTGCATAGCTCTTGGCGGTGTTGGGGCGGATCACCGGCTTGCTGTAGGTCTCAAACCACAGCCTGCACCACTCCGCCACGGTGTAGTCCTCGTTGTGGTTCATCGGGATACCCCGGTTGTCCCGGATGGCCCGGTCCAGCTTTTCCTTGCACTCGGCCCGTGTCTTGGCGGACACGCTTTTCTGGATGGCACGGCCGGTGGCGGGGTCGATCCCCAGGGTGTATCTGCCCTCCCAGCGGCCGTTGGGCTTTCTGCGGATGCTGCCCTCGCCGTTTGCTCGTTTCTTTGCCATTGGTTGTCCCTCCTTTGCGGCTCGCTAAGAGCCTCGTTTCACTCGGTTGCTCGCATGCATTGCGCCTGCGGGCGCTTACGGCAACACAAACAAATACCACAGAATCCCGGAAATAGCTACTAAAATATTTCCGTCTTTTGAGCCGCCTGCTCCTCGATCCACGCCATGAACTTATCGCGGGGGACGATGATGCGACTGCCCAGGGTGATGGTGGGGAAGTCCTTCCGGTGGGCCACCTCGTAGGCGTGGGCCAGGCCGATGCCCAGCACATCGGCCACATCCTGCACGGTCAGCATCAGGGGAAGCTCGTTGAACGAGTTATACTTGGATCGTTTCATCAGATTCCTTTCTACCCTTCCCGCAGAAGGGGTTTTATTCTTTGTTTTGCAGCGCATTTCCTGCGCCGCTCATCCGAAACCTGTTAAAAAGTGCAACGCACTTTTTATAGCACCGCAGGGGCGTCAGGTTTCGCATGAGACGGCGCAGCGTGCATAGGCACGATGCGAGTGTGCGTAGCACACGTGCTTTCTGCTGATCAGCAGAAAGCAGTATTACATGGTCATTTGCGGCCACTGTTCCTCATGGTCGTCCGGTTTGTGGCCCTGGGCGATTTTCTTCTCCCGCAGCTTTCTGAGCCGCTTGCGGTCGATCTGGATACCGCCGGGGCGGGACTCGGGCAGGGAGTTATCCTGGAACACCCGGCTCATGTGGTAGAGCAGTCGCGTCACCGCCAGCATCACGTCGGGCGGGCGCTGTTCCTCCCTGTGATCCAGAAGGTACCGGGCGTATTCATTTCCCTGCTCCGCCGACCGGGTCAGCCACTGAACGGCCTGCTCCTCATCCCGGGGAACATCCTTTCCCATGAGGTACAGCTTGCCCAGCAGGTACTGGGCGTAGGGATTGCCTTGCTTGGCGGAACGGGTGAACCACTCCACCGCACCCGCCGCATCCTGTTTCGTGATCTCGCCGCGGAGCAGTTCTTTACCCAGGCGGTACATGGCCCAGCGGTTTCCGCCTTCCGCGGCGGTGCGCAGCCAGTCCATGCCCCGCACTGTATCCCGCACCTCCAGATCGTCTGAGAGGTACAGCTTGGCCAGGGCGTACTGCGCCGCCAGATGCCCCTGCCGGGCGGCCTGCTCGAACCAATACCGGGCGTTCACCCCATCGGGGATCAGCAGAGGGCCATCCCTCCAGAGCTTCCCCAGCAGGTATTGCGAGTAACGGTCGCCGCCCTTCGCCAGCTTCTCCAGCTCCGATACCGCGCCGCTCCGTTCCTCCAGCGTCAGATCTTCATTCCGGATGACCTCCTGCAGCGTCCAGTACACATAGGACGCATTTTGGAACTGCTCCGGCTCGTCCCGCTGGCCCATGTCCTGGTCCTCGAAGGTGACTTGTCCCAGCCGCAGCCGCTCCGCTTCCCGGATGACGGCGTTTTTGATCTGCCGGAACTCTTTTTCTTTGGAGAGCGGGAGCCGCTCCCGGGGCGTGTCGTGGTAGTAGCCGTCCACCTTTCCCTGGAGCAGGAGCCACTGGTCGTAGCACTGGCGCACGATGGGAAGCCGCTCCATCTGATCCACGATCTCATCCACCAGCCCCTTGAGCCGCTTGGGAAGATAGCCGTAGGTTTTCTTTCCCTTGACCGTCCCCAGCCCCGCCGCCAGCTCCTGCATGAGCCGCTCGGCCTCCGGGTGGTCGCACAGACCGCCCTGCATCGCCTGCACCAGCTCCAGCATGGCCCGCCGCGCCTGCCGCACCAGCTCGTCCCGGGACGCCGACTTCTGCTCGTAGAGGTGGAGCATCTCGTCCCGAAAGATGTCGTTGGTCAGCCTGGACTTGATCTGACGGATGCCCTCTTTGGAGAGGTAGGCCTGTCCGGGTTTGGCCGACCATGCCATCATGTGGACGTGCGGATGCTCGCCCTCGTCGTGGAAGGCGGCGTACCAACGGAAGTCCGCGGGCGGTATTTTCATCGCCGCCGCGATCTCGTTGCGGTGGGCGCGGATGAGATTTCTCCATGCCGCGGCGTTGTCGAAGCCCAGCCGCGCCGCGTCCTCCCGCTTGAGAGAGAGGATGTGCGTCCACACATTTCCGGTGTACTGCTCCAGTTCCTCCATCGCTTTTTCCAGCGACACACCGTCGCTGTCGCCGAACAGGCCGTGGGAACCCAGCCGCTCCGCCCGGGGACGGGTGGCGATATACTTCAGATACTGCTCCGACTGACGGAGCGCGTCCCAGTTGGATTCCAGCGCCAGGGCGAGGAAGGCGGAGGCCGCCGCCTTGGTGGGCTTGGCCTGGTAGCTCTCATACTCGTAGAGGGTTTTGGTGTCGGGGAAGTCCTTCACCAGCTTGGCGATGAGCTGCTCCTGCTTTCGTGTGGGCGGACGGTCATCCGGCAGGATCTCTACCCGCTCCCGCGTTGCGATGTAGCGCAGGTACCCGGCCGCGCCGCCGGTGCTTTTGATATAGGGGCTTTTCAAGATCAGTCTTGCCATGGGTCACCATCCCAGTTCGGTTCTTCGGCGGCGCGCGCCCGCTTCTCCAGCGAGATAAGACCGTTGGTGGTTTTCACGTTCCGAACACTCTCTGCCCGTCTGCGTTTCAGATCGTCCCGGTCGATCTCCATCGCATCCGCGATGATCCCGATGACTATATCCAGCTCCACCTCACGGGTGTACTCCCGCCTGGCGATGAGATCCTCCAGCCGCCCCAGCCTGCCGTCCAGCACGGCCAGGAGCGCCGCGGGCAGCAGAGACTGCGTATCCCGCGTTTCCAGATAGTCCACATAAAAGTTGACGGCCTTTTCCACGAACTCATTTTTGCTCCGGCAGTTGTCCGCAGCGTACCACTGCTCCAGCCTGCGGCTGGTCTCCGGCTTCATCCGCAGCGGCAGCCGCTCTTTCGTTTCGTTACCCATGAAAACTCTCCTTTCTTTCAAACAGACATCGGCAAAAAGCCTGCAACATGGGGCTTTGTGGGAAAGCTGACGCCAACGGCCCTTTTTCCACCCGTCAAAGACGCCAGCTTTCTCACCCCCGAAAATGCCCGCACTGCGGGCAGAAGTGACCGCCCGGGCGGCGCCTGCGGCGCCAGGGCTTTATCCTGCTTTCTCCTTCGTCCCCGCATTTTCCTCCACCCCCGGAAGCGATTCAGGCGGCAACTCGGGAAACGCCCCCGCAAGCGGCCCAAATCCGCCCTCCAAGGCCGAAGGGGTATCCACCCCCGCATCCTCTCCCAAAGGCGCACACAGGGCGTTCTGGGGGCTTCTGCGGGCGGATTCCGCCAGACGCTCCGCCGTCCTCTGACGGTCGGCGTCCTCCTCCATCTGCCGGAACTGCCGCTCGTAGAACGATTCCACCGCCGCCTGGATGGGGCGGATGGTGTAGAGCAGGTTCCCGTTGAGCGGCCTGCCGTCCTTGCTCCGTATCATGGTCGGCTCGGTGCGGATGAGATCTTTCTCCTCCAGGCTGCGCACATACTTGCTGACTGTGTTTTCGCACATGCCCAGCGCCTTGCCGATGGTCTTGTAGCTGGGCCAGCACTGATAGGTTTCTCTGTTCTCGATGCTCAGCAGGTAGCAGTAGATCGAGATCTCCGGGTGACTGAGACCGATGTGAAACACTTCGTTGGGAACCAGAAAATAGTTTTTGCGTGCATCGCGTTTGGGCCACTGTTGAAACTTCATTTTGCACCACCTTTCTTTTTTATCTCCGCGGAACGAATTTCACATTGAGCACCACCGCGCAGAGCGGCGGCAGATAGACACAGCTTCAAATGTTCATCGCTTCTATCCTCCTTCCTTGCACAAAATAAAACGCTCCCGCAAAATTTGTGGGAGCAGTGTCTATATTTCTTTTTTCACTTCTCTGTGATAGAATGAGACCATCCGGAGGTGAGAAGATGGGCCAGAGCAAATACCGTATTTTTGAACTGTCCGCCCGGGCGGTGATGAGTTATGCCGCGCAGGAAGACGGGCAGTGGCACTTTGCCCTTGACCGGGCGGCGACGGAAAAGTGCAAGCGGGTTTCCGCCCTTCATGAGCAGGACGGCAACGCGCTGTTCTTTCAGATCATGTGCGTCGTGCAGGGAAACGATTTTTCCGAGCCGACAGACGACCGGCCCATCGAAGGATTATCCGACGTGATTTTTTACATGGACTTCTCCGGGATCTTTGACCGCAACAGCACACTGCCCCGCCAGCAGATCCGCCAGGAGAAGGCCCGGGATATGTTCCGCCCGGAGGGTGTGTGTCTGGATCTGGGATCGGGGATGCATCGCTATCTCGCCTTTGAGCGGTCGGGCAGCATGAGCCGCCAGAGCAAGCTGTCCTTTCTCCGGGAGGATGTGTACGACCAGGTGCGCCGCCGCATTCAGATGGACATGACCATCGGCGACTGTCAGCTCAGCAAGCTCTACGCCTACAACGGTCTGATGCTTTCCAGCGGCACACGGCTGGACGGGATCGACCTCGACAAGCCCCACCGCGTTATCGTGGTGGACAACCCGGTGGTGATGACCAGGGGCGTCCCGGTCGTCACGGTGGAAGACGACGGCACCCAGAACAGCACCCGCAAGTATCACCGGGTGGAGCGCCGGATGGACATTCCCATCACCTGCTTTGACGGAGAGGGGCTTATCTCCAAACAGTACGCCAAGATCATCGACCGGGCGCTCTGCGGCGCGGTCGTCCACACTTCTTTTCAGATCCGTCTGCCCTACATCAAGGGGATGGTGCATCAGGTGGACTTCCAGGAGATTTTGGACCTGTGCGGTCAGACTGTGATCCGGGACAGCTGGGGGCAGGAGCATAGTGTCAAGGACGTGGATATCATTCTCACCAAGAGTATGTTCAAAGGGTTTGGCTGGCTGAAGGACAGTGGGATGACCTGGGCGGACTATTGGGATGCATTCCGGCGCTACCGCCACGCTCTGTACATCACCAATGTGAGCAAGGTGAAGCCGGAGACCCACACCGAACTGAACTACCAGTTTTTGAACACGGTATCCATCCGGGAGGAGGAGTTCCGTCCCCGGGATCTGCCCGACGGCTGGGATCACAGCCCGGAGGAGGACGAGCGCAACTGGCTCACCAAGCAGACCGAGGTGGCCTACTACAATTTTTGCGCCAACAAGACCTTCCAGCGGGAATACTTTCTGCAGCGGATGAACCGCTGGGGCATTCTGCCCTTTCGCAAAAACCGGGAGCATCTGCTGGGAGAGATCCTGCGCAAAAATCCGCGCATGATCGGCGAACCGATCTACCAGCAGGAGCTGGCCGGCAGGGCAAAACAGATTTTGAAGAACTACTCTCTGGGGCGGCTAATCGTGGCCGGGGACAACCGCTATCTCTCCGGCGATCTGATGGACTTTTTAAGCTATCTGCTGGAGACGCTTCCGAAGAAGAAACGGAACAAGGCATTTTACGACGTGACCAAAAGTTTACGCTTCAAAACCAGCGCCTTCTACGCCCCCGGCGCGGCCTATCAGCACGGAGACACCTGCACCCTGCTGCGCAATCCCCATATTGCGAGAAATGAGGAACTGCAGCTCTCCGCCTACGACGCCAAGAAAGAAAAGCGACAGATGCGGCATTTCTATTTCCGGCATCTCACCGATCTGGTCATGGTGGACTCCACCATGCTGGCGGCGGAGCGGCTGGGCGGCGCGGACTATGACGGGGATATGGTCAAGACCATCGCCGACCCCATTTTGAACGAGTGCGTCCGCCGGAACTATGAGGCATCGCGCGGTATCGCGGACGACGCGCTTTCCAACGAGGCCAACATCCCGCTGCTGATGATCCCATCCGCAACACCCCTGATCCGCAGCGCAGAGGATTGGGAAGCCCGGTTTGAAGTGGTGCGGGGCACCTTCTCCTCCCGGGTGGGACAGATCTGCAACGCCGCTCTGGACCGCAGCATCATCGCCTACAACGAAAACTCAGACGCAGAGGAGCGCAAGCGCCTTCAGGACGAGACCGAAGTGCTGGCCATTCTGACCGGGCTGGAGATCGACTCGGCCAAGAGCGGCATCCGCCCGGATCTGGATGAGTATCTGAAAAAGCGGCGGGTGCGGCGGACGCCTTTCCTGCAGTATAAGAATCTGGTGGAGGACGCCGAGGAGACACGCCGGGCCTGGTATGAGGAGACCCACCAGCAGCGCATCAAAGCCTTTTTCAAGAAGATCGACTGGGACAAGGTAGACTCCAATCTGGAGCGCCTGCCCTATTTGGCCCTTCAGCTGAAAAAGCATACGCCGGCCGTCAGAGCCAAGCCCGCCAAAGATCACGAGCTCTTCACCTTTGCCCAGCAGCCCGCTTGGAAGGAGCATCTCGACGGGGAAATTTTAGAGCAGATCTCCGCCCTGCTGCGGGACTATGAAGCCTGCCTGTCCCGCATCCGGGCCTGCCGGGTGGAGCCCAGCGAAAAGAAACGAAAGAGCGACATCGCCCGCATCCTCTTTGCCCGGGGGCAGGAGGAGCTTTGGGACACGGATGAGCTGTACGCCCAGCTGGGGAGCCTGCCTCCGGAACGGGTAGCGGAGATCTGGGCGGCGCTGAATGAGGCCAGGTGGCAGTTCCTGCGGGAAGATGAACGGATGCAGTTCCTCCTCACCTGGCTGCCGGAGTTTGAACCGCTCTTTGATCTGTTTTCTGATTTCCGCAGCGGTGGATACCGGGTCCTGAGCGACCTGCTCTTTGATATCCAGCAGGAGAATGAACAGCAGAAAAAGCGACAGCTGCACCGCCCCGGAGACTCGCCGATATTTGACAACCTGATGGATGCGTATTGCAGCAAGCGGAATTCCCAGCATTACCGGGAGGCGGTATCCGCCCAGTGCCGTCAGCTGATGAACAAGATCGTTCGTCCGCAGACTGCCGTGCGCTATGTGGAAGCCCTGGGCAAGCGGAACCTGCTGTGGGATCTGCTGCTGGATGCACTCGAGCCCAATGTATTGGAGGTGCGCCATGCTGAATGAATGGCAGGAGTTTTTAGACTATACGGAGCCGGTAGCATATCGGGCTTCCGGCAAAAAGGACACCACCTGGCTGGGCCGGTTCACCTTCGAGGCCCTGCGGGACTTCAGCGGCATGAACCGCATTTTGACCATCCTGGCCCGCGGGTTTTTATTTCACGCTCCGGACGGCACGCTGTTGCCCGGCGATCCGAGGGAGCAGATCGGTTTTGCTTACGACGGCCTGTGCGCCTGGTGCAGTATTCCCGAGCGCCGCGGTGCACCCCGTGAGGAGTGGCAGCACCGCACCGGTTTCGCGCCGCTCCACGAGCAGTTTCCCAAGCTGGTGGACGAGGAGGGCTGGGGCTGGTTCAGCCGCCACTTTCACAGGGCCATGCAGTTTGCTCTGGCACACCCGGGCTTGGTGCATAAGAACTACGCAGCTTCCGCCGGGAAGCTGGACAAGCTGTTTGACCATGAATGGCGCAGCAAAGTGCTTCAGTACCAGACGGAGAGCCTGTCCACCCTGACAGAGGGCGCGTGGACGATCCGCTTTGACGATATGATCGCCGACGCCCTGGAGCTGGGCCCCCTGCGCTGTACGGAGCCGGAGCTGCCGGCGGAACTGGCAGAGCGGCTTGAGCAGGTGCGCCCTGAGAAAATGCCGTCCAATATCCTGCCCACCCTGGTGGCCTACTACCTGGCCAACCGCCCGGAGGACAGCGACTGGGTGGTGCTCCCTGTGACCAATTTCGACTGTTACTTCGGCAACACCAACTTCGGCCGGAAATATCTGAACCAGCTTCCCCAAGAGATCATCGAGCGAAGCAACAGTTTCGGCATCAGCCGCTACCGGGTCAGGGAGGAATATCTGCCGAAATAGGCGACGGGACTGGCCGGTGCGGCCAGTCCCGTATTCCTTGTTTAGGCGGTGCATATTTTGTGTTTCTTGTAGACTTTCGTCTCCCATATTTACACTCAAACCGTAGCGGTGTTCGGTAAGCCTTACCATAGTGTCAGCGGCTGGTATGATATCTCGCAGTAGAGTATAACACTTCGCTAATAAGGTGAATAGTGCGGCTAAAGTTTATTCACCTAAACGACATAATCTTTACACTTAAACTGCATGGTTGAGTCTTTGGATATATGTATTGTGGGCGGCGAGTAATTGTTCTCCTATGCGTTGTGCAAGGACTACGGGAACAGCATTTCCAATCTGTTTCCCAATTTCTTGCATGCTTCCTTCAAAAATATAATCATTCGGAAAAGATTGCAGAGCAGCCGCTTCTCTCAATGAAATTGCGCGATTTTGCTCTGGATGTCCAAATCGCCCATTTGAAAGGCTATAGCATTTTGAAGTCAGTGTAGGTGAAACACTATTCCAGGCCATACGTCCATATACATCTGTGTGTCCCATATGCCCATTTGCGTGACAGTCCAAAACCAAATTGGGGGGCCAGTCTACGCGACCTCCACCATCATGGGGAGTAGCTAATATTCTCTGCATATTTAGAGGAGACAATCCAGCTGCACGGTGGTTAGCAACTTTATTATCAATTTGACCCGCCTCAATTTCGGGGAAGTTATGTATTGCGTCATATACGGTAACATATGGAAGAAGTCCATCGCCATGAGTTATGACAGGGAAAATAGGAGCAATAAGCCTTGATGCAATTAAAATGAGTCTCCTTCGGTTTTGTGGGACACCATACTCCTTAGCATTCAAGATTCGATATTCATAATTATACTCTAATCGAGTTAACCTGTTTAGAAAACGATTAAACACACCGGTGCCACGTTGCTCAATACCTGGAACGTTTTCAATTAGTACATGAGCAGGCATCAAATCTTCGACAATTCGGCCGAATTCATCTAATAAATTGATCGCTACATGTTCATGTTCTGCATGTCTTTGACTGCTGAACGGTTGACAAGGCGCACAGCCTACAAGGAGTAGATTTTCATTGTCTGCTAATAGCGGAAACTCTTCCAGCAGCTGGGCTCCCGTTGTTTGAGATATATCTCGGTTCAAGTATGGAATATGATTATTATTCTCATATGTTTTTTCACACGCGGGATTTAAGTCGAGTCCAAAAAGGACATGAATGCCAGCATTACTAAGTCCTTTAGTCATTCCTCCCCCACCGCAAAAAAAGTCAACCGCATTCATTAGCTAATATTCCTTTCGCCCAGCTTATCGTATCCCTTACCGGCATTCCAGGTCGACAGGAATTGATCATGTGCGCCCATACAATTTGTTCTCTAAAAGGGCTTGCCACGGAAGCGACTCTGTAATAATGCTGATTATTCTTGTCAAAGCTTTCAAAAGTGTATGCAATGTCTGCCAACGGGATAAAATCTAAGTCTTTCAGATTAAGAGTCATATAAGGAAGCACATTTGGAAGTTGAGGCAACGCAACAAATGCCTTATTATAGCCATATTGTAATTCCTTAACTACGCGTTCTACTTTTTCTTTTCCTTTACCAGAATCGAGATCCTGATCCTTACCTAATTTTTGCTCTGTGAATCTATTTTTATCACAGCAACGCCCTACCAAAACTTTGAAGTCAGCAGTCCCGCGGTTAGCCATATCACAACTTGGTGTAAGTATGACAGAGTATTCGGATGGAGCCCCTGAATGTAATTGATCCGTGTCCTCACTATATACACGGATTATATCTGCAACTAATAAGTTATTCATCATTGGAGGATATACATATTGAATCCATGTTGGTGGATGTTCTCCTACCTGAGCTTGTTCAAAATATTGAATTGTTCGACGGGATAACATAAAAGCCACAATTTCTGGAGATGGAAATTCCTCCATTTTCTGAAAACTGTCCAGAGCTTTGGCAGATTCAATTAATGCCTCGTTCATAGAATGACGCATGCGTGAGAGTGATTTAGCAGAGTCCAGCCATGTATCTATCTTCTCTGCAAGTTTCGAATCGTCATCTCCTTTACGAGTAAAGTTTATTAGTTTATGTTTTTTGAGAATTTCCTCTAAAACATTTTGTAAATCATGCGCTGAAAAAACGATAACAGGCCTAAATTCATTGGATACAATATGCTCCAATATAGGTCTTCCTTTTTCGGCATCATCTTCGTCAAACATCCAATCCATAACAATCACATCTGGATCAAATGAATAAATATTTTCTCCTGCCGTCTCAAAAGAAGCAACTTGATGCTCCCAGCCACGATCAGAAGCTGCATCAATTAGGCCTTGAATACTCTCAACATTATCTTCAATCATTAAGACCTTCATTATGTCCCCTCCGCTTTATGGGCACATCAAAAAAGAATGTAGCCCCTTGTATATTTCCAGGACATCTAATCCCGGCTTTTCCTCCATATGCGTTTACAAGCTCCGTAACAATTACAAGCCCCATTCCAATTCCTTTAGGTTTGGCTGTTATTCCTGGTGCAAATATTTTTTCAGCGTTTTCTGGTTCGACACCTATGCCAGTGTCACTTACGACAACTGTAATTCTGCCGTTTTGGTCGTTTTCAGTTTCTATAAGAATGCGCTTATCATTCTTTTGAGAATCTTTTATCCAATAGCAAGCATTATCAAAAAGGTTTATTAAAATAGTCTGTAATTCGCCTTCATTCATTTGAACTATGACATCTTTTTCGATGGAATAAATAAACTGAATATCACTGCTAATTTTTTTCGCCTTAATCAATCTGATACTATTTTTTACACAATCCAACAAATTACAATAGTTGGATTTTTTCCGCAAATCTCTTCGATACAGTGGGGTAAAACTGTTTGTTACGTCTAAGAGTCGTTGATGACTTCTATTTGCATCTTCAAGATACCGCATGGTACGCTCATCAAAGTATGAAACATATATTTGTGCTTTGTTCAAGAATCTTTTAATTGTAGTCATTCCAGTCAATATTTCATGCATTATAACAACAGCTACAGAACCCAATGAGGCGGTCTGACCATAATAAACTAAGCGTTCATTTAGTTTATTAAGTTGCCGTTCGTTTTGTAAGTCATATTCTTGAACACGCTCCAAAATAGCTTTTGCCGTCATTCCATTACTGACAGCTTGTTCAATATCTTTAACTAATTCTTTGGAGGATAATGGAGAAATAATATCTGTAAGGGTCGCTTTAGGTGCATCTCCGATTCTTTCTTTTGCGCGTTCATTTTGGAGGGTGTTAGTAATGTTTAGAATTACATTAATAAATTGTCGGTACTCAACATTATCAGCTAATTTCTCTCTGTCAGTTGTATCTTTTATTCCAGGGTTATTGTCATGAGATATATTAATTATCCCTACAATTTGGCTGGTGCTAAGTCTGTCACCAACGCGGCTTATACGTTTAGCATCTAACCCTAACCAGTCACGTGCCGATTCAGATTTTGGTAATACTAAAATATTATCTCGATATACAGAAATACCTTTATATTGAGAAATATTACTCCTAATTTTACTTTTTTCTATTTTAAATCTGCCTTTTAATGAATCTACACTTGCCGCGTCTAAATCCCAGGCTCTTATTTCAAATGAAAATGGACCGCAAGCAAAGGCCTCTCTTGCAATTTTATTGTAATTTTCTGCAGTCCACAAAATATGTCCCGATTCTTGACGTTTTTTTACACCAGTATCATGATAATATGTCCATGTAACCGTCCCTTCGTTGTCAACATTGCCAACTATTTTATAGACCGGACGATTAATAAATTCATTTGCTTCTATTCTAACTGCTTCTGAAGAGAACTGCGACTTCAGGAATATAGAAAAATCATTTACAGCCTCAAAAGGATTAATAAGACGAGCCAATTCGGTTATAAGATCCTCGATTGCTGGTTCATCCCACTCTGTACGTAGATTTTTAATAGTGATTATAGTACCGGTTTTGTCTGAATTACAGAAAAACGGATTATCTTCTCTATACGTAAAGGTAAGTGCACAATCAGCGATGGAATCTGCTTGCTCGAAAGAGCGCCAATCAAAATAAGCGTCAATGCATAGATCATCTTTATGCTTTGTCGTAATATACATCTGATAGCCCAATCTTGCAGCTGAAAATCGGCCCAAACCCTTATTTCCTGAAACTACTCGAGTTCGTTTAACCGTCTCCATTTTCCCGTTGCTACCTTTAATTTGAACAGTGCGGGAAATATATGGTTTCTTCTTTTTATAGGATGTCGCAATTGTTGCCCAAGCATATTCAATTGTATCTCTTGTCATCCCACAACCATCATCTATAATTCTAATAAACGGATCGCCTTGCGAATCCTTTCCAAATTCAATTTCGACTTTTAGCGCATATGCGTCGTAACAGTTCTTGACTAACTCAATCATTGCTACATTTTCATTTGTAATCAAATCTTCACCAAATGCAGAAAATGCACGAGGGTGGATTTTAATTGGGATTTTTGTTGATTCAGACATACTATTCCTCCTTTGCCAGCATTTCAGTAAGAGAGGTAAAAATGACGACAGTAGCTGTATTGGTATCTATTGATAACTTAACTTATATGTTCGGAGATCATTGGACACATCTAAACCTAAATGAATATGTAGTATATAAAATAAAACCATTCCTGAATCTTCATATATTCAGTTACTATGATTTTGAAAAAATATTTTTAGCAATAGATGGAAGAACAACTCCTAAGCATTTGCAAGAAAAAATCACCACTTTAAGACAAGAGCAACTATTACAGATCAAACTAAAAAAAGCAAATCTACCGAAATTTCACTCATTAGAAGAATTGTGCGAGAACAAAAATGGTACGGACCTCCTCGGTTTATTAGCCGGAAAATTCAATGAGATGTCTATCTTCTATAACACCATCACCGGTAGTTCATATATAGATTTAAATACTATAAAATTGATAAAAGACTCACCCCAGAAATATATTCTTACAGGAATAAATCTGCATAAATAACGATTGCTATATTGCAAAAGCTCACCTAATTATAAGGATAAGTATTTTTTGATTTTCAACAAAGTTCTCTCGCAATTTTGTTGTTTTAGTTCACATTCCCAAATTCGTATTACAGTCCATCCACGGCTTTCAAAGAGTTCTGTTATTTCCTTATCATGCTTAATATTCCGTTCTCGCTTTTTGCGCCAAAACTCCTCATTTGCTGATGGGCGTGTATTTCGGCAATCATGCCCATGCCAGAAGCAACCATCCACAAAAACAGCTATTCGCTGTTTAAGAAATACAAAGTCAGGATGTCCTTTTACGGGATAATTACGTTTCCACCCTGTAACACCATTTTCTTTAAATATTTTAATTAGTCGCAGCTCTGTTGATTTGTTTTTTTTCGACTTAACTTGTCGCATGATTGCAGAACGTTTTTCTTTGTCGAAAATATCTGCCACAGCACATCACCTTGCCTCAAACTCAATGCGCAAGCTGGGATCAGTTTCTTTTTCCAGGACAATCTGATTATAGTTATCAATAATCGCTCCGAGCTTTGCATTACGCTTGTCCTCTTCAAAAAGGCTGTGCTCGTATACATTGGAAGAGAGAAACTGCTGGATATCCCAGACCTCCACTCGACCAGCAAGGCCGGCGTCTTCGATTTGATTTAGAGCAGTCTGCACGCGCTCGAAAATCGTAATAATTACAGGACGATATCCGTTATTAAGGTTCGTTTTGCACTTGTTAATCAGCAAATCTCCTACGGAAGTAGTACAGTGGATAATCGTCTTGTTAATTACAAAATCACCACTACGCGCAGTGGGAGCATCCGCAACAGAAGCTCCATGAATCTCGAAAGAACCTTCTGGCAGAATTAAACAAAGCTTGGCTGCCGTCAGATGCTGGAGAACTGTGCCCAGATACTGCGTTCCAGGATTTTGCTTTTGTCGCTTTTTTGCTTGCTCGAACAAATCGTCCAGATTTGAGCCAATGGTTTTTGATGCATCCGCAGTGAGGATAAAGGGCTGATTTCTGAAATATTCTCGCACCTGTTCAGCCCAAAATTCTTCAATGGCAACGAGATCAACTGCTTCTTCCGTGTTCCATGTATTTAGAAAATCGACATATTTAATCATCAAGCCCATGCTGCCACGACTGGTTCTACCGCCTTCAGCAGACAGTTGTTGTGTGATGCCATGATCTTTTAGGATTTTCTTCAAATTGCCGCCGCCCAGTCCAGCAACCTGTCCCTCTTTCTCCGTTTTGAAATCGTCTGGATTTAATGGATACTCTTTTCCTTGTACCATTCGAGTAAACTGAATCACGACGGACAGTTTACCCTTGCTGAAAATGTTATTATCTATTTGGAACTCTTTTAGCTTACTTTCGAAGTCAGCCATTGTACACCGCCTCCGCAATCTTAGTCAAAAATCTTTCTCCGATAAACTGGGCAACCGGCATTGCAACCGCATCACCCATCGCTTTATAACCATCGTTATAGCTTCCAGGAAGGATAAAGCTATCTGGAGCCCCCATCAGCCGAGCAGCTTCACGCACTGTTAGTAATCGAGCATGTGTTTGGCCGTTTTCTTTGACTACGAGATACTGTTTGCTACTACCGCCCTCGGGAGTTCTCAAGCAACCAGCAACACCATCAAAACGCAGTTCCAATCTCTGTTCTCCATACCGAGTTCTGCGGTACCCAGTAGCATACACATTATCATGCTTATCAAGTTTTTCCTGATGACGCTCAGGAACAAGCCGGAGGGCATGGTCTTTATCAAAAGGAATCCCGGTTTCAATAATATCTTTAATCGTACTCTTCCGTTTTGCAGGCTTCTCGGTTTTCCACCAAATCCAGTTTGGTAAAGAAGTTCCCAGTTCCGTAGCAGCTTTGTTATGGAGCCAGCAAGGGCTATCGCTAAATAACTCTTTTGGGATTGGCTCTCCATGTGTAACTGCAATAATAAATACCCTTGGTCTTGATTGAGGAACAAAGTGCGAGGCATTCAACATGATCGCGCCGCAATCATAGCCTCGTTCCACTAACGCCATGTGAAGTACTCGGTAGTTGTCTCCATTATGGGTGGAGAGTAAGCCCGCTACATTTTCCAGCAGGAGGATCTTTGGCTTCCGTTCCATCTCATCTAACACCCGAAGCCATTCCCAGACCAAACCGCTTCTTTCAGCGTGGATGCCTCCTATAGCGCCGGCCAGAGAAAGATCTTGGCACGGAAAACTTGCCCAAGACAGGTTGGCAAAGGGCAAGTCATTGCCCTTGACATTTTTAATATCGTCCAGTTCAAAATGGTCGTCCCCGAAATTAGCCTTATATACAGTTGCTTTCTGCGCGCTAATATCATTTGCCCATACAGGCGCAAACATCCCTTTCAAACCATATGCGACCAATCCGCTCCCAGCAAAAAACTCATGCATTGTCCAAGGTGCGGAGGACAAGTCAATCTTTTTTCTTTTATTCACGGTGCTCTGAAGCATCATTTTTCCTCCTACACTGCGCTTTCTTTTCTCCAGTTGGCTTATCTGCATTTTCAGGGATGATCCAGATGCGACTCATCCGCATGGCTCCTGTAATACGGTTTTCTTTACATAGAATTTGGACTTGGCGTGGGGTAACTCCCCATTTCTCAGCAGCTTCTTGTACAGTTATATATCCGTTCACGGTTGCACCTCATCGAAGAACTTTACTCAAAACTCACTGCTATCATTATATTCGTTTAAACGAAGCTGTCAAGAAATCTGTCGAGAATAAATGTAAGTGCACAGTAGCACATTATGGCGGTCACAATGACCGACTCTGTCGTCTTTGCAGGTGCGGCCGTTGCTCCACAGCCGGTGGCCTATACGGACGGCCTGGTAACAGCAGATCTTGCGGTGGATGAGGTGATCGACCTGTACTATCACGGAGGGAGCTACGATTCTTTCCACGGCTTCAGCCGGGAAGTAGATGGACGGACTGCGGTGTTCCTCTACTTTGACCACACCCTTCGCTCGGATGTGTTGCCGGACGGGGAGGGGCATCTGTGCATCGGCAACGGGCTGCTGACCGATTTTGAGACAGCCACCTATCAGGTCAGCCGGGAGGTGGATGCAGTCTACTATCTGGTGGGAGATTATCTGGAGCTCCCCGGTCTTGCTCAGACTGAATTCGAGCAGGCCATAGCGGACGCAGTTCTTGTGTGGGAGCGTTAAACCCCGAGTCTGCAAGCAGAATGCCTGGGCACCCTTTCGAGGGCTGCCCAGGTTGCTCCTATTGTTCCGGTTCCTCTATAAAACGAGCGCCCGCTCTCCTGGTTCGATAGGAGAACGAGCGCTCGTTTTCGTCATTGTGTACTTCCGCCGAAAGCCTCCACGCCAACTCAAAGCCGGCGATAAAGCTGTCGAGGGAGGTTTGTTCTCTGATAGAGTCCTGGGCATCGATGATCCGCAGCACCAGCTTGCGCTCCGGTTTTTCCAAGGCCGCGATCAACGCTTTGTGGCACTCCTCCACCTCATTCTCCTGTTCGTCCAGCTCTGGACGGACATAAAAGTGATCATACAGCTCTTTGAGCAGTTTATTTTCCATCGTCATCATCTCCTTGCGACCCAAACATATACCACACTTTCCGCACAATAGCCATCAAAATTTCAGGAGGTTGTCCAGAATGTCTGCCGCTTGCCGCAGTTCCTCCTGAGATGCTTCGTTGGGGTTGTTTTCGCTTTTGGCGGCGGGGTTTGTCAGGTAGGGGGCGTAGTTCTGCCGCGTCATGGAAGTGCGGAAATGGCCCAGCATCTGCGATACTTCTCTGGTATCCATCCCATTTTGCAGGGCGAGGACGGCGCAGGTGTGCCGGAGGTCCACAAAGCGGATGTGATCCAGCCCGGCCTCCCTGATGATCTCATTATGCAGCCGGCGCACCATCTGGGGCGAGTAGGGCCTCTGCGTGGCCGGGTGCATGAACATGAGCGGACTGCGGGGGTGCCTGGCGTGTTCCGTGCGCAGGAGCTCTACAACTTCTTGGGTCAGGCTGACAGTCCTGTTGCCGCCTTTGTACTCCACCAGCTCCCGCCGCTCCACCGTGCGGCTCTCCGAGATGGTCAGCGTCCTCTCCTTTGCATCCAGGTCGCTCCACTTCAACGCGATCAGTTCACCTTGCCGAAGCCCCGCCGTCAGTGCCAGCAGGAACATGGGGAGGTAGCCCAGCCGCTCGGCTGCGTCCAGATAGTCCTCCACCTCTGTCGGCGTCAGCACATTGGCGCTGACCTTCTTAGGCCTTGGATAGCGGAAGGCACGGGCGGAGTTATCTGTTATCAGGCCGTCCCGGATGGCTTGGTCCAGGCATTGCTGGAGCAATCGGTGGATGTGCCTCATGGTGTGTTCGCCCAGACCTGGGTATTCAGGGCTTTCCGGGCGGTGACCACCAAACCGCTTTCGCTCCTCCAGAAAATCGCCCACCTGCTCTGCGGTCAGCTCCTCCAGCGGGATCTCGCCCAGCCTGGGGAGGATGTGGTTCTTGAAGAGATACCCATGGGCGGCGTAGGTGGTCGGGCGGCTCTGTTTCTTGTCATAGACCTCCTGCCAGTGGAGGATATAGTCTTTCAGCGTCATATCCCCACCTCCATGCATTGGCGCTGCAGGTTCCGGAAGGCCACCCACGACAGGCCCGCCTGTTTGAGTATTCGCTTGTGGAGGTAATAGAACTCGTGGAGCTGATACGGCGCTCCGGTCTTGGGGTTAAGGAACACATAGTGGCCGGTTTCCGGTATGCCCTCCAGAAGATGCTCAGCCTTGCGGTTGAGGGCCAGCAGGCGCCGACCCTTGAGAATGTACCGGCAGCGGATATGAAAATCGGCCCACGACAAGGTGATGAGTTCACATTGCCGCAGGCCGCTGGAGAGTCCTGTGTAGATAAGCGGGAGCACGCCAAGCTGTTCCGCCGCGTTCAGATATCGCTGGAGCTGCCCCAGGCGCAAGGGGGCCGTTTTATATTCCTCTGCCTGCGGTTCCTGGCAGAGCCGCACCGGGTTATAGGGGATAAGCCGGTCACGGGCCGCTTCGTCCATGCAGCGCCGCAGGAGCAGGTGGACGCACCAGACGCTTCTGGCGCTGAGCCTCTGGCTCCGCAGACTGTCATAGAAGCCGGTGACAGTGTTTTCCGATAGCTCCGCCAGCGGGATACTCCCGATTCCGGGGAGGATGTGGCGGTAGATCAGGTTGCGGTATCCGCCCACCGTGCTGCCGCTCCATCTGCTCTGGTTTTCGCAGAACCAGCGGTCGCACCACTGGCCTACGGTGCAGCTGTTTCCTTTCTGCATATCGTCGCCTCCCTTCGGCAACCGAACAATACCACAGAAAGAGGAAAATAGCTACTACTTTATCGCCCCGCGGAGGTCACATCTGTCCCCATAAGCTACGGAACCTGTCAGTCCCGTATTCCTTGTTTAGGCGGCGCATATCTTGTGCCACTTGCGGCTTCTGCCTGCCTTACGACTCTGTCTCATAGGGCCAGGTGTTGATGCCGCCGAATTCGTAAATATTGGTGTAAAGTCTTCCTTTTCCTTGACAGAAGAAAGCACCTCTGCGTACTCATCCATCCAGCGATATACCAGATCGCGCAGTTTCATGCCGTGTTCACTACCTTCAACTTTTGTATAATACAGGTCGAGCTTTCTATCTACGATAGTCAAAATGTTTGTAATATCCTCTCTTGTTAGTTCTGTCAGCAACTCCTGATTGAGAGCAATAATCTCTTTACCGTTTGGCCCTTTTTTACGAAGCAGATAGCCTCGATCACCAATGTGCTTAAGTGGGTTTGACAGAATAACATCATATACATCCTGAACAGAGCTTTGGTCAATATTCTCAATCCGAGAATCCACATTTATATCCGCCTTTAACCCTCGATGGACTCTGTCAGCATAGAAGTTCCTGAAGGCTTCGGCAATTTTATATCCAGACGCAATTCCGTTGCCGTCCATCAATGTGAAAAAGACTTTATACAAAACCAACTTGTATGAACGCGAGTACCCCGCTAAGCTGTCTTCTGCGCCGATATACTTAAAAAAATCATTTTTCATATAATATTTCCTCGAAACCTTCGATCGCTTTATCGGTCATCAGGTACAATCTCTACAATATCTTCAATACTGCAGTTCAATGCCGTACAGATCTTCAAGAGAATTTCTGTGGTAACATGACCATTCCTGCCCATCTTTGTAACAGAAGCTGGACTAATACCCGCCTGCGCGCATAGATCTTTCTTCTTCATGTCTTTGTCAATAAGCAGTTTCCAGAGCTTTTTATAGCTGACTGCCATAAGAAGATCCCTCCGTCTCAATAAAAAATGCTCTGCCATGCGGCAGAGCATTTTTCAAGTTGCAGCTATGCCGCCAAGGTCTATTCCAACACCTGACAGCGTTGTATATAATCATAACATATTCGATAAAAATGCGCAATAAAATAATGTATTCGAATGATTATTAGTTTCAAGGAAACAAAGTCTGCGTATGCTATTTATGTCTATTGTGCGTGCGGGTCATTTACAGTACAATAGAGTTGGTACTCCTTGGTTCAAGAAAGCCTATTTTGACCACGATCAGCGGCGATTTACTTGAAAAGTGGTAAAATCAAGAGCGCAATTTATCATTGATCAGCTGCTTTTAGCTGCTCGAAGGAAAGATGGTTATGGATAGTATATTTAAGCCGATAAAAAAGATCTCAGATAGGCAACTACACGCAAAATTCAGACTCTTGCGAGATGATCCTTGTTTGGAACATGAACGAAGAATATTAGAACAGTGGGTTGAAGGCCTGGATGATCGTGATAATAAAATGATACAAGAATTCCAGAAAACATTTCATGCAAGTTTTTGGGAGTTCTATCTGCACGCCTGTTTTAGAGAAGCAGGGTTTGCATTGGATCAGGGTCACAATAGACCAGATTTTATGCTAAAAGGCCCATATGAAATAAATGTTGAGGCTGTTGTTTCCAATATAAAAGATCACGGAAGGCCTGAGTCAGATAGGGCTTTGGAAGATTTGATGGATATGTTTATTCCACCTAAAAATCAGCAAGATTTTCATCAAGTTCAGCAAGAAGCTGTTATCAGGCAATCAAATGCAGTAATTTCAAAAATAAAAAAGTACGAAAATGAATATTCAAAATGTGTTTGGGTAAAACAAGATACCCCATTTATGATCGCAATGTCTTCATATAGTCAAATTAATTATGGACGAGAGTATATATATCCCATGATGACGTTGCTATATGGTTTGAGCTATATGCCTAATACTGATAGCTATATCCCTGTAACCGAAATAAAAAAGCCAGGCACCGATTGTACTATTCCTGTTGGATTATTTACATCCGACAAATATAGCGGTATTTCCGCAATTCTTTATTCATGTACAACAACGCTTGGCAAACTGACAGCACTGTCCAAATCCCAGGGAAATTTCTCTTTAAACGAGGTATATAATTTGAGACGGGATTATGAAGATGCGCGAATTCCTTATAAGTTACATAAAGTAAACAATAATCAACCAGAGCTGTTGACCGACGGATTGTTTTTATTCCATAATCCCTATGCCAAAAACAAAATTGATATCAAGTGTTTTGAAGGGACAAATATAACCCAATTTTTCTATAAAGAGGGCGAATTGATCCATACC
>PPYE01662067.1_pt1 | contig 20860 bp, 19 predicted proteins | sample 1559881 | NCBI WGS metagenome assembly PPYE01 (sample SAMN08240022, study PRJNA423297) | Human gut metagenome, whole genome shotgun sequencing project.
GGGGTGGCGGGAGCCGCTCTGGCCACCGTAATTGGGCAGGGGGTGTCCTTTGTGACCGCCCTGATCTTCTGCCTGCTCCACCGGGAGAGTTTGGGCCTGCTGCCCCGGTACCTGGCTCCGGAGAAGCAGGTGGTGAGCCGCACCCTGAAGCTGGGTCTGCCGGTGGCTCTCCAGTGGACCATCGCCAGTGTGTCCTGGCTGGTGGTGCTTACCCTCATCAACAAGTACGACGTGGATGTATCCGCTGCCAACGGCGTATCCAACAAGATCCGGGATTTCTGTCAGCTCTTCCTGTCCGCCCTTACCACCGGCGCAGGCACCATGTGTGCCCAGTGTTTGGGCGCCAAGCTGTATGACCGGGCGGAGCAGGTGATGAAGACCTGTATGAAGCTGTCCCTGGGTATGGCGGCGGTCATCATCGTTCTGGCCGAGGTGCTGGCCCCCTGGCTGGTGATGATCTTTACCCCCGACCCCGATGTGCAGGCCTGGGCGGTCATCAACCTGCGGATCGAGATTGTGTGTCAGCTGTTCTATGCAGGAATGTTTACCTATAATACCCTGGCCACCGGTTCGGGCCACACGGTATTTATTATGTGGAACTCCTTTCTCAACTGCATCGTGGTGCGCCTGGTGCTGGCTGTGGTGCTGGAGCACTTTATGGGCATCTACGGCGTCTATCTGGCCTGTGGTATCGCGGTGTCCAGCTCGGTGCCGGTGGGCTGGTGGTTCTACCGCTCCAACCGCTGGAAAATCGCAAAGAACGTAGCATAACAGAATGAAAAAGTCCCCGCTGAGGACCTCAAATGGTCCTCAGCGGGGGCTTTTTATATGCGCTCAGATCAGATGGTGCTCTGGGATACACCGTCCGCAATCTCGGAGCGGACCTGCTCTATCAGTGCCTCATAGGCCCGGTCAATACCCTGCATATAGTCGCGCACAAAGTCCCGAAAGCGCTTGCCCTGAGCGTTCAGCGGGCGGCGCTTGTGGTAGGCGATACCGAAATAGGCCACCGGCGCGCCGTCGGAGTAGGGCCGGCAGACCACGTCGCTGTGCTTGCCCAGCAGCCGCAGCTCCCGGTATTTCACTGACGGTACAATGGAGATGCAGCGGTTTGCCTCCACCAGGGAGAGCAGCAGTTCCAGGTGCCGCACATCGTAGTCGATGATGGGGTTGTTTCCCATTTTTTCTTCAGCGGCGCAGAAGGTGGTCCGGTTGACGCGGGAGCCGTCGATGGCCAGGTGCTCGCCCGCCAACTGCTGGCGGCTGATACTCTGGCAGCCGGCCAGAGGATGGGCGCGGTTGAGCAGCAGCACAAAGTCACACTCGTACAGCCGCTCAAAGGCCAGATCGTCTCCCGGAGGTTCCAGTACGGTGAGGGCCAGGTCTACCTCCTGGCGCTCCAGCATTGCGGTGACGGAGGGCAGATCGGCACGCTGGTGGTTGAGGCTGATATCCGGATTTTTCAGCAGGAACTGCTGTAGCATGATGGTATCGTCCACCATACAGGCAATGGACAGCGCTTCCGGGCGGTCGGCATTGAGATTGCGTACCTCCTGCACGCCTTTTTCCAGGGCGGACAGAGCATGGTCCACATAGTGCAGGAAGCACTCACCGCTCTGATTCAGAGTGATCTTACCCCTTCTGCGTTCAAACAACGGGACTCCTATCTCCTCCTCCAGCCGGGATAGAGAAGTGCTCAGATTGGGCTGGGACACAAACATGGTCTCGGCTGCTTTTGACATATTACCCAACTGGGCTACGGCAGAAAAGTACCGAAGCTGTGAAAGTTCCATGCCAAGTTTCCTCCTGGTAAGTATATGAATTGTTTATACTGCTGTAAACATTATATATTTTTCAAAAATGCTTGTAAAGCTTATACTGATAATCGCTCCAAGACGATCCGGAACGTCAGGCAATGCTACGCAAGAGGGAAGGGCAGACGGCGCTGTCCGGTTTGCCCAGATGGAATGTGTAAAAAGGAATGTGAAAGTATGGAACAAACGAAGCGAGGCTTTGGTGCCTGGGGTTGGTTTCTGCTGATCTTCGGTTTGCTGATCTTCTTCAGCAACGGCGGCTTTTTTGCTGACGGCACCAACGTGATCTCTCCCGCGGTAGCGGAAAAGTTGAACGTGGATCAAAGTTTGATCCTTACCATGAACTCCATTGCCGGTGTGATTGGCGTTCTGGTGGCCATTGTGGCCGGCCAGGTCAATCAGCGCATCGGACCCAGCAAGGTAGCTGCCGGCTGCCTGATCCTGGCGGGCCTGGGTCACATCGCTGCCGGTAACGCCGTGAACGTGCCCATGTATCTCATCGCCATGTGCTGCGTGGGCGGCGGCCTGAGCGCCGGCTCCTTTGTGGGCATCGGTACCCTGGTGGCCATGTGGTTCCCCAAGAAGCAGGGCCAGGCCATGAGCGTTGTGGCCATGGGTTCCAATCTGGGCACCATGCTCTTCGTCCCCATGCTCACCGTGATGGTGGGCGCCATGGGCATCGGCACCAGCTCCATGATCTGCGGCATTGTGGCTGTGGTGGTGGGCGTAATCGGCGCCATCCTGCTGCGCAATACCCCCACTGAGCGAGGCCTGTATCCCGATAACGTCACTGAGGCCGAGTTCAAGGCTAACTACTCCACCAAGCCCCCCGAGGTTTCCGATGCGGGCTGGACCACCGGCAAGCTGCTGCGGACCAAGGAAGTGTGGCTGTGTGTGTTTGCCACCGGCCTGCTGATGCTGGTTCAGATGGGTATTATGACCCAGCTGGTTTCCCGCAACATGGAGGTGGGCATGGATCTGGGTATGGCCACCGGCGTTATGAGCGCCATCGCTGTGATCGGCATCATCGGCTCGGTGATCTTCGGCCGCATCGTGTTTAAACTTGGCGTCAAGAAGGCGGGCGTGCTCACCGGCGTTCTGTACATCATCGCCATGCTGTGTAACGTCAGCGGCATCATGCCTCTGGTGTGGGTGTCCCTGGTGATCATCGGCTTCCTGGGTGCTGCCGCTCCCAACCTGATGAACTCCGTTCCCGGCTCCGTGTTCGGCCGGGTGGGCTACGCCAAGGTCAACAGCGTGGTGTTCCCCCTGACCAGCATCATCTTCATGCTCAACTTTGCTGTCAACGGCCTGATCAAGCAGCTGTTCAACAGCCTGAGCGTGGCTTACATCGTTTTCGCGGTACTGGCCTTTATTTCCATCCTGCTGATTCTGGCTCTGCAGGATCACAAGTATGACCAGGACTACATGGCCGCCCATAAAAAGTGAGCGGTCCAAATACAAAAGGAGGTAACCCTATGAGCAAGAACTCTACTGTGGCGCTTGCCCATGGCAAGGACGTACAGGAAAACGTTACCCGCGTCTTTGACATGATGGGTGGCGTGACCAAGATGATCGAGCCCAACTCCACTGTAGTACTTAAGCCCAACGCCGGTCATGCGGCTCCCCCGGAGTTTGCCGTGTGTACTCACCCCGAGACCGTCCGCGCCGTGATCCGCGAGGTCAAGAAGGCCAATCCCAAGCGCATCGTCATCGCTGAGGCCGCCGCCGTTGGCTGCGACACCATCGAGTGCTACGAGGCCTGCGGCATTGCCAAGGTGGCCGAGGAAGAGGGCGTGGAGCTGGTCGACATCAAGCGGGACAAGGACCTCATCAATGTGGCTGTCCGCGGCTACCGCTCCAACATCAGCCATGTGAAGCTGCCCCGCCTGCTGCTGGAGGCCGAGCACATCATCAACCTGCCCATCCTGAAGGCTCACGCCAGCATGGTGTTCTCCGGCGCGCTGAAGAACATTAAGGGCGTGGTGCAGGATCAGGTCCATGTGCAGATGCACCAGCAGAACCTGACCATGGCCATGATGGATGTGTGGTGGGCTTGCCGGGCCGACATCAACATCATGGACGTGATGCACGCCGCCAGCGGCTACTCCCCCCACACTCCCGTGCCCATCGAGGTGGACTGCATCATGGGCTCCTATGACCCCGTGGCTCTGGACCGTATTGCCTGCGAGCTGGTTGGCATCGATCCCGACGGCGTGGACTACTTCCGTGTAGCCCAGGAGGCCGGTCTGGGTACCACCGAGCGGGACAAGATCGAGGTCGTGGGCGACGATCTGGCCGCCTGCTCCACCAAGATGTGGGTTCCCTACCTGGAAGACATCCGCAACCGCTGGCCTGAGTATGAGGTCCACTGCGAGGGTGCCTGCTCCAGCTGCCAGGCTCTGCTCACCCTGAACATGGAGACCCTGAAGGCTATCGGCGTCTACGATAAGAACACTGATATGGTCATCGTGGCCGGCGGCAAGAACACCCTGTCTCCCGATACTCCCGATGAAAAGATTATGCTCCACGGCAACTGCGCCCGCAAGCATCTGAAGGATCATCCCAACGCCTTCTTCCTCCAGGGGTGCCCCCCCGGAGAGGGCTCCCTGTATATGTCCATCCTCCGCAAGGAGGCTATGACCGGTAAGCCCGAGCAGATGCACTGGATCCGCGAGCGGATGGAAATCGACGCCCCCGCTTGGCGCGGCTATGTGGAGAATGAGGCTGCGAAGTTCTATGGAACAGACAAGACTTAATCAGGGCTATGTGACCCTGACAGACGCACCGGAACTGATGAAGCTGCTGGAGGATATCTTTACCGACGAATTCATGCAGCAGAACACCCGCTTTGAGAACTTTGACGGGTTCAAATTCTCCAGTGCGGTGATGGTCAACTGGAAGGCGGATACCATCGTCTATGCGCCCCTTCTGCTGGACAGCTTTGTCAAGGAGAGCACCCAGTTTTCCAACTGGGACGAGATGGTGCGCGCCGCCACCAGCCTGCGCTATCACTGCAGCTGAGTGCGGGGAAGGGGAGGCCTGAACCCGTTCGGATACAGGCCTCCGCTATAATTCCACAGATGTTCTGCCGGGGCGGGATGGGATCACGCCCCGGCAGGGCGCAGGGCTTTGAAGTCCAAGAACGGGACGCCCTGCGCGGGAACAGAGTCAGCTTGCCCTGAAAGAGTGTCTTTCCAGGGCTCTGACTCTATTCTCGAACCTGGGTCCCAACGGACCGCCGGCGCCAGCACGCCGCCGGGTTACACAGTGAAAGGAGCTAGATTTACATATGAAACCGGAAGAGATCAAGCGAGTGGCCTGTGTGGGCGGCGGTGTGATCGGTTCCAGCTGGGCAATTCAGTTTGCCATGAAGGGCCTGGATGTGGTTCTGTACGATATCAATGACGAGCAGCTGGCCAAGAGTCAGGCTCAGATGCACAAGAGCCTGGATGCCCTGGAGCAGTTCAAGGCAGTGACACCCCAGCGGCGGCAGGAGATCGCCGACCGGGTGAAGCTGACCACCTCCATGGAAGAGGCGGTGAAGAACGCCCAGTTCATCCAGGAGAGCGGCCCTGAGAGGCTGGAGATCAAGCGGTCTATCCTGGCCCAGGTGGAGGAGTATGCTTCCGCCGACGCCATCTATGCCAGCTCCACCTCCGGCCTGTTGGTCAGTGATATCGCAGCCCAGGCGGCTCACCCGGAGCGGTGCGTGGGTGCCCACCCCTACAATCCCCCTCATCTGATTCCCCTGGTGGAGCTGACCTCCGGCGACAAGACCGATCCGGAGCTGCTCCAGCTGGCCTACGACTTCTATCAGGCCATCGGCAAGGAGGCGGTGCTGCTGCGCAAGGAGTGCCCCGGCTTTATTGCCAACCGGCTCCAGCTGGCCCTTTACCGTGAGGTGCAGGATCTGGTCATGCGGGGCGTGTGCTCCGTGGAGGACGCGGACAAGGCCCTGGTATACGGCCCCGGCCTGCGCTGGGCCATCTTCGGCCACAACATGATCATGCAGCTGGGCAACCCCGGCGGCCTCACCGGTATGGTGCAGATGCTGGGCAACTCCGGCGACCGCTGGCTGGCTGACATGGCCTCCTGGACCCATCAGCCCGACAACTGGGCCGAGGTGGCTCAGCCTGGTGTGGATAAGGAGATGGCCAATTTCCCCGATCACATCGGCCACACCAATGAGGACTGCGCCAAGTATCGGGATCAGATGCTCATTGAGCTGCTGAAACTCCACCGCAAGCTGTAAGAGGAGGTTTCATGGCTTTCCCGAAGGATTTTACCGCGTTTACCCGGCGGCGCTGGGTCTGTCTCATTTCCGCCATGGTGATCTGTGTCTGCGCCGGCTTCGGCTACGCCTGGAGCGTGCTGCAAAACCCCATTGTGACTCGTTTCGGCTGGGCTGACTCCGGCGTGGCCCTGGCCTATACCATTACGGTACTGTGTTCCACCATGGCGCCTCTGATCTTCGGCGGACTGATCCGCCGTATGTCCACCCGGGCCGGTGTGATCGTAGGTGCGATTCTCTTCGGCGGCGGACTGCTGCTGACGGGATGGATGAACCAGATTTGGCAGCTCTATCTGTTTTACGGTGTGATCTCCGGACTGGGCGTAGGTTTCATCTACCCCAGCATGATGGCCTATGTGGTGCGCCTCTTCCCGGACCGGTCCGGACTGGCCTCCGGACTAGGCACCGCCGCCTACGGCTCAGGCGCCATTTTGTGGGCCCCTACCGCCGCGGCGCTGATGGAGGGTGTGGGCATGGACCGGGCCTTTCAGGTGCTGGGCATCCTCTTTGCCGTAATTATTTTGGTCGGCTCCCTGCTTCTGATTGATCCGCCCGAGGGTTTTCAGGCCGCTATGGCGCCCAAGAGCAGGGGGGAGCAGGGAGGGGCCGCCGACCTGAGACGGGGCCAGATGGTGCGTACCGGAACCTTCTGGAAGATGGTTGTGGTGTTCACCTGCGGCCTGGTGGCCGGCGTCATCGTCATCAGCCAGGCATCTCCCATCCTTCAGCAGTCCCTGGGCTATTCCTCCTCCAGAGCGGCCCTTTTCGTCAGCGTGTTTGCCGCCTGCAACATGGCCGGACGCTTTCTGTGGGGCAGCCTGTCGGACAAGCTGGGACTGGTCAATACCGCTGGTGCGGTCTTTGTGCTGTGCATCCTGTCCATGGGCCTGCTGGCCGTGGTGGGGCAGGAGGTGTTGGTGCTGGTGCTGATGGGCGTGGCGGCTTCCTGCTATGGCGGCCTGGCCTCCATCCTCACACCCCTCACCGCCCGGATGTTCGGCCCCCGGTACATCACGGAAAACTACGGCGTCATGTATGTGGTGTTCGGTCTGGCCAGCCTGATCGGGCCCAGTTTGGCCACTACCTTTAAAACCATGGGAGGGGGAAGCTATACCGGAGCCTATGTCACTGCCGCGGTGCTGGCAGCGGTGGGCCTGGTCCTCTCCCGATTCCTGAAACCTGTGTCCCGCAAAGGAGAATGATATGGAACTAAGTAAAGTACGTACCATGGAGCAGATCATCGCCAGCTTCAAGGACGGCCAGACCATCGCCATCGGCGGCCAGACCAATCACTATATGCCGGAACGGCTCATTGATTGTGTGCTGGAGAGCGGGGCCAAGCATCTGACGGTGTACTCCATCGATTCCAGCGACCCCGGCATGGGCATCAGCCGCATCATTGAGGCCGGGCGGGTGGACAAAATGATCACCACCCATGTGGGGACCAATCCCCGTACCAACGCCCGTATTCAGGACGGCTCCCTGAAGGCCGAGCTTATCCCCATGGGTACCTTCATCGAGCGCATCCGCTGCGGCGGCATGGGCCTGGGAGGCGTGCTCACCAAGACCGGCCTGGGTACCGTGGTGGAGGAGGGCAAGCAGGTTATTGAGGTCAATGGCCAGAAGTACCTGCTGGAGACCGCGCTCCACGCTGACGTGGCCCTGACTCGCTGCCGGAAGGCCGATCCTCTTGGCAACCTGGCCTATCGGGGCAGCAGCGGCCATGCTTCCCACCCGGTCATCGCCACCTGCGCCGACCTGTCCATCGTGGAGTGCGATCACTTCTGCGATCTGGGTGAGATCGGCCCGGATGAAGTAAAGGTGCCTGGTATGTTCGTGGACATGATTCTGGTGTAAGGAGGGGGAGCAGATGGACAACAGAAACTTTATCGCCAAGCGGGCTGCTGCCTACTTCAAACCCGGCGACGTGGTCAACCTGGGCATCGGTATCCCCAGCCTCTGCGGCAGCTATGCCGCCGAAGGGGTGTTCTTCCAGAGCGAGAATGGCTTTATCGGCATCGGCGCCACAGTGAATGAGGGCCTGATGATGAACGAGCGGTTCGTCAATGCCGGCGGCGTAAACTTTATCCCTGTCCCTGGCGCCAGCGCCTTCGATGTGGCCATGTCCTTCGGTGTCATCCGGTCCGGTCGGCTGGCTGCCACCGTGCTGGGCGGCCTTCAGGTATCCGCCAACGGTGATCTGGCCAACTGGGCTTCTCCCGGTCGTGCCTTTGGCATGGGAGGCGCCATGGACCTGTGCAACGGCGCCCGGAAGGTGATTGTGGCCATGGATCTGGTGGCTAAAAACGGTGCGCCCAAGGTGGTCAACCAGTGCACCATGCCCCTCACGGCCATCCACTGCGTGGACCACATCGTTACCGACCGCTGTGTCATCAACGTGACCCCGGAGGGTCTGGTGCTGGCCGAGATCCGCAAGGGTCATACCGTGGAAGAAATTCAGGCCGCTGTGGAGCCTAAGCTTCTGGTGGCCCCTGATCTGATTGTAATGGAGGAAGATTGATATGGCAAAACCGCTGAGCAAGACGGTGGTCGTGGCCTACGGCCGCTCCGCTGTAGCTAAATCCGGTAAGAAGGGCGCTCTGCGTCAGCTTCATCCCATCGACATGGGCGGCCTGGTGCTGAAGGGTGTTATGGAGAAGATCCCCCAGCTGGACCCCGCTCTGGTGGAGGATGTGATCCTGGGCTGCGCCATCCCCGAGGCCAAGCAGGGCCTGAACCCCGCCCGCCTGGTGGCCGCCCGTGCCGGACTGCCCTACACCGCCTGCGGCCTCACCGTGGACCGCTTCTGCTCCTCCTCGCTCCAGGCTGTGGCCCTGGCTGCCTGGCAGATTGAGGCCGGACAGGCCGACTGCATCGTGGCCGGCGGCATTGAGTCCATGACCGCTCTGCCCATGACTCTGGACCGCAGCGGCGACATGAACCCCTGGCTGCTGGAGCACGACCCCAATCAGTATATCTCCAACGGCGAGACCGCTGAGAATGTGGCTGAGAAGTACAACGTCACCCGGGAGGAGATGGACGCTCTGGCCCTGGCCAGCCATCAGAAGGCGGCTCATGCCCAGGACGCCGGTTACTTTGACGATCAGATCATCCCTCTGCCCGGCGTGGATGCCGAGGGCAATCCCATCGTCTTTGACAAGGACCAGGGCATCCGCCGTGACACCAGCATGGAGAAGATGGCTTCCATGAAGCCCTGCTTCCGGGAGAATGGCCGGGTCACCGCTGCCACTTCTTCCCAGACCAGCGACGGCGCTGCCTTCCTGGTGCTCATGAGCCGGGACAAGACCGCTGAGCTGGGCATCAAGCCTCTGGCCTCCTTCCTGGGCTTCTGCGTGGGCGGTCTGGACCCCGCCTATATGGGTCTGGGTCCCATCTACGCCGTGCCCAAGGTGATGGAGTATACTGGCCTCACCGTGAACGATATGGACGTGATCGAGCTCAACGAGGCCTTTGCCGCTCAGGTCAGCCCCTGCATCAAGGAACTGGGCATGGATCCTGCCAAGGTCAACCCCAACGGCGGCGCCATGGCTCTGGGTCATCCTCTGGGCGCTACCGGCGCGGTACTGTCCTGCAAGGCCATCTCTGAGCTGCACCGCACCGGCGGCAAGTACGCCCTGGTGACCATGTGCATTGCCGGCGGCATGGGCGCGGCCGGTATCTTCAAAGCGGAATAAATTGACACAACAATTATTATATTGACCATTTTATGGAGGTATTGATTATGGGTAAGCCTTTGGCCGATTATGTGAAGCTCCCCCAGCTGGACGAGTACAAGGAGTGGTTCAAGGATTTCGCGGACCTGTACCGTGAGGACGGCATCCTGCAGGTGACCTGGAAGACCAACGACGGCCCCATGCACCACAGCGGTATGTCCCACCGGGCCATCAGCCAGCTGGTGCGCATCCTGTCCCTGGACAACCAGAATGAGATCATCATCTTCACCCACATCGGCGACAGCTGGATGACCGAGTCCGATCCCAACGGCTGGGAGACCTATTCCAAGCTGCCCACCGAGCGGTTCCAGCACCAGTATTTTGACGACACCAACCTGATCAAGAACATGATCTTCGATCTGGATGTGCCCACCATCGGCGTGCTGCCCGGCCCAGGCTTCCACTGGGACTCCGCCATGCTCAGCGACATCACCATCTGCTCCGATGATACCTGGATCGAGGTGCCCCACGCCCACGGCGGCCTGGTGCCCGGCGACGGCATGGGCCTGATGGCTCAGCACTATTTCGGCACCAAGCGGGGCAACTACTACATGATGACCGCCCGTCAGTGGACTGCCCAGCAGATGCTGGACTGGGGCATGGTCAGCGAAGTGGTGCCCAAGGATCAGGTTATGGCCCGCGCCTGGGAGATCGCCCGGATGCTCAAGACCATGCCTTACGAGAACCGCACCATCATGTCCAACCTGGCCAAACGTCCTCTGAAGAAGCTGCTGGTGGAGGATCTGAAGCTGCACACCGTGTCCGAGCAGTACGGCTCTCTGCTGCGCATCGCCGCCGGCGACATGGGCGACCGCAACGCCGCCCAGCAGGACGAGAAGTACATCAGCCAGACCAACGACTGGCGTTACTGCCACGACTGGATGCAGCAGCCCCCCACCCGGGAGAGCTGGGCCGGCTTCCGTACCAAGCCCATCGAGTGGTTCAAGGAAGTGGAGGCCGGTCGGGAGGTCAACCCCTTCGATCCCAGCCGTCCGGTGAAGCCCTATCGCCCCGACGAGAAGTAAGCCAAAGAACGGAACAATTTACATATTGGAGGTTACTGTAATGGGAAAGCCTATGGCTGATTACGTCAAGCTGCCCGAGTTTGACGAGTATAAAGAGTGGTTCAAGGATTTCGCCGACCTGAAGCGGGAGGACGGCATCGTCCAGGTCACCTGGAAGACCAACGATGGCCCCATGCACCACAGCGGTATGTCCCACCGGGCCATGAGCCAGCTGACCCGCTGGCTGAGCCTGGACTATAAGAACGAGATCATCATCTATACCCACATCGGCGACAACTGGATGATCGAGTCGGACGCCAACGGCTGGGAGACTTACTCCAAGCTGCCCACCGAGCGGTTCCAGCACCAGTATTTTGACGATACCAACCTGATCAAGAACATGATCTTTGATCTGGACGTGCCCACCATCGGCGCCATCCCCGGCCCCGGCTTCCACTGGGATTCCGCCATGCTGTGCGACATCACCCTGTGCTCCGAGGACACCAAGATGGAGGTGCCCCACGCTCAGGGCGGCCTGGTACCCGGCGACGGCATGGGTCTGATGTGCCAGCACTTTTTCGGGACCAAGCGTGGCAACTACTATATGATGACCTCCCGCCAGTTCACCGCCCAGCAGATGCTGGACTGGGGCATGGTCAACGAGGTGCTGCCCAAGGGTAAGGTGCTGGAGCGGGCCTGGGAGATCGCCCGGATGTGGAAGACCATGCCCTACGAGAATCGCACCATCATGTCCAACCTGGCCAAGCGTCCTCTGAAGAAGCTGCTGGTGGAGGACCTGAAGCTGCACACCGTGTCTGAGCAGTATGGCTCTCTGCTGCGGGTGGCCGCCGGTGACCTGGGCGACGAGAACTCCGCTCAGCAGGACGAGAAGTACATCAGCCGCGTGGGCGACTGGCGCTACGCTACCCACGACATGGAGCAGCCCCAGACCGCCGAGAGCTGGCGCACCATGCCTCAGAAGGCTGCTGAGTGGTGGAAGAAGGTCAACGCCGGAGAGATCGAGAATCCCTTCGTCTTTGAGCACAGCAACGAGCCGGAAGGCTACGAATTTTAATCCAACAGGGAAGAAGGGGCCGTATCCGGCCTCTTTTTCCCATACCTGTTTCCTAAACCGTGCCGGATGCCGGCGCGGAACCATGAAAAAGGAGTGGAACTGAAATGGCAAAGACCATCATTACCGCCGCGCTGACCGGCGCGGTCACCCCCGCGGGTTACAAGATCCCCGAAACCCCCCAGCAGATCGCCGACGAGGCCTATGACGCCTGGAAGCTGGGCGCCGCTGTGGTCCACCTGCATATGCGTGCCGACGACGGCCTGGGCGCTATGGACAAGGAGAAGTTCCGTGAGACCATCCGCCTGATCCGCAGCCACAAGGACTGTGACGTCGTCATCAACTGCACCTCTTCCGGCGCCTCTCCCCAGCATCCCGCCACCGATGAGGAGCGTATGGCTCACCACAAGGAGCTGCCCGGCATTGAGATGGGCTCCTACGACGCCGGCTCCTTCAACTGGATGCCCGGCGGCGTGTTCATCAACTCCCCCCAGTTCCTCCAGCAGCTGGGCGACCTGTACATGGAGAAGGGCACCAAGCCGGAGATCGAGATCTTTGACGCCGGTATGCTGGGTGTCACCGACTACTTTGTGAAGAAGGGCCACCTGCCCACTCCCTGCCACTACCAGTTCTGCCTGGGCGTGCTGGGCGGTATGCCCGCCACTGTGGAGAACCTGCTCTACCTGGTGAACCACATCCCCGCCGGTTCCACCTGGTCTGCCTTCGGCGTGGGCAAGGGTCACCTGCCCATCATGTTCGCGGCTCTGGCTCTAGGCGGCCACATCCGCGTGGGCATGGAGGACAACGTGGTCTTTGGCGTGGACGAGAATGGCAAGAAGGTCATGGCCACCAACCATATGCTGGTGGAGCGTGCCGTGGCCGCTGTCAAGGCCTTCGGCAATACCCCCGCTACCCCCGCCGAGGCCCGCCAGATCCTGGGCATTCCCGCCTTTGACGGCGAGAAGGTCCGCGCCGCTCTGGGGATCGGCTGATATGAAAATCCAGAGCGTACTGGGCCCGGTGGACACGTCGGAACTGGGCCAGGTGCTGATGCACGAGCATCTGACCTGTGCCGACTGGTCCATGCGGATGAACTTCGGTTCCCGCTTCTATGAAGCGGACAAGGTGACCGAGATGTCCTGCGGAATGCTGGGCAAGGCAGCACAGCAGGGTGTGGCCACCGTGGTGGACGGCACGCCTGTAAACCTGGGCCGTGACATTCACTTGATGCGGGATGTGGCCCGCCGTACAGGACTGAACATCATCGCCTCCACCGGCTTCTACTATCAGGAGGAGCCCTGGCTGGGCTTCCGGGATGAGGAGCAGATCTACGACCTGCTGATGGGCGACTGCACCGATGGTATTCAGGGTACCGACAGCAAGCCGGGCATCCTGAAGGCAGGTGTGGCCCGGGCCGGGGTGACGCCTCTGCTCCACAAGGTACTCCACGCCACCGGCCGCGTGGCCGCCGAGACCGGGCTGCCCATCTTCTGCCACCATGATCCCGCCGTCCGCAGCGGCGGGGAGATTCTGGACCTGTTCGAGAGCTGCGGCGTGCCCGCAAACCGGGTGATCCTGGGTCACAGCGGCGACACCACGGAGCTGGAATACCTCACCGCCATGCTGGAGCGGGGCTGCTGGCTGGGCATGGACCGCTTCGGCTTCTGCGACCGGGACCTGGGGCTGGAGCCCCGGGTGGATACCATTGCCCGGCTGTGCGAACTGGGCTGGGGGAACAAACTGCTCCTCAGCCACGATCTGGCCGCCTATCTGGCCTTCTGGGACAGCTGGGAGACCACCAAAAACAGCGATTACCTCCATCTGGAGGAGGACTTCACCTTCATCCACCGTCGGGTACTGCCCGCTCTGCGGGAGCGGGGCCTGGAGCCCGCCGTGGTGGACGGCCTGCTGACGGCCAATCCCAGAACCTTCTTTGAAGGAACTTCCAGTCACTAATGATTGTTCCTTATTTTCCCCCTTACTAAATCCTTTCCCTCATCAGGCAGGCACGGGACCGGAGCCACGGTCCCGTGTCTGTCGCTTTTTTGCGGATAAAAGTACCAAACGCTCAAGGACGGGAGGGGTCCAATCTGTCTTTTTGTGTGAACCGATGGTTGAAACGTACGGTTTTCTAATGTATACTAAAGGTCAGAGAATATGGCCCTTCGGGCCCACAGAATGGAAAGGTGAATCGAATGGAACAGTCAAAGGTCCACGCACTGGCTGTCACAGCCGCCCGTGCCCGCCTGCTGGCGATGGACATGGTGCATGACGCGGCCTCCGGCCACATCGGCGGCTCCCTGTCCTCCATGGACATCATTACCACCCTGTACGGTCATGTGATGCGGGTAGATCCCGCCAATCCCCGGGACCCTGACCGGGACCGTTTCGTGCTGTCCAAGGGACACTGTACCCCCGCGCTCTATCCCAATCTGGCTCTGAAGGGCTTTTTCCCCGTGGAAGATCTGAAACTTTTCCGCTCCATCAAGGGCGAGATGTCCGGTCATGCCGAAATGCATCACATTAAAGGCGTGGATATGTCCACCGGCTCTCTGGGTCAGGGCATCTCCGCCGCTGTGGGCATGGCTCTGGCGGGTAAAGCCGATCAGAAGGACTATCGTGTGTATGCTCTGCTGGGCGACGGCGAGATCGAGGAAGGCCAGGTGTGGGAGGCCGCCATGTCTGCGGCCAAGTACCACCTGGACAACCTGTGCGCCATTGTGGACGTCAACGGCCTGCAGATCGACGGACCCACGGCTGAGGTCATGCCCTCCGAGCCCCTGGACAAGAAGTTTGAGGCCTTCAACTGGAACGTAATCCATGTGGATGGCCACGACTTCAACGCCCTGGAAGAGGCGTTTAACGCCGCCGCTGCCTGCAAGGGCAGGCCCACCGTGCTGCTGGCCAAGACCATCAAGGGCAAGGGCGTTTCCTTCATGGAGGGGGACTACGGCTGGCATGGCAAGGCGCCCAATGACGAGCAGTATGAAAAGGCCCATGCGGAGCTGGCTGCGACGCTGGCGGAACTGGAGGGAAAATAAGCCATGAGTGAGAAGATCGCCACCCGCGTGGCATATGGTAAGGCCCTGGCCGAGCTGGCCGACCAGTATCCCGACCTGGTGGTGCTGGACGCCGACCTGTCCGGCTCCACCCAGAGCGCCTTTTTTGCCAAGGCCCACCCTGAGCGTTTTTACAACATGGGTATTGCTGAGGCCAACATGACCGGCGTGGCCGCCGGTTTGGCTACCTGCGGCAAAATGCCCTATACCCATACTTTTGCCATGTTTGCCACCGGTCGAGCCTATGAGCAGGTCCGTAACTCCGTGGCCTATCCCCGTCTCAACGTGAAGATCGTGGGTTCCCACGGCGGCCTGTCCGTGGGTGAGGACGGCGCCACCCATCAGTGCATCGAGGACTACGCCCTCATGCGTACCATCCCCAACATGATGGTGGTTTCTCCCTGCGACGGCCCCGAGATGCGTCTGGCGGTAAAGGCCCTGCTGGACTATGACGGACCGGCCTATCTGCGGCTGGGCCGCCTGGCTGTGGACAGCATCACTGATGAGGTGCCCGGCTACTCCTTCCAGCTGGGCAAGGGCTCTCTGCTGCGGGACGGCACCGACGTCACCGTCATTGCCACCGGCATGATGGTCCAGATGGCCTATGCTGCCGCTGAAAAGCTGGCAGAGGAGGGCATCTCCGTCCGGGTCATCGATATGCACACCATCAAGCCTCTGGACGGCGAGATCGTGCTGAAGGCTGCTCTGGAGACCCGTTGCATTGTCACCTCTGAGGAGCATACTGTCCTCAACGGCCTGGGCTCCGCAGTGGCGGAATTCCTGGCCGAGCACTGCCCGGTGCCTGTGGTGCGTCATGGCGTCAACGATGAGTTCGGCCGCTCCGGCGCTGCCAAGGCGGTGCTGGAGGCCTACGGCCTCACCACCGAGGGCATCATCGAGAAGGTACGTCAGGCCCTGAAGCTGAAGAAATGAGTGACATCCGACTGATCTGCCTGGATATGGACGGCACCCTGTTGGACGACGATCACGCCACCGTGCCCCCCAGAAATGTGGCCGCCCTGCGGACGGCGGCGAAGAGGGGGGCGGCTGTGACCATCGCCAGCGGCCGGGCCTGGTCCCTGCTGCGGGCGGTGGACGCCCAGATCGGCGTTACCCGGTATGCCGTGCTGTCCAATGGCGCGGCAGTGCTGGATGTGGCCACGGGGGAGTGGATTTACCGCCGGCCCATGGAGCCAAACGCCCGCCGTACCATTCTCACCCTGCTGCTGGATTGGGGCCTGCCTTTTGAGGTTTACTGCGAGGGAGAAAACTATATTCAGGCCGACCGTACCGAGCAGGTGGTGGGCAGCGCCTTGTCTCCGGAGTTTGCCCAGGTGCTGCGGACCTGCTCCCACTTTCCGGAGGACCTGAACGCCGCCCTGGAGGGCAAGGCGGTGGAGAAGATCCACATCTTCCATGTGCCTCCGGAGCGCCGGCAGGAGCTGCTGGACGCGGTGGAGGCCTGCGGCCCTCTGGCGGTGACCACCTCTTTTGGGGATAATATGGAGCTTACCGCTCCTGGTGTCACGAAAGGTTCGGCGGTACAGGCCCTGTGTGCCCGGCTGGGGCTGGGGCCGGATCAGGTCATGGCCTTCGGTGATGCAGGCAACGACCTGGAGCTGCTGAGCTGGGCAAGCTGGTCCTTTGCCATGGCCAATGCCAGCGATGAGGCCAAGGCCGCCGCGCGCTATATCACCGGCACCAACCGGGAGGGCGGTGTCGGTATGGCTGTGGAACAGTATCTGCTGAATGCATAATCAAACGGCGCATGACCATTGTCATGCGCCGTTTTTCCTCATAGTTGATTTTAGCGGGCGACGGAAGAGAAGTCGGGCTGCTGTTCCGGTTCGGTCTGACGGATTTTATGAAGGTATCGCAGCAGGAAGAACAGGGTGATAACCAGGCAGATTCCCTCGGAGAACAGGGGAGAGAGCCAGATGCCCGTATCGCCCAGCACTTTGGACAGGACCACCAGGCAGCCGGAGATGAGCACCAGGCCTCGGCCAAAGGAAATAGTGAGAGCAGGGAAGGGGTGCTCTATGGCGGTAAAGAAGCCGGAGATCAAGACGTTAAAGCCCATAAGCAGGAAGGCGGGAGCATAGAGCCGGAGCGCATTGACGGTGTATCCGAAGAGCGGATCGGCCGGCTCCAGAAAGAGGCCTACAATGGGACCGGCCAGCAGCTGGCAGATGATGAAGAAGCCTACTCCTGCCACTGCCACCAGCTTGATGCCGTAAGACAGGAATTTGTGGCACAGGGGCCGCTGTCCCGCGCCAAGATAGAAGCTGGACAGAGGCTGGACCCCGTGGGCAGTGCCGATCATGGTCATGAGCACCAGAGTGTTGACATAGCTGATGATGGTGTACGAGGTGAGGGCGGCCTCGCCGGACACCTGCAGGATAGTCTGATTGAACAGAAAAATGACCAGGCCGTTGGAGAACTCGCTGAGTCCGTCGGAGGTACCCAAGGGGATGATCCGGCGGTAAGCTCCAAAGTCGGGCTTGAAACGGCCAAAGCGCAGAGGGTTGGGGTGGCGCACGAAGTAGATGACAAAGATCACAGTGGAGGTGACCTGAGACAAGCCGGTGGCCAGAGCCGCACCCCACACGCCCCAGTGGAAGTGCATCACAAACACATAATCCAGCACCACATTCATAATGGCACAGGACAGTACGCCGATGGTGCTGACGTGAGGGGCGCCGTCTGCCTTCACCTGAACCTCAAGGTTGTAAGACACGGTAAAAAAGACGGAGAAGCAGGCGATAATGCCTACATATTCCTTTACCAGCGGCAGCAGGTCCCCAGTGGCGCCCAGGAACAGGGCCACGCGCTCCAGGTTCAGCAGCACGACTGCCGTCAGGACCAGAGACAGAACAATGACCACTGCCAGGTTCTGATTAAAGTAGTTGCGGGCTTTCTCCTCGTCCCCTTGGCCCAGAGACAGGGACAGGACGGTGGAGGTGCCGGTGGCCAGCAGGATGCCGATGGTGAAGATGAGCGACACGAATGGCATGGACAGATTCACTGCCCCCAGAGCGTGGCTGCCCACGCCGTGAGCAACGAAAATGCCGTCCACCATGGTGTACAGGGAGAAGATCCACATGGAGACGATGGATGGAACGGTAAACTTGAAAAACTTAGCAACCAGATTCACGGGTAAAACCTCCTCTTACTGGGGATATCATAAACCCTCGTACCATCCGAAAGTCAAGAGCGGGAGGCAAAAAAGTTGAAAGAATTTTATCAGATCCATGAGTTGGCCAAATTGTTCGACCTGTGTCCCGATACTCTGCGCTATTATGAGGAGAAGGGACTGCTTCACCCGGTGCGGGGAGAGAACCGCTACCGGATGTACGGCATTCAAGATGTGTGTACTCTGAATATCATTCGCTCACTGCGGGAGCTGGATCTGCCCACCCGGGAGATCGGCGCCTATCTGGAGCGGCGGAGTGTGGGGGAGACCCTGGAACTGCTGGACCGGGAGGAGGCGCTGCTCAAGCGTCGGATGGAGGAATTGGAGGCCGCCCGGAAAGAGGCGACGGAACGGCGGGCGCGGCTGGAGCGCTACCGCACGGTGGAGGCCGGATATGTAGAGCTTGTCCGGGAGCCGGAGCGGCCCTACGTCTTTCTGGAAAAGGATTTTATTCTGGAGAAGGAAGTGGATTTCCAGCTCAAGCGGCTGGAACAGCGGCACCAGGATTACATCCAGGTTATTGGAAGCCAGTGCATGGGGGCCCAGGTGGACGAGGAAAGTCTGAAAAAGGGAGTATTTAACCACTTCTCCCGGGTCTTTTTCCTCACCAGCCCAGGCTTGCCCTATGATGACTTGCTGCCCGGGGGTGAATATGCCCGGCTGTACTACCGGGGCGAATATGACCGGATGGAGGAACATTTGAGGACGCTGCTGACGGGGGTCCGGGCGGCCGGGCGGACACCGGAAGGTGCGCCGCTGGAGCTCTACCGCATCGATGCCCATGATACCAACCGTCCGGAGGAGTATGTTACTGAACTTCAGGTGCGGGTCTGTGCCCTGTGACCCTGGATTTGATATGGTGCCTCAAGGCAGGACAAGAAACTTTTTACAGCAGCAGCACGTCTATGACATGACGGGACTCCCGTCAGATGCAGCATTTGGCAGGAGGAGATACACATGAAAAGAATTGGTACGACTGCTGTTGTTCTGACGCTTTTATCTGCAATGTGCCTGAGCGGCTGTTCACAGGCTCAGTCCAATGCCATGGATACCAACAGTCCCAGCATTGAGACACCATCCCCCACTCCGTTGCAAAGTGAAGCGCCAGCCTCGCCGGAGCCAATGGATGAGATCTATCCCGTGAGTACCCAGGAGAAGGCAACTCAGATCCTGGAGCGGGCATATGAAGGATTTGTGCAGGAAGTGACCTTCCGCTTTACGCAGGAAGACCTGCCCTTTCAGGAGCGTTCCATTCTGCTCCAGAACGCATCCAATGAGGGGTTGAGCGCCCGGCCGGAGCTGAAATATGCCTACGCCCTGGAATGTACGGAAGGAGTGGAGGGGACGGTCTGTAAGATTTCGTATATGCCGTATAAGCTGGGGTATCCGGACGGCGAACCGGAGGGAGCCGTGGAAATCAATACCCTTGCGGAATTGGTGAAGGCGGCGGACGCCGCTCTTAGTGAGGAAGAGATTCCTATTGTGATCCGGAACCCGGAACTGCTGGTAGATGATATGCAGCGGGCTCTGCAGTTGGCGGGGTATGGCTATATATTGTATACGCTCAACAGCAACGCCACGGCAATCCAAGCTTTTCCAAGCGATTCTGAAACGATTGAGCAGAGTGTTGGGAAGATACAGGAGATCCAGAGCATCGCAAAAGAGACTGCGGCGACAATTCTGACCGATACCATGGATGATGAGGAAAAGCTTAAGGCTATTTATCGCTTTATTGTGGAAAATACCACATATGACTACCGATATTATCAGAGCCCGGACACGCTGCCCTATGAATCCAGGACGGCTTTCGGGCCGTTGCAGAACGGAACGGCCATCTGCGGCGGGTTTTCCTGGGCATTTCGTGTGCTTTGTGAAGAGGCCGGCATCCCCTGCTGGAACGTCACAGGTACCGGAGCAGGGGAGGAGCATATGTGGAATTGCGCTCTGCTGGATGGTGAATACCGCTACTTTGATACGACCTGGGACGCGGGACGCCCGGATGAGAGCCAGTGGAGGTATTTTGGACGAACGGAAGAGGAAATCTCCCAGGATCATTTCTGGGGAATCGGCCAGAAGGAGTTGATACAGGGGCTGACCCAATCATAAGATTGGGACAAGGCTTTGCCGTATAGGGACAAACATTGTCGGAATACAGTGGGACCATGGAGGTGTGACAAATGATTCCTGCATGGATCCTGCTGCTACTCAATCAGGTTTTCTTTACGCTTCGCCTGTCCGGCGGGGGAAACGGCTCCTTTCCCCGACCGTTGAAAGCGGAAGAGGAACGCCGGTATCTGGAACAGGCTGCTCAGGGTGATCTGGAAGCCCGCAACAAATTGATCGAGCACAATCTGCGCTTGGTGGCCCACATTGTTAAGAAGGGGTGAAGCGGAAGGAAAGAAATCCCGCAAGGCCAGCGGTGACGCGGCTTTGCGGGATTTGCTATGGGATAAAGCAAAAGGAAAGACTTTCTGGCGAGGCAGCGGACAAGCCCGGTTTGGGGATTATAACAGGCATGTGGTCATCTGTTGGGATGTGTTGATATAGAGCCCGTCCAAACTGAGGAGGAATCATCCTATAATACCGTGCATAATACCCTGTCTGAAAGAGATGTTAGCGTCAGGCGATAATCGCCATTCCGGGTCAGGCGAAAAACGCCAATTTTGGTCAACTGAAAACAGCCATTTACA
>PPYE01740385.1_pt1 | contig 20858 bp, 14 predicted proteins | sample 1559881 | NCBI WGS metagenome assembly PPYE01 (sample SAMN08240022, study PRJNA423297) | Human gut metagenome, whole genome shotgun sequencing project.
AACAGGATTTCCAGCTGCTTTTTCAAAGTGAGGAGGACTGCTTCTTCCAGACCGGCAGCATCTGCACGAACATCGCGGCAGCGGCTGTTCACATCGGCAGTAGAATGGCGGCACATATAAAATGGTTTCTTTTGAGCGATGCGGGAGAGCGTATGGTCACAGCAGCCGCAATAGACTTTTCCTTTCAGTGGGTACTCTCTGGTTTTCTTGTTCGGCAAGGAAAATCGGCGCTGCACAGCCTGCACCTTTTCAAATAGTTCTTTATCAACGATTGCCGGATGATGGTCGGGAATAATGAACCATTTGTCCCGGTCCTTCCTGCGGCTCCGTGTGCCGCCCACTTCAATAACAGCACGACGCCCGATGACATAGGAGCCGATATAGCGTTCGTCCTCCAGGATACGGAGAACCGTAGCGCCACTCCAACGGCCACGGGTGCGGGAAACATCATGGAACTGCTGCCCATGAGCTGCTTTGTATTCTCCTGGGGTCGGGATACCTTGCTTGAACAGCTCTCTGGTAATGGCTGCCGCTCCAATGCCGGTTGCAGCAAGCTGGAAAATGAGCTGTACCACAGCAGCGGTTTCCGGATTCGGTTCCATTCTGCCATCGGCGCTTTTGCGATACCCGTAAGGGCAAACTTTGCTCTGGTATTCGCCGCGTTGCATTTTGGCGTACTTGGCGCTTTTGGTCTTGATGGACATATCGCGGCTGTAATACTCGCTGATTAGATACTTGAAAGCCACATCCATACCGCCGGTATCGCCCTTGTGCTGATCGCTGTCAAAATCATCGTTGATGGAAATGAACCGGGTGTGAAACAGCGGAAACACACGCTCAATGAAATAGCCAGTCTCAATGCTGTTTCGTCCAAATCGGGAAAAGTCTTTTACGATGATGCAGTCGATTTTATTGGCCCGTACCATCTCAATCAGCTCCTGGACTTTGGGGCGTTCGAAGTTTGTCCCGCTATACCCGTTGTCGATAAATTCAAGGACTTCTGCATTAGCGGACTCCGGCATGGAAGAAACAAATTGGTTCAGCGCAAGGTGCTGGTTTTCAATGCTCATACTGTCGTATTTATAATCCTCCAAGGAAAGGCGGATATAAAGGGCAATCACATATTTCTGCACTGGCTCAGCACCTCCTCACAATGTTCAAATTCGCTCTGGAAGCGGAAACGAACCGTAATCCGCTTTTCTTTTGAGACTTCTACACGGTCAATCAGGCGGTCAATCAGGGCTGCCGTCAGCTGGCGATCTTCCTTGATATGCTGTGCATCCTGGGACAGCATTTTGTACTGTTCCAGCTGCTTGGCGATGATTGCAAGCCCTGCTTTCAGCTGTTCAATTTCCTTGCTAATGGCCTCGATTTTGGCTTCGTATTTCTCTTTGAAGGTAAAATACTCGTCTTTTGACAGATGGTTCTGGATCAGGCCCTCATACAATCCGCGCTGATAGGTTCGCAGCTGCTGGATTTCCTGTTTCCGGCTGGCGATTTTAGCCTGTATGTTTTTCTGTTCCTCGGCTTCTTTGGTGAGGTTTTCCAGACCGAGAGAGTATTGCCCCAGCGTGGTATCAAGCTGTTCCTGTATGGGAATACTGTCCCTTGAGCGTGTCCAGGTATTGCCGCAAGATGGTTTCACGGCTCATGGCGTTCACCAGGGAGACCTCCATGCCGGAGAGCTGAATGTCAGCAGGCATCAGGTCAACGCCTTCCGGGTGGTGCAGGATACCCTCGCCGGGGCGCAGCGGCTCATCCATCAGGATACGGCCCATAGCATCGGACAGGGTAAATGGCAGTTTGTCCGGCTGGGGATGGCCCAGGCTGATGGTCAAGCTGCCTTGCGGATCTCCGTCAATCAGCAGCACTTTCTTCCCGGCCTGCGCCAATCCAACACCCAGGTTTTCACAGGTCGTTGTCTTGCCGACGCCGCCTTTCTGGTTGGCGATGGCGATGATTTGCGTGTTCATAACAATCACCTCGTTTCTGTTTGACGTTGTCATGTGCCCACACAGCAGTTCTGGAAATGACAAAAGCCGCCACTTGAACAAGTGACGGCTTCGCCTAAATCCAATATTCTGTTGTGCTGGGAATCAAAGAGTTTTGAGTTCCTTTCTGCTATTCATTTGTCGTTAATGAAACACCCCCTATAATTCGACTTGTTTCAGTATGATTTTTCGATTTGGAAAAGGATGAAAAAACCAGACTGAAAACCTCAAAACCCTTGATTCTACGGGGCTTTTCCGGTTTGTCGTAATTATACCGTAAGGGCACACCTTCGCTTACCCTGCGGACCTACACCCACACCACCCGCCAAAAAACAGGACGAGGCAGCACAAACCATGGGGAACCTCATGGCGCAGGTGCGGTAAAAGCATCTCCAGAAAACAGAACAGCGCACCGGTTGGGAAGCCGAACTTCCCCGCCGGTGCGCTGCGTTTTTTCGCCCGTGTGGGTCACGGTGTGGGTCTAGACCCAGCTACCCTCTCAAAACGAGAACTTTTTTCATAGCAAAACACCCCGAAAACGATTGTTTTCGGGGTGTTTTGTGGAGCTAGTGGGGTGACTCGAACACCTGACCTGCTGATTACGAATCAGCTGCTCTACCGACTGAGCTACACTAGCATATTTAATTCAAAGGTCTTGCCTGCAAACCTGAACAACGGGTATGATACCACATTTTTTCCGCATCGTCAACAGAAATTTATGCTGCCTTCTTCCATCCATACAGCCGTTGTGTATATTACAATTTGTATTTTTGCAGGAATACTTGCGTTTTTTCGCCCGGCGTTTTTTGCTTTTTCAACGAGTTTCGACAGATTATTTCTGTCAATGACAAAAAACAATAAAATTTTGCTCGATAGATTTTTACAAAAATTATACCCTTTCCCAAAATTTCAACTGTTTTTTTGGGGGCTCTCAGCCGTATTGAGTCTACGTAATTTTTTGTAAAGCAATTCTTTACCAAAAGTTATTCACATTCTCCACATGGTTTTCCACATCTGTCTAACCATTGATATATCAGCTTTTATCGAAATATTGTATTTTTTTGGAATTGGCTGTGATGAAAGTTTCCCACATTCGCATCATGGGATTTCATTTTACATAATATCTTTACTGTTTGCACTTTCTCCGTTTGTTTTCATTTTTTCCTCTGGACAAACCGCTTTTTGCAAAGCTTTTTCAGATCACTTTCAAAAAAAGCAAGTCAGCTCACTTTACATTCATTTTTTTCGTCTCAAATTATACAAAAAGGGCGGCTGTCTCCAGCCGCCCTTACCCGTTATTCGCTGATATCCCTCGTGGCATAGGCATTGAGTTCCATGCCGGCCGTGTGTCCTGCCAAAAACTCATAATAGCCCTGGGCACCGATCATGGCGCCGTTATCGCCGCAAAGCCGCAAAGGAGGCAAGTACAGCTTCAGCCCCCGCCGGGCGCACTCGCGCTCCAGATCCGCCCGGATCACGGAGTTTGCCGCCACGCCGCCTGCCGCAGCGATGATCTTGTGCCCGGTACGCTCCGCCGCCAGCATGACCCGGGGCACCAGTTCGTCGCTGACCGCCTGGGCAAAATCCCTGGCAAGAGCCGCCCGGTCCAGCTCCTCGCCTACCTGCTGGGCATGGTGTGCCAGATTCACCACTGCTGTCTTGAGGCCGGAAAAGCTCATGTCCAGCTCCGCTCCATCCACGTGGGCGTGGGGCAGCTGGTACACGCCGCCTTTTGACCCCTGGGCCAGACGGTCCATAGGGGCGCCGCCGGGATAGGGCAGCCCCAGCACCCGGGCCGCCTTGTCGAAGCACTCGCCGGCGGCATCGTCCCGGGTGGAACCTAATATCTCCAGATCCGTGTAGTCCCGCACGTCCACGATCAGTGTATTGCCGCCGGAGATGGCCAGCGCCAGAAACGGCGGCTCCAACTCGGGGAATGCCAGGTAGTTGGCCGCGATATGGCCCCGGATGTGATGCACAGGGATCAGGGGCACTCCCAGAGCGTAGGCCACAGACTTGGCGAAGCTCACCCCTACCAGCACCGCGCCGATGAGGCCCGGCGCATAGGTCACCGCCACCGCGTCGATATCGGCCCGGGTACAGCCTGCCTGCTCCAGCGCCTGCTCCGTCAGGGCGGCAATGGCCTCCACGTGCTTGCGGGAGGCGATCTCCGGCACCACGCCGCCATAGAGGGCGTGGAGGTCCGCCTGGGAGGCGATGGCGTCCGAGAGGATCTTCCGCCCGTCCTCCACCACCGCCACGGCGGTCTCGTCGCAGGAGGACTCAAATGCCAAAATTTTCATGCTGTCACTCTCCTCTCACTCGTCCCAGGGCACTGCCAGAATGGGCGGCGCCTCCGGATCCCGGGGGATCTGTACATACCGGGCGTACTTTTCCGGGGAAAAACGGTTCTGATATACGAACCGATGCTGGTCCATAAGCTCCTCGTCTGAAATCTCCCGGTCCGCCCAGTAGAGCGTCTTATAGTGGGCGCCGAACATATCCGTATCATAGCCTGCCGTGCGGGCGTGGTTGCGGGCATAGAAACCCAGCCGCCGCCGGGCCATCTCCGGATCGGGGGCGTGGATGGGGGCCTCGCTCTCCCCCAGGATCACATTGCCCGCTTCCCGCTCCAGCATCTTCTCCAGGATCAGTGCGCCGGTGCCGCTGTTGCGCCGCCGGGGACTGACGCAGAGGTAGTCCAGCAGCAGCCAGCCCGGGCGGCCCAGCCACAAAAAGCACTCGCCCACGATCTCGTCCCCATCAAAAAGACACCAGGGCCTGTACCAGCCGTCCCGCCACATCTCACCGATGGCACGCAGGGGCTTGAGCTCCGATGCCGGGAACGAGGGGACCAAATCATTGTGATAAACCGTCTCCACCTGCTCCCAGGTGGGCATCCGCAGTTCCATCGGTATCAAACTCCTTTGTCATGATCACTGCATCCTCCCGGGGATGCTCGTAGTAATTTTTCCGCCGGCCCACATTCCGGAACCCCAGGCCCTCATAAAGGGCCATGGCGGGGACGTTGGAAGCCCGCACCTCCAGGCTCAAAAAGGCCAGCTGATGGGCCTGGGCAAAGTCCAGGAACACATGGAGCAGCTTTCCCGCTACCCCCTTGCGCCGGTACTCCGGCCGCACCGCCACATTGGTGATGTAGCCCTCGTCCAAAATCACCTGCACGCCGGCGTATCCCGCCACGTGGCCCTCGCCGTCCAGAGCCACCAGCATGGCCGAGCAGTCGTTTTCCAGCTCTTCAGAGAGCATGTTTCTGGACCAGGGTGTGGAAAAGCACACCCGCTCCAGCTCCGCCACCTCGTCCAGGTGGTCACCATTCATGGGAACGATCCGTACATTCAAGGATGTATCCATCCGTAAGCTCCTCTCTTTCTCTTGGGTCTCAACCCTTGGCCTCCAGCCAGTTTTTGCCCCAGTGGGCCTCAGCAGTCAGCGGCACCGACAGCGTCACCACCCGCTCCATTTCCTCTTCCAGCAGCGCCGCCACCGCCTGGGCATCCGCCTCCGGGCACTCCACGATCAGCTCGTCGTGGACCTGGAGCACCAGCCGGGCCGCCGGCTGCTCCTTGCGCAGCCGCCGCCACACGGCGATCATGGCCAGCTTCATGATGTCCGCCGCCGTGCCCTGGATGGGCATGTTCAGCGCCACCCGCTGGCCGAAGGCCCGCAGGTTGTGGTTAGAGGAACTAAGCTCCGGCAGGTCCCGCCGCCGGTGGAAGATGGTCTCCACGAAGCCATTTTGCTCCGCCTGCTCCACCACGGCGTCCATGTAGCGGCGCACGCTGGGAAACGTGGCAAAGTAGGCGTCCATATAGGCCTTGGCCTCCGCCACCGTGACGCCGATGTCCTGGCTCAGGGAAAATGCGGAGATACCGTAGACGATGCCGAAGTTCACCGCCTTGGCCTGCCGCCGCATCTCCGGCGTCACATCCTCCCGGGCCACATGGAACACCTTGGCCGCCGTCTCGGCGTGGAAGTCTCCGCCGGAGCGGAACGCCGCCTGCATGCCCTCGTCGGCGGAGATATGGGCCAGGAGCCTTAGCTCAATCTGGGAGTAGTCCGCGTCCACCAGCACACAGCCCTCTGCCGGCACGAACATGCGCCGGATCTCACTGCCCAGGTCCGTACGGGTGGGGATGTTCTGGAGGTTGGGCTCCGTGGAGGAAAGACGGCCGGTGGCCGTCACCGTCATCTGGAAGCTGGTGCGCACCCGGCCATCCGGGTCCATGGCCTTCAGAAGTCCGTCGGCGTAAGTGGACTTGAGCTTGGCGTACTGGCGGTACTCCAGCACCTTCGCCACGATAGGTGCCTCGTAGCGGAGCTTTTCCAGCACGTCGGCGTTGGTGGACCAGCCGGTCTTGGTCTTTTTCCCATGAGGCAGGCCCAGCTTGTCAAAGAGGATCACGCCCAGCTGCTTGGGGGAGTTGATATTGAATTCCTCCCCCGCCAGGTCATAGATCTCCTGCTCCAGCTGGGCAGTCCGCGCCGCCAGGGCCTCGCCAAACGCGGAAAGCGCCGCCGCGTCCACCCGGCATCCGGCGATCTCCATATCCGCCAGCACGGCACAAAGAGGAAGCTCCGCCGTCTGGAAGAGGTCCCACAGATTTTTCTCCCGGAGCTTGGGGGCCAGCGCCTCATATAGCGCCTCCACTGCCGCGGCATGGCTGTCCAGGCTGGCCTGGGCCGCTGCGGTATCCCCCAGCAGGGAGAAGGCATCTTTTTCCAGGTAAACGGGCTTTGGCAGCTCCTGGTTGAAGTATGTCACAAACAGCCGCCCCAAATCGTAGCTGCCTGCCGTGGCATCCAGCAGGTACGCCGCCAGTGCCGTATCGAAAAGGAAGCCCTCAGTGGGCAGGCCGTTTTCCAGCAGAGTCCGCATCAGGTCCTTGACGTTGTGGGACACCTTGCGGATATCGGCGGAGAACAGGGCCCGGAGCAGGGCGTTCCAGTCTCCCTGATATTTTTCAAAAAACAATTCCGCCGTCAGGCCGGAAGCCTCGCCCGTCCCGCAGACCACCGCCGCGCCGCCAAGGTCCGGCAGGGCCAGCAGCGATACATGGTCCGCCTGCCGCCACAGTTCCAGCAGTTCCTCCGCCCGCTCCGGCTCCGTCACCTGCTCCACCGTCATGGTGCGCGCAGCGGTGTGCGTCTCCTCCCCGGGCCGGTCCGGGGCCGTCAGGCCGAAGCGCTCGATGAGCTTGGTGAACTCCAGCTTCAAAAAGAGGGGGTACGCCTCCTCCCCCGGCGCGCGCACCAGGTTGTCCTCCGGGCGGAAATCCAGCGGGGCATCCGTTGCAATGGTGGCCAGCCAGTAGGAATGGCGGGCACTCTCCTCCCCTGCGGCCAGTTTCTTGATGGCCGCGGGCTTTGCCTCCACGTCCGGCATCTTCTCATACAGAGCATCGATGCTGCCGTAGGCCTGCACCAGAGCCATGGCCGTTTTTTCTCCGATGCCCGGCACGCCGGGGATATTGTCCGACGTGTCCCCCATGAGGGCTTTCAGGTCGATCATGTGGATGGGGTCGAAGCCGTACTGCTCCCGGAACGCCTCTTGGGTCATATCCTTGGTAGTAGTCTGGCCCATACGGGTGGACACCAGCTTCACCTTGGTCTTATCCGTGATGAGCTGAAGGGAGTCCTTGTCTCCTGTCACCACCACGCACTCCCAGTCGGACGCCTCGCATTTGCGGGAGATGGTGCCGATCAGATCGTCGGCCTCCCAGCCCTCCAGCTCGTAGCGGGGAATATTCAGCGCAGAGAGCACCTCCTTGAGCACCGGCATCTGCTGCCGGAGTTCCTCCGGCATGGGTTTGCGGGTGGCTTTATAGGCCGCGTCCGCCGTGTGCCGGAACGTGGGTGCGTGGACGTCGAAGGTGACGCACACCGCGTCCGGCGACTCCTCCTCCCGCAGCCGCAGCAGCGTGGTCAAAAAGCCGAAGATGGCGTGGGTATACAGCCCGTCCCGGGTGGTCAGGGGCCGGATGCCGTAATAGGCCCGGTTGACGATGCTGTTTCCGTCGATGACCATGAGTTTCATGGGGATTCCTCCGTCACAAATCGAAATACATAACTTTTATCAGTATACCTGAATCCGCGCCGCCGCGCAAGATATCACGCCCTCCGGCGCATCCGCCGGGCCATCCACGCCCCGATGAAGCCTGCCGCCGCGCCCACCAGCGCGCCGAAAAGCACGTCGCTGGGCCAGTGGACATACAGGTACAGCCGGGAAAAGGCCATGGCGACGGCCACCGCCAGCGCCGGTTTCCAAAGGGGTGAACCGCTGGCCTTCAGGGCAAACACCGCCGCGAAGGACGCCGCCGTGTGTCCCGAGGGGAACGAGGCATCCGTAGGCGGAGGAACGAGCAGCTCCACCGGATGGGCCACAAAAGGACGCACCCGCCCCACCAGGGGCTTCAAGATCAGATTGCACAGCACCAGGTCCGTCACCAGGGCACACCCTACCGCCAGTCCCTGCCAGCGATACCGCTTCACGGCCAGCAGCACCGCCGCCAGCACGATCCAGATCTCCCCGTGGTTGCACGTCCAGCTCAGCGCCGGCATCAAAACATCCAAAGCACCCCAGCGCAGATTGGCCTGGATCCAGTCCAGTATTCCAAGCTCCAGTTGTTGCATGGCTTGTCTCCTTTTTCAACAAATCCCCCTTCCGGGGTATGCAATACTATACCATAGAAGTCTCCCCTTTTGTACCGGTTTTCTTCGACACTTTCCACAAATTTACCAGGAATTCGCAAAACCCGGTTGACAGTGCCTTCCAGCCGTGGTATGATTCCGTCAAAATTGAATCGCTTAGATAGAGGCGCGGGATCCATCAGTACCCTCCGGCAAGGCCAGGCAGCCGCCGGCGGAGAAAGGGGCTACCGCCGAAGTTCCGGGAAGCTGCCTGGCGGACCGGTGCTGGGTCGGCAGAAAACATCTGCCGGACTGTCACAGAGTTACTTTGTGAAGCGCTATCATTGGCTGAGACGGGATCCTCCCCTTTGGGGAGCACCTTTCGTATACTCCATGAACCGCTTGACAAAGCGGTTCATTTTTTGTTCTCCCCCCGCTGCGGCGGACGGGCGGAGAGCTTGGTCGCCGCCGCGGACTATGATTTCAGAAAGGTGAATGACATGAGAAGATTTGCTGCATTGCTGATGGCTCTGGCCATGACCGCCTCCCTGGCCGCCTGCGGTTCCCAGGAGGAGACGGCTCCCGAAGAAGAGGCTCCCGCTCAGGAATCCCAGGAAAACGCCGTGGAGATCCCCCCTGTGGAGGACCTGACCGGTGTGGACACCTCCGCCATCCCCGGCGTGGAGGACGGCGTGCTCACCGTGGGCATGGAGTGCGCCTACGCACCTTATAACTGGACCCAGATGGACGACTCCAACGGCGCCGTGCCCATCTCCAACGTCCCCGGTGCCTACGCCAACGGCTATGACGTCATGATCGCCAAGCGCATCTGCGAGGCCTACGGCTGGGAGCTGGAGATCGTCTCCAGCGCGTGGGACTCCCTGACCCCCGCCGTGCAGGCCGGCACCATGGACGCCAACATCGCCGGTCAGTCCATGACCGCTGACCGTATGGCCGAGGTGGACATGGCAGGCCCCTACTACTATGCCACCATCGTGTGCGTGACCACCAAGGACAGTGAGTTCGCAAACGCCACCTCCATCGCGGACCTGGCCGGTGGCTCCTGCACCGCCCAGACCGGCACCATCTGGTATGACTCCTGCCTACCCCAGATCGAAGGCGCCGACATCCAGGCTCCCGCCGAGACCGCGCCCTCTATGATCATGTCCCTGCAGACCGGCACTGTGGACTTCATCTGCACCGATATGCCCACCGCCATGGGCGCCTCCGCCAAGGACGACAACCTGGTCATCCTGAACTTCTCCGGCACCGACGGCGACTTTCAGTTCGCCACCGAGGAGGAGCGGGCTGAGAACGTCAACATCGGCATCGCCGTCCAGAAGGGCAACACGGCACTCAAGGACGCTATGGACACCGTCCTCTCCGCCCTGAACGAGGACCAGTTCAACGCCCTCATGGACCAGGCCATCGCCGTCCAGCCCGCAGTCTGATTATTACGAAAGAACCCGTCATCCGGCCCTGCACGCAGGGCCGGATGACGGCTGTATCGGAAAGGAGCGTGTCCCATGGATAAGCTCGTGAAGCTGGGACAAGACATGATTTTGCTGTGGTCCAACTACCGCAGCGCCTACTGGGCCGGTATCCAGAACACCATCATCCTGGCGGTGGTGGCCACCGTCATCGGCTGCATCATCGGTCTGGTGTGCGGCATCCTCAACACCATCCCCATCAGTCCCCGGGACAACGCCGTCAAGCGGTTTTTCCTGCGCCTTGTACGCATCGTGGTGCGCATCTATGTGGAAGTCTTCCGCGGCACGCCCATGGTGCTGCAGGCCGTGTTCATCTACTATGGCCTGCCCTACTTCACCGACGGGCAGGTGGCTTTCTCCGGCAACAGCGGCATCTGGCTGGCGTCCATCATCGTGGTGTCCATCAACACCGGCGCCTACATGGCCGAGTCCGTCCGGGGCGGCATCATCTCCATCGACCCCGGCCAGACCGAGGGTGCCATGGCCATCGGCATGACCCACGTCCAGACCATGGTCAGTGTGATTTTGCCCCAGGCCATCCGCAATATCATTCCCCAGATCGGCAACAACTTCATCATCAACATCAAGGACTCCTCTGTCATGTTCATCATCTCCTTTACGGAGTTCTTTGCCTGGCACCGCTACATCGTGGGCGTCAACAACATGTACTTCCCCTCCGCCGCCATCGAGATGATCGGATATCTGACCATGACCCTCATCGCCTCCTTCCTGCTGCGGCTGGTGGAAAAGCTCATGGACGGCTCCGACAGCTACGAGCTGGTGCAGGCGGACCAGCTGACTATGGCCGCCGGCACGTACAGCCATCCCGACCGGGGCACCCCCTTCGACGAGCACAGCAAGGAGTACCGTGAGCGCACGAAACTGTCCCTGAAAAACCGCAACGGCAGCACGAGAGGAGACCGGTAACATGGGTGAAATGATTTTAGAGGTCCGGCATCTGTCCAAGACCTTCGGAAAAAACCCCGTCCTGCGGGACATCGACTTCACCGTGGACAAGGGTGACGTCATCTCCATCATCGGCGCCTCCGGCTCCGGCAAGTCCACCCTGCTGCGGTGCATCAACCTGCTGGAGACTCCCACCTCCGGTGAGATCCTCTATCACGGGGAAAACGTGGCCTCCGGCAAGGTCAACGCCGCCCAGTATCGCTCCCACGTGGGCATGGTGTTCCAGTCCTTCAACCTGTTCAACAACATGACCGTACTGGAAAACTGCATGGTAGGCCAGATCAAGGTCCTGAAGAAGAGCCGGGAAGAGGCCCGCAAGGTGGCTGTGGAGTATCTGGAGAAGGTGGGCATGGCTCCCTACGTCAACGCCAAGCCCCGGCAGATCTCCGGCGGCCAGAAGCAGCGGGTGGCCATCGCCCGGGCACTGGCCATGAGCCCGGAGGTGCTGCTGTTTGACGAGCCCACCTCCGCCCTGGACCCGGAAATGGTGGGTGAGGTGCTCTCTTGTATGCAGGCCCTGGCCCAGGATGGCATGACCATGCTGGTGGTCACCCACGAGATGGCCTTCGCCCGGGACGTGAGCACCCGGGTGGTATACATGAACCAGGGCGTCATCTGCGAGCAGGGCGCTCCGGCAGACGTGTTCGGCAACCCCCAGCGCCAGGAGACGAAGGATTTCCTCTCCCGGTTCCGTCAGAACTGATCAGATAAAAAGCACCGCCTGCAGGCGGTGCTTTTTTTATGGCTGATCGGTCCGTACGGGCAGCATGGGCGCAGATGCAGAAGCAGGAGGCTTCCACCAAAAGGTGGAAGCCTCCTGCTTCATTTGCATGCCGTCAGGCGCGGATCACGAAGATCAGGCCTCGTCACGGTGCTTCTTGCTCCGCTTGTCGCTGAGGAACAGCGCCACCAGGCCCAGGGCAGACGCCAGGGACAGCAGGTGCAGATAAGCGAAGTTGGAATCGCCGGTCTCGGGAGCCTCGGCCATGGGGACCTCGGGCTCCTCGATCTCCGTGGGCTCCTCCACAGGCTCCGTAGGTTCGCCGGTGGGCACGTCAGGCAGATCGGTGGTGGGGACATCGGGATCTTCGATATCCGTGCCGGGATCGGGATCGGTGTCGGGATCGGTGGAGCCGCCGCCACCGCCGCCACCGCCGGAACTCCGGGTGTAGCGCAGGGTCATGACGTTCTCACCGTCCGCCGCCAGCACCATCGTCTCGGGATCGGCACTGAGGTAGCTGTAATTCCGGCCCTCAAAGCTGGTGATCTTGCCAATGTCGTCGGCACTGACAGTGGAACCAGGCTTGCCGGTCTCGGTGCTCTGCGTGCTGCCCATAAATCTGCCGCTGGAGTAGTACTCGTGCACCACCGTATAGGTCACAGTACCGGGATCGGTGGAGTACTTACGCAGGTAGTTCACCACGATCTGGTTCTTCTCGGGTACCGCGGTGCTGCCTGCCTCCATAGCCTCCAGAGAGTCGATCTTGCGGCCCTCGGGCGTGGAGTTGACAAAGCCATAGGTCAGCGTAACTGCCTCGTCGCCCTCGCCCACAGTGTACTCGGGCTTATCCGCAGCAGTGTACTCATGGCCGACCCACACGCCCTGAGACTTGCTATCCAGGATCTCCACCACGGTATACTCGGGCTTCATGCCCTCCTGGGCGATATAGTCCGCATCGCTCATGGTGTCATCATCGGTGTAGGTATCCCGTGCGTAGTAGTTGTAGGTCACCTGCACCTTGGTGGTCTGGCGGGTATCCACGTCACGGATATAGGTGATGGTAATGCTGTTGCCGTCACCGCTGACCACATTGGACAGCGTCACCGCGTCCTGCATGACCGTCTCGGTATACTCGCCGCTGGCGGTCACGGAAATTCCGCTCTTGGGATAGATGCCGCCCATGGTGTTATAGGACACCGTGAAAGGCATGCCCGCAAAATACGAGATCGTATAGGAATTTCTGCTGACCTCGGTGGTGCTGCCGTCATAGTCGCGGGTCTTGTAAATGTGTGTCACCGTGACGGAAGCGCTGTCTCTGCGGTCCGTATCCTTGCTGTAACTGAGGATCACGTCGTTGTTGCCGGAGGCCACGGTGATCTCCACCTTGCCGTCGGCATTGAGCGTGCCGTTGGAAGTGCCGGAATAGGTGTAGTCCAGAGGCAGCGGATCCACCTGCACGGTCTCACCCACATAATGCCAGGTAATGATCCAGTTGCTGGAGCTGGGATTATAGGTGACATTGGTATCCTCGATCTCCACACCGGAGGGAGAGTACAGGAACTTGTGTTCGGTATACTCATGGCGTACCCGGACCGGTGCCTGGGGCAGCTCGTCGCTGTAATAGTAGTAAATGTCCAGATGGCCGGTCTCGCTGTCCACCTTCACCGTCAGGCCGGGATTGCCGCCCATGGTGAAGGTCAGATTCTCCGCCACACCATCGCCGTTGAGGTCATAGGCAAAGGTCTCAGCCTTATCCACCGTAAAGGTGTTGCCAACGTAAAGCTCCTTGGGAAGCTGCTGTCCGCCGTTGATGGTGAAGTTTTCGGACGTGCCCACTTCCTGCCAGCCGCTCCACTGGGCGGTGCCGTTGACCACGGACATGGTGCGCAGGTTATAGTGGTGGGTCACCGTGTAGGTCGCGGAAGTCAGATCACTGTCAGACCGCTCATACACCAGCTGGATCGTGTCGTTACTGCCCGGAGCCGTCAACTTGACTTCGCCTGCGTTGCCGCTGGTCAGCTTATAGTTCTTGCCATCGTAGGTGGGGTTGGGCGTGGGGGTGAAGGGGTCGCCCTGATGGCCGGAGTAATTATCCAGATCCGGGTCTCTTTCCACACTCTGGGCATCGGTATCCGGGCGCACCGTGGTGCCCAGGCCGCTGGGATTGGCCACCGTCCAGTTGGTCTTATAGGTATGCCGGACCGCAATGGAGGCTTCATCCCGTCCCTCGTCGGGATCGGTTTCGTAGTAGCGCAGAGTGATGGGGTCATTGGTGGCTGCCAGTGCGTTCACGACACGATCATCGGACTTAGCTTCGTTGAACTCATAGCCACCCACCGGATTCAGAGGAGCCTCAAACTTCTGGCCCACATACAGCACATTGTAGAGGAGGTGCGCTGCATTGGGATAGCTGATCTCCTTGGTCAATTCGTCATTGGGCTCATAGTCGATCTCGATCTCGTCGGTCTCCTCATTGTAGACCTTCGTAGCATCATAGTACTCATGGATCACCGTGATGGTCGTCTCATCAGGCGTCGTGGAGCCGCTGTACGTATAGTAGATGTTGATGACGTTCTCAGCCGGAGCACTGCTCAGCTTTTCCAGCTTATAATCGTTGGAAGCATCCGGAGTAAACTGGAAGCCATCGTATTCCGTCTTCAGGAACTCTGCCCCCGCCGTAAAGGACTCACCCACATAGATGCCCTCCGTCACGGTGACCTCGGCATCCTTATCCTCTACCTTGGTATACTGCTCATGCTTGACCTCACCGTCTACAATGTAGGTGCGGTCCATGGTATAGAAGTGGCGGATGGTAACGGTCGCCGGCTCGCGGGTATCAGGAAGCTCCTTTTCATAGTAGAGGGTCAGGGTATTGTCGCCCTCCGCGAGGATCGTCTTTGCCTGTGTGCCTTCAACAATGCCGTTTGTAGCCTCCGCATGGTCGAAGGTATAGCCATCCGGGATGACATCCGGCTTGTCTACCTTCGCAGTATACGGGTCAAACTCTCTCCAGTTGGCATTGGGGTCGTTCTTGCTGTGATAGACCTCATAGGGATCACTGGGCGTGCTCACAAGTTCATACTTGCCCTGCTCGTTCAGCTCCCAGGCTTTATCGACGAGCACATACTGCTCCAGGATGTTGGCCTTGTTCCGCTGGTCCACGGTGCGGACATAGTAGAGATCAATGGACTCATTGGTATATCCCAGTTCATCGATCGTAAGAGGATCCGACTTCTTCTCCTCAAAGGTAAATTTCTCGCCATCGAGGTATTCCATCTTTTCCGCCGTGAACTCCTCGCCCACGTTGCAGTCCTCGTAGGTCTTGGTATGGGGGCCATCATAATCGACGGTATCCTCGTCGCTGGTGCCATTCTCAAAAATGGTGATGGTCTTATAGAAGTGATTGACGGTCACGTCCACGGTATCGTGGTCATAGTAGACCTTGATCACGTTTTTCGCCGGGTCGTTCGTGATGGTCACAGAGGCCGGATCAGCTCCCGCGCAGTGGTAGAACTCGCTGTTGTATTTGTTCTTGATATTTTCAGGGATCTGTCCATCAACCAGGATGGTCTGTGTGCTGTGCAGGTCGGCCTTAACGGGCGTGCTGGAATCCTCCCGTTCGTAGTTTTTATGGTCACCCTTCTCGGCTTCGCCCTGCAGGTAGTACTCCACATGATACTCGTACTCGGGGATCTCACCGAACACACCGGGGACGTTGAACACTACGTCCTCACCGTTGGGGATCTCCAGACGGGTGTAGCCATTGGTGGGATAGTTGGTATTTTCCTTGAAGCCTTCCTTGGCTGTATCCAGCGTGATGGAATAGGTCAGGGTGAAGGTATAGGTGGTCTTGCCGCCCTCTGTGCTGGTCTCCGCCTGCGCGGGGTCCAGCGTCCAAGTGAGGGTGCGCTTGCTCGCATCCGTGGAGGCATTGCCGCCCTTAACGTTCTTGACCTCACCGAAGTCAATAAACTCGCCCATGGGATCGACGACCTTGGTGCCGGCGCCGGTGCTGCCCTCGGAAACAGAGGAGGCGATGTTCACGAACGCCGCGTTGAGCTGCTCACTGTCCTCCGCGTCATAAGCGTAGGTCACGTCATCTGCCGCAGGTGTGGCGATTTCATTTTCCAGATACTGGCTCATGGTAACGGAGCTACTCTTGTACTCCTTGCCGGAGCCGTTGCGGCAGTAGTAATGGTAATCGCCAAACGGCCACCAGCCTTCATATCTTTCGTCATGCTTTCTTCTCGGCTGACCGCAGTTGACACACTTGTCACTGCCGTAGAGGATATCCTCACCGGCGCCGTAGCAGATTGTGTAGAGCTTACTCAGTTCCTTGACCTCACCGGCCATGGCGGCAGCCTCATTCCGCTCCGCCTCGGAGCAGTCTGTGCCGCTTCCGTCGTAGGTAATGTTCTCAATAGACTCCGTGCTGTTACTTTCTTTCGTCACCCGGAAAGTAGGCTCACCGTCGGTGAACAGCACGGTATACTTGGCAGAAGCAGTGGACACAGCTTCCATACCCAGGCGGTTGCGTGCCAGCATCAGACCGGCCTCCAGGTTGGTGCCGCCCGTTTCGTTTCGGCTGCTACCTGCTTTTAAGGAACCAATCTGGCGGTTCACTTCGGAAATGCCGCCTTCAGCGGTCACATCTTCCCAATCGCAGACCTTATAGGCGTATCCGCCAAAGCCCACCACAGAGACGTAAATCTTTCCGCCATTGTTATTGGTTACCAGAGAACTCACAAAACTTTTGGCGGCTTCTTTCAAATTGTACATATGGACATCCATAGATGCAGACGTATCCAGCACCAGCACCACGGCGGCGTCGCTGGTGGTGACGGTCTCGGAGGTCTCCACCTCCAGCGTGATGTCGAACGCATTCTCGCCGGTCTGGTTGATGGTCTTGCTGACTGTGTAGCCCTGATCGGTCACAGGCTGATTCACTCCCTGGACCTCCGTGGCCACGCCGTCCTTGCTGACGGTAAAATACCCGTCCTCAAGGACCTGGTCCTGTCCGTACGCGAACACGCTGGTGGGCAGCAGGCCCAGGATCATCACCAGTGTCAGCAGTACCGACAATACACGTTTGCTCTTTTTTGCCATGATTCATTCTCCTTTTCCTCACAAGATTTTGAGAATGAAATCCTTGGCGGCCGGGCCGGCGTGGCGGCGTGCGCCGCTTTAGCCCCCTTGCTTTGCGTCCCGCCCTTTCGGACGGTTTGCCGTTTCAGTGATTTCTATGCGCGGCCGCCCGCGCCTTTGGTTTGCCGATGTGCTCTGCGCAACGCGCCGCGTCAGGACGCTCCCGATGAAAGGGCGCTGTCCATCAGCAGTACCAGCTCCAGCACGCTGCGAAAGCTCTCTTCTCTCCCTCCTTCCAGCCAGGTAACAGAACCCTGCCAACTGGCGTTTTGCCGGAAGAGGACCTTGAGCGCAAAGGTCGCCCGCTCCCCCTGCTGACGCTGCTCTGATACCGGCGCCGAGGCAGCCTGTCCCCTGGCAGGGGAAAAGCCCCGGCTGTCCATGAAGGGCTGCGGGAACTGAAGGGTGTCCAGCAGGTCCTCCATTTTGATCAGAAACTGCATCAAGCCGTGGAACCGTTCGCCGTTTTGCAGCCCCGGGTTATACATCCGGCCGGTCAAAACGCCGTCATCGTAGGAGTCCACGCACACCACAGTCGTTCGGTATGCATTTTGCCACATTCGCTTCTGCATGTACGGTGTCCCCCCTTCCTCAAGTTCTGGATCCAGTATACCTGACGGCGGTTACACGATTGGTGTCATTTTACAAATTTATCTTCAAAATCGTTATGTTGTTTTGCATAAATTATCTTTGCTTCATTTGGATGTTTCATCTAAGAAAGCTGGGGATCACGCGCCTCATATCCGGTATACCTATAATAATATAAGAATATAAGCAGCACAGGAGCCCGCACAGCCGTGTCGCTCCAGTGATGTTTCGGAAAACCAAGAACGCCCCGGCGGAACATTCCGCCGGGGCGTTCTTGGTTTATTTCATGCTGGGGATTTTCTGTGCGAAGTAACTTCTTTCCCTTACGCCTCCGCTGGGCTGGCCACGATGAACAGATAGTCGTTGCCGCCCTCTTCTTCCGTGAATGCGTTGTACATGGTGAAGTTATAGAGGAAGCGCTCGGCGCCGTAGATGCCGTAGCCATCCTGATTATGGTCGGTGGTATCGTAGGGGTCCGCCACCAGGATCACGTCGTCCTGGGTGGTCTCGGTGCCCATGGTGTCATAGCCCACGATCACCTGCCAGTGGCCGCCCCAGTCGTTCCAGGCGACCATGATGGGCTTGCCTTCCGCCAGCCAGCCCTGAATATCGTCCACCCAGATGCCGTCGGGGTAATCATAGGTGGTAATCATATCGAAACCGCCTACGCCGTTGAAAATATCCATGGCCTGCTCCAGCGTGGTTCCGGGATAGCCCTCCAGCTCCGTGCCGTCCAGACTGTGGCGCAGAACCGCCAGGGACTCCTCGTTCCAGTCGCCCAGCTTGCCGTACCACTCCAGCACCATGAGGGCGGAGGTGACGCCGCAGGACCACTCGCTGGTCTGCTGCTGGGTCTTGAAATTGTGGAGCACCGTCAGGGTATCCGTGGATTCCATGTTGTAGACGTCGGGATGCGCGAAGTAGGGGGAGTTTTCATGGTCTCCCTGCCGCTCCACCGAGTCCGCGCCGTCCTCCGGGGACAGATCCACCGCGTAGGGGATTTTCATCTCATCGCTGAAGTTTTCAGCAGCTTTGGGTTCCTCGGCATTGTCAGCCGGTGTGTCATTGGTGGCGCCGCAGCCGGTAAGCATCGCCAGCAGCATCGTGAGGGTCAGCGCCATGGTGACTGTTTTTTTCATTGTCGATCTCCTTTTCAGGGCCAGAGCCCCGTGTCCGATTTCACACGGTTTTTCCCGTGCGCTGAGTGCCATTATACGGAAATCCACCCCCCTGCGCAATGCATAGTTCTATAGAATTTCAGCCCCCCAGCGAGCCTGAATTTTCCATTTTATATAAAAATTTTTAACCATTTTGGAGGCCGGTTCCTCCCCCGCCGGCACCGGTATTTTTTTCTTTTCCCCGCCGCCTCTTGTTCTTGTGGTCAAAGAGGTGTACACTATCAATATCTTGTGTATTTTGGAGGAACTCCCATGGAATTTTCCGGACTGCAGAAGCTGGCAATGGTGGACTATCCGGGCAAGCTGGCCGCCACCGTGTTTACCGGCGGGTGCAACCTGCGCTGCCCCTTCTGTCACAACGCCGTACTGGTGCTCCATCCGGACCAAGCTGAGCACCTGCGCCAGGCCGATGTGCTGGACTTTCTCTCCCGCCGCCGTGGGCTTTTGGACGGAGTCGTGCTCTCCGGCGGCGAGCCGCTGCTCCACGACGGCGCCGGTGACTTTCTGCGCCGGGTCCGGGATCTGGGCTTTGCTGTGAAGCTGGACACCAACGGCTGCTTTCCTGACCGGCTGGAGCAGCTCCTTCGGGACAAGCTGGTGGACTATGTGGCCATGGACATCAAAAACAGCCCGGAAAAATACCCGCAGACCGTGGGCGTCCCCAACCTCGACCTGACTCCCATCCGGGAAAGCATCGCGCTTTTGCGCAATGCCGGGGTGGAATATGAATTCCGCACCACCGTGGTGCGTGAGCTACACACCGCCGCCGACATCCTTGCCATCGGCCGCTGGCTCAAAGGCGCCCCACGGTACTTTCTGCAAAATTTCGTGGACTCCGGTGCCCTGATCTCCCAGGGCTTTACAGGCTTCACCGCAGAAGAGCTCCACGGTTTTTTGGAGCTGGCCCGGCCGTTTTTCGGGGAGGTACAGCTGCGGGGCGTTGAGTGAGCCCTCGTTTCTGTACTGGCAAAACGCTGAAAAAAGCGCACTATATATAGTGTTTTAATCTAATTGACTTCCATAGGTCTTGTGGTACAATAAAATTCGGAACCTTTGGGCGGCGCCGTGTGCCCGCCCTGTTGTATGCACGGATATCCATACGAATCCTATACTATTTACATTTTAGAGAAAGCGGGTCGAGCCATGTATCAAGTCGTCAAACGGGACGGGAAGGTCACGGACTTCAATCTGTCCAAAATCAGCACCGCCATCACCAAGGCCTTCGAGGCCACCAACAAAGCCTACAATGCCGATATCATCGACCTGCTGGCCCTGAAGGTCACCGCCGATTATCAGGACAAGATCCACGACGGACAGATCTCCGTGGAGGACATCCAGGACAGCGTGGAGAACATCCTCTCCAAGGCCGGCTACGCGGACGTGGCCAAGGCCTACATCCTCTACCGCAAGCAGCGGGAGAAGGTGCGCAACCTCAAATCCACCGTGCTGGACTACAAGGACCTGGTGGACAACTACCTGCAGATCAACGACTGGCGTGTCAAGGAAAACTCCACCGTCACCTACTCCGTGGGCGGCCTGATCCTGTCCAACTCCGGCGCCATCACCGCCAACTACTGGCTCAGTGAGATCTACGACGAGGAGATCGCCAAGGCCCACAAGGACGGCGACATCCATCTTCACGACCTGAGCATGCTCACCGGCTACTGCGCCGGATGGAGCCTCAAGCAGCTGATCCAGCAGGGTCTTGGCATCCCCGGCAAGATCAACTCCACCCCCGCAAGCCATCTTTCCACCCTGTGCAATCAGATGGTCAACTTCCTGGGCATCATGCAGAACGAGTGGGCCGGTGCCCAGGCGTTCTCCTCCTTTGATACTTACCTTGCCCCCTTCGTCAAGGTGGACAAGCTGACCCAGAAGGAGGTCAAGCAGTGCATCCAGTCCTTCGTCTTCGGTGTGAACACCCCCTCCCGCTGGGGCACTCAGGCGCCGTTTTCCAACATCACTCTGGACTGGACGGTGCCCCGTGACCTTGAAAACCTCCCCGCCATCGTCGGCGGCAAAGAGCAGGACTTCACCTACGGGGACTGCAAAAAGGAAATGGACATGGTGAACAAGGCGTTCATCGAGATCATGACCGAGGGCGACGCCAACGGCCGGGGCTTCCAGTATC
>PPYE01320501.1_pt1 | contig 20834 bp, 17 predicted proteins | sample 1559881 | NCBI WGS metagenome assembly PPYE01 (sample SAMN08240022, study PRJNA423297) | Human gut metagenome, whole genome shotgun sequencing project.
GGATGGGGACTGCTGTATTATTTTCCTGACCGCTTTTGATGAGTTTGCCTATGCAAAAAGCGCCATTACGGTCCGTGCGCTGGACTACCTGTTAAAGCCGTATGACGAGCAGGAGCTGATGCTCGTCCTGGAGGAGGCCATGCGGCTGACCGAGGAGCGGATGGGAGAGAAAGCCGTAAGAGAGCAGATGGCCGCAGGGACGTATTCCGGTACCGGATCAGACGGCAGATCTGCCTCCAAGACGGCCGGAGGCGACGGAGGTGGTACGGAAGCTTCCAGGGATGAGGGCGAGGATTTCGGCAGCCTCCGTCTGTCCAGAGTGGCAGAAATCATCGACAAGTATATACATGAGAATTACATGTTTGACATATCCATGCAGGACATGGCCAGGATGATGAATTATTCGGAGGCCTATTTCTGCAAGCTGTTCAAACAGTGCTTCCATAAAAATTTCACATCCTACTTAACCGAATTCCGTGTGGCGGAGGCGAAAAAGATGCTGGAGGAGCCGACGGTGAACGTAAAAGAGATTGGGAAAGCGGTCGGATATGCGGATTCCAATTACTTCGCAAAGGTTTTCAAACGGATTACAGGCCAGAGCCCCACGGAATACCGTATGGTTATTTTTCAAAGAATATAAAGAATGTGTTAAGAAGGCGCTTGTACGAAGTGCATAAAGAAAGACAAAATATAGGTTAAAATAATACTATGATTCACAATTATTTACCGTTTTCACGGAAAAGAAATCCTCTTATAATGAACTTAACGTAAAGAAAACGTTAAGAAACGCACTGAAATGTAAAAAGAGTGTTAAGAGGAGGAATTGTGACATGAAGAAGAGATTTGTGAGCACAGTATTATGCGCGGCAATGGTGGCGGGTTCCCTGGCGGGCTGTGGGTTAAAGACACCGGAGACGACGGCGGCGGCGCCGGCACCTGAGACCACCACGGCAGCGGCGGCAGAGGAGACGAAGGCAGCAGCAGAGGAGACTGCCGCGGCGGCAGAGGCTTCCGACACGCCGGAAGTAACACTTGTTTATGCCGAGGTAAACCCGTTAGACACCATCGTCGGACAGATGGCAACCGCGTTCAAGGAGAAGGTAGAAGAGCTCTCCGGCGGGAAGATCGCCATCGACATTCAGGCCAGCGGTGTTCTCGGTTCTGAAAACGATGTCCTCGACACCATGCTGGGCGGCGGCGGAACCATCGATATGTCCCGTATCTCCGCGTTCGCTTTGACAAGCTACGGCGTGGAAAAATCCGTACTTCTGTCTATTCCGTATACATTTGTAAACCGTGACCATTTCTGGAATTTCGCCAACAGTGACCTGGCTCCGGAATTCCTCATGGAACCCCATGACAACGATCTGGGAGTAAGGGGCTTATTCTACGGCGAGGAAGGCTTCCGCCATTTCTTCACGGTAAAAGAGATCAGCGGCCTGGAGGACTTAAAGGGCATGAAGTTACGAGTATCCAACGACCCGATTATGAACGGTATGGTTCAGGGCCTGGGCGCCAATCCAACCGTTGTTTCCTTTAACGAACTGTATTCCGCGCTTCAGACCGGCGTTGTAGACGGTGCGGAACAGCCGATTGCAAACTACAAGTCCAATGCGTTCCAGGAAGTTGCGCCGAACTTAATCCTTGACGGCCACACCCTTGGCGCGGTTCAGGTTATCATCACAGACGAAGCATGGGATAAGCTGACAGAAGAGCAGCAGAACATCCTGATGGAAGCAGGAAAATACGCATCTGATTTCAACAGAAAGATCTCCGAAGAGGCAGAGAACAAGGTCCTGGATGAGCTGAAGGCAGAAGGCATCAATGTCATTGAAGTGCCGGATATCACCCCATGGCAGGAAGCCTGTAAGGATATCATCGATTCCTCTACAGCAGACAACAAAGAACTGTATCAGAAGATTCTCGATATGAAATAAACTCATAAATTGTTGCTGCAATGGAAACGGGCACAGAGGAAGATTCTTGTTACGCCTCTGTGCCCCGTTCGTTACGGGGCATGTGCGCGGAAGTGTGCATGCGGCCGTATTGGAAAGGGGATCAAGATGCCGGGTATTTTTAATAAAATTGATAAGATTAAACCTGCCTACGATGCCACCTATCAGTCTGTCATGTTCTTATGCAAGCTGCTTCTGGTCGTGGATATCCTCATTACCACCATGTCTGTAATCGGGCGGTACGTTCCGTTTATTCCGGATCCGGCGTGGAGTGAAGAGGTGGTTTTAACCTGTATGTCTTATATGGCGGTGCTTTCGGCTGCTCTCGCAATTCGGAGAGGCGCCCACATCCGCATGACGGCTTTCGACTCGTATCTGCCGAAAAATGTCGTAAAATTTTTAGATTTACTCTCTGACGCGGCCGTTCTGGCCCTGGCGCTGATCATGATTTTCGTCGGTTGGAAGTATGCCAGGGGAATCGGCTCCAAGGGTTCCTATGTGAGTATGCCAAAGATCTCCAGATTCTGGATGTATTTTCCGGTTCCTTTAGCGGGGGTGGCCATGCTGATCTTTGAACTGGAGGCCGTATACAATCACATCAAAAGCTTTTTCGTAAAGGAGGCGGACCAGTCATGAGTGGAGAAACATTAGCAATTGTCGTTTTACTTGTCAGCTTTTTTGTCATGGTTTTTCTGCGCTTTCCGATTGCCTACGCGGTGGCGCTTTCCTCCGTGTTCTGTCTGCTCTCCCAAGGACTTCCGCTGACGACCATCTGTCAGCAGATGGTAAAGGGAATCAGTTCCTTCAGCCTTATGGCGGTTCCGTTCTTTATCACCATGGGCTGTCTGATGGGCTCCGGCGGTATTTCGGAGAAGCTGATCGCGCTGGCCAACGCCTGCGTCGGATGGATGCGCGGCGGCATGGCAATGGTAAATATCGTCGCCTCCTATTTCTTCGGAGGAATCTCCGGCTCCGCGGCGGCGGACACCGCGTCCCTCGGCACGATTCTGATTCCGATGATGGTTGACCAGGGGTATGACGACGATTTTTCAACGGCCGTTACCATCACCTCATCCTGTGAGGGGCTTCTCGTTCCTCCCAGCCATAATATGGTCATCTATGCCACCACGGCGGGCGGAATTTCCGTAGGAAGCCTGTTCTTGGCCGGATATATTCCCGGTGCGCTGCTGGCGGTATCCTTAATGGTGGGATCGTATATTATATCGGTCAGACGCAACTATCCGAAGGGCGAGAAATTCAGCATTATCAACCTGCTTAAGCAGCTGGGCGTGTCCTTCTGGGCGCTGGCGGCGGTTCTGATCGTGGTATTCGGCGTTGTCGGCGGTGCGTTTACGGCGACGGAGTCTGCGGCGGTCGCGGTTATCTACAGCCTGGTTGTCAGTGTGTTTATCTACAGGGGGCTGGACTGGAAGGGCGTCTGGAGAGTTCTCGGTGACTGCGTCGACACGCTGTCCATCGTTCTGATCCTGATTGCCACCTCCAACATCTTCGGCAACTGTCTGACACGCCTCCACGTTCCGGTTCTGGCGGCGGGTGCGATCATTGGCCTCACCGATAATCCGATTCTGCTGGCGCTGCTGTTAAACTTGATTCTTCTTGTACTTGGATGTATTATGGATATGGCGCCGATCATCCTGATCGCAACGCCGATTCTTCTCCCGATTGCCACGTCGATCGGTATCGATCCGATCCAGTTTGGTATTATGGTAATTCTGAACTGTGGTATCGGGCTTTTAACACCTCCTGTAGGCGCGGTGCTGTTTATCGGATCCGCGGTATCCAAGACGCCGATGGAGCGGGTTGTCAAGGCGACGCTGCCATTTTACCTGTGTATGATCATTACGCTGATGCTGATTACGTTTGTTCCGGCCTTCAGTATGTGGCTTCCCACGGTATTGGCGAAATAACAGCGTTTGGCGGTTCGGAGGTGTGAGTGATGAAATATAAGTATACCTACAGGAATACCGCGGGCGAACTGTGGCAGCTTTCCATGTATTATACGTACGGTTCGGTGGTTGGGATGTGCAACCTGATCTTCACGGCGGCGGTGATCGCCCTGACCATCAATAAATGGAATACAGTCAGCGGAGTATGGCGGTTCCTTCTGCTCCTCGCCTGCTGTCTCTTTACGGTTATCCAGCCGCTTGCCGTCTGGAGAAAGGCCGAAAAACAGGCAGCGGGGATCGGCCAGGATACGGAGATGGAGTTTGGAGACGCGGGAATCCGCATCCGGGTGGGTGACGAGAACTCGGCAATTCCATGGACCGCGGTCAAAAAGATTTCTAAGAAACCTACAATGATTATCCTGTTTTCCGATACCACCCACGGTTACGTGCTTACGAACCGGGTGCTTGGAAAAGACCGGGATGCGTTTTATAACTATGTAACATTGAAAAGTGCTGTATAGAGGGAACATGGCGGAAAGGAGGGACTGTGCTGTGAAAATAAAGACGGCGGCTCTGTTTGTCTTTGCAATGGTTATCCTGGCTGCGTGCGGCGGCCGGAAGGAAGACCAGACAAAGGCCGTAGATCCGGAATTTGTGTTTACGTATGCAGAGAATCAGGCAGAAGACTACCCCACAACACAGGGGGCCTACAAATTCGCCGAGCTGGTGGAAGAAAAGACCGGCGGTAGAATCGTGATCTCGGTCAACGCACAAGGCGTGCTGGGCGATGAGAAGACGGTGATCGAACAGATGCAGTTCGGCGGTGTCGATTTTGCCCGTGTGTCCTTATCGCCGCTGGCAGAATTTGTTCCCAGGCTGAATGTGCTTCAGATGCCGTATCTCTATACGGGAAGGGAACACATGTGGAAGGTCCTGGATGGGGAGATTGGCGATGATTTCTTAAATTCCTTTGACGGCTCCGATCTGGTGGCCCTGTCCTGGTATGACGCGGGAGCACGTAATTTCTATAGCTCGACGAAGCCGATCACGAAGCTGGAGGACATGAAGGGCATGAAAATCCGTGTCCAGGAGTCGGAGCTGATGGTGGGAATGATGGAGGCGCTGGGGGCTACCGCGGTGCCTATGGCTTATGACAAGGTCTATTCCGCCCTTCAGACCGGGATTATCGACGGGGCGGAGAATAACTGGCCTTCCTATGAGTCCACGGCTCACTATGAGGTTGCCAAATATTATACGATCGACGAACACAACCGTGTTCCGGAGCTTCAGCTGGTGTCCCAGGCCACATGGGAGAAGCTGACGAAGGAGGACCGGGATATCATACGCGAATGCGCCCAGGAATCCTCCCGTTATGAGAGGAAGCTGTGGGAGGAGCGGGAGCAGACCTCTGAGGAAAAGGTGCGGGCGGCAGGCTGCCAGGTGGTGGAGCTGCCTCCGGAAGAAAAGGCCAGATTCCAGGAGGCCGTCACGTCCATGTACGGCAAGTACTGTGCGGAGTATGTGGATGTCATTGATGCGATTGTTGCGGCGGGGAAATAAACGGAAAAGGGAAGTGATATGCCGGATATGGCGTCTCACTTCCCTTTCTCGTTTATTTTCCTATCGCTTTTTCCAATTCACTGATCAGCATAGTTATATCCAGCGGTTTTACCAGATAGCCGTTCATGGAGGCCTCAAACGCCTTCTTCCTGTCTTCCTCAAAGGCGTTGGCCGTCATGGCCAGGATTGGTATCGTGGCGGAGTCCTCACGGTTCAGGGCCCGGATTCCCCTGGTGGCATCCAGCCCATCCATGACAGGCATGCGGATATCCATCAGAATGGCCTGATACGTTCCGGGTTTCTGATCACGGAAGCAGCGGATGGCCGCTTCCCCGTTTCCGGCGACATCCACTGCGGCGCCGTTCATCTCCAGGAGCGTCTTTGCGATCTCCTGATTGAGCTCGTTGTCCTCCACCAGGAGGATGCGGGCGCCCTTCAGCGCGGATTCCTGCGTCCGCTTCTCGGCTGCGGCCGGCTCCGCGGAGTCTTTTTTGTCCAGCTTCGAAAAGGTATCGTAAATGACCGAACGGAACAACGGTTTGGCGATGAAGTAGTCGATTCCGGCCTCGCGGGCCTCCTCCTCGATGCCGCGCCAGTCGTACGCTGTGATCATGATAATCATGGTGTCAGGGCCAACCAGACGGCGGATTCGCCGGGCGGTTTCGATGCCGTCCATACCGGGCATCTTCCAGTCGATCATGGCAATATCAAACATCCAGTTCTCCCCGATGGCGTTTTCCACTTCCCGGACAGCCCGGATACCGGCGTCCACCCACCGCGTTTTCGCCCCGATATCGTCGAGAATCAGGGAGGTCTGCCTGCCAACGGAAGGATCGTCGTCCACCACCAGCACCTGGAAGCCCTTTAAGAGATTCTGGCGTTTCCGTTCCCATTCCTTCTCCTCATCGTCGGTTACCAGCTGGAACGGAATGGTGACGGTGAACTGGCTTCCTTCCTGCTTGCGGCTCGTGACGGAGATGGTTCCGCCCATCAGCTGCACGAGGCTGTAGACGATGGAGAGGCCCAGGCCGCTTCCCACGTTGTTGCGGGCGTTGCCGGGGGCTTCCTGCTCAAAGGGCTGGAAGAGGCGCTTCATAAAGTCTTCCGACATACCGATTCCGTTGTCCTCAATGGTAAAACGGATATAGGCGTATCCGTTGGTTCTCTTTTCTTCCGCGATGTCGACGCAGATCGAGCCGCCCGGCTGCGTGAATTTCAGCGCGTTCGACAGGAGATTCATGAGAATCTGCTTCATGCGCAGCGAATCTCCGATATAATGGCTTTCCAGAGGTTCCAGGTGACGCATCTCATAGCCAATCTCCCGTTCCAGCGTCTGCGGATAGATAATCTGGTTGATCTCCTCCACAAATGCCGTGAAATCGAAGAGGTCATGAGCGATCTCCATCTTATCCGTCTCAATCCTGGACATATCCAGTATGTCGTTGATCAGGGAGAGGAGAAACTTGGACGAGGTGTCAATCTTCTGAAAACAGTCTTTTACTGTCCTCGTATCGTTCAGCTTGATCTGGCCGATGGTGCTCATGCCGATGATAGCGTTCATCGGTGTCCGTATGTCGTGGCTCATGCGGGAGAGGAAGTCCGATTTGGCACGGCTGGCCGCCTGGGCTGACGCGAGGGCATCCCGGAGCAGCTGCTCCTGACGGGCCTGTTCCTGCCGCAGTTCATCGAGGAACTTGATCAGACAGATCGTCAGAACATCGTCGCTGAACGGATTCTCCACGGCAATCGCGTGGATAGAAAGCCAGTGGTATTTGCCGTCCACTGCCCGCCCCTGCAGTTCCATATAGACTTCCTGTTCTCCGGCTGCAAAGCGGCTAAGAAGGGCATCACGGCCGAAGGCGTTGGTAAAATCCTCCTGGTAGGTGCTGTAGATTCCCGGAATACTGCTGCCCTGCAGCTCCGTATAGCGGCCTTCCTGAGGAAACTGATACTCCAGCTGGTCATTTACAAAGCAGTGGTACGTGTCCTGAGTCAGATTGACGCTCACGATCAGGGGATAGGCAGTGCAGATCGCGGCGCGCAGCGATCGGTTTTCCAGAATCCGCTCCTGCTCCTGGGCCTGCTCCAGATGCATCTGCTCGGTAATATCGGTAAACACCGCCTGGATGACCTCCACACCGTTGCTGTTGATGATCCGTCCCATTACCACATTGATCCAGGCTTCCTCCCCGTCCCTCTTGATGCAGTGACGGCGGTAGGAGGCGGACTCTCCGTTCAGGGTGAGGCGGTCGAGAAGCGTGGAGATCCACTCCTGGTCCTGTGTGTCAACCTTCTGGAGCGGATTCCTGACCGCCTCCCGGTACTCCGACTCCGAGGCGTATCCGTAAAATCGCCATACCATGGGATTGACCGAGATGATGGTGCGGGAGGGATCGGTGGAAAACTGGAGGATACCGCAGGGAAGCGTATGGTACAGCTGTTCCAGAAATCGGGTCTGATGTTCGTATTCCTGCTTTTTCGTGTCCAGCGCGGATTTCAAACGCTCGAAGGCCTGGCGGCCCGATTCCACCGGAAAGAGTTCGTCGTCCTGAATCTCCGAAAAGGGGACAGAGTTATGAATATGTACCGTTTCCAGGCCGTCCCCCTTTTCACGGAAAATAAAGGTAGCCCTCTGCTGGATATTTAGGCAGGTCTCGGATTCGGGCTTGCTGATCAGACGGCTGACTGCCTCGCATAAGTAGGAGCCGCCTCCTAAATCGATGGAATGATACTGTTCTTCGCACATGTCGCAGGCGATCATCCCATCCTTGCCGCTGCGGAAAACTGCGGCTACTGCTTCTTTTCCTTCCGCCTTCTGCTGTTCTCCGCTGCCAAGCCATACGATGTCATCGGCAAATGTCGAAATCATGAATTCCATGTCAGAGTCGCAAAAATACGTAGTTAGTATTTTGCGGGCCAGTGACTCTATCTCAGCCAGTGTCTTTTTACCCAAAACAATTACCTCCCGGTTTAAGCCCAAAGTATATTTCTTTTATCATAGCACAGTTTGATACCGGAAGAAAGTGCGTAAGGCGGGAAACCATTGAAAATTAAGGGATTTTGCCTTTGACATCGGAACAATAATTGGATACAATATTAAATATAAAAAGAAAGCTGGGTAAGATCAATGTACATGTGTGCCAAATGTAAAGTTTATGCCTGCAGTGCAGGAGAGAAGAAGGCGCTTCCTAAAAACTGTCCCATGAGAAATGAACCGCTCTTGAAGGAAGCGCTGTCCGAGTATGAAAAACCGGAAAATCACAATTTTTACGTGACTTCGTCGGAGATAGAGAGCCTGGGATACGGCCAGTGGGTGAGAGTAAGGGAAACCATAGAATTTTGCAGACGCATGGGATACCGGAAGCTTGGCCTGGCGTTCTGCAGAGGCCTTCGGAAGGAGGCGGAGATCGTGTCGGATATCCTGACGAGGCATGGATTTACGGTGGTATCCGTGATCTGCAAGGCTGGAGGGACAGATAAGAGGCGCATCGGAATCGCCGAGGAACGGAAGGTCCATCCGGGCGAATTTGAGCCGATGTGTAACCCGGTTTTTCAGGCCAGCCTGCTGAACGAGCAGAAGACGGAGTTTAACATCGCATTGGGCCTCTGTGTGGGGCATGATTCCTTCCTGTACAGGTATTCGGACGCATTTGTCACCACGCTGGTGGTGAAGGACCGCGTGCTGGCCCACAATCCGGCAGGCGCTTTGTACTGCGCGGAGGGGTATTATAAAGAAAAACTGAACGGCTGATATGCGATACCGGAAGAACAGGAGTGATAACATGGAGACAGTGAGTGCAGTACAGACAAAAGATTATATCGTTTCCGCCATACGCAGCGAGATTCTTGCCGGCAATATGAGACCGGGCGAGGAGCTGACGCAGGAAATGATCGCGGAACAGCTGGGGGTGTCGCGCATGCCGGTCAGGGAAGCGCTTCAGTCTCTGGCGCAGGAAGGCCTGATTGTGCGCCTCCCCAACCGCCATATGCAGGTCGCGGCCATGGAAGAGAAGCAGGTGAGGGACACCTTTCGCATGGCCGCCGCCATGGAGACGGAGATTCTGCTGATGATACCGGAGGAAAAGAGGGACGAGCTCCTTCTCCGGCTGTCGGAACTGGCAGAGACGGCGGTAAGCGGAGAATGGAAGGCCGCCGGGGCCGAGATGGCCTGGCATAAGTATGCACTGGCCAGCCTCAAGAATTCCTATATTCATCAGCTGTTTTTGCGCCTTTTAGACAGCTACGTTTCCTATGCGGTCGAGAGAGTAAAACGGGGAAATGCAGCCGCGGAACTGCTGACTGATGTGGGAGCCGCGCTTGCGAGCGGGGACGAGGGGGCGTTGAGGGCCGCTATGAACTGTTACTACGGCCGTATGGCGGACTGCCTGCTGATCAGTAAGGAGGAAACGTATGAATAATTTGGGTAAGGTAAAGCTGCTTCCGGCCCGGGAGCAGGTAGCGTCTATCCTGAGAAAAGCCATTCTTTCCAGGGAGCTGCAGGAAGGGCAGGAGATCACGCTGGAAGGAATCGCCGAGCTGGTGGGCGTCTCGACGACACCGGTGCGGGAGGCATTTCAGATTCTGGCCAGAGACGGGCTGATTAAGCTGCGCCCTAACAAGGGGGCTGTAGTTCAGGGGATCAATGAAAAGACCATACGGGATCATTACGAGACGAGGGCCGTCCTGGAAGGGGAGGCCGCGGCCAGGGCCAGCGCCGAGGGCGTGGATTTATCCGCGGTGGATCAGGCGTATCAGATTGCCGAAAAGGCGCTGGAGGACAACGATTCGGCGGAATACTCCAGATATAACCAGGCGTTCCATATGGGAATCTGGGAGGCGGCGGACAACGAGAAGATGAAATCGCTTCTCTCTTCCATGTGGAATGGGCTGTCCATGGGGCACAAGGTGACGGAAGAGGATTATGCCAAGATTTCCATCTACGAGCACAAGAAGATTCTCGACGCCATGAAGGCCCACGACGGCAGCCGGGCCAGAAAGCTGATGAATGACCATATTATCAGAAGCATGAAGAACATCCTCACCAGATTCGAGACGGACTGATGGGATTAAATAATGGCCAGGATTGTAAGAATTGAATAAAAATCATCACTAGAAATCGTACAAAACAACGAAATCAAACAAACGCCTTGACAAATGGATCTGCCGAGGCGTATGATTAGGATAACAAATGGATACATTATCATATATCAAATATCAAAAGTGTATCCAATGAAAAAGGAGGGGCTTTATGGATCCAGTAGTTGTTACACTGTTGTTTCTCTTGTTTGCCATTGTGATGTTCGTGTGGGAACGGATTCCGCTGGCAGTCACGTCAATGATCGTGTGTATTGGCCTTGTGCTCACGGGAGTGCTGAGCACGAAAGACGCATTTGCGGGCTTTACGAACAGCAATGTCATTCTGTTTGTGGCCATGTTTATTGTCGGGGGCGCGCTTTTTGAGACGGGAATGGCCAACAAGATCGGAGGCGTGGTTACAAGGTTTGCAAAGACGGAGCGCCAGCTGATCGTCACCATCATGATCGTGGTGGGCCTGATGTCGGGCTTCTTATCCAACACGGGTACGGCGGCCGTATTGATTCCGGTCGTAATCGGTATTGCGGCAAAGTCCGGGTATTCGAGATCCAGACTTCTGATGCCGCTGGTATTTGCGGCGGCTCTGGGCGGTAACTTATCCCTGATCGGAGCACCGGGCAACTTAATTGCCCAGAGCGCCCTGCAGGAGATGGGAATGAGCTTCGGTTTCTTCGAATATGCCAAGATCGGCCTGCCGATGCTGATCTGCGGCATCATCTATTTTGCAACCATCGGTTATAAATTCCTGCCGGAGAAGACACCGACCGACGGGGACAGCACCTTCGATGAACAGGTGGACTACAGCAGCGTTCCGAAGTGGAAGCAGAGCGTATCCCTGGTTGTCTTAGTCTGTACGATATTAGGAATGATCTTTGAGAAGCAGATTGGAATCAAGCTGGAGATAACCGGATGTGTCGGCGCGCTGATCATGGTCTTAACCGGAGTTATCAGTGAAAAACAGGCCTATAAGGCCATTGACATGCAGACGATCTTCTTATTCGGCGGAACGCTGGCCCTCGCAAAAGCGCTGGAGACCACGGGAGCCGGAGCAGCCATCGCCGATTTCGTGATTGGACTTCTCGGTAAGAATGCGTCTCCGTTCCTGCTGCTGGTAGCCGTATTCATGATTTCCTGTGTGCTGACAAACTTCATGTCCAACACGGCGACGACGGCACTGCTGGTTCCGATCAGCGTCTCGATCGCAGCCGGTATGGGCGCGGATCCGAGAGCCGTTCTCATGGCAACCGTAATCGGCGGCTCCTGTGCCTATGCGACACCGATCGGCATGCCTGCCAACACCATGGTCATCTCGCCAGGCGGGTATAAATTTATGGATTATGTAAAAGCAGGGCTTCCGCTCATCGTGGTATCCACGATTGTGAGTCTGGTGCTGCTGCCCATATTCTTCCCGTTCTATCCGTAGGAACCGGGAAAGAATGATTTTAGTACTGTACATAAGCGGCCCACGGACAGCCGCAAAGTGCTTATAACAAGGAGGATGTAAGAAATGAACAAGGAACAGGCTGCTGCACAGATGACAGACACCATGGCGAAGTTCGTGGCTTATTCGGGAAAGGTACTGCCCGACGACGTCTATGCGAAATTGGAAGAACTGAGAGAGAAGGAGACCAGCCCGCTGGCCAAAACCATCTACGATACCATGTTTAAGAACCAGACGCTGGCGAAGGAGCTGGACCGTCCCTGCTGTCAGGATACGGGAGTCCTGCAGTTTTTCGTGAAATGCGGGGTCCATTTTCCACTGATCGGAGAACTGGAGGCGCTGTTAAAGGAAGCGGTGATCGAGGCCACCATCAAAGCACCCCTCCGCCACAACAGCGTGGAGACCTTTGACGAGTACAACACCGGCAAGAATGTGGGAAAGGGAACACCGACCGTATTCTGGGAGATCGTCCCGGACTGCGATACGTGCTGCATCGATACATACATGGCGGGAGGCGGCTGTACACTTCCCGGAAAGGCCATGGTGCTGATGCCGGGAGCCGGATACGAGGGAGTAACCCAGTTCGTCATGGACGTGATGACCAGCTATGGGCTGAACGCATGTCCGCCTCTTCTGGTAGGCGTTGGTGTGGCTACCTCCGTGGAGACGGCGGCCCTGCTGTCCAAGAAGGCGTTAATGAGGCCTCTGGGAACTCACAATCCCAATGAGAGAGCCGCCTCCCTGGAACGTATGCTGGAAGACGGGATCAATAAGATCGGCTTAGGGCCTCAGGGCATGAGCGGAAGCTATTCCGTCATGGGCGTGCATATCGAGAATACGGCCCGCCATCCATCCACCATCGGCGTGGCGGTCAACGTCGGATGCTGGTCGCACAGAAGAGGGCACATCGAGTTTGATAAGGATTTAAACTATACCATCACATCTCATAAGGAGGTAACGTTATAATGGAGAAGAAGGTATTAACGACACCGCTTCGGGCGGAAGATCTGGAAGATATCCATGCTGGAGATATTATATACTTATCCGGCCATATCGTAACCTGCCGTGATGTGGCACACCGCAGACTGATCGAGGAAGGCCGAAAGCTTCCGGTCGATGTGAGGGGCGGAGCCATCTTTCACGCAGGCCCCATCGTAAGGCCCATTCCGGGTTCCGATGACAGGTTTGAGATGGTATCCGTAGGTCCCACCACCAGCATGCGTATGGAGAAATTTGAGAAGGAATTTATCGAGGAGACTGGAGTCAGGGTCATCGTCGGAAAGGGCGGCATGGGAGAAAAGACCATGGAAGGATGCCGGGAAGGAAAGGCGATTCACTGTGTATTCCCAGCCGGATGTGCAGTCGTGGCCGCCACCTGTGTCGAGGAGATTGAGGACGCGCAGTGGCGTGACCTGGGAATGCCGGAGACACTCTGGGTATGCAGAATCAAGGAATTTGGCCCCCTGATCGTCTCCATCGATACCCATGGAAGAAATTTGTTCGAGGAGAACAAGGTGGTGTTTAACCAGAGAAAAGACGAGGCTGTGGAGGAAATTAACAGGCACGTCAGCTTTATCATATAAGAAATAATCAGTTTTCTGCCGGATTAAACCGTTCTGGCATCGATGCGGCGGAAAGCGGGGGGAGAGAGAAAATCATGATAGTTCCCGGATACATGTCCGGGAACTATTTTTGCCAGTAGATTCTGGGTTCAACCCATTGTATAATAAAATCAGCCGGCAGGTCATGGTATGGCCTGCTTTCTGATTTTACTTTATTGGGAGGAATCCGGAATTCGGGTTTCTTATTATGGAAGGAATTTAATTATGTCAGAGAATAAAAATGGTTTGGAAATAGAGATGACATGTAATAATGAAGAAACAGCATCAAATACAGATCAGGTGTCCCCCAACGGATTCCTTTCGTACGCCCTTTCTCAGGAGATCGTCCGTGCATTGGAGCTCCTGGGGTATCACGAACCAACGGAGATACAGCGGGAAGTGATCCCTGCGGTTCTGGAAGGAAAGAATGTGGTGGCGCGGTCCAGGACGGGGACGGGAAAGACGGCGGCATTCGGTATTCCGCTCTGTGAAAAGATTGTCTGGGAAGAGAATCTGCCGCAGGCGCTGGTGCTGGAGCCCAGCAGGGAACTGGCGGTCCAGGTGAGCAGTGAGCTGTTTCACATAGGACGAGGCAAACGTCTGAAGGTCCCGGCGGTCTTTGGCGGATTTCCGATTGATAAGCAGATACGCACGATCAAACAGAAGTCTCACATTGTCGTGGGAACTCCGGGCCGCGTCATGGATCTGATTCAGAGGGACTGTTTAAAACTCACCGGCATCCGGTATCTGGTCATCGACGAGGCGGATCTCATGCTGGACATGGGGTTCCTGGACGAGGTGAAACAGATCATGGCTCTTCTGCCGAAAGGCGGAACGGTTCTTCTGTTCTCAGCTACACTGGATGAGAAGGTGCGGCTCCTGGTGGAGGAGTATATGGCGGACGCCGTCATGATTGCCCCGGAAGCGGATACAGAGGAAGAGGAACCCGCGATCTCCCAGGCGGTATACCGCACGGACCAGGAAGAGAAATACGACCTGCTGAAACGGGTCCTGATTCTGGAAAACCCGGAGAGCTGCATGATATTCTGCGGAACCAGAGAGATGGTAAATGTGCTCCTTCAGAAGCTTAAGAGAGACCGGATATTCTGTGGGATGATTCATGGAGAAATGGAGCAGAGGGAGCGTTTAAAAACAGTGGACGCTTTTCGGAGAGGCGGCTTCCGCTATCTGATCGCAACCGATGTTGCGGCCAGGGGGATTGATTTCGATAAGATCGATCTCGTAGTGAATTATGATTTCCCGGGCGGCCGTGAGACCTACGTACACCGCATCGGCCGGACAGGAAGAAACGGAGAAAAGGGGAGAGCCGTAAGTCTCCTGTGTGAGAACGAGGAGCGGATGCTTCATATGGTGGAAGCCTATATGGGGCGCGAGCTTCCGGTGACTTCATGCCCCGAACCGGATGAGGAGATGACGAAGGCCTTTTGGGCGCGGCAGAGGGAGAGGAGGGCCCCGAAAGCGCAAAAGGGAGCCGCCTTAAACGCTGGAATCACGCGTCTTTCAATCGGAGGAGGCAGAAAATCGAAGATGCGCGCAGTGGACATTGTGGGGACGATCTGCAACATCGATGGGATTGGGGCGGAAGATATCGGTATTATCGACATCAGGGAAAGCCTGACATACGTGGAGATTCTAAACGGCAAAGGTCAGGAGGTACTGGAAAAGCTTCAGGAAAAACCAATTAAGGGCAGGCTGCGGAAAGTGAGGATCGCGCGCAGATGAGTATGACGCTGGTTGATATGGCATGCATTACGCTGCGGGTGATGTGCTGCTGCTGCGTATTCGCATTTTTCCTGTTTTTCTCATTCAAATCGCGGCTGCGGCTGGGTTACTGGAGGTCGGCTGCACTGTTTTTGTTTGATATAACGGTGACTGCGGCAGTTACCATCCTGTTTCTCGTTCCGGGATCGCCGCTGCGGGAATATAACATTTATGGAATCTGTCTGTGGCTTCTGGTGTCGGTGGTGGTATTCCGGATTGTGATAAAGGGCAGCGCCTTTGAAATCCTTTTTATAGTGCTGGTGACGCTGAATTTATATGTGAATATTGTGGCGATTGCAAAGGTGATCGGGAATCTGCTGAACCTGGATTCCGCGGCGGAGACGACGAAGATGGTGCTGGTGCTGGCCGTTTTGGCGGCCTATACGCCTCTTTTGTGGCTTTTAATGGCAAAGCTGTATAAGCAGGTGATTGATTTTCGGCTGTCACTTTCTTTCTGGAACTATATCTGGATTATTCCGGCGCTGACGTACTTGATATTCTATGTGAAAATTGTCAATGATTACTGGATAACCGGGGTCCATACGGGGCCGGGTGACGTGGTTTTCGTGATTCTCTGGTCGTTTGCCACCTATGCATTCTTTTACGTGACGCTGCAGATGTTAATTCAGGCGTACAAGGGGATTACGGCGGTGCAGCAGGCGGAAACGGTTTCGGCCCAGCTCACGCTGCAGAAGGAGCAGTACGGTAAACTTTTGGAGAGCATCGAAAAAACGTCGCGGCTGAAGCATGACTGGCGGCACCATCTCCTGTCCATCAACGGATTTGTGGAGACGGAGGATATAAAAGGGCTGAAGGAATATGTAAAAGAGCTGATTCCGGAGTATATAGAGGGAAAAGAGATTTCCATCTGCCGGAACCATATTGCCGATGTCATTCTGCGCCATTACGCGGCGGCAGCGGAGGCAGCCGGGATCCGGCTGGATATCAGCGCGAATCTTTCGGAGATACCGGATGTTTCCGATATGGATTTGTGCATCATTTTCGGCAATCTTTTAGAGAACGCGCTGGAGGCGTGCAGCGGTATGGAGGACGGCGCCGGTCATGTGGAGATTCAGGCGGAAATGAGAGGGAAACAGCTGGTCCTTCAGATTCAGAATACATATCAGCGGGATGTGATTTTAAAGGAAGGGAAGTATTACTCCACAAAACACAGCGGAGTGGGGATTGGTCTCTCCTCCGTGGAGAAGGTTGTAGATAAGTATCATGGAATTATGCGGGTCAGCTTTGACGGCATAATTTTTAAGGTCCAGATTCTGCTTTTCTGAATAGGATGCCATTAGAACATCATATCAGATGGGAGAAATCTATGAATCGAAGAGTACTGTTGGAACCGGCGGCGGAGACTGTCTGTATTGAGAATTCAGTTCCGCCGCTGATTTTCGAACTGCCGCCGGAAGAGGGACGCCGGGTGCTGGAGAAGGCCCAGGACGCGCCGGTCTACATGTATCCGGCCCAGGTGGAGGCTTCCATGGTCGAGACAGGCCATTGGGGAAGCATTCCCGTATACCGGGTAACACCGATAAACAGTGAATTTGCAGAAAATGTGATTTTCTATATTCACGGGGCCGGATGGGTATTCGGGAGTTTCCATACGCATGAGAAGCTGGTGAGAGAGCTGGCCGCCAGGACCGGCTGTACGGTCATTTTCCCGGAATACACCCGGTCTCCCGAGGCGTGTTACCCGACTGCCATTGAGCAGTGCTACAGCGTACTCTGCCAGCTGCCCCAGCTGTTTGAACAGATGGGAAGAAGGCTGAATGCCAATACATTGACCGTGGCCGGAGACAGCGTGGGCGGTAATATGGCGATCGCCATGACGCTGTTCTCCAAATACAGAAGGGGGCCGGCCATCCACAAGCAGCTTCTCTATTATCCCGTGACCAACGCCTGTTTCGATACGGCGTCGTACTGTGAGTTTGCGGAGTGCTACTACTTATACCGGGCGGGTATGATGTGGTTCTGGGATCAGTACACCACATCGGAATGCTGCAGAAACCAGATCACCGCATCCCCGTTAAGGGCATGTACTGATCACCTTACCGATCTTCCGCAGGCCATGATCTTAAACGGCCAGGCGGATGTACTGAGAGACGAGGGTGAGGCCTATGCCGAAAAGCTGCGGGCGGCAGGCGTGTCAGTGACGGCGCTGCGTTTCCAGGCGATCATCCATGATTTTGTCATGCTGAATGCGCTGGATCAGACCAACGCGTGCCGGGCGGCGATGGACGTTTCCACGGAATGGATCAACAGGAAGAATATGGAGTGGTACCAGGACAACGAAGAGCGGTCAGCGGATCAGTGATATAGGGAGAGTTCCCGTTTCTGTATGAGTATTTCTGCGTAAACGGGAACTCACATGGTGAAAGTGCGTAGTGAATGCACAACGAATAAACATTTCGTAAAATGCGCGATCAGGATAAAATGATATGGAGGTATGTTCAGTTGAATAGAAATACATATTTAAAGCTGCGTCTGGAACGCCAGCATTTCACAAAGCCTGCCGGGAAGAAGGAATATGGAGTGCTGTTTAAGCAGATGTCTCCCGTACTCTGCGTATACTGGAGCTGTCCGGGCTCTCCGCCGGAGCTTTTATACCGCGCGGCATTTGACGACAGGAAGTATTGCTATAAGATGAGGGGAAGCCGTACTATTATGAAGGGAAGATTCCAGAACGGTAATATCGCCTACATTTATGCGGACGAACTGGAGCTGTTCGCGGCTGTCTACCGGAAGGACAAGCCTCTTACGGACACAGAGCTGGAACTCTGTGAACTTCTGAACCGGGAAGGCCCGATGACGATCCATGTGATGAAGGAGTTCACGGGTATGCTGACGAAGGAGATCACGCCCGCCCTGCACCGCCTGCAGGAGAAATTCCTCGTATTCGAAGATCAGGCGGACAGCGAATGGGATCGCGCCTGGTATCCGTTCGAATCTGAGTTTCCCGATGTGAATCTGGAACGGTATACGAAGGCAGAGGCGGAAGAGGAACTGGTAAGGCGGTTTGTGTGGCTGAATGTCTGGATTGACGCGGCCATGGTGAGGTCCTTCTACAGGCTTCCATTAAAGGAAATAAAAGGCGTGCTGGAACGGTTGGTATCAAATGGAACGCTGGCGCCGTATGAAGGGGGATACGTCCGCAGAGAGGACTTACAGCTGCTGGAGGGGGATCCGTCTGATACAGTGGAGAATGCACCGAAGGAAACGGAGAAACATTCCGTTTTTATTCTCCACAAAAATGATTTTCTGGTGAAGTCCAATGAGCATTGGCTGAAGGATACATTTACACACCCGGAATACGATGTGCTGGGATATCTGCTGATTGATGGTGCGTTTAGAGGATGCCTGCTGGGGCATTTCCGGAACGGGCCCTTTGAGCTGGAAGATGTGGCGCTTTGGGCAGAAACCGGGGGAGAGGAACCGGTTTGCCTGAGGAATGAGGCTGCTGATGGATTAAAGGCGGCATTAAAAGAGGATATTCTAAATGCAGTGGAGCTTCTGTATGATCCCGGGATTAGCCCGCTGAAGCGGTATATGGGGGAAATGCTGTAGTGCTGAAAAAATATTTCAATCCGCGCTTGACTCTCACACTGTGGTACGGTCTATAGTAATATTGAGCTCAAAAACACATATATGTGAGGTGACAAAATGTTAAAGATTGGTGATTTTTCAAAGCTGTCGAGAATCAGTATCCGTATGCTGCGCCATTATGATGAAATCGGCCTTATGGAACCAAGAGTAGTCGATCCCGCCACCGGTTACCGGTATTACGGGGAGGACCAGCTCTCCGTGGCGGGGCAGATCCAGAGCCTGAAATCCATGGGATTTGGCCTGACGGTTATCCGCGAAATCTTAAACTGCTGCGGCGGACCGGAGGAAATGGAAAAGTTTCTCCGGGTTAAGAAGAAAGAGCTGGAGGACCAGCTGGGCGACATCGGTACGAAGCTGCAGCTTCTTGATAACACCATCGAATGGATCAGAAAGGATGGAAATATGATGGATTATCAGGTAACGTTAAAAACTCTGCCGGAGAGGTATGTCGCAAGTGTCAGAAAAGTGATTCCGGCTTACGACCAGGAGCATATTTTATGGGGAATTCTCCATGGAGAGACGGGCAGTCAGAATCTGCAGATGGCATCCCCGGTGTATGGATTGGCTATCTTCCACGATGAAGGTTACAAGGAGCAGGATGTGGATGTGGAGATTCAGATTTCTGTTGCGGGAACATATAAGGACACGGAGCATGTGAAATTTAAGACTGTGCCGCCTGTGCAGATCGCTTCCGCTACCTACCAGGGAAGCTATGCACAGATTAGCAGAGTCAACGAGGCGGTAGCCCGCTGGATTCACGACAATGGTTACGAGTACGATGGTGCCTCGTTCTGCATCTACCACGTCAGCCCCCACGACACATCGGATCCGGAGAAAATGGTGACGGAGGTGTGTTATCCGGTGAGGAAGAAATAGATAAGGAAACAAACAAAGGCGGATGGGATATGCTGCAGCCAGCATACCCCATCCGCCTTATTCGCCTGCACCAGGCCCCGGCGGCGCCAGCAGAACCTGGGTCAAATCGCCGCTCAGCCGTATTTCCCATCCATCAAAGCCGGAGGGCGGCTTTAAAAACGATTCCCGGTCCGTCTCGGTCAGCTGCCGGTAGGGAGGAGCCGCCTCGGCAATTACGATGGGAATGCCGGCGTCGTTGGGGCTTACATAGCCGGAGCCGTCGATCTGAATCCTGGAACCGGCGGCCAGCGGCCCTACGATCCTGACGATGGAGTTTCGCGAGGAGAGATAGACACCGTTTGTGATGACCCGTGTGTTTTCGGCCCGGAGCTCTCCGCTGTTGTAGATGCCCGGTGCGTACAGGGCGGCGGTATTCGTGCCCTCACCGCCGAAATCCCCGGTGGAGGAGAGGGTGACGCTGGACTGCTCTGCGTTATAGATACCACCTCCCGCGTCCGAGCTGTTTCGGCTGACAGTGCCGCCGGTGATCAGCAGGGCCGCGCCGGGATCGTTGTAGAAGCCGCCGCCGTAAACGGCATGGTTATTCAGGATTTCACCGCCGTTCATGGCAAATACACTCCTGTCACGGAGCCAGACGCCTCCGCCGTAGCGGGAGGAACGGTTGTCATGGACAGACCCGCTTAAGAAGGTGAGGCGTGACTGCCCGGAAGCGGCAATACCGCCTCCGCGGGAGGAGGCCGTGTTATGGCTTATCTCGGTCCCGTTTAACGTTATGACGGCAGGCAGGTCAGCGGCGGTGTTCTTAAACCACAGCCCGCCGCCGGACCCGGATTCGCCGCTTTGCGCCGTATTGTCAGACAGGCGGCTCTCAAGAAACGTCACGGCTCCGCCGAAATTCGTGAGCAGATAGATGCCGCCTCCGGTCCCCGCAGTATTGCCGCTGACAGCAGATTCGGTGATCAGGAGGTCAGCTCCCGCGGTGGGGGCCAGACAGCAGATACCGCCC
>PPYE01540701.1_pt1 | contig 20820 bp, 18 predicted proteins | sample 1559881 | NCBI WGS metagenome assembly PPYE01 (sample SAMN08240022, study PRJNA423297) | Human gut metagenome, whole genome shotgun sequencing project.
GTTTGATTTTATCGAGGATATATGCCGGAAACGCCCAGCAAACAACAAGTTCAAACGGGGGTGGATGAACCGCATAAATGATATCTCTTATGTTGGTTAGAGTTATGAACTGGGTAAGCCGGCATATATTGCTGGCTCCTTTCATGTGTCTGTTCCTGCTGTTCGGATCATGTGGCAGCTCGCATAAATCTGTCAAGTCAGACACTAAGATTATACAGAAAGATAGTACACGTGAATCTGTCAACATCGTATACGGATCAAGTACGTCTTTGAGCGAACTCATTACCACTAATGGCAACTATGTAATTGATTTCCGTATCTATGATACCCGAAAACCACCCGATAGCCTGACCGGGAAACCTCCGTTATTGGCAGACGGTCATGTGGAAGGTGATTTCAGCAAGAATAGAAAGAAGGAAACAGTAGTCAATGACTGTACAGAGATGAAAGCTGACAAGGAAACCACTTCCGGTATTCATGAGAAAACCAAGACTGAAGGGGTAAAGGAGAAAAAAGAATCCACGCTGTTTAAACAAATCGGTTTTGTCTGTGCTTGTGTAACCGTTTTGATTGTCGTTATGCTGATAGTAAAACATTGGCGCAACAGACAAGCTTCATCATAAGACTTTAAATTTATAAATTGAACTATCCCAGTGATGAGTTGGAATGTGGTAAAAGCAACAAGACATTTATATGTATGTCGGATTCCTCTTGTGATTATTGTAAGGATTATATCTTCATACATATCATTATTGTTGCTTTTCTTGTAAATACTATTTCTTATTTGTAAGTTTGCGAAAAATAAGAATATGGCTAAGTTTTATGATATAACAGAATGGAACGAAAAACCCTTTTTTAACACTAAAGGTACACGCAATAAATGTGTGGTTAGTAATCCTGAAGATGACTGTGTATATTTTTTCAAAACCTCTATGTTGAAAGAAGGTAAAGATTACAAACCAGAGTTCTGGTCTGAAATTATATCTTCAGAAGTAGGTCGTTCTTTAGGATTTGATGTATTAGAATATAATATAGCAAAACATGAAAGTGAAATAGGATGTATTTCTAAGTCCATGAATACCGAAGAAGAATGTTTGACTGAGGGGGTGAGTATATTAACTGGCTATGATAATACTTATAAGCCTGAAAATAAAGAATCATATTCAGCTTATACCTTTCATTTTATAAAATCGGCAATCGAAAGTTTCAATTTGGGTGAACAGATAGAAGATATCATAAAAACTATCATTTTTGACAGCATTATTGGGAATAGTGATAGGCATCAAGAAAATTGGGGATTTATTACGCCATACAAAGAAACCGAATTGACTAATGAAGAAGCAAACCATATCTTTTCTAAATTAAAAGATCGTTTTAAGCAAATAAAGGATTTTTTATCTAAAAACGAAGAACTCAAGAACCCGAACGGACATGTAAAAATGAAAATTCTCAAAATGGAAGGTAGGTATTCTCCAATATATGATAGCGGTTGTTGTTTAGCTAGAGAAAAAAGTGAAGACGCAGTAAAGCAGATGCTAAATGATGATATAATGTTTGATAGTTTTATCAATCGAGGTAAATCTGAAATAAGATGGGGAAACGATGGAATCAAATTGAATCATTTTGAGCTTATAAAAAATATAAGAGTCGAATATCAAGAAATAGTTGATAACATAATAAATAATGTTATATCTTTGTATGATGAAAACAAAATACGTGATATAATTTTTAATATAGATAAAGAACTTCCAAATGATTTGAGGAAAGAATATGGTTTATCCTCTTATCGTAAGGAGCTGATATTTAAACTGATAAAAGAACGCATTTTGAGATTAAAAAACATTATATTATGAAGAGATATATAAAGCGCATCTATCTAATCTGGAGACGTGGCAGAAATGACAGTCGAATAAAGATAGGTAAAATAACTCGAAATCAGACTGAAGGAGTTAGGTTTGAATATATATCTGATGGAGTAAAAGAAGCTTTAGAAAAAGGCTTTAATATGTATCCTGACTTTCCAAACCCAGAAGTTGTATATAAAAATAATGTTTTAGAGGTATTTGCTCAACGCTTAACTAATACGGAGCGTTCCGATATACAAAAATATTATAATTATTGGGAGATTAACCCTAAATTGAAAGAGAATAAATACTACGTACTGGCTCAAACTCAAGGATTGTTATCAACAGATAATTTTGAATTTTTGGCAGAATATTACCCTGTTCGTGATTTAAAATTTACTAGTGAGGTTTGCGGGCTGACAAGAAGACAGTTACCTAGTGGAATATTAAAGGAAGGGGATATACTCGAATGGAAGTTGGATAAGAGAAATTTGTATGACAAATATGCAGTGCAACTCTTTAAGGATGGTATAGATATAGGATATGTTAAAACTGTGCATAGTAAGGTTTTTCATGATTCGAAATATAAACTTTTTAAAGTTCAAGTAAAGAGTGTAGAACAAAATGGACATCTTAACAGAGCGTTTATTTCAATTACAACAATAGATAAAAAGCATTCTAGATCTTATTGAATACAATCTTCCTGACGACATGTTGACATACGGTTTCTTTTCATGCTTTTGCCAAAAAAGCAGTTCATTTGGGTAAAGAAAATACTTAACAATAGGTAAATATTCACAGGGAGAATTTCAATTGGATAGATGTGCAAAAATTCTCGATTGTGGAAAATATCTTAATTCAATGATATTAGTGATAAAGCAAGACTGGAAGAAATTCTACGTTTTAATCCGACTATTGAACAGCTAAGATTATTTAGGGAGAATAGAAAAGGCAGCCAAATAAGCTGCCTTACATTTACCCTTTCATCATATCGGGGTTAAAAACATAATCAATAACCCTACTGTTAACATCATTAATTACGGAAAAATCTTTTTTTATGTATAGATCTGTCATTCTGTTCTCTTTATCTACATGATTTAGTGCTTCTCCTACTGTACCTTTGTCCACTTTTAAATCGTTTCGTGCGATGGAAGCGAAAGAATGCCGGGCTGCGTAAAATTCCAAATCTTCAATGCCAAGAACTTTCCCTATCTGTTTCAAACCTACATTTATGGCAACATTGAGTCTGCCATAAGTGGAATACTTTTTATATAACCTAAAAACTCTTTCTTCGGATACGTCCTTATACTTTTCGTATATGGGCAATATGAAGGGATGAATGTTAACGCTTATTTTTGCTTTATCAGTCCTTCTTGTTGCAGTTTTTGCCCTGTTGTATGTGATTGTAAGCGTTCCCTTGCTTTCGCTTATAGTGTCACAAAGAAACAAATCTGCCGAGTTCATACCCATCAAGCAAAAGGATAATATAAACATATCCTTTGCAAAATTAAATCTGCAATCCTTCTCCTTTTTATCTTTAGTGAGTATATATGGCAGGTTGTATATGGCTCTGATAGTATCTGCGTCCAAAGCTCTTTCGCGGGTACATATTATATTAGGTATAGAATACTTGGTAAATGGAGACCATGGTATCTTTATGTCCCCTGCTTCTTCATCATTATATTCTTTTTTAGCTTCGTTATGCAAATGCCTGATTGCTCCCATATATAAAGAGAGTGCACGTCTTTGACCGAGATGTTCTTCATACGATTTCAAGAATTTGTAATTTATCTCCTTAAAATCCAATTTCTCCCGTCCCAGGAATTTTGTTAAAGAGTTTACCATGCAGGAATACACATTGATTCCATGCTTCTCTCTGTTCTCATCTATCCATTTGCGGGCGTAGGAAATGAAGTCTATTTTTAGAGATGATTCATCAGTTTTGGTTATATGCTCCACAAGTTCTGTTATATCCATATCGTTTATGAGCAATGACAACAGGTTGCACTTGCTCCGATATATGGATATGATGTTATTTAATTCATCTAAGATGGACTGATTTTTGATTTTAAACCCCTTGGTTATATCTTCTTTCGTAACATATATGGAAGTGGGAATCCTTTTAAGCTTCCTATTGTGTGTGACTCTTATCTTAACGTTGTAAGTGCCATCTATTCTTTTCCTATCTTTAAATATTTCATATTTGAATGTTGCCATAATCGTGTATGTATGTTGAAACTATGTTGAAACAATTTCACGCAAAAGTAACTCTTTGGCGCAAAAGTGACAAATAAAAATTTTGTTTACATGAGAAAAAAACTTTCCCAAAAGCTTTGTATTATTGATTTTCTATGTATCTTTGCATCGTTATTATTTCTCGGGGTATTAGCAAAGACGGGAATATTGCAAAATCCCCGTCTTACGCACATCCTTAGTCACAAAGAGCAGGATTCAGAATGTTTTTCATTGCAATGGGAGGTGGAAGATACAGCGGCCTTGCATCGTTGGCATACTCAGCAAGGGATGCATCTGAATGAGGAAATGATGAAGATATTTAAAGATAAGGTGGTTGGCTTTCCCACTTTGATGGAGGTGATTAAGTGATTCAGCCGGTAAAAGAGAAAATCATTCTGGGTATAGATCCTGGAACAACCATAATGGGGTATGGCCTGCTGAAAGTAGTAGGTACTAAACCGCAGGTAATGACTATGGGGGTCATTGATCTTCGTAAATATGGTGACCATTATTTAAAACTGCGCCGTATTTTTGAACGGGTGGTTGGTATAATAGAAGCTTATTTACCTGATGAATTAGCTATTGAGGCGCCTTTTTTTGGAAAAAATGTGCAGTCGATGTTGAAATTAGGGAGGGCACAGGGAGTGGCTATGGCTGCTGCTTTGAGCCGTGATATTCCTATAACAGAATATGCGCCGTTGAAGATAAAGATGGCGATAACCGGTAATGGGCAAGCCAGCAAGGAACAGGTCGCTGATATGTTGAAAAGGATGTTACATATACCGGAGAGTGATATGCTGCCTTTTATGGATGCAACAGATGGGTTGGCGGCTGCTTATTGTCATTATTTACAAATGGGCAGACCGACATTGACTAAAGAATATTCCGGCTGGAAAGATTTTATAAATAAGAATCCTGATAAAATAAAAAGATAAGATTATGAATGTGAGACATGTTATTTGGGCATCAATTGTTTCTACTACTATTAGTTGTCAGTCTGTGAAAAAAGAATATAATTCGTTTGATGAATATCCTGTCCGTGAAGATGCGCTGACTGAAATGGAGTACTCGCCTGCCGAAACCAAGTTTTCACTTTGGGCTCCTACAGCGGAAGAGGTGCGTGTCCTTTTATTTGAATCGGGTAATGAAGGTTCAGCTTCTAATACTTTTCCAATGGAGATGAGAGAGAACGGTACTTGGAATATTTCAATAAAAGAGGATCTGAAGGGTAAATTCTATACCTTTAATGTGAAGGTAAACGGGAAATGGTTAGGAGACACTCCGGGAATTATGGCAAAAGCCGTAGGGGTAAATGGTAAGCGGGCAGCTGTGCTTGATCTCCGTTCTACAGATCCGGAAGGATGGGAGAACGATGTGCGTCCTCCTTTGAAGAATTATGCTGATATTACGGTTTATGAGATGCATCATCGCGATTTCTCTTTGGATTCTGTTTCCGGAATTCAAAATAAAGGCAAGTTCCTGGCTTTGACGGAGCAGGGTACTACCAGTTCTTCAGGCGAGAAGACAGGTATTGACCATCTGAAAGAATTGGGAATTACCCACGTGCACTTATTGCCGTCGTATGATTATGCCTCGGTGGATGAAACAAAACTGGACAAAGCCCAATATAATTGGGGGTATGATCCGCAAAATTACAATGTGCCTGACGGTTCTTATTCTACAGATCCTTATAAACCCGATGTCCGTATCAGGGAATTCAAACAAATGGTACAAGCTTTACATAAGGCGGGAATCAGAGTGGTGCTTGATGTGGTGTATAATCACACTTTCAATACAGACGAAAGCAATTTCGAACGTACGGTTCCCGGTTATTTCTATCGCCAGACGAAGGACGGGCAATGGGCAAATGGTTCGGGATGTGGAAATGAAACGGCAAGCGACCGCGCCATGATGCGTAAATATATGATAGAATCTATTCTATATTGGATTAATGAATATCACATAGACGGCTTTCGTTTTGACTTGATGGGGATACATGATATTGAAACCATGAATGAGATACGTGCGGCTATTGATAAGATAGATCCGTCTATTTTTATGTATGGTGAAGGATGGGCTGCCAGTTCTCCTCAATTAGAGGCAGACAGGCTGGCGATGAAAGCCAATGTGGAAAAGATGCCCCGTATCGCCGCTTTCTCAGATGAAATGCGTGATGGATTGCGAGGTGGTTGGGATGATGATACTAAAGGAGCTTTTCTAGTAGGGGAGCCTGGACACGAAATGAGTATCAAATTTGGAATTGTGGGAGCCATCGAACATCCGCAGGTTATAAGTGATTCTGTGAATTATAGTAAGAAACCTTGGGCTTTACAACCTACCCAGATGATAAGTTATGTAAGTTGCCACGATGACATGTGTCTTGCCGACCGTCTGAAAGCTACCATGCCGGATGCTTCGGTAGAGGAACTGGCGGCTTTGCAGAAGTTAGCGGAAACATTTGTCTTTACTTCACAAGGAGTACCGTTTATATTTGCAGGGGATGAGATGATGCGTGACAAGAAAGGAGTTCATAATTCTTATAATAGTCCTGACAGTATTAATACGATAGATTGGAAAAATAAGACCGCACACAAAGATGTGTTCGAATATGTGAAAGGTTTAATAGCTATGCGTAAAGCACATCCCGCTTTTCGTATGGGGGATGCCGATATGGTACGTAGGCAATTGGAGTTTTTACCTGTAGAAAATACGAATGTGGTTGCCTTTATCTTGAAAGACAATGCAAATGGTGACTCATGGAAAAATATCATCGTGGCTTTGAACAGCCGTGCAGAGCCTGTCAAGCTGGACATTCCGTCGGGTAAATACACTGTAATCTGTAAGGATGGTAAAATAAACATGAAAGGCTTGGGACAGGTTTCAGGTGATGAGCTTATGGTACCGGCACGTTCTGCCATGATTATACATCAATAGAAGGCTCAAAGAAGATTAATAAAGACTTTGTCATACAGACTAAAACACATAATACGAATGGAAAAGACATGGAGATGGTTTGGGAAGAAAGATAAGATAACGCTTCCCATGCTTAGGCAAATCGGGGTGGAAGGAGTCGTGACCGCCCTTCACGATGTACCTAACGGTGAAATCTGGGCTTTGGAAGCTATCAAAAGTTTAAAAGATTACATTGAATCTCACCAATTGCGCTGGTCGGTGGTAGAAAGCCTGCCGGTAAGTGAAGCTATCAAATATGCCGGTCCTGAACGGGATCAATTGATAGAAAACTACAAAGTAAGCCTTGCCAACCTAGGTAAATCGGGTATCAAGACCGTATGCTATAACTTCATGCCTGTCATTGATTGGATACGTACCGATTTGGAACATCCTTGGGAGGACGGAACCAGTTCTTTGTACTTTGACAAGATCCGGTTCGCCTATTTTGACTGTATGATTCTTCAGCGTGAAGGGGCGGAGAAAGACTATACCGATTTGGAATTACAACAGGTGCGTGAATTGGATAAGACTATAACCGAAGCCGAGAAAAACGAATTGGTCGATACCATTATAGTCAAGACGCAGGGATTTGTAAATGGTAATATAAAGGAGGGAGACCGGCATCCGGTAACCATATTCCGCCGTCTTTTGTCTTTGTATGATGGGATAGACCGTGATGCCCTGCGTGAAAACTTACGTTATTTCTTGCAGGCTGTCATGCCGGTGTGTGATGAGTACGGTATAAATATGTGCATCCATCCGGACGATCCCCCTTTCCAGGTATTGGGCTTGCCGCGTATTGTGACCGGTGAGGAAGATATCAACTGGCTTCTCCATGCGGTTGATAACCCGCATAACGGGCTGACATTCTGTGCCGGTTCGCTCAGCGCCGGATTGCATAACAACGTACCTTTGTTGGCACGTATGTTTGCACACCGCACTCATTTTGTACATTTGCGCAGTACCAATGCGTTTCCCAACGGGAATTTTATAGAAGCATCTCATTTGGGAGGGCGTGCTCATGTGATAGAGTTGATCCGTATTTTTGAGAAAGAACGTCCGGGTGTCCCGATGCGTGTGGATCATGGGCGCATGATGCTGGATGATGCCGGCAAAGGATACAACCCGGGTTATTCGTTTCATGGCCGTATGATGGCCTTGGCTCAGATAGAAGGCATGATGGCGGTTATCAACGAGGAATCAAAACTTAAATCCTAGATTGACGTACATACTCACTTTATTGGCTCGGTTTGCATAGTTTAGTGATGCCTCTAAGGGTCCGAACATACTATCCAAACCGTAGCCTATACCACAGCCGAACATGGTATCCTGTTCCAACAGGTACCTCAGCTTGCTTGCACTCAGCGCATAATTTCCCGTTAGCGTCAGATAATGCACACTTCCCATCCGTTGGCGGAATTTCATGCTTCCTATCAGTAACGCATTCTTTGTTAATTCCACATTGTTTATCCCGACAAATGGTAGTTGCTGTTGCAGGAAACGTCCTTGCACATCCCCCCCCATCGCATTGAGTTTGGAGTAAGGAATATCTTTCCCTATCAGAAAACGTCCGTATATGGCAGGCAGTATGGAGAATCTGCGTGTAACGGGAATCACTCCCTGGCAATAGCCTTTTATGGCAGAGAAAGGAGCGTGGTCGTCATATTTGGTGAAATTATCCGTATAAAGTGCATAGGACGCTCGTGCTGATATGCCTTTGGTAGGGAAATATGCCTTGTCGAAAGTTTCGTAATGCATTTGTGCGAAATAGCTGAAGAAGTGTTCTGTTCCTACGTCAAAACCTTGGTTCCCTTCCTGGTATAGGAATTTGTCGTAGTCATATAATTCATACCTCAGCCCCACGGCAAAGCGTATGTTTTTGTACCAAACATCCGAAAAGGATAATTCTCCCAAATGATAGCGGTAGGTAGAGTTATGTGATTTATCTCCATGATGGTAAAAGTTTATATCATTGTATTGGAACATATATGCCAGTCCGATGTTCTTCAATGGAGCCGGTTCGAATCCATAATCTATGCGGGCGGCATAACGTTTGCCCAATCGTCCTGTCAGTGACAGCGTAGTGGGTACTTTTCCCCGGAAATTACTGGTGACATTAATGAGCAGACTGGCTGTTTCTTCCGAATCAAAACGGATTCCTACGTTCAGCTTATTCTCATATTTCTTGCTTAAAAGAAAATGCAGGTTATAACCTCCGCCGGGGGCTTCGGGCAGATTGTAAGTGGCGCTGGAATATTCCAGATTGGAGCATAGTATGGCTGTTGCTTCTTCTATGCGGCGAAGGCTTATTTCGGAGTCTTCTTTCAAATCACAGCGCTTCAACAGCCACCGTTTGTCTTTTTCGTCCAATCCGTCAAAGGTGATTTCTTTTATATACACTTTGCGGTTGGGGGAGTACGGATAGCTGGGAAGGGGTTTCGGCATATAGGTACTGTCCAGCCCCAGTTCCTGCTTCAGCTTTATCAAGGAGTTTTTTTGTGCCAATGCCGCTTCTTCTCCCCGACGAATCAGTGTGTCCACCGCACTGGGGGTGAAACTGGCGGCAGAATACCCCTCCACATCCACCTTTATATATGTATCGGTTTCTTTCAGATTCTTTTTATAAAGTTCCAGTCCCATTAAATTGATGAGTTGCCCCAAGATACTGCCGGTGCTATTCAGTTCGTTGGCGGGTTTCAAGTCATTTTGAACATCCACTCCTATAATAATGTCCGCCCCCATGGCACGCGCTACATTTACAGGGTAGTTGTTTACCACACCTCCATCCACTAGAACCATACTGTCCAGCCGGACCGGAGTGAATACTCCCGGTATGGCCATACTGGCCCGCATGGCCGTAGCCAATACACCTTTGTGAAAATTTACCTCGTTGCCATTTACAATATTTTCGGAAACACAGGCGAAGGGAATAGGTAACTTGTTGAAATCGATGGAATCATGATATCCTACGGTCAGCTCACTGAACAGGTTTGCCAGGTTCTGTCCCTTTATCAATCCTCCTACGGCTTGCGTTTTGGCATTTTTACCGAATGGCAGGGAAAATACATATTTTTCGGAAGCCTCCCGTTCCGCCATATTCTGTTCGCTGCGTGGTATTTTGTCACTCAGCAGAAAGGACCAATCCTGCCGGCGAACCATGCTATCCATCTGTTCGGGAGTATAACCGATGGAATAAAGTCCGCCTATAATGGAGCCCATACTGGTCCCTACCACGTAATCTATAGGGATACCCGCTTCTTCTATAACTTTCAAAGCACCTATATGTGCCATTCCTTTGGCTCCTCCGCCGCTGAGAACAACGCCCACTTTTTTTCGGGGACCAGGTTGGGCCGTTGTGTGAACGGAGATACAAAGTAACCCTGCTGCTATTAACAGGGTCGGGAATTTCATTTTTTTCATTTTACTATAAATCTAGTTTAAGTTAAAAAACAAAAACAGTGCAAAGATGGTCTAATCTTTCAGCTTTCACAAGTGCTGATTGTCATAGATATTGGTCTATTTTGCTGCTGAGGTTTCAAAGATAGGGAATTGTACCGGAAAAAAGAATTTTGTATATCGCTTTTTTGTCGTACCTTTGTCTGTGTAACGAAAAAAAGTATGGATAATTTTGCAGCAATAGACTTCGAGACGGCAAATAATGAACGTACCAGCATATGTAGTGTAGGGGTGGTTATTGTGAGAAATGGTGAGATAGCCGACCGGTTCTACAGCCTCGTTCATCCCGAACCGGATTACTATTTGTATTGGAACACCCGTATTCATGGATTGACACAGGAAGATACTGCCCATGCTCCTGTTTTTTCGGAAGTATGGAAGCAGGTTGCCCCTAAAATAGAGGGGCTTCCGCTGGTTGCGCATAACAAAGCCTTTGATGAGGGGTGTTTGAAAGCCGTGTTCCGTACTTATTGTATGGATTATCCTGATTATGACTTTTATTGTACCTATCAGGCTTCCCGGAAGCTGAAAGGGTTGAGAAACCACCAGTTACATACGGTGGCCGGTTTTTTTGGTTTTGAATTGGAGAATCACCATCATGCGCTGGCTGATGCTGAGGCGTGTGCATGGATTGCCAGACAGATTCTGTGAGTTATAATTAAAGATTTATGATTTCTGAAACCCATGATACAAGAAGATACTTATAAAACCATTACAGACATTGCCGAAGGCATATATACGGAGAAACGGAGTAAATTTATAGCTATTGCCATTCCGGTACGTACCATAGAGGAAATAAAGCAGCATCTTGACACGTATCAGAAGAAATATTACGATGCCCGCCATGTGTGTTACGCTTATATGCTGGGGCATGAAAGGAAGGATTTCAGGGCAAATGATAACGGAGAGCCTTCGGGTACTGCAGGAAAGCCTATTTTGGGGCAAATAAATTCCAATGAGCTGACGGATATCCTTATTATAGTGGTCCGTTACTTTGGAGGTATAAAATTGGGAACCAGCGGACTGATTGTCGCTTACAAGGCAGCCGCTGCCGAAGCAATAGCTGCTGCTGATATAGTGGAAAGAACAGTGGATGAAGAAATCACCGTATCCTTTGAATATCCTTTTATGAATGATATCATGCGCATTGTGAAAGAAGATGAGCCTGCCATCTTGGAGCAATCATATGATATGGATTGCCTGATGAGGCTCCGGATACGTAAATCCATGATGGGAAAACTCCGTGCACGTCTGGAGAAGGTGGAAACTGCCCGTATTATTGAATAACTCTGTCGGTACGTCGATATTTTTGGGGCCATATTCACTGCGTTCACAGCAGATGAGAAGAATACGGAATGTGGCTGTAAAATGTCTTCCCCATATCAAATGAAACATATTTGTAATATGGATGAAATATTACAGATATACCGAACCTATATCTTTGCAGCCGTAAACAAAGAAAGTCACATTAATAAAAATGAGAAATACACTTGTAGCGTCTGCTTTTACAATGCTGAGTATTGCAACTGCTTCCGCACAGTTGACTATTCCTAAAGAATATCTGCCGGAAGTACATGGAACGATCCGCGGTAAATATGAACTTCAAACCACTAACGGAATGCAACGGTTCCAGGTACGTAACGCCCGTGTCAGTCTGGACGGGAAGGTTCTTCCGGTAATTGCTTATAAGGCTGAAATAGACTTGTCCGATGAGGGAAGCATCAAGATGCTGGATGCATATGCCCGCTTTGTCCCCAATGATACATGGAATGTCACACTAGGACAGATGCGTGTGCCTTTCACCATAGACGCTCATCGATCTCCCCACCAACAATATTTTGCCAATCGTTCGTTCATAGCCAAACAGGTGGGGAATGTGCGTGATGTGGGTGCTACCGGAGCTTTCTCTTTAAAGGAGGGACTGCCGTTGAAACTGGAAGGCGGACTGTTCAACGGCTCCGGACTCACCAATCAGAAAGAGTGGCACAACACGTTGAATTATTCTGTTAAGCTTCAATTGATGCCGTGGAAAAATTATAACTTGACTTTGAGTACCCAGAAAATACATCCCGATAAAATCAGCATTTATATGTATGATATCGGTACTTACTACGAGTTTGATAATTGGCATATAGAAGCCGAATACCTTTATAAAACTTATGCGAAAAACTCATTTGATGATGTACATGCTTTCAACGCCTTTGTCAATTACGACTTGTTTATCAAGAAAGGCCTGTTCCGGAAAATTTCATTTCTAGGACGTTATGACAGTATGGGAGATCATAGTAACGGTAATGCGGATGAGGATGGTAAGCTTTACATTACCGATTATTCCCGCCAGCGTGTGACTGGAGGTGTGACATTAAGCTTTGGAAAGGCTTTTCAAGCGGATTTGCGTCTTAATTACGAGAAATATTTCTATGATAAACTATCTTTGGCAAAAGAGTCCGAACAAGACAAGTTTGTGATGGAATTAATGGTACGGTTCTGAAAAAAGCAGGGGGACACTCCCTGCTTTTTTGCTGTTTGTCCTTCTTGTCTTTTCCTTTTCCATCCCTGCCTTTATTCCGGAACTCACCGGCATATCCGTGATATTTCTTCGGGTAACAGGCTTTTCCTCGACAGGCAGTGCGCCTTCTTCCGCCAAGGGGGCAAGTCTATCCCCACCTCTCTTTCATCATATCTTCCAGTTTCAGCAGCTCATCCCTGTATTGTGCAGCTTCTATAAATTCCAGCTTCTTGGCAGCTTCCTGCATCAGTTTCCGGGTACGTTCTATCGTTTTCTCCATCTGTGGCTTGGTCATATACTGAACAATCGGGTCGGCAGCCGTTGTATCGGAAGATGGCTCGATGTATGCCTTGGGACGAAGCAAATTCACACCCACCAGTACATCATAAACGCCCTGACGTAATTCATCCATAATCTTGACGCGTTCCAAAGTGTCCACATCGCTGTGGATGTAGTTGCAGCGGATGTCATTGCGCAGCAGATATTCGGTCAATTCTTCTGCCATGCGTTTGGTAAGCGTGGTCACCAGTACACGTTCTTCTTTCTCGATGCGTTGCTGTATCTCTTCCATCAGGTCGTCAATCTGATTCAGACTGGGGCGTACTTCAATTACCGGGTCCAGCAATCCGGTAGGACGGATAACCTGTTCAACGATAATGCCTTCACTTTCCACCAATTCATAATCGGCAGGTGTGGCACTGACATAAATCACTTGTTTGGCCAGTTCCTTGAACTCTTCAAATTTTAGAGGACGGTTGTCAAAAGCCGACTCCATCCGGAAACCATATTCCACCAAATTGGTTTTTCTGGCCCGGTCACCACCATACATGGCACGTATTTGCGGTACGCTGACATGGCTTTCGTCTATTACAATCAGGAAATCATCCGGAAAGAAGTCCAGCAGACAGTAAGGACGGGTACCTGCATTACGCCCGTCAAAGTAGCGGGAATAATTTTCTATGCCCGAACAATGCCCCAGTTCGCGAATCATCTCCATATCGTATGTCACGCGCTCATAGAGTCGTTTCGCCTCATACATTTTTCCTTCCTCCTCGAATTTGGCCACCTCTTTCGTCAAGTCGTCCTCAATCTGATGAATAGCTCTCAACTGGCTCTCTTTGGTGGTCATAAAAAGATTGGCCGGATAAATTTTGTATTCATCAAAAGTTGCCAGACGGATTCCCGAAATAGGGTCTATCTCTTCAATGGCATCAATTTCATCGTCCCAAAACATAACCCGGAGGAGATTGTCGCTATATGCCAGGTAAATGTCTACCGTGTCACCTTTTACGCGGAAGTTTCCGCGATTCAGTTCTATGTCGTTACGCACATACAGGCTGTCCACCAAGCGGCGTAAAAATACATTCCTGTCCAGCAGTTTGCCTTTTTTTATCTCGATTACGTTATTATAGAAATCCGACGGGTTCCCCATACCGTAGATGCAGGACACGGAAGACACCACCACCACGTCCTTCCGTCCCGACAGCAGGGCAGAGGTGGCAGCCAGCCGCAATTTGTCAATCTCTTCATTAATGGCCAGATCCTTTTCTATATAGGTGTCGCTGGACGGCAAGTATGCTTCCGGCTGGTAATAGTCATAATAAGATACATAGTATTCCACAGCATTATTGGGAAAGAAACTCTTGAACTCTCCGTATAACTGGGCTGCCAATGTTTTGTTATGGCTTAATATCAAGGTGGGCTTATTGATGTTTTTAATTACATTTGCAATCGTGAAAGTCTTGCCGGACCCGGTGACCCCCAATAAAGTTTGTGCGGGGACTCCTTCCAGCACCCCTTCGGTCAGCTGGGCGATAGCTTCCGGTTGGTCGCCGGTGGGTTGGTATTCGGAAATCAATTCAAAATTCATAATAGCATGTTTGGTTTAATGAGATGTAAAAATACAGTTATTTCCTTAGATATTATCTATTCATCTCTAAAAAATAGACTCTTGTCGACTTTTTAGCATTTAAAAACATGGAAATATTGCATTATTCGGTGGAAAGGCGTAAATTTGCGCAATTATTTGAATAAGATGAAAAAATATATCATTATAGCTCTTGTCTCCGGTACGGTTCTAACGTCTTGTGGAGAGTATAACAAAGTTTTAAAAAGCACGGACTACGAATACAAGTACGAAGCGGCCAAAAGTTACTTTGGCAAAGGGCAGAATACTAAGGCGGCCACCATTCTGGAGGAATTGATTACCATCATGAAGGGAACGGATAAGGCTGAGGAATCACTTTATATGTTGGGTATGACCTACTATAATCAGGGTGACTTCATCACAGCTTCGCATTATTTCACCACTTATTATAATACTTATCCGCGTGGGGTCTATACGGAACAGGCCAGATATTTTTCAGGAAAAGCATTGTTCCTGGATACTCCGGAACCTCGTTTGGACCAGTCGAGCACCTATAAGGCTATTCAGGAGTTGCAGATGTTTATGGAATATTTCCCTACCAGTAGCCGTCGGCAGGATGCACAGCAAATGATTTTTGATTTGCAGGACAAGCTGGTGATGAAAGACTATCTGGCTGCGAAATTGTATTATGATTTGGGCTCTTATACAGGAAACAGTACTTATAGCACTACCGGTAACAACTATTTGTCTTGCATCGTTACCGCCCAGAATGCTTTGAAAGACTATCCCTATACCAAGATGCGCGAAGATCTTTCTATCCTGGTCTTGCGTGCCAAATATGATATGGCGAAAGCGAGCGTGGAAGAAAAGAAAGAAGAGCGTATGCGTGAAACGATAGATGAATATTATTCTTTCAAGAACGAGTTTCCCGACAGCAAGTATACTAAAGAAGTGGAGAGCATCTACAAGGATGCCAATAAGTACGTAAAAGAATTTAATGAATAAAACTAAATAAGAAATTATGGATTACAAAAAGACAAACGCTCCAAGTAATACTGTTACCCGTGACATGATGGATTTATGTGCAGACACAGGTAACATTTATGAAACTGTTGCTATCATTGGCAAACGTGCCAACCAGATTAGTGTTGAGATGAAGAATGATCTTTCAAAGAAATTGCAGGAGTTTGCCTCATACAACGATAACCTGGAAGAAGTCTTTGAAAATAGAGAGCAGATCGAAATCTCACGTTATTACGAAAAACTTCCGAAACCGACATTGATCGCTGCTCAGGAATATGAAGAAGGCAAGGTTTATTTCCGTAATCCTGCTAAAGAAAAAGAGAAACTACAGTGATTTTTCATTTGGGGCTGTGCAAAAGGTCTTTACCGCAGGTTACACGGATCGTTCTATTTTGAAACATGAGTCGTTTCGTGTGGAAACTGTATCAATCTGAGTAATCTGTGGTACATTTTGATGCACCTCACATTATATTAGCCCTGTTATGCTGAACGCAGTGAGGAATCTGATAACCATTCACTTTGTGTTTTCAGGTTTTTCACTGCGTTTAGAATGACGGGTTGTATGATTAAAATTAAAGAGACTATGATACAACGCATTCAATCTGTTTATTTACTTGTTGTTACCATTTTGATTATTATTTGCCTGTGTAGTCCCGTAGGCTCATACATAGGAAGTGATTATAGTGTTTCCGCTTTAACAAATCTGTGTCTTACTATGGCGGATGGTACTAAAGATTATGCTCCATGGGCCTTGTTTGTGATTTTGCTGGTTGTTGCGGTTCTTGCTTTCGGCACTATCTTCTTGTTCAAAAAACGCATGTTGCAAATCCGTCTGACTATTTTCAGCACCATTTTGTTGATCGGGTATTATGCCACATTGGTCACTTTTATTTTTATGTTGAAAGAAGAGTCTATGACATTTTCTCCTTCATGGACTGTGTGTCTGCCGTTGGTTGCCATCATTTTGAATTGGCTTGCCATCCGCGCCATTGGTAAGGATGAGGTATTGGTTAAAGCATACGACCGTTTGAGATAAGCTGAGGGAATTATTATGTATGATATAAAAAGCCTGCAAGATTCATCTTGCAGGCTTTTGTATTATGAGAGAGAGTCCTTTTTTTATTTAGTAATATCTATCAGATAACTCAGCCGTATGCCTATGAATGAATGGGCTGATCTTTCGAAGAAATCTCTTTTCGAGTTCTTGTAAAAGTCGCTCAATCCCATATAGTAACGTCCTTCCAGCAGGAAATGTCCGATACCGGTACTTACTTCCAGACCGGCGCCGGCTGTGATACCATAATCAAATTTATTCTCCACCTCTTTACCGTGTTCCGGTCTTGTTGTAGAAGTAGTCCAGTTTATCTTTTCGTTGTCACCCAGGAAAAAGCCGATTTGTGGTCCTGCATTGAAAAAGACCTTCACTCCCCGGTTCAATGCATCCTTGCCGAATGCCAGATGTGCCATGAAAGGGATTTCCAGATAATTCATGGTGCGGCTGTAAGAATTGCCGGAATCATCTTCTATCTTTTCGTCCCATCCGCGTTGTGAATAGTTTATTTCCATTTGCACGCCACACATCATCTTGAAATATTTCTCGGACATATATCTCATGGTAACCCCCATAGACATGGTGTTCAAGGTGTTCAGTTTGATTTTCGGGTTGAAGCTGACGGAACTCATGTTCAGACCACCATTGATGCCGACGGCAAAATTATGACGTTCTTCACCCAACTGTGCAGCTGCCGGCAATGCAAAGAGCAATGCCAGTACAAGCAGCCCGAAGTTCTTATACTTTTTCATTATTCAAAATCAAGTTTAATCAGTTCAAAGTCCTTGGTAAAATGAACGAAGAACACTTTACGATTGATAAATCCACCCCAGTTGTTTACGCGTTCAAATTTAAATCCGGTCTGGATAGGGGTGACAGCCACCTTGTCCAGTTTGTCTTCCAGTTTGTTGCCGTATTGGGACAGGCCCTTCAGGAAGAAATATCCTGTATCGAATCCCAGCATACCATATTTAGGGAATGAGTTGAGCATATCCTTGCTGTACCATTTGCGGTAAGCCGATGAGAACTGAACGGCTTCCGGAAATAAATTGTTTGTGTAAAACGAAGAATAGAAATAGGTGTCCAGTTCATAGAAACTGGCCAGATGGTCGTTGGTATAGGTCTGCCATTCCGGATAGCCGAATAACTGCATACGGTAGTCGGGATTGTCACGGGAGGTCACAATCAGTTGTGGTAACAGTTTTATCAATGCCACGTTGGTGCCGGAAGTCGGGATGAATACATTATCCATACTATGGTTCATCGCGCCTTTCAATGATTCCGGAGTAATATTTTCCCCTTTTAATTCGGTAAAAGGAATGCGTTTGGTTTTTAACTCCTCTTTCAGTCCTTTTATAAAATCCACTTTGTCTTTGTCACCATCTTCTGCATCCAGGAAGATAACATTGGCGGTTGTAAACTTGCGGGTAAAATGCTCGTAAACTTCCGAGTACAGATAAGATTGGGGAGTATTTATCTGATAGATGGCGGGATTGCTGAAAACTTCATTCCCTTTGGAGGTAAAAGGTACTACCAGCCGGATATTGTTTTTCTTGGCGAATTCCGCAACCGGTTTCACCTGGTCGGGATAAGCCGGGCCGAAGATAATATCCATGCTCTTCAATTCACTTCTATCCAGAATGTTCTTGATGGAAGAAGTATTGTTATGGGTATCGTATGAGTACAGGTCGATGGATACTCCTTTTTCCTTCAAGCTGTCTACTGCCATCAGGAAGCCTTCATAGTATTCCACCATACGTGTCTGTTCGTCACGGTTGCCCTTGCCGTCTGTCATGAATGGCAGCATTACGGCAGCTTTGATGGTAGATATTTTGCGTGCCTCCTTCTTGCTTTCATTAAACAGCTGGTCGTCCGTGGGGATTACGGCAGGCGTATTATCCACAGGCGTTTCAGTCTTTGTATCCTTAGGATATGGAATACAAAGGAACCTTCCTTTTTTCAGTTTTTCGGTACGCAGTTCAGGATTGGCGGCAATCAGTTCGGCTTCTGTGATGCCATACAGGCGGCTGATGCTGAATATCGTTTCCTTGCGTTCCACTTTATGCATATCCCTGCAATTGGGTTTCAGTGGGGTGGAAGTGGTGACCGGCTTGGTAGTCTGTGCGGCTTTCACCTCGTTCATGATTATCTCCTCGCTGTCCGTCACCTTGGCGGGAATTACGATAACCTGTCCGATACGGAAATTCTCCGCGCTCAGTCCGGGATTTGCCTGGCAGATGCGTTGTGCGGTTACTCCATAGCGTTGTGTCAGCTTGTACAAGGTTTCACCCGACTGGATGGTATGGAACATCTGCTGTTCCGTTCCGATGTTCTTTTGTGGAATCTTCAATGTTTCACCGGTTTTAATTTTCTGGTCGCTGCCGGGGTTCATTTTAACGATATCACCGGTAGTGACATTATACATGCTGGCTATGGAATAAAGACTTTGCCCTTTGGTGATGGTGTGCAGGAAATAGCCGGAAGACTGTGTTTGAGCCATCATTCCGGTGCTGCTGGCAGACAAGGCTGCGATAAGATATAATGCTCGAATAAATTTCATTTGCAGTGTGTTGATTAAACTGAGTGGCAAAAGTACAAAAAAAACTGTTTTATTCACATTATATAGAAAGAATAGAAAATATTATTAGGCTTTTTAATTAAATATTTCGTCGGGAAGCATTAATTTTGCAAAGATTACGCAGAGTAAGAAGACTATGAGTGAAGAAAAAGAACTGATTAATGTATACGGTGCCCGTGTACATAACTTGAAAGATATAGATGTTGAAATTCCACGGAACAGCCTGACGGTGATAACCGGATTGAGCGGAAGCGGTAAATCGTCCTTGGCATTCGATACCATCTTCGCCGAAGGGCAGCGGAGATACATTGAGACCTTTTCCGCATACGCCCGTAATTTCCTGGGAGGGTTGGAGCGGCCGGATGTGGATAAGATTACAGGACTCAGTCCGGTAATTTCCATCGAACAGAAAACGACAAACAAGAATCCCCGCTCTACCGTGGGGACTACGACAGAGATATACGATTATCTCCGTTTGCTCTATGCCCGTGCAGGAGTTGCTTATTCTTATCTTTCGGGAGAGAAAATGGTGAAATATACCGAGGAACAGATCATCGGCCTGATTCACCGGGATTATCAGGGTAAGAAGATATTTATGCTTGCCCCGTTGGTACGTACCCGTAAGGGACATTACAAAGAACTTTTCGAGCAAGTGCGCAAGAAAGGTTATCTGTATGTCCGCGTGGACGGCGAGGTGCGCGAGATTGTACACGGCATGAAGCTGGACCGTTATAAAAATCATGATATAGAAGTTGTGATAGATAAGTTGGTCGTATCGGAAAAGGATGACAAACGGCTGAAACAGAGCGTTGCCACTGCCATGCAGCAGGGTGAGGGGCTGATTATGATTTATGACGCCGATACCCGGGAGGTGCGCCATTACAGTAAGCGGTTGATGTGTCCTGTCACCGGACTGTCTTATAAAGAACCTGCTCCTCATAATTTTTCGTTTAACTCTCCGCAGGGAGCTTGCCCCCGTTGTAAGGGGCTGGGGTATGTGAATCTGATTGATGTGGACAAAGTGATTCCCGACAGGAATCTTTCCATTTACGAAGGAGCCATCGTGCCTTTGGGCAAATATAAAAATGCCATGATTTTCTGGCAGATAGAGGCGTTGCTTGAAAAATATGATTTTACGATCAAGACGCCGGTCAAGGATATGCCGGATGATGCGATAGACGAAATACTCTATGGCTCGGATGAGCGTATCAAGATAAAGAGCACCTTGATTCATACCTCTTCCGATTACTTTGTAACTTATGAAGGGATTGTGAAGTACATCCAGATGATGCAGGAGAAAGATGC
>PPYE01662068.1_pt1 | contig 20817 bp, 16 predicted proteins | sample 1559881 | NCBI WGS metagenome assembly PPYE01 (sample SAMN08240022, study PRJNA423297) | Human gut metagenome, whole genome shotgun sequencing project.
CATTGTAGCTTAGGCACGAGATGGAGGGAAAGCCGGACTGGCTGTCCGGCTTTCCTGTCCAAATTTATTGTAATAGGAGAAATGCCTATGGTAGCAGGCCGACTGCAAGAGAAAAACGGATATTACTACATGGTGCTCAGCTACACCGGTGCCGACGGCAAGCGCAAACAGCCCTGGCACGCCACCGGCTTGCCTGTGAAAGGCAACAAAAAGCGGGCGGAGGAGATGCTGCGGGAATTGCGCCGCAGCTTCACACCGCCCAAACCCAACCGCAAAGAGGAACTGAGCCCCGATATGCTGTTCAGTGACTATATGCTCTACTGGCTGAAGATCATCCGCCCCGCTGTGCAGGAAACCACCTGGTCCTCCTACAACTTCAATGTGAAGAACCACATTGTTCCCTACTTCGAGCCCACCGGCATCACACTGGGCGGGCTGCAAGCGCGGCACATCCAGAGTTTCTACCTCCACGAGCTGGAAACGCTGAAAGCCACCAGCGTACTGCGGTTGCACGCCAACCTGCACAAGGCGCTGAAATACGCCGTGAAGCTGGATCTGATCCCCGGCAACCCGGTGGACAAGGTGGAGCGGCCCAAGCCCGAGAAGTACCTGGCCGCTTACTACACCGCCGAGGAGATGGAGCAGCTCTTCGAAGCTGCCCGGGGCCATCGCCTGGAACTCATCATCCAGTTTGCAGCCTTCTACGGGCTGCGCCGGGGCGAGGTTCTGGGCCTGCGGTGGGACGCCGTGGACTTTGAGGCCGGTACCCTGACCATCCGCCACATCGTGACCAGCACCAACCTGGAGGGCAAACACGTCCTGGTGGAGGCAGACCGGGCCAAGACCAAATCCAGCCTGCGCACCCTGCCGCTGGTGGCCAGCTTCGCCCAGCGGCTGCGGGCGCTGAAACAGCAGCAGGCCTACAACGAGAAGCTCTGCGGCAACTGCTACAACCAGAAGTACAAGGGCTACCTGTTTGTGGACGAGATGGGCAACCTCATCCTGCCCAACGCGGTGACCGACGGCTTCGCCAAGCTGCTGTCCGACCACGGCCTGCGGAAGATCCGTTTCCACGATCTGCGCCACTCCTGCGCCAGCCTGCTGCTGAAACAAGGCGTGCCCATGAAGCAGATCCAGGAATGGCTGGGTCACAGCGACATCTCCACCACGGCCAACATCTACGCCCATCTGGATTCCCAGTCCAAGCAGCTGAGCGCCGCCACGATGGAACAGGCGCTGCCGCTGCCGGAAGAGCTGCCGGAAAACCGGTGGTAAAGGTCGAGGATCGACTTTTACTGCACAGTTAAGAATATAAAGGACTTTTGCCGAATCTTTGTTCACATATTTCTTTAAGCGAAACAACCAGTACCGTAACAAAATCAACATTATAAGATTTTTCTTCTCCTGGCTTACCCGGTTCGTAAAAGTACCGCAGTTCTTCGAAATCCTTTTCTTCCGCCATAAAATTAAGTCTAAACTGTCCTGAATCAATTATCGTATTTTTCTCATTTTTGAAATGATCAATAACTTTATGTTCAATTTCACTCGCGGTCCGTGAATCCAACTTGCAATATAAATCAGAATAAAGCCTATGTCCACGGGTAGGTTTGGCTAGCAAGGCTTTAAGAAACAACTCACAAGCGAAAGATCCGTTTACCAATGCAGGAATCACCAGTAGCATTCCCTTACAGTCCCCTACAGCCCGAGACAATATGTATTTCTGAAATAAAAGTTCAAAAGCCGAATAGAACATAAGTCCAGAATCATATGAAGAAAAACCTTTTCTCATTGTTATCCTCACTTTCCTCAATCATACTGTTGAATAAGCAAAGGAACCGACTTTGCTTCTCACAAAATCGGTTCCTTCAACAGTGGCGGAGATGGTGGGAGTCGAACCCACGCGCCTCTCTCGAGACCTAAAGCATTTCGAGTGCTCCCTCTTACGACCTCTTGAGTACATCTCCATATTTAATTTTTCCAGCACCGCCTTGCAAACCTTTCGGAAAAATGCAAGATTTCGATGCAAGATAAGCGGATAATAACCGGATGCATACCCCGGGGAAATCCCGCCGTCACGCCATTCCTAGCGGACGAATCGGCCAGCGGGCTGCAAACTTTCGAGTGCGACCTCTTCGACCTCTTGAGTAATGCTCCCTATGAAATTGTCAGGCACCGGCCCCGCGCATCGTCTGGACGAATGCGAGATTTCGGTGCAAGAACAGCGATTTTCAGGCGGGGTGCAAGGCCCCGCAAAGCCCGCCGTTGTGGGATTCACTGCGGACAAACCGGCCAGTGGGTCACGCCCTTTCGAGTGCGACCTCTTCGACCTCTTGAGTAATGCTCCGTATAACGCTGCGGGTGGGCCGCAGCGTACAAATTATTATACCAAACCGGTTCCCCGGCGTCAAGGGCTGCCCGCGCTGGGGCGCTCTTTTTCGGGGCGTCGGGGCTTCAAAACAGGTGCTGTTTCTGCATGGGACCGGGGGCGAAGGGGGTCTCCTCATGGTGGCGGCGGATGAACACTTCCCGGGTCTTGCGGCCCACGCCCCGGCCGTGGGGTTTGGGGGCCGCCGCAAAGGTGCAGCTGATGTTGTAATACCCCCGCATATGGGCCACCAGGTACTGGGCCACGGCGGGCAGGCAGTCGGTATCGTCGATGTTCTCGTAGTTGTAATCGCTGTACAGGAAGGCGGTCTTTTCCTCCCCGCAGACCAGGGTGATGCCCTCGGCGTCCAGGCGCACTTCGTCCACCACGCTCTGGCGCATGCCGGCCATGCCGCACTCGCTGGCCAGCCGGGACGCCCGGGCCCGCTGGTCCATGGGCACCGACTGGGGGTCCAGGGCCTCGCTGCCCCGCTGGCCGATCTCCAAAAGAATATCCCGCATCATGCGGCTTTCCACCAGCGGCCGGATCTTCTCCTTGGCCCGCGCTTCCCCTGTTTTTGCCTGGATCTTGCGGATGATCCCCATTGCAGACATTCCTCCTGATTGCACATTCCCAAAACGGCGGGGGTCGGTCCTTGCGGCCTCTGTCCCCAGGATAAGTATACCACAACAAAACGGGGCATGCCACAAGAAAATTGCGGCATGCCCCCGGAAGGACTGTTCAGTTTTTGCGGAAATTCAGGCGGTCTCCAGCACCTTGCGCAGGATGGCCAGGGCCTGTTTCACGTCCTGTTCGGTGAGGATCAGCGGCGGCAGCAGCCGGATGCGGTCCTTGGCGGTGAGCACCAGCAGGCCCTGCTTCTCGCAGGCGGCGCGGATGTCGGCGGCTTTGAGGCCGTCGGACAGCTGGATGCCGATCATCAGGCCCAGACCGCTGACCCCCTCCACATGGGGCAGGGTGCGCAGCCCGGTCCACAGGGCGCCGGCGCAGTCGTTGACGTTCTGCATGAACTCCTCGTCCATGGTGTCCAGCACGGCACAGGCGCCGGCACACACCACCGGGTTGCCCCCGAAGGTGGAGCCGTGGCTGCCGGGGCCCATGTGGGAAGCCACCTTCTCGGTGGTGACCACGGCGCCGATGGGCAGCCCGCCCCCCAGGCCCTTGGCCAGGGTGACGATGTCCGGGTGGAGGTGGTAGTTCTCGCAGGCCAGGAACTTGCCGGTGCGGCCCACGCCGGTCTGCACCTCGTCCACAATGAGCAGGATGTCCTTGGCGGCGCACAGGTCGGCCACCGCATGGACGTAGTCCGGGTCCAGGGCCACCACGCCGCCCTCGCCCTGCACCAGTTCCATCATAACAGCGCAGGTGTGTTCATCGGCAGCGGCTTCCAGGGCGGCAAAGTCCCCGGCGGGGACGTAGGCGAACTCCCCGGGGAAGGGCCCGAAGTCATGGTGGAACACATCCTGGCCGGTGGCGGTGAGGGTGGCCAGGGTACGGCCGTGGAAGGAGTTCACCAGGGTGATGACCTTGCTGCGGCCCTCGCCGTAGGTATCCACGCTGTACTTGCGGGCGCACTTGATGGCGCCCTCGTTGGCCTCGGCGCCGGAGTTGCCGAAGAACACCCGGTCCAGGCCGGTGCGGTGGCAGATGCGCCGTGCCAGACGGCCGCAGGGGGCGGTGTAGTACAGGTTGGAGGTGTGCTGCACCTTGGCGGCCTGCTCGGTGACGGCCTGGAGCCAGACGGGATGGGCGTAGCCCAGGGCGTTGACCCCGATGCCGGAGGTGAAGTCCAGGTAGCGCTTGCCGTCGGCGTCGATGGCGGTCATGCCCTCCCCCCGCTCAATGACGAGGGGGCTGCGGCCGTAGGTGTGCATGATGTATTTGTTGTCCCGGTCGATGACCTTCTGGGTATTCATGAACGAAACCTCCTTGGGAGTTCAGCGGTTGTGGCCGCGATAGAACAAGGTACCGGACCCGCGGTCGGAGAACATTTCCAGCAGGATGGAGTGGGGCACCCGGCCGTCGATGATGACCGCCTCGTTGACCCCCCGGCGGATGGCGTCGGCCATGCCGTCGATCTTGGGCAGCATGCCCCCGGCAATGATGCCCTCGGCCTTGTAGCCCTCGATCTCGGAAATCTCCACCTCCGGGATGAGGGTGGAATCATCGTTTTTGTCCCGCAGCAGGCCGGTGATGTCGGTCATGGAGACCAGCTTTTCCGCCCCCAGGGCCACGGCGATGGCCGCGGCGGCGGTGTCGGCGTTGACGTTGTAGAGCACCCCGTTTTCCGGGTCCATGCCCACGGTGGCCACCACCGGGATGAACTGGTCGTCCAGCAGGTGGTTGATCAGGGTGGTGCTGATGCCGGTGATCTCGCCCACAAAGCCCAGATCGGCCTTGGTGTAGCGGCGGCAGCTGATGGTGTTGCCGTCCATGCCGCAGAGTCCCACGCCCCGGCCCTTGAGCAGGGCCACCAGGTCCTTGTTCACCTGACCGGCCAGCACCTGTTGGACCACGGTCATGGTCTCGGCGTCGGTGTAGCGCAGGCCGCCCACAAACTTGGATTCAATGCCCAGCTTTTTCAGCATGGCGTTGATGGCGGGGCCGCCCCCGTGGACCAGCACCACCCGGACCCCCAGCAGGGTCAGGGTGACCAGGTCGTTCATCACCGCCAGCTTCAACTGGCCGTTGACCATGGCGTTGCCGCCGTACTTGATGACCAGGGTCTTGCCGTGGTATTTCTGGATATAGGGCGTGGCTTCGGAAAAGAGCCGCGCCATCTCTTCGTTTTTCATGTTCCTTCCTCTTTCCTGCCCGCTCAGGTGCGGTAATCCCCGTTGATCTTGACGTAATCGTAGGTCAGGTCGCAGCCCCAGGCCTTGGCCGTGGCGTCGCCGCAGCCCAGGTCCACCAGGATCTGGATCTCGCTTTCCTGGAGGATCCTGGCGGCTTCCTCCTCACTGAAGATATGGTGGGCAGCATTCTCGCACACCAGCACCTCGCCGGCGGCGCTCTTCAGCCGCACGCTGGTCTTGTCAATGGAGAAGTCCCCGGGGGTGTAGCCGATGGCGCACAGCACCCGGCCCCAGTTGGCGTCCTCGCCGAACATGGCGGCCTTGAACAGGGTGGAGTGGATGACGCTCTTGGACACATCCCGGGCGATCTGCAGGGTGGGAGCGCCGGTGACGATGCATTCCAGCAGCTTGGTGGCCCCTTCCCCGTCCCCGGCCAGTTCCCGGCAGAGGGTCTCGGCCACCTGGGTCAGGGCGGCCACAAAGGTGACATAGTCCTCACTGTCGGCGGCCACGGGGTCGTTGCCCGCCAGCCCGGAGGCCAGCAGCAGGACGGTGTCGTTGGTGGAGGTATCCCCGTCCACCGAGATCTGGTTGAAGGTGGCGGGCACCACGCTGGACAGGGCCTTCTGGAGCACGGCGGGTTCCATGGCGGCGTCGGTAGTGATGAAGAGCAGCATGGTGGCCATGTTGGGGTGGATCATGCCGGAGCCCTTGGCGATGGCGCCCATGCGGCAGGTCTTGCCGCCCAGGGTGAACTCCACGGCCACCTGTTTGGGGTGGGTGTCGGTGGTCATGATGGCAAAGGCGGCGTTCAGGCTGCCCTGGGGGCTGTGGGCCAGCTGGGCGGCGCAGGCCGGAATGCCGGAGGCAAAGGGTGCGATGGTCATGGCCTGACCGATGACGCCGGTGGAGGCGGGCAGCACGTCGGCTTCGTCCACGCCCAGGGCCTGGGCGGCCAGACGGCAGGTTTCCCGGGCCAGCTCCACCCCGCCGGGGGCGCAGGTGTTGGCGTTGCCGGAGTTGACCAGGATGGCCTGGGCGTAGCCGTCGGCCAGGTGTTCCCGGTCCACCGTGATGGGGGCCCCGTAGACCTTGTTGTTGGTGTAGCAGGCGGCGCCCGCACAGCGCACGTCGGCTTTGATCAGGGCCAGGTCCGGCTTGGCGTGGTTATGCCGGATGCCGCAGTGGATGCCCGCGGCGGAAAATCCCTGGGGCGCGCAGATGCCGCCCTCGATTGTGGTAAAGTTCATCTTTCTCCCCCTCATTCAGGTTGCGGCGGACGCCGCGGATTACAGAGCCAGACCTTCGGTTTCTTCCAGGCCCAGCATCAGGTTCATGCACTGCACCGCCGCGCCGGAGGACCCCTTGCCCAGGTTGTCGAAGCGGCTGATCAGCTGGATCTGGCCGCCGTCCGGGGAGGCAGTGACGAAGATCTCCATGCTGTCCTTGCCTGCCAGGGCGTTGGACGGCAGGAACCCCGGCATATTGTCGGGGTCAAACGGGTGGACGGTGATGACCGGACTGCCGGCGTAATAGTCGGCCAGCACGGAGGCCAGATCTTTGGCGTCGCCGTTCAGCTGGCTGCGCTGGAGCTGGACCACCGTCTCCATGCCGGCGTAGTAGTCGGCCACCACCGGGCAGAAGACCGGGGCGGTGTGCAGGCCGCAGACGGCCATCATCTCGGGCAGGTGCTTGTGGTGCAACGTCAGGCCGTAGGGGCGGGGGGCGTACAACCCTTCGTCGGTGCGGTCGGCCTCATACTGGGCGATCATGGACTTGCCGCCGCCGGAATACCCGGTCAGGCTGAAGCAGCACAGGGCGGCTTCCGGCGCCAGCAGGCCCCGGCGCACCAGGGGTGCCACCGGGGCGATGAACCCGGAGGCGTGGCACCCGGGCACCGCCACCCGGGTGGCGGTTTTCAGGGCCTTGCGGGTGTTGTCCAGCTCCGGCATGCCGTACAGCCAGCCGGAGGCGGTGCGGTGGGCGGTGGAGGTGTCCAGGATGCGGACCTCCTCTTTCACCAGCGGGATGATCTCCCGGGCCGCCGCGTCGGGCAGGCAGAGGAAGGTCAGGTCGCTCCGGTTGATGACCGCCGCCCGGGCGTCCGGGTCCTTGCGGTCGGCTTCGGGGATGGTCAGCAGTTCAAATTCCGGGCGGGCGGCCAGACGGTCCGCAATGCGCAGGCCGGTGGTGCCGGAAGACCCGTCCACAAAAATACGATACTTTTTCACAGCAAACACCCGTTTCGGTTTTTATTGGGCCAGGGCGGCGCGCACGTTGGCGATCTGGGAAAGGACGCTGGCCTTAGTGGGGCCGCCGTAGCTGGTGCGGCCTTCGCAGCAGCGGGTCAGGTCGATGGCCTCATACACATCCTTCTCGAAGAGGGGGCTGTACCGCTGGAATTCTTCCAGGGACATCTCTTCCAGGGTCTTGCCTTCCCGGATGCAGGCGGCCACCATGGTGCCGGTGCACTTGTAGGCATCCCGGAAGGGCATGCCCTTCTTGGTCAGGTAGTCGGCGCAGTCGGTGGCGTTGATGAAGCCGTGGGCCGCCGCCTTGCGCATGTTTTCCGGGCGGGGGGTCATGGTGGCCAGCATGGGGGTCAGGGTGCGCAGGCAGAGGTCCAGGGTGTCCACCGCGTCGAAGATGGCCTCCTTGTCCTCCTGCATATCCTTGTCGTAGGCCAGGGGGATGCCCTTCATCATGACCAGCAGGGTGTTCAGGTCCCCGTACACCCGGCCGGTCTTGCCCCGAATGAGCTCGGTGACATCGGGGTTCTTCTTCTGGGGCATGATGGAGGAACCGGTGGTGAAGGCGTCGTCCAGCTCCACGAACCGGAACTCCCAGCTGCACCAGAGGATGACCTCCTCCGACAAACGGGAGAGGTGCATCATGCAGGTGGCCATGGCGGCGCAGAGCTCGATGCAGAAATCCCGGTCGGACACCCCGTCAATGGAGTTGTGGCAGGGGGCCGCAAAGCCCAGCTCCCTGGCGGTGTAGAACCGGTCCAGAGGGTAGGTGGTGCCGGCCAGAGCGCCGGAGCCCAGGGGGCATTCGGCGTCCATCCGGCGCACCGCGTCCTGCATCCGGCCCAGGTCCCGCAGGAGCATCCAGGCGTAGGCCATGAGCTGGTGGCCGAAGCTCACCGGCTGGGCCCGCTGCAGGTGGGTGTAACCGGGCATGACGTAGCCCGCGCTCTCCTCGGCTTTGTGGCAGATGGCGTCGATAAGGTCTTTGATTTCCTTTTGCAGGGTGGCGGCGGCGTCCCGCAGGTAGAGGCGGATGTCCAGGGCCACCTGGTCGTTGCGGCTGCGGCCGGTGTGCAGCCGCTTGCCCGCATCCCCCACCCGGGCGGTGAGGGTCTGTTCCACAAAGGTGTGCACGTCCTCGGCGGTGGGGTCGATTTCCAGCGCGCCGCTGTGCAGATCGTCCAGAATGGAGTGAAGTCCTTTATGGATATCCTCCACATCCTGGGCGGAGATGATGCCCTGGGCGCCCAGCATGGCGGAATGCACCAGGCTGCCCCGGATGTCCTGTTCGATCATGCGGGCGTCGAACCGGATGGAGGAGTTGAAGTCATTGACGCGGCTGTCCACCGCCTTGCTGGCGCGGCCCTGCCAAAGTTGGGGCATGGAGATAACCTCTCTTTCCGTACAATCAGGGAGTTTTCAGGAACGCCAAAGCCGCCAAGGAGGCAGATTCCTCCCCGGCGGCGGGTTGGCTGTTGGGTTTTGCTTTCAGAAATCAGTCGATGGCGGGCCACTTTTTGGCCAGCTTGGCCCGCTCGGCGATGGGCAGGCCGAACAGGTTGATGAAGCCGGTGGCGTCGGCCTGGTTGTAGTCCTCATCCTCACCGAAGGAAGCGGTCTGCTCGTCGTAGAGGGTGAAGGGGCTGGTGACGCCGGCGTTGATCATGTTGCCCTTGTAGAGCTTCAGGGTCACATCGCCGGTGACGGTCTTTTCCAGCTGGTCCACAAAGGCGCTGATGGCTTCCCGCAGGGGGGTGAACCACTGGCCGTTGTAGACGAGATCGGCCATCTTCTGGGCCACGATCTCCTTGAAGTGGGCGCTCTCCTTGTCCAGGGTGATGGTCTCCAGCACGTTGTGGGCCTTGTACAGGATGGCGCCGCCGGGGGTCTCGTACACGCCGCGGCTCTTCATGCCCACCAGCCGGTTCTCCACGATGTCCAGCAGGCCGATGCCGTTTTCGCCGCCCAGCTTGTTCAGGGTCTCCACGATCTCCACGGCGCCCATTTCCTTGCCGTCAATGGCGGTGGGCACGCCCTTCTCAAAGTGGATGGTCACATAGGTGGGCTTGTCGGGCGCCTGTTCGGGGCTGACGCCCAGTTCCAGGAACCCGGGCTTGTTGTACTGGGGCTCGTTCTTGGGATCTTCCAGGTCCAGGCCCTCATGGCTCAGGTGCCACAGGTTCTTGTCCTTGGAGTAGTTGGTCTCCCGGCTGATCTTCAGGGGGATGTTGTGGGCTTCGGCGTAGTCGATCTCCTCGTCACGGCTCTTGATGTCCCATTCCCGCCAGGGGGCAATGATGGTCATATCCGGGGCGAAGGCCTTGAGGGTGAGCTCAAACCGGACCTGGTCGTTGCCCTTGCCGGTGCAGCCGTGGCAGATGGCGTCGGCGCCTTCCTTGATGGCGATGTCCGCCAGGGCCTTGGCGATGCAGGGGCGGGCGTGGGAGGTGCCCAGCAGGTAGTCCTCATACTTGGCGCCGGCCTTCAGGCAGGGCCAGATGTAGTTTTCCACATAATCCTTCTTCAGGTCCAGCACATACAGCTTGGAAGCGCCGGTCTTCTTGGCCTTCTCTTCCAGGCCGTCCAGCTCGGTGCCCTGGCCCACGTCGCCGGAAACGGCGATGACTTCACAGTTGTTGTAGTTTTCCTTCAGCCAGGGGATGATGATGGAGGTATCCAGACCGCCGGAATAGGCCAGAACGACCTTCTTGATGTCCTGCTTGTTCTTTTTCATGGTGAGCACCCTTTCTCTCTTCTCACAGCGTGTAGCTGAATATTTATTCATCTGATGCTTCTTATTATACACGCCATTTTCCCAAAATCAAGGCACAAACTCCCACAAACTCACCCCACATGCGGGCAGAATTTTGTATAAATTTCCATATATTTGCAGTCGGTTTGCATTTGCAGGACGTTTTTCTGTATTTTTATGCAATGTTTGGGGCTCACAGGGCGTACAGGTCGGTGTATTTGCGGCGCAGGTAGCGGGTGTAGTGGGTGGGGTCGAACTCCCCGCCGCACAGGCTTTTCACCAGGTCCGCCGGTTCCCGGCTGTTGCCGTACTGCCACAGCCGGGTGTGCAGGGCGTCCTTGAGGGGGCTCAGGTCGCCCTTTTCGATGTGGGCTTCCAGCACCCCGTCCCCCAATTTGGCGGTGATGTCGTCCCAGGCCTGGGCGGCGTAGGCGCTGCCCAACGCGTAGCTGGGGAAGTAGCCCATATCGCCCCCGGCCCAGTGGATGTCCTGCAAAACGCCATGGGCGTTGTCCGGCACCTGGATGCCCAGGTATTCCTGATACTTGGCGTTCCAGGCTTCGGGCAGGTCTTTGACGGCCAGGGTGCCCTGGAGCAGGGCCTTTTCCAGCTCGTACCGCACCATGATGTGCAAGGCATAGGTCAGCTCGTCCGCCTCGGTGCGGATCAGGCTGGCTTCGGCCCGGTTGGCGGCGCGGTAGAGTTCCTCCTCGGTGAAGTCGGCGGTCTGGCCGGGGAAGAGTTCCCGCAGCACCGGCCACAGCCAGTGGATAAAGGCCCGGGACCGGCCCACCATGTTCTCAAACAGACGGCTCTGGCTTTCGTGCAGGCCCATGGTGGCCCCGCCGCCCAGGACGGTGAAATCGCAGGCCGGGTCCACCCCCAGCTCATACAGGGCGTGGCCGCCCTCGTGGGCCACGCTGTACAGGCTGCTGAGCACATCCCGTTTCATATAATGGGTGGTGATGCGCACATCCCCGTGCCAGAAGCCCTCGGTGAAGGGGTGTTCGCTCTCATCCAGCACGCAGTGGTCGGGGTCCAGCCCCCACAGGGCCATGATCCGTCGGGCCAGCTCCCGCTGGCCTTCCAGCGGCCAGTCCCGGTCCAGGAAGTCGGTGCGCACCGGCTTGCCGCGCTGCTGGATTTCTTTCAGCAGGGGCAGGATCTCCCCCCGCAGGGCGGCGAAGAATGCATCGCACCGGGCGATGGTCAGCCCCCGCTCATACCGGTCCAGCCATGCTTCATAGGGGTCCTTGTCCGGGGCAAAGTATCCGGCCTGCCGGCGCAGGGCGGCCACGATCTTTTCCAGGTACGGGGCAAAAGCGTCGAAGTCATTGCTCCGCTTGGCGCGGCCCCAGGCGGGCACCGCCTGCTGCACCAGCCCGGTGAAGGCGGCGTACTCATCGGCGGGGATGCGGGCGATGGCGTCGTACTGGCGGCGCAGTTCCCGCACCTCGGCGGCGGTATGCTCGTCCAGGTCGGCGGCCTCGGCCTCTTTCAGCAGGGCTTCGGTGTCCGGGTTGACCAGGGCGTCAAAGGAAATCCGGCTGAGCACCTCGGCGGCCTTGGCGCGGCCGTCCTCGCTGCGGGCGGGGGCGGCGGTGGCTTCGTCATAGCCCATGAGGGCCTGGGCGTAGCGGCAGGCGTAGAGCTTGTCCTCCAGGGTGCGGAGCTTTTCGGGAATGGTGTTGGGCATGGGTGGGGTCCTCCTGCAAAAAAATTCTGGTTCCAGTATACCACGGTTTGTGCCCCGGTGCCATTGTGTACCGGCCGGTTTTGTGGTATGGTAAACACAAATCCATCCTTATATAGAGAAAGGGGTGTCTGTATGTCCGGAGCCGAACAGCCGCTGGTGAGCATCATTGTGCCCATCTACAACGCCAAGGACCACATTGCCCGCTGTGTGGAGAGCATCCGCCGCCAGACCTACCGCAACCTGGAGATCCTGCTGCTCAACGACGGCAGCAGCGACGTGAGCGGCCCGGTGTGCGCCATGTACGCCAAGGTGGATGACCGCATCACCCTCATCGACAAGACCAACAGCGGGGTGTCCGCCACCCGGAACCTGGGGATGCGGGCGGCCAAAGGCAAGTATCTGCAGTTTGTGGACGCGGACGACACCCTCCAGCCCTACGCCACCGAGCTGCTGGTGCAGAAAGCGGAGGAGCACGCCGCCGATATGGTCATTGCCCACTACAACCGGGTGGAGCCCCCCAAAGAATGGCGCGCCCAGCGCACCCCGCCCCTGCCGGAGGAGGTAGACCCGGGATTTGACCCCTTCACCAAGGTGCAGACCTTCGGGTTCCTCATGGAAGGGTATATGGGCAAGGCCCAGTTTGCCTACGGGCTGATGCAGGAACCGGCCAGCTTCTACTATGGGGTCATGTGGAACAAGCTTTACCGGGCGGACATCGTGCGCCAGCACCCGGACGTGGTGTGCAGCGAGGACCTGAATTACAGCGAGGACTTTTACTTCAACCTGAGCTTCATCCGGTATGCCGAGCGGTTCTACGCCCTGTCCACCCCCATCTACAACTATGTGCAGAACCCGGACAGTCTGGTGCACAACCTGAACCCGGTGAAGGTACTCACCACCCGGTGGGAGCTGCTCACCTATTATAAGGACCTGTACCGGGACCTGGGGCTGTATGAGGACAACAAATACCGCCTGAACCGGTACTTCTTCGGCATTGCCGAAAGCTGAACACAAAGTATAAAAACCGTCTGCGCCGGCGGACATGCGCCGACCGGCGCAGACACCTACAGGGAAATCGGGAGTCAAATTGTGTGCGAGACGCACTGCGTCGAGTGCGCGATTTGACCCCCAATTTTGTCGAGGGGGTGTACAAGAGGGGGAATAGGCCCGTCAGGCAATTGCCGTGCGGGACTGTTCCCCCTTTTGCAGCGTGTCGGGTTTTCCGACACGCTGGAGCGCCGTCCTCCCCGCGGGAGGGCGGCGTTTTGTCCATATGATTTTCCGGTAAAGAGCGGGTAAAATCCCGGCAGTACCGGGCAAAGCAATTGTGTTTCCTGCCGGGATATGCTACAATAGCAATTAGTCTGGCGTTGTATACCTGCGTGTCGGCGCCGGCAAAAATTCAATACAGAAAGTAGAGTTGATCTTTTCCCCCCATGGACGAGGACAGTATTATCACCATCATTCTGATCGTAGCACTGGTGGCGATGTCGGCCTTTTTCTCCGCTTCGGAGACCGCCTTTTCTTCCCTGAACCTGATCCGCCTGCGCTCCCGCGCCGAGGCGGGCGACAAGCCCGCCGGCAAGGCCCTGAACCTGGCGGAAAAGTTCGACCGTCTGCTCAGCACCATCCTCATCGGCAACAACATCGTGAACATTGCAGCGGCTTCGCTGGGCACGGTGCTGTTCACCAACCTGCTGGGCCCGGTGTACGGCCCCACCGCCTCCACGGTCGCCCTGACCGCGATCGTGCTGATCTTTGGTGAGATCACCCCCAAGGGTCTGGCCAAGGAAATGCCCGAGACCCTTGCCGTTTCCTTTTCCCCGATCCTCAGCGCCCTGACCACCTTGTTCACCCCGCTGAACTTCCTCTTCGGCAAATGGAAGGATTTTCTGGCCCGCCGGTTCCATTCCGACGAGCACGACACCGTGACCGAAGGTGAGCTGGTCACCATGGTGAGCGAAGCCGAGAAAGACGGCGAGATCACCGACCGGGAAAGCGAACTGATCCGCAGCGCCATCAGCTTTGATGACGTGGAAGTGGAGGATGTGCTGATCCCCCGGGTGGACGTGGTGGCCGTGGCCGACGACGCCGACCTGGAAGAGGTGGCCGACCAGTTTGCGGAGAGCGGATACTCCCGCCTGCCGGTCTACCACGAGACCATTGACAACATCATCGGCGTGGTGCATGAGAAGGACTACTTCGTGGCCGCCCGCCGGGGGGATGCCGAGCTGGAAAAGCTCATTGCCCCGGCGCTGTACACCACCTCCGGCAGCCGCATCTCCGAACTGATGCGCACCATGCGGGAGAGCAAGCATCACATGGCCATTGTGGTGGATGAGTACGGCGGCACCGCCGGCATCGTCACCCTGGAGGACATCCTGGAAGAGCTGGTGGGCGAGATCTGGGACGAGCACGACGACGTGGTGGAGGAAGTCCGCGCCCAGAGCAACGGCAGCTGGCTCATTGCCGGCGACGCCGGTGTGGATGATGTGGCCGAGGAGCTGCACATCCGGGACAAGAGCAAGGCGGTGTCCATCAGCGGCCTGGTGCAGGAAAAGCTGGGCGGTCTGCCCAAGGTGGGCGACCATTTCCGCTGGGGCAAGTACGAGGGCATCGTCACCCGCACCACCCACCGCCGGGTGCAGGAGGTGCGCCTGACCCTGCTGGAACCGGAACAGCCCGCGTCCCAGGAATAACCTCTCTTGTATCCCATATACAGTATCCCAGCCGGACGGCCCCGCAAAGGCCGTCCGGCTTTTGGTTTGTGCAGGGCAGGAAATTCGCACCCACGCCAAAAATCCGGGTCCATGCCTTGCATCCGCCGGGGCGGATTGCTATAATAAAGGACGCGCGCCGGGGTCTCCCCGGCGTGATTCTGTACGAAAACGGAGCGGATGTTTTGGTGGAACTGACGATATACGGACGCATTCTTTGCTGGCTGCAGCGGGTCAAGAAGTTTGTCAAAGGGGAAGTGGTGCTCAGCGCGGCCATTGTGCTGGCGCTGCTTTCGGCCATTGCGGTGCCGCCGGACGCAGCCTGGGCCGGGTACATCGACTGGGACACCCTGGCCTTGCTCTTCAGCCTGATGGCGGTGACCAAGGGGCTGCAGCAGCTGGGGCTGTTTGATACCCTGGGGGCTTCCCTGCTGCGGCGGATGGCCACCACCCGCCGGATGGTGCTGGTGCTGGTGTTCCTGCCCTTCTTTTTCAGCATGCTCATCACCAATGACGTCTCCCTCATCACCTTTGTTCCCTTTGCCCTGACCGTGCTGCACATGGCCGGACAGGACCGGCTGGTGATCCCCACGGTGGTTTTGCAGACGGCAGCGGCCAACCTGGGCAGCATGCTCACCCCCATGGGCAACCCCCAGAACCTCTACCTGTACAACCGGTCGGGGATGAGCTTCGGGGAATTCTGCGCCCTGATGCTGCCCTATGTGGTGGTATCCGGGGTGTGCATCGGGGTGCTGGGCGCCCTGCCCCGCAGCGCGCCGGTCCACGCCGACCTGCCCGAAACCCAGCTGGGTGACAAGCGCAAGCTGGCCCTGTGTGCCGTGGGGGCGGTGCTCTGCCTGGGATGCATCGCCAAAATCCTGCCGCCCCTGGGGGTGGCGGCCCTGACGGCGGTGGTGCTGATCATCGGGGACCGCAAGCTGCTGGCCAAGATCGACTATTCCCTGCTGGGGACCTTCATTGCCTTCTTTGTGTTCATCGGCAACATGGGCCGCATCGAGAGCTTCCAGAATTTCCTGTCCGGTATCCTGGCCGGACACGAGGTGGCGGTGGCGGTGCTGGCCAGCCAGGTCATCAGCAACGTGCCCGCGGCCCTGCTCCTTTCGGGGTACAGCAGCGCCTGGTCCCGGCTCATTGTGGGCTGCAACCTGGGCGGGCTGGGTACCCTCATCGCCTCCATGGCCAGCCTGATCTCCTACAAGCTGGTGGCCAAACAGCACCCGGAGATGCGGCCGAAATATTTCCTGTGGTTTACCCTGTGCAATGTGGGGTTGCTGGCATTGCTGCTGGTGGAGAGTTTGTTTGTGTGAGCGGCGCGGGATTTTCTTGACTGGAAGACGGCAGTCTGCTTAGGGAACGGCATCCGGCCGTTTGGTCCTTCCTTTTCGTGCCCGAAAAGGAAGCGAAAAGGGCCCGCCGTTCCGATGCGGCGGCCTTGGCGTCGTCGCCGTTGTCAAACAGGCCGAAGCCCCAGATGCCGCCGCACAGTTCGGGCACGCCGTCGTCGGAGGGGAAGGCCACCGGCATGGCGGTGAAGGTGACGGACTCGGCATAGTTGGCCTGGTTGGAAGCGTTCCAGCACAGGGTCATGGCCACGTTGCCGTTGGCGAACAGCTGCAGTTCATCGCTGGCCTGGGCGGCTGCGTCGTAGGTGATGAGGCCTTCGTCCACCCAGTCCACCAGCTGCTGCAGGGCCTTCTTGTTGGCGTCGCTGTCGGCGGTGTAGGCGGTGTGGTCGGCGTTGGTGAACTGGCCGCTGTAGAGGTTGTTCACCAGAGCGCGGGTGCCCTGGTCGCCGCCCTGGCCGCCGCAGTAGACGATGGCGGTGGTGGTGACGCCGGAATCCTTCAGGGCCTGCAGGGCCTTTTCAAAGTTTTCGGTGGTCCAGGTGCCGTCCTCGTTGATGTACTGCAGCGCGCCGGCAGCCTCGAACATTTCCTTGTTGATGGCCATGGTGTGGGTGGTCATGCACAGGGGGTATTCATAGTAGTTGCCGTCGGTCCACTGGCAGGCGCTGACCACGTTTTCGCTGGTGGCGGAGATGTCGGCCACCGCCTCATCGGTCCACAGGTCGTTCAGGGGCAGCATCTTGCCCTTGGCGCCCCAGTTGGAGACCAGGCGCTCGGGACCTTCCATGATGATGTCGGGGGTGGTGCCGGCCTCGATGGCGGCGGTGACCTGGTCGTCGCCGTTGGTGTAGTCCAGGTATTCCACGGTGACGCTGATCTCGGGATGGGTCTCATTGAACTTGGCAATGAGGCTGTCCACGGTGGCGGAATCGCCGAAGCTGCCGATGGGGTAGGTCCACAGGGTGATGGCGGTGGCATCGCCGGTGGCGGCGGTGGAAGCACCGGTATCAGCGGTGGCGGTGCTGTCGGACCCGGTGCCGGAGGGGGTGCCGCCGCATCCGGCCAACAGGCTCACGGCCATACCGGCCGCCAGCAACATGGAAAGCTGCTTTTTCATAAGTGTTCTCCTTTGGTATTCGTTCCTTTGTCGGGCGGTGGAGGTCATCGCCCTTTCGTTGCTTTCATTTTAGAAAATTATTTTCATTTTGTCTAGGGGCTCTTTGCCCAATCTTTTACAGGAATTTTGAACGTTTTGTACAAAGCCGGTGGAAAACGCCGCCATTTTTCCCGGGAATACCGTTCTTTTTTCTGCCTGCCGCCGGCCCTGCTCCCCCTTTCCCGTCATCGGGGCCGGATTTTCAGACTTTTATAAAATGTAAGTTTTTTTCTTTTTCAAAGGCTCTTTCTCTTTCTGTCCGGCCAAAGCGGGCGGCGGATTGTTTTCCGTTTTTTCGTTATTTTTAGGCCACTGTCTTTCCATTGCACACAAATCTCCTTTGTGTGTGAATCTCTCCGGCCGGCCTGCAAAAAGCGGAAACCTTTTCATTTTTTTATCGTCTTTTCGGCAAGATATACAAGGAAGCATGCGCATATTAAGCAATATGCCGCACTTGTCAAATGGCAATCTTTCTTTTATACTAAATACAGAAAATATTTTTCAAAAAATCGGCCCTCCCCCGGGCCACAGGCAGGGCGACCTGCGGAAAGGAACGATTCCGAGAATGAAAGAGCAGAGCTTCTGGCAGCTGCTGCGCGACAAACACAACGACCTGACCAAGTCCGGCCGGCTGGTGGCGGACTATCTGGTTCAACATCCCGAGGAAGCACAGTATCTGTCCATCTCCTCCCTGGCCAAGGCCTGCGGCGTGGCCGAAGCCACCATCTTCCGCTTCTGCCGCTCCCTGGGCTTTGACGGCTACAATGAGATGAAGATCGCCCTGGCCCAGGCCAACGCGGCCATCCGGCCAGCTGCGGCCGGAAAACCGGAACCGGGCAGCGACACCGCCGCTTTGTGTGCCTATGCCGCCGCGGTGAGCACCGAGGCCATCACCGGCACCCGGGATACCCTGGACCCCGCCGCCGTGGACCGGGCCGCCACCCTTCTGCAGCGGGCCCGGCAGGTCTACTGCTTCGGCCAGGGGGGCAGCCAGGTGCTGGCCAACGATATCTGGGCCCGGTTCGCCACCGTGACCACCAAGTTCCACACCGCCGGGGACAGCCACATGCAGGCCCTCACCGCCAGCCTGATGGGGCCGGAGGATGTGGTGCTGTTCGTGTCCTACTCCGGCGCCACCCGGGATATGCTGGAAACCCTGCGTCTGGCCAAGAGCTGCGGGGCCCACATCATCCTGATGACTCATTATGCCGACGCCCCCGGCGCCGCCCTGGCGGACGTGGTGCTGCTGTGCGGCGCCCAGGAAAGCCCCCTGGAAGGGGGCAGCATTGCCGCCAAGATCGCCATGCTGTATGTGGCGGAGGTGCTGGTGCTGCGGTTCACCATGGACAACCTGGAACTGACCACCATTGCCAAGCAGCGCACCTCCAAGGCCCTGGCCCCCAAACTGCTGTAAAAAACAAAAAGCGGAACACCCGTGTAGGTGTTCCGCTTTTGTTTTTGGGAAAATCAGTCCTGCTTGGGGACCCGGGAGTTGAATTTGTCCAGGGCCAGGGCCGCCAGCACGCCCACGGCCAGACAGACCACATTCACCGCTGCCGCCAGAGGGGAGGCGGTGAAGCTGTCCACCGGCACGATCATGATGGTGGCGGCGATGACCACCCCGATGATGGCGTGGAAGGCATAGGGATAGAACCGGTCAAAGAGGGCGTCCACCGCCCGAGCCAGACAGACGATGGTGATGAGGGCGCCGATGCCCGCCGGGATCAGGATGCTGAAATTCAGGCTGCCCAGTCCGTCCACGAAGGGGGTGTACAGGCCCAGGGGCATGAGCAGGGTGGAAAAGCTCATGCCCGGGGCGATGACGCTCAGGGCCAGACAGAACCCGCAGAAGAGATACCAGCCGAAGTTGGGGGTGATGACCACCGAGAAGAGGTTCAGCCCGATGAGCAGGCCCAGGATCAGGGCAAAGGCGATGCCCAGGGCGGCGGCGCAGCCTTTGGGGCGGCCCTGCTCTCCCGCTTCCCGGAAGAGGGAGGGCAACATGCCCACGATGAGCCCGATGAAGAGGCAGACCGAGGGGCCGGGGTAGCTTTCCAGGAAGAAGGCCAGGATCTTGGCCACTCCCAGGAATCCCACCGCTGCCCCCGCGATCACCGGCAGCAGCTTGGGCACATGGGTGCGGAATTTGTGCAGGGGGTCGCCCAGCAGTTCCATCACCGGCTTGTAGATGCCGAAGACCACGCAGAGCACCCCGCCGGAGATACCGGGCAGCACCGCCCCCACCCCGATGAGCATCCCCTGCACAAAGCGCAGCAGCAGGCGCAGGGCGTTGGGACGTGTTTCGTTCATAATGCAAATCCTTTCGTAACAGCAAAAAAACGTGGCCGCCAACCGGCCCGTGGCAACAGTATAGCACACTCCCGCCCACAAGAAAAGCCGAAATCGCCCCCGGCCCCGAAACCTGTGCAAACCGACAGGAGTCCGGGGTCGGGGGCGGCTGGTTTTGGGCAAAAGGACGCCGGTTTTCAGGCTTTGCCGGGGCCCTGGCGCATGATCTTGTTGAACCGGGTCATAAAGACGGTGACGGTGGTGGCGGCGGCCAGGATGTCGCTCACCGGCTCGGCCAGGAACACCGCAAACACCTTGTTGTCCGGCATGAGCAAAGGCAGCAGGAAGATCAGGGGGATGAGCAGGATGAGTTTGCGCTCACAGGCCAGCAGCAGGCTGACCTTGGCCTGCCCCAGGGCCACGAAGGCCTGCTGGCAGCTGGTCTGGAACCCGCTGGCAAAGATGCCCGCCATATAGATGCGCATGCCCCAGACGGTGTAGTCCACCAGGGCGGGGTCGGAGTTGAAGATGTGCACGAAGAAATGGGGAAAGGCCATCACCGCCACCCAGAACAGGGTGGCATACCCCACGCAGATGCCGAACTGGCAGGCGAAGGCCTTTTTGACCCGGTCGGGGCGTCCGGCGCCGAAGTTGTACCCGATGAGAGGCTGGCCGCCCTGGCAGATGCCCTGGTTGGGCATGGAGATGAGCTGGCTGACGCTGGTGATGATGGTCATGGCGCCCACGGCCACATCCCCGCCGTAGCGGGACAGGCTGGCGTTGAAGCTGATGCTCAGCAGGCTTTCGGTGGCGTTCATCACAAAGGAGGAGACCCCCAGGGCCAGACAGGGCAGGATGACCCGGGCCTTGGGGCGCAGGTTTTCGGGGCGCAGGCGCAGCCGGGTGCGCTCCCCGCACAGGAACAGCAGCACCCACACGGCGCTGACCCCCTGGCTCAGGACGGTGGCCACGGCGGCCCCTGCCACCCCCATGCCCAGCCCGAAGATGAGGATGGGGTCCAGGATGATGTTGCACACCGCCCCGATGACGGTGGTGAGCATGCTGAACTTGGAAAAGCCCTGGGTGGTGATGAAGGGATTCATGCCCAGCACGATGAGCACAAAGACGCTGCCCAGCACATAGATGCGGGTGTAGCTCAGGGCATAGGGCAAGGTGGCGTCGCTGGCGCCGAAGAGCCGCAGCAGGGCGGGGGCGAAGGTGTAGAACACGGCGGTGAGCACCACCGCGATGCCCACCAGCATGGTCAGGCAGTTGCCGGTGATGCGCTCGGCCACCGGGTTGTCCCCCCGGCCCATGGCGATGGCCGCCCGGGGCGCGCCCCCGGCCCCGGAGAGCATGGCGAAGGCGTTGACCAGCATGAGGATGGGCATGCACAGCCCCACCCCGGTC
>PPYE01320502.1_pt1 | contig 20814 bp, 18 predicted proteins | sample 1559881 | NCBI WGS metagenome assembly PPYE01 (sample SAMN08240022, study PRJNA423297) | Human gut metagenome, whole genome shotgun sequencing project.
CCGCTTGGCGGACACGGCCAGGGGCACTCCGATGGAGTGGCCGCCCCCCAGCACCAGGGACACCGTAGGCTTGGACATACTGGCGATCAGCTCCGCGATGCCCAGCCCCGCCTCGATGTCGCCCCCCACTGTGTTCAACAGCACCAGCAGGCCGTCCACCTCATCGCTCTCCTCCACCAGGGCCAGCAGGGGCATGACGTGTTCATATTTGGTGCTCTTGCTGCTGGGGGGCAGGACCTGATGCCCCTCGATCTGTCCCACGATGGTGAGCACATGGACCGCCCCCCGCTTGGAGTGGATCAGCGAGGAGCCAAACTCCAGGATCTGCTGCGTCCCCGGGTCCTCCGGCCTCTGCTCCGTTCTCTCCTGTTCCTCCATGACAGCTGTTCCTCCTTTGTTCCAAAACTCCCTGTCAGGATGCCCGAAACAGTGGATCTTATCCGTAATTCACCCCAAATTACCCACTCTACTTTTCGTAGGTTGCCTTTTGAGGCGGATGCAGGCATAATGGAGGCACAAGAAAGGAGCCGTGCTGTATATGGAACACATTCAATTCGGAGCATTTATCGCTCAGCTGAGAAAAGAACATCAAATGACCCAGCGGGAGCTGGCCGGTCTCCTCCATGTCACCGACAAGGCGGTGAGCAAGTGGGAGACCGGAAAGGGGTTTCCCGACCTGAAGCTGCTGGAGCCCCTGGCCCAGGCCCTGGATGTCTCCCTGGTGGAGCTGCTCCAGGGGACGCGCAATCCCTCCCCCACCCTCACCAAGGAGGAAGCAGGACAGGCGGCGGTCCGGGCCATGCGACAGTCGGAGCGGGCCACCGCCCGGCGCTATCTGCGGCTGTTCCGGTGGCTGCTCACCGGGATCCTGGTGCTGTGTCTTCTGTTCCTTCTGCCGCACGCGGTACTCGCCTGCTGGCATCTTTATGACCGACTGGTCGTGGCCCCAAAGCTGGGGGTAATCGGAAGCGCCGACACGACCACCGCCATCGTGACCGTCTCCACTGCCTTCCCCTTCTGGTCCTGGCTCCGCCCGCTCCTGCTGGCGGCGGCGGCCCTGGCGGCCCTCGTTCTGTCCATCCGGGTGCGGCGGCTGGAGAAGCGGCTGAGGGACCGGGAGCCTGAGTCCTGAAAAATTCTCCGTTTCCCCTTGACAAACTGCCCGTTTTCGGTACAATAGTGTCTGCTAAAACACGTTGTGGATTTTTCCGGCCATTGGTCCCTTTTCGCCACACAGCTGCCCGCAGGGGCGCTGTGTGGCTTTTTTCCGGAATTCAGGAGGTATGCTGAAACGATGAACGAAACCTTTATGCGGGAGCGGCCTGTTCTGCCGCTGATCGCCGCCATGTCCCTGCCCATGGTGCTGTCCATGCTGGTCAACTCCCTCTACAATATTGTGGACAGCTTTTTCGTGGCCCAGATCAGCGAGGCGTCCATGACCGCCCTCTCCCTGGTGTTCCCCATCCAGAATCTGATCAATGCCTTAGCCATCGGCTTCGGAGTGGGGCTGAACGCGGCCATCTCCTTCTATTTGGGGGCGGAGCGCCGGGACCGGGCCAGTGCGGCCGCGGTCCATGGGCTGGCCCTCAGCGCGGTCCACGGAGTGGTCCTGACCGGCCTGACCATCGCCCTGCTCCCCTCCTTCCTTGAGATGTTCACCCAGGACCCGGAGGTGCTGGCGCTGGGGGTGCGGTACGGACGGACGGTGTTCTGCTTCTCCCTGCTGCTCTCCCTGGGGCTGGCCTATGAGAAGATCTTCCAGGCGGTGGGCCGGATGAAGGTCCCCATGGCGGCCCTGCTGACCGGCTGTCTGACCAACATCATACTGGATCCGCTGCTGATCTTCGGGCCCGGCCCCTTCCCAAAGCTGGGCATCGAGGGGGCCGCCCTGGCCACCGGCATCGGGCAGACCCTGACCCTTCTGGTCTATCTGGCCGCCTGGCGCTCCTGCGCGCTCCCCATCACACTGAGCCGGAGGGATCTGGCCTGGGACTGGTGTCTGGACCTCCGCCTGTACTCTGTGGGCATCCCGGCGACGCTGAGCCTGGCGCTGCCCTCCCTGCTGATCTCCGCCCTCAACAGCATCCTCTCTGTCTTCTCCCCCATCTATGTGGTGATCCTGGGGATCTATTACAAGCTCCAGACCTTCCTCTACCTCCCCGCCAGCGGCATCGTTCAGGGGATGCGCCCCGTCATCGGCTACAACTACGGCGCCGGGGAGGAGGGCCGGGTGCGGGAGATCTACCGGGTCACCCTGGGGCTGTGCGCCGCCATCATGGCGGCGGGGACCGTCCTCTGCCTGGCCCTCCCTGACCAGCTGATGGGACTGTTCACCCAGAATCCGGAGACCGTCCGGGCGGGGGCCGAGGCCCTGCGCATCATCAGCGCGGGCTTTCTGGTCTCCTCGGTCTCTGTGGCCGCCGGCGGCGCGCTGGAGGGACTGGGCAAGGGCGGCCCCTCCCTGGTGATCTCCCTGCTGCGCTACACGCTGGTGATGATTCCCACCGCCTGGCTCCTCAGCTGTCTGATGGGCCCCACCGGCGTCTGGCACGCCTTTTGGATCTCTGAGGCGGTCACCGCCCTCCTGTCCATCCTCATTTACCGCCGGTCCGTCCGGTGACGCACAAGGCCGCCGGTCAAAAGCCGGCGGCCTTGTTGGTTTATCGTCTGCCCCCTTCTTTCCCCTCAAATCAGGAGCAGGACGGCCAAAAAGCCCAGATTGAGCAGGGTGAACAGCTTCAGATAGAGGCCCCGTAGCTCCGGAGCCTGCTCCACAAGCTGCTTATAGGAGATCAGGCTGGCCATGGAGGCGATCAGCGTCCCCAGCCCGCCCAGGTCCACCCCGATGATGAGTTCTCTCAGGTCGCTGCTGTATCCGGACAGGAGCATGGCGGCGGGGACGTTGCTGATGACCTGACTGAGGACCACCCCGAACAGCCGGTCCCGGCCGTCCAGCGCCCTGCGGATCCACACCTGGAGTCCCTCCAGCTGCTTGATATTGCCCACAAAGATAAAAAAGAACACGAAGGTACATAGCAGAGAGTAGTCGATCCGCGCAAAGAGCCTCCGGTCCTTCCAAAGCAGAAGGACTGTCACCACTGCCAGCAGGGCCACATGGGGTACCATTCCCCCCACCGCCGCCACACACAGCAGAAAGAGGGCCAGATAAAAGCACACCGGACCCCGGCGGAGGGGCGTCGCCTCTCCCAGGCAGATGGACAGCGTTCCATGTCCGCAGCCGAAGCGGACGCACAGCAGGAGCAGCAGGGCCGCGCCCGCTGTATAGGGCGCGGTGAGTCCCAGAAACTCCGGAAGCGACAGGCCGGACAGGGAAAACAGGTAGAGGTTCTGCGGGTTCCCTATGGGGGTGAACATACTGCCCAGATTGGCCGCCACGGTCATCAGAGCCACGGCGAAGCACAGCCGTTTCCGCTGGCTGGCCATCTCCAGCATCATCATGCCCAGGGGGACAAAGGTGATGAGGGCCACGTCGTTGGTGATCAGCATACTGCCCACAAAGCACAGGAACACCAGGGTGACCATCAAGCCCCGCACAGACCCCGCCCGGGAGAGCACCCGGGCGGCCACATACTGGAGGAACTGTTCCTCCCTCAGCCCCTCCACCAGCAGCATCAGACAGAACAGAGTGATCAGAGTGTTGAAATCGATATAGTTCAGATAGCCCGGCCCGGGGGGCTCGATCAAACAGGAGAGCACCGCCAGGCACAGCGAGACGGTCAGCACCGCATCTCGCCGGAACCACCCCAAGATCCGTTTTCCCAAGGTCTTGTCCTCCCCATAAAACGGGGCCGTTGAAAAGCGGCCCCGTTTTGTCCTCATTTTGCCTCGTAAATGGCTTTGACGCCCTTGAAGGTCATATAGCAGTCCAGCTTGCCCACCGTCTCAAAGGGGGAGTGCATGGACAGCACCGGCACTCCGGCGTCCAGGGTGTCGATGTTCCGCTCCGCCATGAACATGGCCACAGTGCCGCCGCCGCCGGCGTCCACCTTGCCCAGCTCGGCCATCTGCCAGACCACATCCGCCCGGTCCAGTACGCCGCGCACATACGCCACCAGCTCCGCAGAGGCGTCGGAGGCCCCGGACTTGCCCCGGGCCCCGGTGTACTTGCACAGGCCCATGCCGCAGTTCACCAGGGCACTGTTCCGCTTCTCGTACACCTCGGCAAAATTGGGGTCATAGGCCGCCGTCACATCGGCGGACAGGCAGAAGGAGCGCTCATAGCAGGCCCGCAGGGGCACGTTCTGGCTCTGGCACAGATCCTCCATAAAGGTGTCGAAGGCGGCGGATTTCATGCCAGTGACCCCCTCGGAGCCGATCTCCTCCTTGTCCGCCAGCATACACACCGCAGTGCGCTCCGGGTCGTTCAGCTGGAGGATGGCCGCCAGGGAGGCGTAGGCGCACACCCGGTCGTCGTGGCCGTAGGCCCCGATGAGAGAGCGGTCAAAGCCCACGTCGCTGGCCCGGAAGGCCGGAACGGCGGACAGCTCCGCAGAGATGAAGTCCTCCTCCACGATGCCGTACTTCCGGTTCAGCAGCTCCAGGATGGACAGCTTGACCCGGTCGCTCCCCTCGTCATCCGCCAGGGGGCGGCTGCCCACCAGGATATTCAGGCTCTCCGCGGGGATGGCCTCTCCCAGGGGCTTTCTGGACTGCTCCGCCCCCAGGTGGGGCAGGAGGTCGTCCACGGTGAACAGGGGATCCCCCTCCCCGTTGCCCACGGAGACCCGGACCACCTGGCCGCTCTTGAGGGCCACCACGCCGTGGAGCTCCAGGGGGATGGTGACCCACTGGTATTTTCTCAAGCCGCCGTAGTAGTGGGTCTTGAGGAAGGCCAGCTCATCCGCCTCATACAGGGGATTCTGCTTCAGGTCCAGGCGGGGGGAGTCGATATGGGCCGCGGCGATGTTCACGCCCTGGTCCAGCCCCCGGCGGCCCAGCACCGCCAGCATGACCGCCTTGCCCCGGTTGGCCCGGTACACCTTGTCCCCCGGCTTGAGCGCCATCCCGCGCTGGTAGGCACGGAAACCGGCGGCCTCCGCCAGAACGATGGTCCGGTCCACACACTCCCGCTCCGTCTTGCCGGCGTCCAGAAACTGCTTATAGCCGGTGCAGTAGGCGTCCATGGCCTCCAGCTCCGCCCGGTCCACCCGGTCATAGCCGTTTTTCTTCGTATAGCTCAGGGCCTTCCGCAGCTGCTCGCCCCGGCTGTTCTCCTGTTCCTTCATGGTTCAGACCTCCTTCGTCGTCTGCTGTAAGATCGTCTGGAGCAGCGCCTTGGCCCGGACGGAAAATTCCTCCGCGCTGGCGCAGTCGTTCACCAGAACATGGCCGCAGTGCCCGCGGAAATACGCCTCCGGCTTCTGGGCCCGCACCCGGGACCAGGCGTAGTCCTCCGGGATCCCCTCCCGGGCCATGATCCGGCGCACCCGCACCTCCGGCGGGGCGGTGACTGCCACGGTGGCGGAACACAGGCGGTCCAGCCCGCTCTCCACCAGTGCGATGGCGTCGATGGCGGCCAGGGCTCTCCCCTGCCGCCGGCACTCCTCCACCAGCGCCCGGGTCCGGTCCACGGTGGCTGTCTGGGCCACCGCATTGAGCTGTGCCAGCTTCTCCGGGTCACCGAACACGATGGCCCCCAGCCGCTTGCGGTCGATGGAGCCGTTCTCCCCTCTCAGGGGACCGAAGCGCCGCTCCAGCTCATGCTGCAGGATGGGATCGTGCTCCAAAAGCTCGTGGTATACCGCATCGCAGTCGATGACCGCGCCTCCCAGGGCCTCTACCTCCCGCAGAAGGGTGGTTTTTCCCGCCCCGGTGGGGCCGGTGATGCCGATCAGGATCATCTCAGCGCTTCCGGGTCAGCCAGGCCAGACCCTCCTGCTCATTCTCCCAAAAACCCACCTGGTTGCCCCGGTTGCAGCCGAAGATAAAGTTCCGCATGGAGGTCTGGTAGCAGTCATAAAAATCGCCCACGATGGCCAGCCGCATCTTGTTCTGGGTAAAGGGCTTGAGCACCCGCTCCGCCACGCCGCTGGACAGGGTGAACAGCTCCGGCACGAAGGCGCTGCGGTCCATCAGCATGGAGGTGCAGCCCGTCTGAAAGCGCACCGCGTTGATCAGCTTGGCCGCGTCCTGGCCGTCGGACAGAGGGTAGTCAGGCCGCACCACGGCCACGTTCTGTTTGATCGTATAGTTCATCATAGTATGTGACTCTCATTCCTTTGCGTTTATTTCACTTCCACGATATGGAACCCAGCCGCCTTGTTCAGCCGGTTGTTGATGGCCAGCCCCAAGCCGGACGGATCGGGGCACTGGGCCCAGATCCGGGGGACCTCCGTGTGGTCGAAGGCCCGGAGGGCGTCGAAAATATGGCGGGCCTGGGCGGATTTGTCCCCCGCCGGGCCCATTCTCTGGATCTGACAGCCGGGGAATCTCCCGGCAAATTCGTCAAAGCAGATCACGCCGTCCCCCGGCATCAGGCTGCGGGCGATGTGCTCCGCGGTGCGCTCCGGCGGACCGGCCACCACCGTCACCGGGGCCTTGGGGGCGTAGTGGCGGTACTTCATCCCGGGGGCCCGGGGCTTCTCTCCCGCGGACATCAGCCGGGTGACCGCCTGGTCCACCTCCACCCGGCCCAGGACGGATTCCAGCCGCTCCAGGGTGACGCCGCCGGGCCTCAGCAGCCGGGGCGGCGTCTCCGTCAGGTCTACGATGGTGGACTCCACTCCCACGGAGCAGGGCCCGCCGTCCACGATGGCGTCGATCCTGCCGTCCATATCCTCCGCCATGTGGGCGGCGGTGGTGGGGCTGGGCCGCCCGGAGGTGTTGCCCGAGGGGGCTGCCACCGGCACCTCTGCCGCCTGGAGGATCGCCCGGCACACCGGGTGGGAGGGACAGCGCATCCCCACCGTGTCCATCCCCGCTGTCACCACATCGGGCACGATGGGCCGGCGCTTCAGGATCATGGTCAGCGGCCCCGGCCAGCAGGCGCGGGCCAGATCATAGGCGGACTGTGGGATGTCCATACAGTACCGCTCCAGATCATCGGCTGAGGGGATATGCAGGATCAGGGGATTGTCCTGGGGACGGCCCTTGGCCTCAAAGATATGGGCCACCGCCTCCGGATCCAGGCCGTTGGCCCCCAGCCCGTACACCGTCTCCGTGGGGATGCCCACCAGACCGCCGGAGCGGAGGATGGCCGCGGCCTCCTCCACATCCTCCGGCCCCAGGTGACGGGTCTTTCGGCCGCCCTGCTCCCCCAGGATCAGGGCCAGCAGCTCCTCCGGCGTGGCGGCCAGATAATCGGCCCCCTCCCGCTCCAGTTCCTGACGGGACCGAAAGCCCCACAGAACGCCGCAGCTGGTCAGACCGCCGTTTTTGGCCGTCCGAATGTCTACGTCGCTGTCCCCCACGAACAGGGTGTTCTCCTGGGACGCCCCCATCCGCTCCATCAGCCTGTGCAGCAGCGTGGGGTCCGGCTTGGTGGGGACGCCGGGGAGCGCCCCCTGCACCAGCGGAAAGCTTTTGGGGTAATAGCCCTCCACCACGGGGCCTGCCATCTCATCGGCCTTGTTGGACAGCACCGCGACGGACACGCCCGCCTCCTTCAGCTGCCGGACCGCCTGGAGCATCCCGGGATAGGGCGCAGTCTTATCCTCCTTATGGACGCCGTACCAGGCCATGAACTCCCCCAGGGCCTGCTCCAGAACAGGCGCCCCGGTCCCCTCCGGCGCGAAGCGCTCCACCAGCTTGGGGATCCCGTTGCCCACCATCCGCTTAAAATCCTCCACAGAGTGGACCGGCCAGCCGTGGAGGCGGCAGACATGGTTGCCCGCATCTGCCAGGTCGTCGATGGTGTTCAGCAGAGTGCCGTCCAAATCAAAGATCACATAGGGATACATGGTCCGGCCTCACTCATAGATCCCGATTTCCATGCCGCCGATCTCAATGGCGGTTTCCTTGGAAAAGCCGGCCCGCTGGAGGTAGGCCTTCACCGCGATCTGCGCGTATTTGGGGTTCACCCGCTCGTCCTCCAGGTCCAGGTCGATGCGGCCCTGGCGGCCGCCGCAGACGGAGCCGTTGTCCTCCAGCACCTCGTTCAGCTCACCCACGACGTCGGCCAGCTCCTTATCCTGGGGCAGCTGCTGATAATGAATGTAGAGTTCCATGGTATTTCTCCTTTTTTCTGTTTGCCGGACGCGCCGCGGCTCAGTCCGCCCCCTGGGAGCGGAGGCGCTCCGCCTGATCGGCGGTCACCAGCGCGTCGATGACCTCATTGAGGTCGCCATCCATGATAGTATCAATTTTGTATAAGGTCAAGCCAATTCTGTGGTCGGTCACACGGCCCTGGGGAAAGTTATAGGTCCGGATCCGCTCGTTCCGCATCCCGGTGCCCACCTGGCTGCGGCGCTGGGCGGTATACGCCCCCTCCACCTTCTCCTGCTCCGCCTCATACAGGCGGGAGGCCAGAAGGCGCATGGCCTTGTCCCGGTTCTGGAACTGGCTGCGCTCCTGCTGGCACTCCACCACCATGCCCGTGGGCCGGTGGATCAGGCGCACCGCGGAGGAGGTCTTGTTTACATGCTGTCCTCCGGCGCCGGAGGCGCGGAACACCTGCATCTCCACGTCCGCCGGGTTGAGCTGGACGTCCACCGTCTCCATCTCGGGCAGCACCGCCACGGTGGCGGTGGAGGTGTGGACCCGGCCGCCGGACTCGGTCTCCGGCACCCGCTGGACCCGGTGGACCCCGCTTTCAAACTTGAGCCTGGACCATGCGCCCTCCCCCTCTATTGTAAAGGAGATCTCCTTGATCCCGCCCAGTTCTGTTTCGCTCAGGCTGTCCACCTCTGTCTTCCAGCGGCTGCGCTCGGCATACATGGAGTACATCCGGTACAGGGAGTGGGCGAACAGGGCCGCCTCCTCCCCGCCCACTCCGGCCCGGATCTCCACAATGACATTCTTGTTGTCATTGGGGTCCTTGGGCAGGAGGAGGAGCTGAAGCTGCCCCTCCAGGCGCTCTAGCTCCGCCTTGGACTGAAGCAGCTCCTCATGGGCCAGCTCCTTCATCTCGGGGTCGGACAGCAGCTCCTCCGCCTGGACCCGGCGCTCCCGGGCGTCCAGATAGCTCCGATAGGTTTCCACCACCGGGCTGAGTTCATTCTGTTCCTTGTTCAGACGGGCCACCGCGGCGGGGTCGTCATAGGTCTCAGGGGCGGCCAGCCGGGCCTCGATCTGACTGTATTTCGCCTCGATGGCGGCAAGCTTTTCCAGCATGGGAACCTCCAGCATTGGATATTCAACAGGCGGCCGCAGGCCGTCAAATTTCTCATTCCTAACTCCTAATTCCTAACTCACCTGACCTGCCCGGTCGAACAGGAAGGACTTTACCAGGGCCAGGGGCTCCCGGACATACATATACAGCCGGGACGGCAGGTGGCTGGCCGGAGCCGCTAGGGTGGAGACCCGTTCAAAGCCCGCCTGCTCCGCCAGCATCCTGGCCCGGGTCAGGTGAAAGCCGTTGGACACCACCAGCACCCCGTCAGAGACGTCGATCCCCTCCCGGTCCAGCAGCCGTCTGGAATAGTCTAAATTTTGGGCGGTGTTGTGGGAGTCCGGCTCCAGAAGCACATTCTCCGCCTCCACCCCGTGGGCGGTGAGATAGTCCGCCATGGCCTTGGCCTCGCTGGTGGGCTCGTCCGGCCCCTGGCCGCCGGAGACCACCACCGTCATGTCCGGGTGATCCTCCAGATAGTCCAAAGCCTCATCCAGCCGGTCCCGCAGCAGCACAGATGGCCCGTCCCGGCGCACCTGACAGCCCAGGATCACCATGACCCCCGGCTCCCCCTGGATGTGGTCGTACGCGCCGTGCATCACACAGGCAAACAGGCCGCAGAAGGACAGGGCTCCCACCAGGAACAGGGCCAGCAGGGCCCGGAGCCAACCGGCAAGTTGTTTTCCTTTATTGCTTCTCTGCTTCATAGGGTTTTACCCCCTCGCTTCTTCCAGCTGGGCAGACAGAGTCTCCCAGCGGTCATAAAGCCCCTGGAGCTCCGCCTCCATAGCCTCCCGCTGTTCATACAGTTCCTGAAGCTTCAGATAGTCGGCAGAGGCCTCCTCGATCTGAAGGGCGAGGGCGTCCATAGCCTCCTCCGCCTTGGCCACCGCCCGCTCGGCGGCAGTCACCTCTTTTTCCAGGTTCTTGGTCCCGCCGGGCCGCTTGGACTTCTCTTTTTTCCGCTCCGGCTCCGCCGCCTTTTCCGGCGCGGGGACGGCGTCTGAAACCGCCTGTCCCGCCGCTCCCCGGGCCCGGGCCGCCTGGAACTCCTGATAGGTCCCGCGGAAATCCGTGATCTGTCCGTTTTCCAGCAGCCAGATCCGGCTGGCAAAGCGGTCAATAAAATACCGGTCATGGGAGACAAAGAGCAGATTTCCCTCGTACTCCTCCACCGCCTCCTCGATCCACTCCCGACTCTGGATGTCCAGATGGTTTGTGGGCTCGTCCAGCACCAGCAGGTTGATCTTCTCGTCCATCAGCATACAAAGCCGCAGGCGGCTCTGCTCGCCGCCGGACAGGGCGGACACCGGCTTGAACACATCCTCCCCACGGAACTTGAAGGCGGCCAGCCGGTTGCGAGCCGACTGGGCGGTGCAGTCCTGGGCGTAGATCAGGGTGTCCACCAGGCTGCGCTCCGGGTGGTCAAAGTGGACGTGCTGCGGCAGGTATCCAACCTTTACAGTCGGTCCCATCCGGACCCTTCCGCTGTCCGGGACCTCCTCACCCAGGATCATTTTCAGCAGCGTGGTCTTACCGCTTCCGTTGTCCCCGATCAGGGCGACGCGCTCGCCTCCGGCCACCTCCAGCCCCAGGCCGGAGAAGAGGGTGCGCCCGCCGAAGCCCTTGGTGAGCCCCTTGATGGTCAGCACCTCGTCCCCGCGGAACTCCCGCTCGCCGAATCGGACCTCCATCTTCCGCTCCTTTTTGGGGCGGTCGGTGACCCGCATCCGCTCGATGCGCTTCTCCATGGATTTGACCCGCTTGAAGGTCTTGTCCATTCCGGAATAGGCCCACACCCGCATCTGCTCGGCGGCCTTCTCCAGCTGCTCGATCTTGGCCTGCTCCTTCTCGTACTGCTTCAGCTTCTCCTCGTAGCGGCGTTCCTTCTCCACGGCGTAGAAGCTGTAACTGCCCTGGTAAAATTCCGCCCTGCCCTCCTGGATCTCGATGATGCGGTCCACCACCTGATCCAGAAAATAGCGGTCATGGGAGACGGTGAGCACCGTCCCCTTGAATTTACCCAGGTACTCCTCCAGCCACTCGGTGGCCCGCAGGTCCAGATGGTTCGTCGGCTCGTCCAGCAGCAGGATGTCGGTGTCCTCCAGGATCAGGCGGGCCAGGTTCACCCGGGTCTTTTCCCCGCCGGACAGGCTGTCAAACAGCTGCTCCCGCATAGCCTGGGGGATGGACAGGCCGTTGCATACCTTGTTGATCCTGGTGTCTATCTCATAGCCCCCCGCCGTCTCATAGGCCGCCGTGAGCTTGTCGTACCGGGACATCAGGGCCGGGTCCGTGCCGGAGGCCATCTCCCGGGTGAGCCGGGCCAGCTCTTCCTCCATCTTTCGCAGGGGCTCAAAGGCGGTGGCCAGCACATCCTCCACGGTATAGCCCGCCGGATAGACCGGGATCTGGGAGATCAGCCCCATCCGCTTTCCCGGGGCGATCATTACCTCGCCCTCGTCATAGTCCATCACGCCGGTGAGGATACGCAGCAGCGTGGTCTTGCCGCAGCCGTTGGGCCCCAGCAGGCCCACCCGCTCCCCAGTGTCCACCTGGAAGGTGAGCCCATCTAAAATTTTCGTGCCAACCTCAAACTCTTTTACCAGGTTGGAGACAGATATGTCGATCATAGCGTCCTCTTTGGTTCGATTGATGTGCCCCTATCTAGACTGAAGGGGCGGCAGTCTCTTATTGCTCCGGGGTCAGCTCCAGAAGCTGGTCCACCAGTTCCTCCATCCGCATCCCGCGGGAGGCCTTGACCAGGATGGTGCTGTCCGGCCGGATCAGTCCCGGGAGAAGCTCCCGGGCGGCCTTCTTGTCGGCGCAGGGATAGACGGCGGTCATGCCGGCGGACTGCGCCCCCTCCGCCAGGTAGCGGGCCTGATCGCCCACCGCCACCAGACAGTCGATCTTCCGTTTGCCCAGATACTCCCCCACTCCGGTATGGAGTGCGGGCGAGTAGGGACCAAGCTCGAACATATCTCCCAAGACCGCCAGCTTCCAGGCGCTGCGGCTGTCCGCCAGCACACTGATGGCCGCCCGCATGGACTGGGGGTTGGCGTTGTAGGTGTCGTCCAGAATAGTGATCCCATTCCCCCGCTGTACCAGATTCATCCGCATCCTGGTGGGGACAAAGCGGGCGATCCCCTGCTCGATCTCATCGGCGGTCAGGCCGAAGTGCTCCCCCACCGCCGCGGCGATGAGGGTGGGATAGATCATGTGGCTGCCCAGGGCAGGGATGCACACCTCCCGGTCCATGGCCGGTGTGGTGAGGCGGCTGCGCAGGGAGTCCAGCCCATCGCTGCTGGCCGACTGGGCCCGGTACTCCAGCCCCTCCCCGCTGCCGCAGAACACGGCGGGCACCGGAGTCCTGCCCCGGAGGGTGGACAGGAGGGCGTCGTCCCCGTTGAGGACCAGCAGGCCGTTTTCCTTCCGGATGTGGGGAAGCAGCTCGCACTTGGCGCGGAAGATGTTCTCCCGGCTGCCCAGCCGCTCGATGTGGGCGTCGCCGATGTTGGTGATGACCCCCACCTCCGGACGGACAATGTCCCCCAGGTAATCGATCTCCCCAAGCCGGTCCATCCCCATCTCCACCACGCCGATCTGGACGCTGCGGTCCAGCCGGAGCAGGGTCAGGGGCAGGCCCACGTTATTGTTGAAGTTTCCCTCGGTCTTGAGGACCTTGTACTTTACGGACAGGACCGAGGCGATCATGTCTTTGGCCGTGGTCTTGCCCACGCTGCCCGTCACCCCCACGAAGGGGATCCGGAACTGCTCCTTATACCAGAAGGCCAGATCCCGCAGGGCGCGCTGGGTGTCCTCCACCCTGATGTAGAAGCGGCCCTCCTGATAGCGCTCCGGCTCCCGGGCGGTGAGGCATCCGGCGGCTCCCGCCTCCAGGGCGGCGCCGATATAGGCGTGGCCGTCGAAGCGCTCCCCCACCAGGGGAAGGAACAGAGAACCGGGGTGGATGTCCCGGCTGTCCGTGTCCACGCCGCTGACCGTCCGGTCCAGACTGGTCTCCGGCCCGATCAGCGTCCCGCCCACGGCGGTGAGCAGGTCCCGTACTGTGATGGCTTCCATCTGCCCTTAAACTCCTTCCCGCCGGGCCTCCAGAGAGGCCTCCACGATGGTCTGGCACAGGTCGGCATAGCCGATGCCCACCGCCGCCGCCTCCTGGGGCACCAGGCTGGTGGGGGTCATGCCGGGCAGGGTGTTGATCTCCAGAAAATAGGGGGTCCCATCCTCGGTCACGATGAAGTCGGCCCGGGCATAGACGGACAGGCCGATGGCGCGGAACACGGTCAGGGCCGCCTCCCCCACCGCCTTCTCCCACTCCGGGGGGATCTCGGCGGGACACACCTCCCGGGCGGCGCCGGGCTGGTACTTGTTGGCGTAGTCATAGAAATCCGCCTGGGGGATGATCTCAATGGAAGGCAGCGCCCGGCCGTTGAGCACCGCCACCTGGATCTCGCGCCCCTTGATGTACTGCTCCAGGACCGTGCGCCCGCCCAGACGGACGCTCTCCTCCAGACCGCGGCGCAGCTCCTTCCGGGTGTGGGCGATGGTCACGCCGATGGAGGAGCCGCTGGCGATGGGCTTCACCACCGCGGGCAGAGCGGTCTCCTCCGTCAGGGCGTCCAGATTTTCCGCCGTGACGGTCACTGTCTGCCAGCTGGGGGTACGCACCTGGCCGGCCACCAGGCGCTTGGTCATATCCTTGTCCATGGCGATGGCGGAGCTGAGGCAGTTGGAGCCGGTATAGGGCACCCCCAGCAGGTCCAGGGCGGCCTGGATGCGCCCATCCTCGCCGCAGGCCCCATGGAGAGCCAGATAGACCACCTCCGCCCCGGCGCACAGCTCCAGCACTCCGGGCCCAATGAGGGAGGGGCTCCGGTCACAGCGGCTGGCCCGCACCTGCTCCAGGTCGGGGGCCTGAGGGCTCACCTTCTTGAACGCCTGGGGAATGGGGGCCTGGAAGGGGTCCACCGTCTGGTCGGTCCCCTCCATGCCGAAAAACAGGTCCACCAGGGCCACCTGATGGCCCTTGGAGCGCAGGGCCTCGCACACCATGGCGCCGGAGGACAGGGAGACGTTCCGCTCCGGGCTGAGCCCGCCGGCCAATACTACGATCTTCATGTTATCAAACCACCTCTATCAAGGATCGGGATCATATTTACAGTTTACACGCTGACCATGTATTTTATCACAATCCCCGGCAATAGACAAGCCGGAGCGTCCAATTTTACGGAATTCTTCCGCACCTGCCGCCGGAGGGCTTCATGAGGCGGAATAAAACAGGACTAAAAAGCCGCCCCGGCTGGGGGCGGCGATGGGACTTATTCCGGCTTGTACCGGCAGAGGATGTAGGTGACCCATGCGGCGAAGGCACAGGAGCAGAGGATCGCGAAGATAGTGAGTCCCACCATTTCGTCGCCGCTGCGCAGCTCCACTGACAAAGAGGAGAGGAAGATGAGCGGCGTGACGAAAAAGAAAAACTGCATGAGCCGGAGAATATCACGGTTTTCCCGGACCAAACGGCGGTATTTCAGCTCCCGGAGCTCGTTGGGATCGTTGCACAGGGCGTTGAGCGCCTCCAGCTCGGCGTTTTTTTCCGTCAGCTCTTGGTCCAACCGCCGGAACTCCGGTGTGTTCTGCCCCTCGGCGGTGCGGCCCAGGGCCATCATCTCCACGATGAGGTCGAGGAGTTCCCCCCGCAGCTCCTCCCGGCGGTCCCACTGCCGGATGGTCATGGTACGCGCCTCCTTTCCAGGCGGTATTTTAAATAAGTTCATTGTATCAGAGATTCCAAAAAAATGCAAAGGAAAAGGAGCGCCGAAGCGCTCCTTTTTTATAGTATATCAGATGCTGTGGCGCGGGACCGGATCAGGCCTTGCCGGCGCAGCCCAGGACGTGGATCAGCTTGTGGCGGACCAGCTCCTTGATGTTGGCGCGGGCGGGCTTCAGGTACTCGCGGGGGTCGAACTTGTCGGGATGCTCCTCAAAGAACTGGCGGATGGTGCCGGTCATGGTCAGGCGCAGGTCGGAGTCGATGTTGATCTTACACACGGACAGCTCGGCGGCGTGGCGCAGCTCCTCCTCGGGGATGCCGATGGCGTCGGGCATCTTTCCGCCGTGCTCGTTGATCATCTTCACATACTCCTGGGGCACGCTGGAGGAGCCGTGGAGCACGATGGGGAAGCCGGGCAGGCGCTTGGAGACCTCTTCCAGCACGTCGAAGCGCAGGGGAGGCGGGACCAGGATGCCCTTCTCATTGCGGGTGCACTGGGCGGGGGTAAACTTATAGGCGCCGTGGCTGGTGCCGATGGCGATGGCCAGAGAGTCGCAGCCGGTCTTGGTCACGAACTCCTCCACCTCCTCGGGACGGGTGTAGGAGGAATCCTCGGCGGAGACCTTCACGTCATCCTCCACGCCGGCCAGGGTGCCCAGCTCCGCCTCCACCACCACGCCGTGGTCGTGAGCGTACTCAACGACCTTCTTGGTGATGGCAATATTCTCCTCAAAGGGCTTGGAGCTGGCGTCGATCATCACGGAGGTGAAGCCGCCGTCGATGCAGGCCTTACAGGTCTCAAAATCAGGGCCGTGGTCCAGATGCAGCGCGATGGGGATGTCGGGACACTCGATCACGGCGGCCTCCACCAGCTTCACCAGATAGGTGTGGTTTGCATAGGCGCGGGCGCCCTTGGACACTTGCAGGATCAGAGGAGCCTTTTCCTCCTGAGCGGCCTCGGTGATGCCCTGAACGATCTCCATGTTGTTGACATTGAAGGCGCCGATGGCGTAACCGCCGTCATAGGCCTTCTTGAACATTTCAGTCGTGGTAACCAATGGCATATTGACCATCTCCTTGAAATATTTTTACGATTCATATTGTACCATTACCGATTGAAAAATACAAGGGTGTGTGCTACAATTCAAGGTAGAATTTTGAACTAAGCTGATTTTGGATCCAAATTCAACACTTTAGGAGGAAGCAAACATGAAGCAACTGACCGGAGCCTGCATTATTGGCCAGTCCGGAGGTCCTACCGCGGTCATTAACGCCAGCGCTCAGGGCGTGATCCAGACCGCTTTGAAGGCTGACTGCATCACCCGCGTGCTGGGGGCCGCCCACGGGATCAAGGGTGTGCTGGAGGACAAGCTGTACGATATGGGACAGGAGGACTCCGCGGAGCTGGAGCTGCTGAAGTTCACCCCCTCCTCTGCCCTGGGCTCCTGCCGCTATAAGCTGGCCGCCCCCGATGTGGACGACGCCGATTACCGGCGCATCCTGGAGGTATTCAAGAAGTACGACGTCCGCTACTTCTTCTACAACGGCGGAAACGACTCCATGGACACCTGCAACAAGATCTCCAAGTATATGCAGAAGGTGGGCTATGAGTGCCGCATCATGGGCGTGCCCAAGACCATTGACAACGACCTGAACGGCACCGACCACTGCCCCGGCTTCGCCTCTGCCGCCAAGTACATCGCCACCTCCTGCGCCGAGGTCTGGCAGGACGCCCACGTCTATGACACCGGCATGGTCACCATCATTGAGATCATGGGCCGCCACGCCGGCTGGCTGGCCGGCTCCGCCGCCCTGGCCTCCCTCACCGGCTGCGGCCCCGACCTGGTCTATCTGCCTGAGACCGACTTCGACATGGAGCGCTTCCTGGCCGACGTCAAGGCCGTCTACGACCAAAACGGGAACTGCCTGGTGGCCGTGTCCGAGGGCATCCACTACGCCGACGGCACCTTCGTCTCCGAGGCCAAGACCTCTGCCACCGACGGCTTCGGCCATGCCCAGCTGGGCGGTCTGGCCTCCCATCTGGCCTCCGCGGTGAAGGGGGCCTTCGGCGTGAAGGTCCGCGGCATCGAGCTCTCCCTCCTCCAGCGCTGCGGCGCCCATCTGGACTCCGAGACCGACGCGGAGGAGGCTCTGCTGGCCGGCTCCGCCGCAGTCCAGGCCGCTGTGGATGGTTTTACCGATAAAATGGTGGCCTTCCGCTGCACCCGCGGCGAGGAGGGCTACCGCTGTGAGACCGTGCTGGAGCCCCTGGACATCGTGGCCAACTTCGAGAAGAAGGTCCCCCGCGAGTGGATCAATGAGGCGGGCAACGGCGTCAACCAGCAGTTCATCGACTACGTTCTTCCCCTGATCCAGGGCGACGCCAAGGCTCCCCGGGTCAACGGCCTGCCCCGCTTTGCCCGGCTGAAGAAGGTCCTGACCACCGAGCTGTAAGGTTCCTTCCCTCACTCAACATACAAAAGCTGCGGCCCGCGCCATTGAATGGCGCGGGCCGCAGCTTTTGTATGTTAGGGAGCTTCATCCCTTCAGATCCGGGTCCTTTCCGGAAAGCGGTCCGGTCCGACCCAGGTACTGCTCAGTCTCCAGGGGCAGCCCGCGTTTTTTCAGGCCGCGGCGCACCAGGCGGCTGACCACGCTGTAAAACATGGCAAATACCGGGACGCCCAGCACCATGCCCACAAAGCCGAAGAGGCCGCCGAACAGCAGGATGGAGAACAGCACCCAGAAGGAGGCCAGCCCCGTGGAGTCCCCCAGGATCTTGGGGCCCAGGATATTGCCGTCAAACTGCTGGAGCACAAAGATAAAAATGACAAAATACAGGCACTTCAGAGGGCTGACCAGCAGGATCAGCAGCGCGCAGGGGATGGCCCCAATGAAGGGGCCGAAAAACGGGATGATGTTGGTCACCCCGATGATCACCGCCAGCAGCATGGGATATGGGAACCGGAACAGGTTGCAGCACACCAAGGCGATGATGCCGATGATGAGGGAGTCCACCAGCTTGCCGTTGATAAAGCCGCTGAGGATGCGGTAGGCGCTCCGGGTCTCCTCCACCAGCAGATCCGCCACGTCGGTGCGGAACACGCTGTACACGATCTTCTTGGACTGGGCGGCAAAGACGTCCTTTCTGGCCAGCAGATAGACTGAGACGATAATGGCGATCAGGATGTCCTTCAGCAGCAGAGCCAGAGCGATCACACCGGAGGAGACGCTGCTCACCACGCCGGTGAGCTGGGGAAGGATCTCGGCCTTCAGCCAGTCCAGGGTGCTGTTCACCGACTCCAGGTTGGGGAGCATATCAGAGCTGAGCCACTGCTCCACTGACTGGGCCAGGGAGTTGTAATAGGGCAACACCGCCGCTTGGATCTCCGGATTGTCCGCCAAAAAGTCCAGCAGCCACCGCTGCATGATCCGGATGTACTCCGGGACCGCGTTCACCAACCCCACGATACTGAGGTACAGCTGGGGCAGCACCATGGCCAGCAGCACATAGACCACCAGCACCGCAAAGCTCAGACTGAGCACGATGGCCAGGAAATTCAGCGCGGCGCGCTTCCGTCCCCCATGCTCCGCCACGCCCTCGCACAGGGCGAAGAGAAAGGAGTAGATCTGCCGGTGGACAGGCAGCAGCAGGAAGGCCAGCACCAGCCCATAAAAGATGGGCCGCAGGATATAGGCCAGCAGTTCCAGCAGGGCCCGCACCGCCGAAAAGTGGTAGATCACAAAGAACAGCAGGATCGCTGCGGCGATCACCGCGAAGGCGGTGACCCCGGCGGCCAGATAGGCGCCGTACTTTTGATGCTTCAAAGCAGCCCGCCTTTCTCCATCAAACCTTCAGCTCCGTTTCCTTCCCACCCAGGGCCGCGGCATATTTCTCCAGCACCGGGGCGATCTCCTGGGACAGGAACTCCTCCACCTGCTCCGGGCAGCGGCCGATGTAGCGCTCCGGCTCCAGATGGGCGGTGAGCTCCTCCCGGCTCATGCCGAAGGCCGGGTCCTCCGCCATCAGGTCGATCAGGTTGTTGGACAGGCCCAGGTCCTTCACATTCCGCCCCGCCTCCTGGGACAGGACCCGGATGCGCTCGTGGAGCTCCTGGCGGTCGCCGCCCCGCTTCACCGCGTCCATCATGATGTTCTCACTGGCCATGAAGGGCAGCTCCTCCATCACATGGCGGCGGATGACCTTGGGGTGGACCACCAGGCCGGAGGCCACATTCATATAGATGTTCAGGATGGCGTCCACGGCCAGGAAGGCCTCCGGGATGGAGATGCGCTTGTTGGCCGAGTCGTCCAGGGTGCGCTCGAACCACTGGGTGGCAGTGGTGATAGCGGGGTTCCCGGCGTCCACGATCACATAGCGGGCCAGGGAGCAGATCCGCTCGCACCGCATGGGGTTGCGCTTATAGGGCATGGCGGAGGAGCCGATCTGGTTCTTCTCAAAGGGTTCCTCCACCTCCTTCAGGTGGCACAGAAGCCGCAGGTCGGTGGCGAACTTGCTGGCGCTCTGGGCGATCCCCGCCAGGGTGGACAGCACGTTGTAGTCCATTTTCCGGGAGTAGGTCTGCCCGCTGACCGGGACCACGGCGTCGAAGCCCAGCTCCTCCGCGATCCGGCGCTCCAGCTCCTTCACCTTCTCATGGTCGCCCTCGAACAGCTCCAGGAAGGAGGCCTGGGTCCCCGTGGTCCCCTTGGAACCCAGCAGCTTCAGGGTGGAGATGCGGTGCTCCACCTCCTCCAGGTCCATCAGCAGCTCATTCATCCAAAGGGTGGCCCGCTTGCCCACGGTGACCAGCTGGGCCGCCTGGAAGTGGGTGAAGCCCAGGGTGGGCAGGGCCTTGTATTCCCGGGCGAAGTCCGCCAATCTGGACAGGACCTGCACCAGCTTGTTCCGGACCAGCTCCAGCCCCTCCCGCATGATGATCACATCGGTGTTGTCCCCCACATAGCAGCTGGTGGCCCCCAGGTGGATGATGGGCATGGCCTTGGGGCACAGCTCCCCGTATGTGTGGACATGGGCCATCACATCGTGGCGCAGCTTTTTCTCCCACTGGGCGGCCTTCTCATAGTCGATGTCGGTGATGTGGGCCTCCAGTTCGTCCACCTGCTCCTGGGTGACCGGCAGGCCCAGCTCCATCTCCGCCCGGGCCAGGGCGACCCACAGCCGCCGCCAGGTGGAGAACTTCTTGTCGGCGGAAAAGAGGTAGAGCATCTCATCGCTGGCATAGCGGGAGGAGAGCGGGCTTTCGTATGTGTTGGTGGGCATAGTGCATCGTCCTTTTCTTGTCTGATTTTTCCGGGAGGGCGCGCCCCTCCCCTGTCGGGACCGGGTCAGAGGCGGATCAGCTCATACTCCCGGGAACCCAGGCCGATCTTGGCCGCGTGCTCCAGGCAGCTGCGCCACTCCGACTCGGGGGTGGAGTTGGTGAAGTGGTCGTGGTGGTCGTGGAAGCCGGGCTCCGCCAGGTGGCGGGCCAGCTGGCTGCCCGGCATGGGCTCCGCCGCCAGGCAGGCATCCACACAGGCCTGGTCCAGGGCCAGAGGGTCGAAGGAGGCGAACATTCCCAGATTGGGCAGGATGGGCACGTCGTTCTCGCCGTGGCAGTCGCAGTTGGGGGACACGTCCACCACCAGGGAGATATGGAAGTTGGGCCGCCCGTCCAGCACCGCCTTGGTATACTCCGCCATGCGGCAGTTCAGGGCCGCCTGGGCG
>PPYE01030485.1_pt1 | contig 20813 bp, 23 predicted proteins | sample 1559881 | NCBI WGS metagenome assembly PPYE01 (sample SAMN08240022, study PRJNA423297) | Human gut metagenome, whole genome shotgun sequencing project.
TTATTTTATCATGCATCGGCTAAATCTTCAGTGCTTATCAGTAATTTTTGTGCGAGAAATTTTCGCCTTTCAGAGCTGGAAAGCACAAGAAGATGTTTAACAGGATGATAATTTTCCACTTATAACTATAGTTTTCCCCTGCTGCTGTATCTTTTCAAAACCCAAATTATAGTACATTGCCATCGGACCAGTGAAAGCAAGCGGGAGCAGGTTTTGGAAGCCTGCGGATAGACTTCGATATATTCAAAGCCTTATGCTTCAGCATTCTTGCAGACCCGCCTCAGAAGCGCTTTTGCAATCCCCCTGCCACGATACTCCGGCGCTGTCTCAAAGCAGATATGCATTTTGATTTTTCTTTGTCACCATCAAAAAGCAGAGGTATAATAACTTCATAATAAAAAACAGTTAATACAGCTTCCCGCAGGACGAAAGGAATCCCCTATGACAGAACTGAACCTGGAACAGATAAGAAATTTCCGGCTCCATTCCCACCATCTGGATGCGTTTTATACAAAGGAAGACCTCATCGCAGCCGCAGGCGCCTGCGGTATGCAGAACAGTCCGCCCGGAACCTGGGAAACCGCGCTGTACAACAGAATTCCTTCCTGCAGCCAGGAGGATATGAACCGTTTTTTGTACCAGGAACGGTGTCTGCTGCAGGCATGGAGTCTGCGGGGCGCGCCTGTTGTATTCCCGGAGGAAGAAAGCGATATCTTTTTATCTGCGCTTATTCCGCAGGAGGATGAGCCATGGATTTATACGCAGGGAATTTCCCTGGCGCTGGATTTTCTGCAGATGTCCTTTGAAGAACTGCTCCCAATGCTGAAGCAGGTAATGCCCAGGCTTAACGGCAAGACAATCGTGACCAAAAGCGCTCTGGATCAGACGCTGGCCGAATGGATGCTGCCGCTGCTTCCTGAAGAAAAGAAAACGCTGTGGAACCATCCGTCCATGTACGGCAGCCCGGACAAACAGACGGTGGGCGGCGCGGTGGTGTCATTCCTGCTGCGTCCCTGCGCATTCGACGGACTGGTGGTGTTCGGGGCGCGGGAAGGAATCAGCCCCACCTTTACTTCTTACAACGCCTGGACAGGCCATCCGCTGGGAAACCAGGGAGAAGGGGAAAAGAAGCTGGTGCGGAAATTCCTGCACTGCTATGGACCGGCAACGCCTGCCTCTTTCGAAGGTTGGCTTGGCTGCTCGGGAAAACAGGCCCGCCGCATGTGGAAAGCTGTGTCTGAGGAGATGGAGCCTGTCAAAGCAGCGGGTAAGAAGGCCTGGATTCTTTCCGAAGACAAAGCTTGCCTTCTGTCCCCGAAACCGCTGCAAAGGGAATTGCTCCTTCTTGGCGGCCACGACCCATATCTTGACCAGCGTGACAGAAGCATTTTGCAGCCGGATAAATCCCTGCATAAACAGATCTGGAAAATGGTGGCGAATCCGGGAACTGTTGTTTACCGGGGAGAAATCATTGGAATCTGGACAGGTAAAAAGAAGAGCAGGGGAATGGAGATGAAAATAACCCTGTGGAACGGTTTTCAGGATAAGGAAAAAATTTCTGTACTTGCTGAAGAATATGCAGCTTTCCGGCAGCAGAAGCTGATCGGTATTGAATTTTAACAGGATTTTTGGGAAAAAGCGATGCGGAAACGGTATCGCTTTTTCTGTATAAAGTGGAAGTATAAAAGAAAAACGTTAGTGGGAATTGTTTTTTTTGCAGGCATTTTCTGCCGTATTACAGCAGATTCTGTTCCGGGGCATTTTCCAAACACGCTTTCCTGACAGGCACAACAGCGGATAAGCGGCATACAATTTTATGAGACAGTAAGTCGATTTATGACACCTGCAGTCAGGAGGGCAACTATGGCGGAATACGATATTGCGGTTATCGGAGGAGACAGACGTACGGCTTTTATGATACCGTTTTTTCAGGAAAATGGATATAGAGTCATCAGCTTTGGAATTCAGGAAACGGATAAGGAAAACGCGGATGGCCGGGCGCATTCTTTGAAGGAGGCGCTGGACGGTGCGGATGTGATTGTGGGAGGGATTCCCCTGGAAAAAGAAGGGGTTCTGGAAATCCGGGAGCTGTCGCGGCTGATCCGTAAAAAACACACTATTTTCGGGGGTGTCATTCCGGAATCGTTCCGGCAGGAATGCAGTGAAAGGGATATCCTTTGCTGTGATTTTATGCTGGTGGAAAGCATTGCCGTGTTCAATGCGGTTGCAACAGCGGAAGGCGCGGTGCTGGAAGCGTTGCGGCATAAGGATACCAATATACACAAAAGCGAAAGCCTTGTCATCGGTTATGGCAGATGCGGAAAAATACTGAGCGATAAGCTGAAAGGCCTTTCTGCCTGCGTTACGGTATGCAGCAAAAGTCAGACCGAGCTTGCGGTGGCGGATGCCTATGGCCTTCGGACACTGCCTCTGGAACAGCTTGAAAGCAAGGCGGGAGAGTTTGAATACATCTACAATACGGCCCCGGCCCTGCTTTTAACGGAGAAGCTGCTTGAAAAAATAAGAGAAGATGCGTTAATTATAGACATTGCATCAGGAAGCGGCGGCGTGGATTATAAGGCGGCCGAACGTCTTAATATAACAGCCCTGCGCTGTCCGGGCCTGCCCGGCAAATATGCCGGCAGGACTTCCGCGAAGTGCCTTACGGACTATGTATTGAGACATCTGTGAAAGGAGCGTATTTTAACGATGGATTTAAAAGGTAAAAAAATAGGAGTTGCACTGACCGGCTCCTTTTGTACGTTTGAGAAGATATTTAAGGAAATGGAAAAACTGGCACAGCTGGGGGCGGATATTTACCCTCTTTTTTCCAATGCTTCCCAGAGCATAGAGAACAGATTCGGGAAGCCGGAGGAGTTCATGGAACGGGCGGCCAAAATCGCGGGCAGGGAGCCAATATGCTCCATTGAGGCGGCGGAGCCGATAGGCCCCAAGGGTTATCTGGATATTATGGCGATTCTGCCGTGCACCGGCAATACTGCCGCCAAACTGGCAAACGGGATTACGGACACACCGGTTCTGATGGGTGCCAAGGCGCATCTGAGAAATAACAAGCCTCTTTTGATCTTCATTTCCACCAATGACGGCCTGGGGATGAATATGAAAAACATAGGACTTCTTCTGAATACCAAAAATATTTATTTTGTGCCCTTTGGCCAGGATAATCCGGAGAAAAAGCCGAATTCCCTCGTAGCCCACGCAGACAGACTCATACCGGCGCTGATGCAGGCCCTTGACCATAAGCAGATACAGCCTTTACTGGTGGATTACGGGGAAACGTAAAGGCCATGAGCCGCTGCGATGAAAGAAAAATCAGTAACAGTCCAAACATCGTAAACTTTTACTGTAATCAAGTCAAATGACAGGAAAGGCGGAAAGCCATATGTGCGGAATTGCAGGCTTTTGTAACGTCAGAATAAATTATGAAAAAAACGAAGGAGAATGGAGGACGGTGCTGAACCGAATGAAAACCGTCCAGAAACACAGAGGGCCGGATGAGAAAGGGATTTTTCTGGGAAAACACTGCGGCCTGGCTCATGTGAGGCTGTCCATCATCGATTTGGCGTCAGGGCGCCAGCCTATGGTAAAAAGAGAAGGCGGCGCCGAATTTGCGATCTGTTACAACGGAGAGCTATATAATATGCCGGAGCTGAAAAAAGAACTTCTGGCATCAGGAGAAAGCTTTCAGACGAACAGTGACACAGAGGTTATTCTGACAGCTTATCTGCATTACGGAAAAGAATTCGTAAAGCGGCTGGATGGTATTTTTTCCTTTGCGATCTGGGATGGAAGGCTGGAAAAAATTTACCTTTACAGGGACCGGGCAGGCGTAAAGCCCTGTTTTTATACCATAAAAGAGGATACCCTCATTTTTTCATCGGAAATCAAGGGAATCCTCAGCTATCCCGGGATACAGGCGCAGGTGGATAAGGCCGGGCTCTGCGAGGTTTTCGGGCTGGGGCCTGCCAAAACCTACGGCAGCGGTGTATTCCGTAATGTGAAGGAGGTACTGCCGGGATATTACCTGGAATTTGGCCCGGAAGGGATTAACCAGCATTGTTACTGGAAACTGCAAAGCCGCCCCCATGAGGAGTCCTACGAAAAAACAGTGGAGCATACCCGGTATCTGATTGAAAATGCGGTAAAAAAGCAGATGTTGTCCGATGTCCCTGTCTGTACCTTTCTGTCCGGCGGCGTGGACAGCAGTCTTGTGACTGCTATCTGCAGCAGCGAACTGAAAAAACAGGGGAAGATGCTGTCCACCTATTCCTTTGATTTTAAGGACAATGATATTAATTTTCAGGCAAACAATTTCCAGCCTTCGCAGGATCGGCCCTGGGTGGATGTGGTCAGAAAATATGCGGATACACAGCATTTTTACCTGGAATGCAGAAATGAGGAGCTTTACGACTATCTTTTTGAAGCGGTTGATGCCAGGGATCTGCCATGTATGGCTGATGTGGAGTCCTCCATGCTGTATTTCTGCCGTAAAGTGGCAAAGCAGCATAAGGTGACGCTGACAGGGGAATGTGCGGATGAGATTTTCGGCGGTTATCCTTGGTTTCATAAAAAAGAATGCTTTGAGTCGGCCTGTTTTCCCTGGTCCATGGATTTTACACCCAGGACGATGCTGCTTAAGGATGAAGTGCTTGAGGAGCTGCCCCTGGAGGAGTATGCAGGGAATGCATACCGCAGAACCATAGAGGAAACACCTGTTTTAGAGGGGGAGGCTGGGGAAGAAAAGCGGCGCAGGGAAATTTCCTATCTGAATCTGAAATGGTTCATGCAGACGCTTCTTGACAGGATGGATCGCACCAGCATGCATGTGGGGCTGGAGGCCAGGGTGCCATTTGCTGACCATTTAATTATGGAATATCTGTGGAATGTTCCCTGGAGCATGAAGTGCCATGACGGCGTTGTAAAAGGGCTTCTGCGGGATGCCGGCAGGGGCTGGCTGCCGGACGATGTCCTCTACCGCAGGAAGAGTCCCTATCCCAAGACCTATGATCCGGCATATGAACAGCTTGTGAGGAGCCATATGCGGGAGGTGCTTTCCGATATGAATGCGCCGCTGAACCTGCTGATTGATAAAAAGAAGGTGGAACGTTTTATGGAACAGCCATCCGATTATGCCCGTCCCTTCTACGGACAGCTGATGGCCGGGCCGCAGCTGCTCGCTTATTTGTTACAGGTGAATTACTGGCTGGAGCATTATCGGATTAGTCTGGTGTGATTTTGCCTTTTTGCCTGGTGTGATTATGAAGAATCAGCCTGATACGTTTCACTCTGGTGCGCCCGTAAAAAATGTGCTAATATTATAGATAACGATAAAATTTCAGCTGGCAGGGGGAAATATCTCCTCTGCCAGCTGATACTTTCGTAAGAATATAAAACAGCGCGCTGTCCGATATATGGAGGATTCCTGCGCGGAAAGAGGTTATGTGGGTGAAATGACACAGGACGAAGCGCGCAGGCAGGCGCATTATGAGAAGATGACACAGACACCGGTTCCGAAGCTGGTCACGACGCTGGCGATTCCAACGATTATCAGTATGATGGTATCGGCCATTTATAATATGGCGGATACTTTTTTCGTGTCCCAATTAGGGACAAGCGCGGTGGGAGCGGTTGGCATTGTATTTTCACTGATGGCCATTATTCAGGCCATCGGGTTTACATTAGGCATGGGCTCAGGGACTATCGTGTCGCTGCACCTTGGGGCAAAGGAGGAGGAAAATGCCACATGCGCCGCCAGTACGGGCTTTTTTTCCGCGATTGTGCTGGGACTTGCGCTGACTGTATTAGGGTCGCTTTTTGTAGAACCTCTGATGCAGGTGCTGGGTGCGACGGAAACGATTCTTCCCTATGCAAGGGATTATGGACAGTACATATTGCTGGCGGCGCCGATTATGTGCGCTTCCTTTGTGATGAACAATATTTTCAGGTGCGAAGGGAAATCCGTGCTTGGCATGCTGGGAATCGGCACCGGCGGTATCCTGAATATTATCCTGGATCCCATTTTTATTTTCGGGCTGGGGTTGGGAACTGCCGGGGCGGCGATTGCCACGGCGCTGAGCCAGACGGTGAGCTTCATCATTCTGCTGGTGCTTTTCTTAAAAGGAAAGAGTGATGTGCGGCTGCGGATTACCAAAGTTTCCAAACAGCTGAAAACATACGTGGATATTGTTACAACCGGTATGCCCACGCTTTGCCGGCAGGGTCTTGCCAGCCTGGCCTCTGTGGCGTTGAATGTGAATGCGGCAATGTATGGGGATGCGGCTGTGGCGGCCATGAGCATTGTGGGAAGGCTTATGTTTTTCATGTTTTCCGCCATGCTTGGCTTTGGGCAGGGCTTCCAGCCTGTGGCAGGCTTCAATTATGGGGCAAAAAAATATGACAGAGTGCATGCAGCCACCCGTTTCACAATCCTGGTGGGTACGGTGGTAATGGCGGTTTTCAGCCTGATTATTTTCATTTTCGCCCCGCAGATTCTGAGAGCCTTCCGCAGGGACGACGCACAGGTAATCGCGTTGGGGGCCTATGCGCTGAGGGCGCAGTGCCTTGTAATGCCGTTCTGCGGCATTACCACAACCGCCAATATGGCGCTTCAGAGTACGGGACAGTCGGGCAGGGCCACCTTCCTGGCGCTTTGCCGGCAGGGGGTATTTTTCCTGCCCCTGATCCTGATTCTGCCCCGGTTTACGGGAGTGCTGGGCGTACAGCTGGCACAGCCTCTGGCGGATGTGTGTACTCTGCTTGCATCCATACCTTTCTTGATGGCATTTTTGAGACGGCTGAAGGTTATGCAGTAATAAGACGGGCTGTATCCTGAAAGGTAAAACCAGGCCTGAAAGGTAAAACTAGGCCTGAAAGGAATGGCCGTCACGAAGGGAAGCGGCCAGGCTCTCCTTCAGCTGAAGGAGGCTGCCCAGGGAATCCTCCTTCAGAGAGGATTTGATGGTGACGACAGGCTCCAGAATTTTCATCTGCTTCATTTCTTCCAGCAGAGTGCGCATCTGCCTGCCGCTGGCCGGCGCCCAGGAACCGTTTTCGATCAGGGCAACCGTACGGTTCTGCAAATTCAGCGCTTTCATATCATGAAGAAAATTCAGCATGGCCGGGTAGATGCCGCTGTTGTAGGTGGGAGCCGTGAGTACCAGATGGCTGCAGCGGAATACCTCGGCAATGAGGAAGGATATGTGGGTACAGGAAATATCATAGACCGTAATTTTACGGATGCCCGCATCTGCAAGGCCGGCGGCCAGTATGTTGACGGCGTTTTCCGAATCGCCGTACATGGAGCCGTAGAACAGGGCGACCGTATGCTCCTCCGGCTCGTAGCTGCTCCAGCGGGCGTATATATCAAGCAGCAGGTCGATGTCGTTGCGCCAAATGGGCCCATGCAGAGGGCAGACCACGGCAATTTCCAGAGCAGACAGTTTCTTCAGCGCAGCCTGTACCTGCGGCCCGTATTTTCCTACAATGTTGCCGTAATACCGTCTGGCTTCCGCCAGCCAGTCCTGCGTATAGTCCAGTTCGTCAATAAAAATATTGCCATTCAGGGCTCCGAAGCAGCCAAAGGCGTCGGCGGAGAACAGGATATTTTCGCTTTCCTCATAGGTCATCATAACTTCAGGCCAATGGACCATGGGCGTCAGGTAAAAATGCAGGGTATGGCGGCCGAGCGGGAGCGTATCCTTTTCTTTAACGGTAATTGCCCGGCCCTCCAGATCCATATCGTAGAACTGCCGGATGAAGGTAAGGGTTTTGGCATTCCCGACGATTTTCAGCCCGGGAAAACGAAGGAGAAGTTCACTGATGTTGGCGCAGTGATCCGGCTCCATATGGTTTATCACTAAATAGTCCAAAGGGCGTGAATCCAGTGTATGGAGCACATTTTCCAGAAATTGGCGGGAGATGGAAGAGTCCACAGTATCCAGCAACGCTGTTTTTTCATCCAGAATCAGATAGGAATTGTAGGCGACGCCACTGGGAACTGGGAAAAGATTTTCGAACAGTGACAGCCGGCGGTCACAGCCGCCGACCCAGGTGACGGCGTCAGTAATTTTTCGAGTACAGTACATGCTTGAATGCTCCTTTCATTGAGGCTTTATGATTTCAATGTATTTTATACTGCAAAAGAGTTAGAAAAAACTAACCAAAAATACAATACAGGATTTGTTTAAAAAGATCAATATATTTGTGTATCGGAGATCTGCGGTGATTTGACCGGTTATTAGCATTATGTACCGAATATGGGCAGGAAATTCAAATTAATGAAATTCATGGACAAACCCGTAAACCTGCTGTCTTTAATTGTATTATCTTTATCTTTGGATAGAGAGTACTGATTATAGGACATTGATTTTGATAAGCTTGATGCATATACAGCGGGAAACGGGGAGGTATCATTCATGGATAGAAGAGAATATGCAGAATGCTTTCAGAAATTGGTTGATTGTTTTGTGAAAGAAGAAAAATTTATTCAGGATATTGAACTGATGGATAAACCTAATCTGGATGAAATAGAACAAAATGCGGTTCTGTCCTATAGGGCGGCAAAGGATATTTCAAGACATTTTTTGTTTTATCTTAACTCCTGCAGGTGCCCGGAACATAATGCGCAGGTTCTTATTGAGTTCAGGAATATGCAGCGCCATGTTAAAATATTGGAACGGTTTGCGGAAATGGCAGGATTGAGAGTGCATTGATTAGGGAACAATTGGTGCAGGCGCGCTTTATTGGAGTATGCTGCTCCATTTGCGATTGTCTGGAAGTTCCGGCCAGGATAAAGCACTGTTGCCATAATGTCAGGAAAGGATAACGGAGGCATATGATGAATGTAATAGCAAATAAAGATAATATTTGCATCAGAAAAATGGAGGAGAGCAGGGATGATTTTGAATTATTCTTAAAATGGATGACAGATCCTGATACAATGAAATACTGGGAAGGGATGAATTTCAGGTGCTGCGAAAACTGAATCAGGAGAAATACCGGGAGGCACTGGCCGAGTGTATGCAAAGATTACAGGATAAGAAAAATTTAATGCCTGTTAGACAGTGAACCTGTTGCTGAAGGTGATTTTGAACTGGCTGGAGTTAATATTTATTCAGCCTGGTATCTGAATGGGTATATCGGCTGGGGAGGCCGGTTTGAAGGCGGAGAAAACAGATATTTTGATGCGGAAGATAACATTTATTCCGGTGACAATGGCGAAGCAGAAGGCAAGAAGCAGTTCCATAGGGATGCTGTTCCTGCTGCCGGAACCATGGAAAACGGGCCGGCAGCCGAAGAAAATACATATGCCGGACCATTTAAAACACCGGTTGAAAGAACATCAGATACAAACCGTTCTGACCCCAAAACCACCATTTCCCGCTGGAGAAAGGATTTCCAAAACAGCTTCCAGGCCAGAATGGACTGGTGCACAAAGAGCTATGAAGAAGCAAATCATGAACCCACCGTCGTTTTAGAAGGCCTGGCAGGAAACATTATAATCCGGCAGGTCAGACCGGGCGATACTATAAGCTTAAGCGCAGCAGTCTCCTCAGATCCGGATGGTAATCATCTTTTCTATCATTGGTGGATTTACGAAGAAGCCGGAAGCTGCAAGGAAAAAATCCATATATCAGGCGCATACTCCCAGAAGGCCGCCATCACAATCCCTGCATCGGCCAGGACAGGCAGCGTTCACATCATACTGTCGCTGACGGATGACGGGGAGCCGGTGCTGACCTCTTATGGCCGTGTGATACTCAATATCACGTAGGAACAGCCGGCGGTGGGATAACTGTGTTGCTGCGGAACACGCCGGCTGGGAAGATAAATACTTTCTGTTCTATATGGGTTCCGGGCCGCAGGGGTATTGGAATTTCCCCATGCCAAAGGATAAAAAATGGCAGAAGACAAGTGAATTCCATTCATATTTGATATTGCAATCCATCCATAAATGCTGGTATGATATAGAAGTTACGGATATCATGCTGAACCGGAAAACAGATGAATGAAACAGCATGAGGGAAGGAGAAAAAGAATATGAAGGAAAAGAAAGGAATTATCATAGCCGCAGTGCTCCTGCTTCTTGTTTGTGCGGGAGCAGCAATCCTTTATGGAAAATTCCGTCCGTCAGGAGAAGCGGGAAGCAAGAACGTTACGGTTGTGGTAGTGCACGGGGATCAGTCGGAGCAGACCTTTGAATACCATACGGATGCGGCGTACCTTGGCGAAGTGCTGGAAGCGGAACAGCTGGTGGAAGGCGAAATGGGACCTTATGGTTTATTCATCACTGCCGTGGACGGAGAGAAGGCTGACGATACAAAGCAGCAGTGGTGGTGTATCACCAAGGGCGGCGAAACCGTCAATACTTCTGCTGATCAGACCCCGATAGCGGACGGAGATCGTTTTGAACTGACCATGAAGGAAGGCTATTAATGGCACATCTTAATACAAAGGAAATAGCGCTTATGGGGATCCTCAGCGCGCTGCTGATCATAGGGCAGGTTGCGCTGGGGTTTCTTCCCAATATTGAAGTTGTGACCCTTTTAGTAATCGCCTATACGCTTGTGTTCGGCAAAAAGGTGTTTTTTATCATCTATATTTTTGTGCTGGTGGAAGGGCTGATTTACGGCTTCGGATTATGGTGGATCAATTATCTTTATGTCTGGAGTGTTCAGGCCGCAGTCAGCCTGTTTTTCAGAAAACAGAAATCGGTGCTGTTCTGGAGCATCCTTTCCGGTTTTTTTGGGATTACCTTCGGCGCGCTGTGCGCGCTGCCTTATTTTGCCATAGGGGGCCCGCAGGCGGCGTTTGCCTACTGGATATCAGGCCTGGCCTATGACATTCCCCACTGTGTCGGGAATGTAGTGGTATGTCTTGTGCTTTTTAAGCCTGTGCTTTCCATATTAAAAAGGACCTGCGGTGAAATCAATGTGTGTGAAAATTGATTTCACCGCATTTTTTATTGCGGTCATTTCCGGGTAAATTCGAACGGATGCAGCACATTCCTGCGGAAGAAATAAAAGAGGTGGAAAGCGTTATGGACAGCCAGGAGGTGAATGCGGACAGCTATTCCAGGGAGTATACGCAGACAGAGAAGGAAAGGTATGGGAATCTGTACAGAGCCTATCTCCAGGGAACTTTCCCGCAGGGGGAACTCAGACAGGAGCAGACGCAGAAAAAGGAGACGGCGGATTCGCTTTATTATGCCAGGGATACCTCAACCTTCTGTCTGCCGGAGCGTGAACTTACGGATGAAGAGCTGCTGCAGATTATAGAGTTTGAAATCAAAAGGGATTATGTGCTTTCCGAAAGAACGGAGCCGGCGGATATCACGGCAGAAGAAAAGCAGGCCAGGGAACAGATCGCGGAAAGCGGCGGGATTACCGAAGAAAAGGCAATTGCGCTGGGAACCGAATGGCTTCATAATCTGTATGGCGTGTCCGAAAAGGGGATGGAACTGAACCATTATCTGGATACAGATATGGGGGCTGAGGGAAAAGGCGTCTATAATGTTAACTTCAGCGTACGCAGCACGGAATACTATTATTTCTATTTTGATCCACAGGACGGAACTCTCCTGGGGGCTTCCGGCAGCCTGGCCGCGGATATGGATGCAGATGCCGTAAGTTACGCTGTGCTGGAAGGAAAGATGGAGAAAATGTGTGAAACGGCAAAGGCTGTTTTAACAGGAAAACTTCAGAAGGAAGCAGAATATGAAAAAATCGTCTGTGCTTACCGGGATGAAAACGGATATCTGGGCAGCTTTAACAGATTTGCCTACTATTTTATCAGAAAGGACGGAAGCGCTTATAAGATCGCAATGAACGCCGCAAGAGAAGCATTCCTGGATTATGCATATATTGAAGATTATGGCGCATACATTTAGGAACAGAATCCGCAGACGGCGGAAAAGAGTAAAAATCCGAATTCCGGGCAAGGAAAAACGGTTTATGTGGAAATGTGGAAATAGGGAAATCAGGAAAGGTCCGGGATGCGATTCCCGGGCCTTCCTTTATGGAAATATGCGGCGGCCGTCCGTACGGAGCGAAGTAGACAGGTTATCAGAGAGAGCTGGAAGACATGCATTTGCATTTGAAACAGACTGTGAAACAAGTAATGTGGCGCAGAAACCGTCTGGGAATGACAATTGTAAAGTCTGCGATAATAGTGAGTAGATAAATTGACAAAATTTTTATAATCCGCTACACTTATGTAAACGCTTACACAAACGCAGGAATCAGTATTCACAATCAGAACCAGGGAGGTTTCAGCCATGGCGCTGTATTTGCCTTTTTTAAACGGCTGCACCAGGATTATCAGGCGGTTTTTTCCTGCTTTTGTTTCTATGAAGAAGGCAAAGACGGAAGGAATCTGGCGCAGGTTTTACATCGATATAAGTACAATTCTTTACTGCAAATACGCAATAAATATTGACAAACTCGCAGTAATTAGATACTATCTATGTAAGCATTTACATAGATATGTGATATAGAAAACTGTTATAAAAAACAAGAATAAAAGAGGAAAAATCATGTTGGAAAATCTTAAGAAAGAATTTCTGCAGCCGTCGGAGGAATTCTCACCCATTCCCTTCTGGTTCTGGAATGATTATCTTACTGAAGAAGAGCTGGACCGGCAGATGCTTGCCTTTAAGGAAAAAGGGGTGGACGGGTTTGTAATTCATCCCCGTCTGGGACTGCCGGAGGAAATCGGTTATCTGACGGATACCTATTTTCATTACGTCCGTTATGCGGTGAAGTGCGCTTCCCAGCTGCATATGAAAGTTGTGCTTTATGATGAGGCGATGTATCCTTCCGGATCCTGTCACGGACAGGTGGTCAGGGAGAACCCGGCGTTTGCTTCCCGGGGACTTCGCATGAGTGATCAGGAATCGGCGGAGGAAGGGGAGCTTCTTATTGCCGCCGTGAAGCGGGAGGGAAAGACCTGGTATTTTTGGGAAGGCCCTTCCGGCGGTACCATCCGGGGCGTTCATTATGGAGAAGACGATGGAGAAGCGGGCGCGCCGGCCAGTGCGGATCTGATGAATCCGGAAGCAGTGGCCTTATTTCTGCAGCTTACCCACGAACGCTATTATCAGGAACTTAAGGAATATTTCGGGAATACCATTATTGGGATCTTTACTGACGAACCGAATATCCTGGGGCGCTGCAGCAAAGAGGGAATGATTGCCTGGAGCGGGAATTTCCTGGAGGATTTTTACAGGCAGGGAGGAAATGAGCAGGATTTATACCTGCTGTTTGCAGATACGGATTCCTCTGAGGGCAGACGCGCAGGTGAACGCTACAAAAGGGCGGTTTATGAAAGAATGTCCCGGGCCTATTACAGGCAGATAGCGGACTGGTGCGCGGCGCACGGCGTGGCGATGACCGGGCATCCGGAGAAATCTACGGATATCGGGTATTTACAGCATTTTACGATTCCCTGTCAGGATATTGTGTGGCGTTATGTAGCGCCGGAAGAGGAAAAAGCGATCACAGGCGAACACAGTACCATGGGAAAATGCAGCTCCGATTCCGCCAGGCACCGGGGAAAAAGGCGGAACGGGAACGAATGCTTCGGCTGCTGCGGCGCGCCGGAGGATCCTTACCGTTTTACCATGGAGGATATGAAATGGTATCTGGACTGGCTGTTTGTCAGAGGCGTCAACATGATTTTTCCTCATGCTTTTTATTATTCCCTGCGGGACAGGCGAAAGGAGGAAAGACCGCCGGAAGTGGGCATGCACAGCAGCTTCTGGGAGGATTACCATATTGCTTCAGATTATATCAAGCGTATGTGCGGCCTGCTTACGGATTCCGTCAATCAGGCGAAGGCCGCAGTATTATGCCGCAGCGAGGAGCTTTCCTGGGAAATCGCAAAGCCCCTGTTTGAAAATCAGATAGAGTTCAATTATCTGGAAGAGGAGCTTCTGCCTTCCTGCAGGATAGAAAACGGCTGCGTGCTAATCCGGCAGCAGCGTTATCCTGTGGTTATTACAGACGGAAAGGATACGCCGGAAACCAGGGATTTTCTCCGCCGGCTGGAGGAAAGCGGAGGAACTGTCCTTGTCTGGAATGCGGACCTGACCGCTCAGAAAATCAGAGAGGCCGTAAAACCGGCGGAAACCTTCCTGCCTCCCGCCAGGGATCTTCGATGTACCTGCCTGAGAAAAGAAGGGACAGAGTTTTTGTTTCTGGTAAATGAAGGGGAAAATTCTGTTACCACAAGCCTGCGGCTGGAAGACGGCCATATCTGCCAGATCTGGGATGCCTGGAACGGTACAATAAAGCAGCTGGAGCTTCCTGTGCAGGAGATGAGGCTGTCGTTGGGACAAAGGGAAAGCCTCATCCTGGTAACGGACAGGGGCGAATAAGGGCTGGACGAAGAGCCGTTTCAGCGTACAAAGAAAAAAGAATTGTACCGGGGCATGAACTGAAAAATATTGTGTTCCGGGATATCCGCATCGGCAGCGAAAGGGAGAGCAGGAAGCAGACTCTTTCCCTGCAGTGCTGTGAAAATATTACTTTTGAAAGGCTGCAATGCATTTAGCCACGCTGCACCGGAGTTTTCCGGTTGGGCAGTTGCAGCGGTAATGCCTTTATTCAGCGGCTCCTCCGGTTGAGGAGCCGTTTATACGTGGCGTCCATGCCCAAAGCCCCCAAAGGAGCGGTGATCAGAATGGAAAGCACGGCCACGGAGAGCACCAGCTTTCCGCAGGGAAGGCCCAGGGCCAGGGGGACGGAGCCGATTGCCGCCTGGACGGTGGCCTTGGGAAGATAAGCGATGACGCAGAACAGCCGTTCCTTCCGGTTAAGTTTTGTTCCCAGCAAGCACAAAAGTACGCCGGCGGAACGCAGGGCGAGGGCAAAGAAAATCATGAGAACCGCTCCCAGCCCGGCGCCCAGCGTATAGCGGATATCCACGGCTGCGCCCACAAGGACGAAAAGGATGACCTCTGCGGCCAGCCAGAGCTTTCCGAATTTTTCCGCCAGCCGTCTGGTTACGAAGGTTTCACTTTTTAACTGAAGGACACAGGCCATGCTCATGACGGCCAGCAGACCGGAGAAGGGCAGCGTCCCCTCCAGCCAGGTTTCCAGTGCGACCAGCAGAAAGGAAATCCCCAAAACGATAATCACCTTCATGCTGTTGCGCACATATCGTTCTTTTGCATACTGTGATTCAAAAAAGAGAGCCAGCAGCCAGCCCGTCAGCGCGCCGCCTGCAATGCCAAGCAGGATGGATATGGGAATGCCGGCAAAATCCATGGCGGATACGGCGCCGCCCTGGGCCATGCCCGTGAAGGTGGAAAACAGGACGATAACAAATACGTCATCCAGGGAAGCTCCGCCCAGAATCAGCTGGGGAATCCCCTTATCGGTGCCGTAGCCGGTTTCCATCAGCTGCACCATTTTGGGCACGACCACGGCCGGGGAAACGGCGCCCAGCACTGCGCCCAGGATGGCGGCTTCCAGTAAAGTGACGCTAAGGATCTCTGGCGCCAGCAGGACAAAGGCCAGGATTTCAAAAACAGCGGGGAGGAAAGCCATAAGCACCGCGGGCCTTCCCACCTCCTTTAATTCACTGATATCCAACGAAAGGCCAGCCTTAATCAGAATGATGACCAGGGCCATTTCCCTTAAATCAGAAGAGATGCTGAGAATGGAGCCGTCAAGAAAATCCAGCACATAAGGCCCTAAAAGGATTCCGGTAGCCAGCATACCGATGATACGGGGCAGGCGTATCCGCTGGCAGATGGACGCGGCGGCCAGCCCCACCAGAAAAATAAGTGCGAGTGATGTAAGCATAAAAAATTCCTCCCTGAAGAATGTCAGATTACGGGTCTTTACCCGGCAGCAAAAAAAGCCAATGACTCTGTGAAAAAATCACAGAAGTCATCAGCTTTATCAGCGGTTTTGGCAAAAGCCATGGGAGAACTTCATTCCCGGACCTTATTGTAGCATGGGGAAAAAGGAAAAGCAAGGCTTCCTTTAAAATCCGTAAATCTCCCCCATACTTTTTATTGAAATAGGACAGCAGCGGCGCTGCGGAAATTTCACAGCCGCATACCCTCTGCACCGCCTGGCGGGAATTGTACAGGCTTCCGTAACGGTGGATTTTTTCATTGAGCCAGGCGGTGATTTCCTTTACCCGGCCTTACGCAAGGATGGGCTCCAGGCTTCCCAGCTCCTTTTCTATCTGATTTAAGAACATGCCGCCGTAAATGGAGCCCAGCAGATAGGAAGGGAAGTAGCCGAAGGAACCGTCGGGCTAGTGCATATCCTGCAGAATGCCCTCCGCATCGTTGGAAGGACGGATGCCAAGCAGCTCTTCCATTTTATCATTCTAAAGCTCCGGCAGCGTGTCTGTGGCGGCATGGTCACGGAAAATTGCCTTTTCCATTTCATAGCGCAGGATAATGTGAAGGCAGTAGGTCACCTCGTCCGCTTCCGTCCGTATGAAGCTGGGACGGACATCATTGATCGCCCGGCAGAAAACATCAAAGGGAACGGTCTGAAACTGAGGAAGAAGTTCTCCCAGCTGTCTGTAAACTCAACTGTAAAACGGGCGGCGGCCGCTTTGCCGTGAAGTTGCGGCTGAGAAGGTAAAATGGATGTAGGCGGGCAAAACAGCGTGAATTGGGGTAAAGAGCATAAAACAAACAGGAAGAATCCTGGAGTCTGGCCTGCCGTATCACGCACAGTCATTAGAATGAGCATGATGCGGAGTGGATCACGACTCTTTTTTTGCTGTAGTTTTCCGGGTTCAAAGCAGGAAAAGAGGAAGAATAGGAAACGATGATGCCCCGGTGGATAGAGTGCTATTGACATGCAGTTACAGAGAGGATAAACAGATGAATTATCAAATGACGGCAGGGGAGGCGCTGCAGGCATTCTGCCGGGCCTGGCTTGTGGAACGGGATGTGGAGGCGGCTATGGCCTTTATCAGGGAAGACGTGGATTTTGTGGGCACCGGAATCGGAGAGTCAGCACGGGGCAGGGATGAGATGCTTTCCTATCTCAGACAGGATATGCTGGAGATTCCGGAGCCGTTTACACTGCTTCTGACGGAGATAAATGAACAGGTTATAGCGGAGCATGTGCGTAACCTGTCTGCGGAGGTTACTCTGAAAAATTCTGTGTATACCTGGCATGTACGCGGTTTCTTTACCATGGTAATGGAGGGGGGAGGGCTGGAAGCTCCAGAGCTTCCACTTTGCCGAGCCTGCCGGCAGCCAGCGGGGGACGGAGCATTACCCGAAGACGCTGGTTATGGAGAATACCATTCGGCAGAGACAGGAGCTTTTGAATGAGTCCCTGCCCGGCGGTATGATGGGCGGTTACATAGAGGAAAACTTTCCGTTTTATTTCGTCAACCGCAGGATGCTGAATTACCTGGGCTATGCGGACGAGGCCGAATTCGTAACGGATATTGAAGGCTGCGTTTCCAACTGCATGCATCCCGAGGATCGGGATATGGTGGAACGGGCAGTGATGGAGCAGCTGGCAGAGGATGTTGAATATGTGGTGGAATACCGCATGAAAAAAAGGATGGTTCTTACATCTGGGTTCATGACATGGGACGCAGAGTAATGGCTGAAGACGGGAGGCCTGCGATCATATCGGTCTGCATGGATATTACGGCACAGAAGCGTGCACAGGCGGAAGTGGCAGGGACGGAAGTGTAAAATGGATTTCCATCAAGGCGCAGCTGTTTATGGAAGAAGATGGAGAGCAGTATTTTTATTGTGTTTTTGTAGATATAACGGATGAAAAACAGCTGCAGCAGAGAGTGCTGAATCTGTATGAAAAGGAGCTGTCTTATTTTGCGGAGGTATCTTCTGCGGAGGGAAGCATTCAGGGAAGCCTGAATGTGACTCAGGGGAGGCTGGAAACCTACGTTTCAACTTCGGAAATGGCGGTGGCCCATATCGGGGATTCCTATGAGGATACTATTTTCAGCCTGGAGCGATCAGCCATGGATCCGGAAATTAGGAAAAGGATTGGAAGCACTCTGGAACGGGAGAAGGTGCTGGCCGATTATGCCAACGGAAAAACGGATTATCACTTTGAATTCCTCCGCAGAAGCAACACCGGAAGCAGCTTCTGGGAGAGTACGAAGCTGCGCTCCTTCAGGAATCCGGAGAGCGGGGATGTGCTCCTGTTTTTCTATACTATAGATATTACGGAGCAGAAGCTTCAGGAGCAGCTGCTGAAAAGAATTGCGAAGCTGGATTATGACAGCATAACCGAAGTGGACGTCCTGCAGGGAACCCACAGGCCGGTTTCCATAGACGGCGGCGGGCGGAACATACTTCCTGCGGAAGGAGGTTTTCAGGAGGAGCTGCACAGGTTTGCCGATGCCTAGCCCTGGTTGCAGCGGAGCAGGCAAACGCGGCAAAGTCGGACTTCCTTTCCCGAATGAGCCATGAAATCCGTACCCCAATGAATGCAATTATTGGCATGAGTACCATTGCCGCCCAGTCGATCGGGGATGATGAACAGGTGGAGGACTGCATTTCAAAAATAGGAATTTCCTCCCGTCTCCTTTTGTCCCTGATAAATGATATCCTGGATGCGGAGGCCAAGGGCGTGGAGTATGAATGTATCGTGGACCCGGTGCTGGACGATTATTATATCGGGGATGCCATGAAGCTGCAGCAGGTGCTGATCAATATTTTAAACAATGCCATCAAATTTACCGGCGAGGGCGGTAAGGTGACCTTTTCCGCATTCCAGCGCAGGAAAACAAAAAACGACGCCATGCTCCGTTTTATTGTCAATGACACGGGAGTGGGGATGGGTGATGATTTTATCCCGCATATATTTGAACCCTTTTCCCAGGAATCCACAGGAACCACCTCCCTTTACGGAGGCACGGGTGCAGAGGACAACCAGATTAACACCGAAGTGGCGGTGATGCTTCTGGAAAGCAAGGGCTTTACGGTGGATACCGCGGAGAACGGACTCATTGCAATGACGGCCAATGCCTTTGATGATGATATTGAAAAGAGCAAGGCGGCGGGTATGAATGCCCATCTGGCCAAGCCCATTGAACCGGAGCGTATGTTCCAGACGCTTTATAATTTCATTTTTGGAAAAGAAGATTATTAGTAACAGGCAGCGAAAAGAGCCGGGATTGAGGCTTCACGGAATCCCGGCTCTTTTTGTGCGGCCGCTGCGCATCTGCGGCTACGGCTGATTGTCCCGGATGATAAAATGGTTCTTGTTTACCTTAAGAAGCCCGTCCTTCTGCATTTTACCCAGCTCATTGGACAGGGCGCTCCGGTCCACGCTCAGATAATCTGCCAGCTGCTGACGGTTGAAGGGAATCGTGAATTCACTGCTTCCCTGGGAGGACGCCTGGAAGGAAAGGTAGGACAGAAGCCTTCCGCGGATTGATTTGGGAGAGGTATGGAAAATCCTGCGGGAGAGAATCAGATTTTTCTGTGCCGAGATGGTGAGCAGGTTCCGGATCAGCCTGCCGTGATACTCACAGGCGCCGGGGCAGGTTTGCAGCATTCTGGCGGCGTTGAGGAACAGGATTTCGGAGTTTTCCGAGGCAGTTACGCTTACCTGCATGGGCTCTCCCGGGATGCAGGCATAGGTTTCCGCAAAAATCATGCCCTCCCCCACGCTGTCCAGCAGGCTTTTATTCCCCCAGTGATCGTCATTTTCTATCTGCACACGACCGGAAAGCACCAGTCCGATTGCATCCACCGCTTCGCCGGCATGATAAACAGTGCTTCCTTTTATATAGTGCTTCTGTTCTGCGCCAAGGCAGGAAAGCATTGCCTTGATTTCTTCTTCCGTATTTCCCCGGAATAACAGAGTTTTTGACAAAAATTTATAATTCAAAAAAAATTTCCTCCATTTGTTGTTTTAACAACATACATGTTGGAAGGATTGTATTATACTTACTCCAGAAAGTCAAGTAAAGAGTTCCCGATGTGATAGCTAAGAATTCCCGGCGTGACAGGCCCATAGGTAAGCTGCTGCGATCCGGGAGTAATAAAAGGAGGTAGGAATTATGGTAAGAAAAATTATTCATATTAATGAAGAAAAATGCAATGGCTGCGGTCTTTGTGCTTCGGCGTGTCATGAAGGTGCAATCGGAATGGTTGACGGCAAGGCAAAACTGCTCAGGGATGATTATTGTGACGGGCTGGGAGATTGCCTTCCCGCCTGTCCTACAGGAGCGATTTCCTTTGTGGAGAGGGAGGCGGCGGCCTATGATGAAGGCGCGGTCCTGGAAAATAAAAAGAAAAAAATGCAGCCAGAGGGCGGGGCTGTTTCCGGCGGCTGCCCCGGCAGCAGGGCAAGGGAGCTTGACAGACAGGAGACGCAGCAGCCTGAACATGCAATGGAGGCTGTTCCCTCCCGGCTGCGGCAGTGGCCGGTACAGATCAAACTGGCGCCGGTGAATGCCCCTTATTTTAACGGAGCCAGCCTGCTGGTTGCCGCGGATTGTACCGCGTATGCTTACGGCAATTTCCATCAGGATTTTATCCGCGGTAAGGTGACCCTTATTGGCTGCCCCAAGCTGGACAGTGTGGATTACAGTGAAAAACTGACGGAAATCATCCGTCAAAACGACATCAGGAGCCTGACTATTGTAAGGATGGAGGTGCCCTGCTGCGGCGGTATCGAACACGCGGCGGTGACAGCCCTGAAAAACAGCGGCAAATTTATCCCCTGGCAGGTGGTAACGATATCCACTGACGGCCGGATACTTGAAAAATAAAAGGAGAAACAGGGTGGGAACCATCGGCAGCCTTCCCTGTCAGGGTATGT
>PPYE01662298.1_pt1 | contig 20811 bp, 20 predicted proteins | sample 1559881 | NCBI WGS metagenome assembly PPYE01 (sample SAMN08240022, study PRJNA423297) | Human gut metagenome, whole genome shotgun sequencing project.
AGATTATCTGGAACTTCTTGGAAAAGATCAGCTGTCTGACATCGGAACGGCGTTAAATCAGCCTCTGGAAAGGATAAAAGAGGCAAAAAAGCGGATACAGGATTTAAACCCCAGGCCGGCTGCCGGCTTCGGGAACGGGGAACGGGCCGGATACGTGGCGCCGGATGTGACCATCGTCAAACTGGAAGGATATTTTGAGATTCTGGTAAATCAGTATTCTCTTCCTCAGCTGCGGGTAAATCAGGATTATCTGCGGCTTTTAAAAAGCGGTGAGTGCGATCCGGAGGTATCCGGCTATCTGACGGAAAATATCCGCCAGGTCAAACAGGTCCGGGAATGCATTGCCAGGAGAAATTCGATCCTGGCGCAGCTGACCCGTTTTCTGGCAGAACGGCAGAGCAGCTTTTTCCAGTACGGAAAAGGAAATTTAAAGCCGCTGGGGCTGCAGGAGGCTGCAGCGGCCCTGGAAGTCCAAGAGTCTGTCATCAGCTGCTGCGTGAAAAACAAATACCTGCAGTGCTGCTGGGGGGTGTTCCCCATGGAGTATTTCTTTACAAAAGAAGCTGCAGAGGCAGAAGCGCCTTTTAAGAAAGAATAACAGGCTGCAGTACCCGGAGCTGTCTGCCACCAGTGTGCTGGCATGGAAACGGCGCCAGTTTTTCCCGGCGGCAGCTTTTAAATTTATGGAATATGCCAGGATGACCCTGGCAAAAGGTCCCGGATTTTCTGAAGATGTTTAATTTTTGTTCCTGCAAAGCCCTGAGGGCAGACCGGTTTTGACCGGCCTGCTGCTTGGGGCTTTTTGTATGTGTTTAAGTTATACTGTGCTGTCTATTTGGCATTGTACTTTTCCGGTGATGGCCATTAAAATGAAACCATAAATAATAAAAAACATTCACGGAAGGGATTTGAGAGGAGGCGTTCTGAATGAAACGGCTTATGGCCGCGATTGTGCTGATGCTTGTGATCGTATGCTGTGTGACAGCGTGTGCCGGTTCGGATGTTTCTGCAGTTAACAGGAAAACAGACCAGGAGATCCGGCCGGAGGAAACTATGAAGGAGCTGGAAACCACAGCCGGAAGCAGCGGGGATACCGGCGGAGACACTGCACGGCAGGAACAGACGGAATATATCGGCACAGTGCCGGATGCCTGTTTTGAAAATGCAAAGCAGCAGGGACAGGTTACGGAAATCCGCTATGAGAGCCGGGATTACACGGCAGACGATGAGCCGGCCATTGAAAAGACGGCGTACATTTACCTGCCTTACGGATATGATGAGGATGATTCGGAAACCCGGTATGATATTTTATATCTGATGCATGGATGGACCATGACAGCCGGAGATTTTTTCCAGGATCCCCAGAGCGGCATTGTCAACATGCTGGACCATATGATCCAATCGGGAGATATCCCGCCTGTGATCGTGGTGTGCGCCACTTTCGATGCGCAGAATCAGCCCCAGAATTTTTCCAGATCAGTGGAAGAGCTTTCTGTGTTCCACCGGGATCTCAGGGAAAATCTGATTCCTGCCGTGGAGAGCCGTTTCCATACCTATGCGGAGAACACCACGGAGGAAGGACTGGCGGCATCCAGGGAACACCGGGCTTTTGGAGGGTTTTCCCTGGGGGCGGTTACCACCTGGTATCAGTTTATCTATAACCTGGATTATATCAAATATTTTCTCCCTATGAGCGGCGACTGCTGGATTATGGGAACTTACGGCGGCCTGTATCATCCGGAAGAAACGGTGGATTATCTGGAAAATATGCTGGAATCCGGAGGATGGCAGGAAACGGATTTCCGGATTTTCCAGGGAATCGGCACCAGCGATCCGATCTGGGATCAGACGGACAGCCAGATTCAGGAGATGTTTGTGAGAGAACGGTTTACACCGGAAAATCTGCATTACGCAATTATAGAGAATGGCCGTCATGATATTGATGCATGTGAACGGTATTTATATTATGGACTTCAGGATTTCTTTGGGCAGACAGAGACTTCTGCTGAAAATGCAGAAGAGGAGGTTCTCGGAGAATCAGATGGAGAAGAAGAGGCGGATGCCGGATTTGATCCTGCAAACAGAGATACGAAAGTGCTGGACGTAATTCATTCCCCTGTATTTGAGGAGTATGGACGGCTGCTTTTCCCGACGGACCGGACCATTTCAGATGATCTGACTTTGGAAAATGTGGAGAGCATTCTCACCTGGTACAACGATGTCAATCCGGATAAGACTGTGGAGATCGTAAATTATCTGGGAGAACAGGCTGCCTCCGGCAATCAGGTCTTTTTTGATATCTATACGGAAGAGGAAAAAGCAGAAGATCCGGAAAAGGAGGACACCGGCCTGTTTTTCTTCCGGGGCGAGCCGGGCGGAAAGACTGCGATCTGCAATGCCGGCGGCGGTTTCGTCTATGTAGGCGCCATGCAGGACAGCTTTCCCCATGCTCTGGAATTATCAAAAAACGGCTATAATGCTTTTGCGTTAATCTACCGTCCGGGAGCACAGACTGCCTGCGAAGATCTGGCACGGGCCATTGCTTTTCTCCATGATCACGCAGAAGAGCTGGGAATTGATATGACAGATTACTCCCTGTGGGGTGGTTCCGCCGGCGCAAGGATGGCGGCATGGCTTGGCTCCTATGGAACAGAAAGCTTTGGAGAGAAGGAATATCCGTGCCCTGCAGCTGTAATCATGCAGTATACGGGCTTATCGGAAGTAACCGGAAATGAGCCGCCCACCTATAACTGTGTGGGAACCAGGGACGGCATTGCATCCTACCGTACTATGGAAGAGCGGATCGAGCGGATCAAAGAGCAGGGAACGGACGCGGAAATCCAGGTGTTTGAGGGACTTCCCCATGGTTTCGGCCTGGGAGAGGGAACGGCAGCAGAAGGGTGGATCGATCAGGCCATTGTCTTCTGGGAGCGGCAGATGCAGTGAACACATATATGGTAAATGCCGTGCAGTTTATTCCAGAGTACTTGACGGCGGAAGATATTGCCTGTTTTGTTTCAGAACGGAGCAGAAAAAGGTAATGCTGGCTTCCGGATCGAGAATGGGAAGGATTACCCGGTTGTCTCCTCCGCCGCGATATTTTAAGGTGAGGTTGGAAGCAAATGCAGGAAGAGCGGAAACCTGAACCAGGGCATTGAAGGCAGCATCTTCGTCCTGAAGGATGAAATTTGTGCGGGGCATTTTCGAGATGGTAATGTCCCGCCAGATGCCGATAAATTTAATTAACAGCATGGTTTCGTCAGCCAGATCTTCCAGATGGATCCCCCTGGTCTGTCCGGCCAGCGGATGGGCAGGAGGAACCGTGAGAAAAAGCTGTTCCGTACAAAATTCACGGCACAGGATATCTTCTGCTTCTATGGGATGGTGGGTCAATATGATCTGATATCTGCGGCTGCGCAGACCAGGGAGGAGTTCTTCCGGGCTTACGGTTTCCGATGACGTGGCCATATCAGGGAACCGCTCCCCCAGATAAGCCATCAGCTCTAAAATCGGGGCAGGGGCACAGGAACCGATAGAGATGGTATGCAGGCTTCGTTCATAGGCCTGAACCTCCCTTGTCATGGTATCAGCAGCCTCGATCACCCGTTTCGCATACTGCACCGCAATTTCCCCTGTTTTATTTAATGTAACTTTATTCTTTTTACGGTCAAACAGTGCCGCATTCCATTCGGATTCCAGTTTCTGCATAGATCGGGTCAGTGCCGGCTGTGAAATATGGAGAATTTCAGAAGCTTTGGATATGGTGCCGTTTTCGGCAATGGTGATCAGCTGTATTAATTGATTTAGTTCCGCCATGGGATGAACCTCCTTCCAGTATGTATATTTATTATAGCAGAACTTTTAAAACAAGGACATAATTTTGAAGATATATTTGCCGCAGACAGTAAAAATGTATCATATCAAATAAATCTGGGGGTATGAAGTTTATGGATTATATTACATTGAACAACGGTGTGCAGATGCCGCAGGAGGGATACGGCGTATTTCAGATCACGGATCCCGATGAATGCAGGCGCTGTGTCACGGATGCGCTGGCCTGCGGATACCGTCTGATCGATACGGCTTCCGCCTATATGATTGAAATCCATCCCTTTTTTCAGCAGCAGTCGGCACTGCATACAATGAACGAATATCATGTGCAGCCGGAGGCATGGGGCCCCTTGTCGGAAGGGCAGCGGGATATTTTTCATAATAAGCTTTTAGCGAAGATTGCCTGGAAATACCATAAGAGTGTGGCGCAGATAATCCTTCGCTGGCATGTACAGAGAGGCGTTGTTGTAATTCCGAAATCTTCAAAGAAAAATCGAATGGAAGAAAACCTCCACATTTGGGACTTCCAATTAACACAAGAAGACATGAAACAGATTGCCGGCATGGATATCGGCCACAGCGAAATCATCAATCATTATTCATCCGAAACCGGTGAGGAAAAGTGTCTGGACTGATAAAGAAAAGGAGAGCAGAAATTTATGATTTCCGGGTGAATTAGTATAAAGCCGCAGGTATTTACTCCCAAACTTATTGAAACTTCTGCTTTTTTGCTGCGGTTATTATAATGAAATCAACGGACGCAGGAGAGCGCCAAAGAAAACAAAAAAGAGGGCGATGAAGCGATGAAATCAAGAATTTTAGGAAAAGACCTGACGGTGTCGGCTGTGGGGCTTGGCTGTATGGGAATGAGCCATGCCTATGGACCTGCAGCAGACAAAAAGGAGATGAGCCGGCTTTTGTCCCAGGCTGTGGAGATGGGGTACACTTTTTTTGACACAGCGGAAGTTTACGGAACACCGGAGAATCCCCATGACAACGAAGAACTTCTTGGGGAGGCATTAAAGCCTTTCCGCAGCCATCTCGTTCTGGCTTCCAAATGCGGGATCCGATTTGACGAAACCTCTCCGGAGGTGAACAAGCCTCTTATCCCGGATGGCCGGCCGGAAGCAGTTAAAAAGTCTATAGAGGGGTCGCTGAAACGGCTGCAGACAGATCATCTGGATCTGTACTACATTCATCGGGTGGATCCCAAGGTTCCCATTGAGGAGACGGCAGGAGCCATGAAGGAACTAATTGACCAGGGAAAGATCACACACTGGGGAATTTCGGAGGCAGATGAGAGTACACTGCGGCGGGCCCACGGGGTTTGTCCGGTAACGGCGGTACAGAACCGGTATTCCATGATGTACCGGAATTATGAAGCGCTCTTCCCTGTCCTGGAAGAGCTTGAGATCGGTTTTGTGGCATTTTCTCCCCTTGCCAATGGTCTGCTGTCTGCAAAATACGATAAAAACTCCCATTTTGAAAAAGGAACGGATTACCGGAGCGTGATGCCCCAGTTTTCTGCAGAAGGAATGGAAAAGAATCAGGAGTTCATCGGAAAACTTCTTTCCATTGCCCGGGAGAAGCAGGCTTCTCCTGCCCAGATTTCCCTGGCATGGATGATGGCCAAAAAGCCCTGGATCGTTCCGATTCCCGGAACAAGAAAGCTTGAACGCCTTCAGGAAAATGCCCGGTCCGCAGACGTAGTTCTGACGGAGGACGAGGTAAAGATGCTGGATGAAATGCTGGATACCGTTCCCATGTCGGAAGTGTTCGGCGGATCGAGAGTAAACCCTCATGCGCCGGCGGCCGACTCTCAGAGTAAAATGATTTCTGGATCTGATCCATTACAGCCATATTCGCAGACAAGGATATAATTTTTGTCGGAAACAACTCCATAGCATCTTTCTTTTCCCGATACTTCGATTTGGCTGCCTAAATACACATTGTTGTCTTTCAGCAGTTTTACAGTCTGCCCATTTGCAAGAGGATATTCCAAATTCACAAAAAATCCATTTAACAGGTTAAGATCGTTTACTGCAAGCCCCTTTATTCCAAGGGAATTAATCTCAGAAATCAAACGCTCCTTAAAATGCAAAAATCCATCGGATCCCTCTTGCCGGATACATTCGGCAGCAATGCAGTTTCCGCCGAAAGGATGACCATTTACGTTTTGACAGCCGCCGCATTCTGCCAGATGGCTGCACTTGCTGCAGCAGTCTGTGCCGCAAAGTGATTGCATACATACCCCTCCTGATTCCCAAGTGTTGTTTTGCTTTCTTCCATTTTATCACAATTTTGAGAGCATAGGAACAGACTTTTTTGCGGATTTTCTACGCAGAAATGACTATGCGTTCCCGTTATGGCGGACTGTGCAATCAGCACTGTACAACTGCGAAAAAAAGTCATACAATTATACTGTAACAAGAAAAAAATCTGTTTTTCGGCATGATCGGCTTTGCTGCAGACCATAGATGAAACGATACGGAGGTGGACAGGTTTGATTTACATACCATATTATCATGCATTGGCGCTGCCGGATGTGTCCTGTTATTTTCAGCTGGATTATTTAAACGGGATGGCGGACCAGCCGGTAAGTGTGGGGGATAAGGTCCTGTTTTTAATGCTTAAAGATGAAAAGAACGAGGGAGAGGAGATTACGGGGGAGGATATTTTTTCCATTGCTGTCTATCCTTTACCTCAGCTGTTCTTCATATCAGCAATGAGGAGAAATTTGCCATTCTGCGGGAGGATTCCGTTGCCAGAAGGACGGAACGGATGGAAACGGTGTTTTACGGGGCCCTGGAACTTTATAAAGTGGAGAATGAGGCCCAGTCGGCCCAGCAGCAGTCTCATGAGAAACTGTACCGGGAGCAGGCCATACGCAGGCAGATTGAGTTTCTGCAGAAGGAACTGGACGAGCTGCATCCGGAGAATGTAACGGATGTGCGGAAGTTTGAGCAGAAGATCCAGGAATCGGATATGAATGAAACGGCCAGGGCAGAAGCGGAAAAGGTGTTAAACCGGATCCGGCAGGAAGGGCAGGATGGCCATGAATATGGCATGCTTTATGATTATCTGGATTTTGTTACCAGCCTTTCCTGGAAAAAGGAAGAAGCGGTTCCCATTGATCTGACCGAGGCCAGAAGGATTCTGGATGAAGATCATTTTGGATTGAAAAAGACCAAAGAGAGGATCATCCAGCAGATTGCTGTGATGGCGCTGAATCAAAAACAGTCCGGTTCCATTCTTTTGTTTGTGGGCGCTCCCGGAACCGGAAAGACCAGCATCGGCCAGAGCATAGCCAGGGCACTGAAGCGGAAATATGTGCGGATCAGCCTGGGGGGCGTCCGGGATGAGGCAGAGATCAGAGGGCACCGCCGCACCTATATCGGGGCCATGCCGGGACGGATTATGGATGGGATCAAGCGAAGCGGAGTTTCCAATCCGGTAATGGTTCTGGATGAGGTGGACAAGCTTACCGGCGGATACAACGGTGATCCCTCCAGCGCCCTTCTGGAAGTGCTGGATCCGGAACAGAATTCCACATTTACCGACCATTATATGAATGTGCCCTATGATTTGTCGGATGTGCTTTTTGTCTGCACGGCGAATACCACAGATACCATTCCGGAGCCTTTGTTAAACCGGATGGAGGTAATTTCCTTTCCGGGTTATTCTGCGGTGGAGAAATATGAGATTGCCAGACGTCACCTGCTTCCAAGGGCCATGGAAAAGGCCGGTATTCAGGAGGGCTGCTTAAAAATCAGCGATGGAGCCCTGGGTGCTCTCATCTCAGATTATACCATGGAGGCCGGTGTCCGCGGACTGAAAAACCGTCTGGATACCCTGTGCCGGGCAGCGGCTGTAAAAATCGTAAGTGACGGCAGTCAGACGATAGAAGTGGAAGAGAAGGATCTGCGGGGATACTTGGAAACCGCTCCCATTCGTCATGACCACATCCTGGAGGCCAAAAATCCGGGAATCGTCACCGGCCTTGCCTGGACCCAGGCAGGGGGAGAGATCCTTTTTATTGAGACTCTCTTTACCAGGGGAGAAGGAAAAGTGATCGTTACCGGTCAGCTGGGGGATGTGATGAAGGAATCTGTCCAGATTGCCATAAGCCTTGTAAAATCCATGTTTCCGGAGAAAGCAGAGCTGTTTGAGAATCAGGATCTTCACATTCATGTTCCGGCAGGGGCCGTGCCCAAGGACGGTCCGTCAGCGGGAATTACCCTGACGGCAGCGCTGGCTTCTCTGGTTACGGAAACGGCGGTAAATCCGGAATACGCCATGACCGGAGAGGTGTCTCTGCGGGGTGTGATCATGCCCATCGGCGGACTTCCGGAAAAGCTTATGGCGGCCCAGAGAGCCGGAATAAAGCAGGTGTTTATTCCGGAAGAAAACATAGATGATCTGACGGATGTGGCCGAAGAAGTGAAAACATCTCTTAAGATTATTCCGGTGCATTATGTGAAGGATGTGCTGGAGCAGACCGGGATTTTCCGGAACCGGGAAGAATAAACAAATCTTATATGCAAATTGATCAGAACACGCTGTGTCTGTTCCGCAAAATGCAGGAAACAGATGCAGCGTGTTTTTCTATACTAACAGCACCTGTTTTACTGCCTCCAGAAAAAGCAGGATCTGCTGGGACGGGTCCCAGGGATACAGGATTCCAAAAGGAATGGTATAGGGCCAGTCCACCGGCAGGATCCGGATCAGCGCTTGCGGATGAAGGGCAGGATTTCCGGCAGAAACGGGGTAGAAGTAATCTGGGACACACCGATGCGCAGTTCCTGTCTTCCTTTCGGACCGCCTTTCACCCGGGACAGGGCGGCCTCGGAATACTTTTTGCGCTTTTAAATAGCCATGGTTTTCTGAAAGCTCCAATTTTGCCCAAAAGCAAAGAAACTATTCGTTTTAGCTATGGAAATGCATAGAACATAAGTATTTGTTATTTGCATTTTTCGGACTTATAATGATCTAAATGCCAGGGGCAGGCATCTGCTTCAGCAGCTTTCCGGAATTAAATAACCGGGATGCCTGGTACAGCAGTTCCAGAAAAGATACCTGGAAAATTAAGAAGGAGGAGAAAACCGAATGAATGAGAAAATGGAAATCAGACAGGGTTATTATACCGGAGAGCGTCCCCTGTTCCAGGGAAGCGATCTGAGAATTTACGATACTATTTTTGCAGAAGGAGAATCGCCCTTAAAGGAGAGCCGGAATATCGAATTGTATGGAAGCATGTTCAAATGGAAATATCCGCTCTGGTATACGGAAAACATTCACGTGAAAAACTGCACCTGGTTTGAGATGGGCCGCGCCGGTGTCTGGTATACCAGCCATATCAGTGTGGAGGATTCGGCTGTTGAAGCGCCGAAGAATTTCCGCCGCTGCCGGGATGTAACGCTGCGGAATGTTTCGCTTCCCAACGCATCCGAAACCTTGTGGAACTGTGACGGTGTGGTTCTGGAAGAGGTAACGGCGAAAGGGGATTATTTTGCCATGAACAGCCAGAATATGAAAATCCGCAATCTGACTCTTTACGGCAATTATTCCTTTGACGGTGCAAAGAATGTGGAAATTCACAATTCCCGGCTTCTTTCCAAAGACGCATTCTGGAACAGCGAAAATGTGACAGTATATGATTCTTTCATTTCCGGTGAGTATCTGGGATGGAATGCCAGAAACCTTACGCTGATAAACTGCACCATTGAAAGTCTGCAGGGTATGTGCTATATCGATCGTCTGGTAATAAAAAACTGCCGCCTCTTAAATACCACGCTGGCATTTGAATATTCTTCTGTGGATGTGCAGATTACGGGAAAGATCGACAGCGTGATGAATCCTTCTTCCGGAATCATCAGAGCAGATTCCATCGGAGAACTGATCATCGAGCAGGATAAGGTAGATCCGGAAAAAACGAAGATCATCTGCGGGACCGGCGCCGAAAACGGAACCTCTTCCGGCAGGAAAGAGTGTGCCTGAAACCGCAGCGTGTACCTGGAGAATCCTGGAAACTTTTTCGGAAAGTGAGGAAAGACTATTATGACATATGATTTTGACACCCCCACAGAACGGCGCAATACCAATTCACTGAAATGGGATGTGGCCCAGGGCGAACTTCCCATGTGGGTAGCCGATATGGATTTTCAGACGGCTCCGGAGATTCGGGAGGCCATAATGAAGCGGGCCGAACACGGCATTTTCGGCTACTCCGTCATTCCGGATGCCTGGTATGAGGCCTATATCCAGTGGTGGAAAATGCGGCATGGATATACCATGGAGCGGGACTGGCTTATTTTCTGTACCGGAGTGGTGCCGGCGATTTCCAGCATCGTCCGCAAGATGACCACACCGGCGGAAAAGGTTCTCATCCAGACACCGGTATACAATATTTTTTTCAACTCGATTTTAAATAACGGGCGGCAGGTCCTTGAAAGCCCCCTTCGCTATGACGGCAAAGAATACCGAATCGACTTTGCAGATCTGGAAGAGAAGCTTTCCGATCCCCAGACTGCGCTGATGATCCTGTGCAATCCCCATAACCCCACAGGAAAGATCTGGGACCGGCAGACTCTGGAAAAGATCGGAGCGCTCTGCAGCAGGCATCATGTGACGGTGGTATCGGATGAAATCCACTGTGACCTGACAGACCCTGGAGAAAGCTACGTTCCTTTTGCGTCTGTGTCTGAAACGTGCAGGCAGATCAGCATCACCTGCATGGCTCCTACCAAGGCCTTTAACCTGGCCGGCCTGCAGACCGCTGCAGTTTCTGTTCCAGATGAAGTACTGCGGCACAAGGTGTGGCGGGCGCTGAACACCGATGAGGCGGCAGAACCCAATGCTTTTGCCGTGGAAGCTGCTGTGGCTGCATTTACCAGAGGAGCAGACTGGCTGGATGCTCTGCGTGATTATCTTTATGAGAACAAAAAGCTGGCTGAAGCATACATAGAAAAAGAAATTCCCGATGTCCGGGCCGTTGCTTCCCAGGCAACTTATCTTTTATGGCTGGACTGCAGCGGGCTCATTGGATGCGGGAGAGAAGCCGCAGGATTTCTGCGCAGGGAGACAGGACTTTATTTGTCCGAGGGCAGTCAGTACGGAGGCAACGGAGCCGATTTTCTCCGGATGAACATCGCCTGCCCCAGGGCAGTTTTGAAAGACGGTCTGGAAAGACTGAAAAATGGTCTGGCCGCTTATTCGGTGTGGGCGGCAGAGCAGTGCTGAGCAGACGGGCAAAACGGCTTTATCTGCTGATCCGTTTTGCCCTTAAATGGTTTGTCCTTCTTTGATGTTCCATGGGCTATAGGTCCCTCCTGAAGATATTGCACTTACATTATGATAGATATCAATCCATGCCCATGGGCAAAAGCCTTCGGGCATTTTTGCTCCTCCATCAAAAACAAATGTGTCCCCTTCATTCAGAAGAGAGCAGGCGCCTACTGCCTTTCCGTCTGTTAAATATTTTTCTGCAAAGTCAGCATAAAACTCTTTCTTTAAAACCGTTATCTTTACTTTTTTCATACTTGCATTTTCCTCCAAAATTCCTGATCCTATCTGATATATACTAAACTCATCGAACATATCATGTTTCCACAACGCGAGTATAGCACAGCCCCCTGCTTTTCGCTACATTAACCTGCCGTCTGATGCCGCCCTGCCTACTGCCATCTTATCTAATGTTTTTTCTCAATAAAAAGAACAGAGGATTGACAGGAAGACAGGCATACGGTATGCTCTATGAGGTTAGTTTTAACTAACTAAAGAAAAGTACTTTCTTTCCTGCAGCCCGCAGTATCTTTGCGGTTCTGCGCCAGGCGGTCCGGCAGTTTTAGTCTGACAGCCTGAACTATTTAACAGATCGGCAGGTGATCCATAGGTGAAAATCCCGGAAAAGGGCAGCGGCGTCCGGCTACTTCTGGTGGTTCTTTTGTTTCTGGCATTGCTTTTCGGCGCATTCGTGCTGTCCATTTGTGTGGGAACGAAAAACATTACATTTCCGGTTCTGCTGGATTCGTTTTTTTCTTATGATCCGACAAACAGCAGCCACATCATTATCCAGACGCTGCGGGTGCCGCGGGCGGTGGTGGCTGCCGCGGTGGGGAGCAGCCTTGCGGTATCGGGAAGCCTGATGCAGGCATCTACACGAAATCCCATGGCGAGCCCCTCTGTCCTGGGGATCAACGCGGGAGCAGGACTTGGTCTGGCGCTGGCCATGATCTTTGTGCCGGCTGCCACCTTTAATGAGACGGTGCTTTTTTCCTTTCTGGGAGCGGCTGCGGCCACCATCCTGATCTTCGGCATCGCTTCAGCCTGCCGGGCGGGCAGCTCGCCGGTCCGTCTTGCCCTGGTGGGAACGGCTATCACTTCCCTTTTCAATGCGTTCAGTCAGGCCCTGGCCATGTTTTTTAACATTTCCCAGGAGCTGACCTTCTGGAATGCAGGCGGCGTCTCCGGCGTGCGGCCGGAGCAGGCAAGGATGCTGCTTCCCTGGACCGGGCTGGGCCTGCTCATTGCCCTGCTTATGGCCCGGTCGGTTTCTCTCTTAAGCCTGGGAGAAGAGGTGGCCGTAGGACTGGGCGGAAAGACGAGGTACATTAAGTTTATGGCGTCTCTTGCGGTTTTGATTCTGACCGGGTCATCGGTAGCCATCGCCGGCCCCATCAGCTTTGTGGGTCTGGTAGTGCCACATGGGGTAAAAGCCGTGGTGGGAGCGGATTACCAGAAGGTGATTCCCTGTTCCATCCTGGCAGGAGCGCTTCTGGTAGTGCTTGCAGATATCCTTTCAAGGATGGTCAATCCGCCTTTTGAAACGCCGACGGGAGCCATTACTGCACTGGTGGGAGTGCCTTTCTTCGTATATCTGGCCAGGAGAAAGGGGAGCAGAGTATGAGAAAAGAGAAAAACCGCCGTTTTGCCATCCTGATCACCGTGATGATCCTTCTCCTGATCCTGCTCTGTTTTTTCAGCATGAATACCGGCTTTACCGACCTGAGTCCATCGGATGTGCTTCGTATTTTCTTCGGACATGGAACCCAGGAGGAGAAGCTGGTGCTGTTTGATTTCCGATTGGTGCGCATTGTTCTGGCTATGCTGGTGGGCGCCGGGCTTTCCGTCTCCGGAACCGTTTTCCAGACCATCTCAAAGAACGACCTGGCGAGCCCGGATCTTCTGGGGGTCAGCGCCGGGGCAGGAATTGCGGTGATGCTTTACACTTTTCTTACGCCGGAAACCCAGAGGACAGGAATTTTTGTGCTGCCTTTCGTGTCGCTGCTGGGGGCGCTGATCACGGCCTTCCTGATTTATTTTCTGGCCCATCAAAAAGGGCAGGCCATCTCGCCCCTGCGTATGGTGCTGATCGGCATTTCGGTTACATCCGGGATTAATGCGGCAGACATGATCCTTGCAGTAAGGCTTACACCGGAAAAATACCATCTGGTCAACACCTGGATGATCGGAAGTGTATACGGAAACAACTGGAAGCATGTGCTGGCGCTGCTTCCCTGGGTGCTTGTGATTATCCCCTTTCTGATTTACCGGTCCCGCGAGCTGAATCTGCTCCGGCTAAGTGAGGGAGTCGCCATCGGCCTGGGATCGCCCTTAAAACGGAGCCGCTTTCTCTTTCTGATGCTGGCGGTGGCACTGGCGGCAGCCTGCGTCTCTGTAGGCGGCGCCATCGGATTTGTGGGGCTGATCTGCCCCCATCTGTCCCGAAAACTGGTGGGGCCAAATCATCAGTACAGCATTCCTGTGGCTGCCTTTACCGGCGCCATCCTTCTTCTGGCGGCGGACTGGGCGGCGCGGATGGTGATTGCGCCGGATGAGATGATTCTGGGAATCGTAGTTTCCCTGATCGGCGCACCCTACTTCCTCTATATTTTGCTCACATCGAAATCGTAAGGAGACGGCAGAGATGAAGTTTTATGCGGAAAATATTGATATTGCTTATGGAAAGGATACGATTGTGGAGGATCTTTCCCTGGTAATTCCCGGCGGAAAAATCACCGCCCTGATCGGCGCCAACGGTTCCGGAAAATCGACAATTTTAAAAACCATGTGCCGCATCATGTCGCCGTCCAAAGGGCAGGTCATTCTGGATGGAAAATCCATCCATACACAGTCCACAAAGGAACTGGCCAGGCGGCTGGCCATCCTTCCGCAGAATCCGGAATCCCCGGAGGGCCTTACTGTGGAGGAGCTGATCGGCTACGGGCGTTCTCCCCATAAATCCGGCTATGGACGCCTGAATCAAAAGGATGAGGAGATCATCCGGTGGGCCCTGGAGGTTACGGAAATGCAGGAATTTTCAGACCGTCCCCTGGATCAGCTGTCCGGCGGGCAGCGGCAGCGGGCCTGGATTGCCATGTGCATTGCCCAAGATACGGAAATTCTGTTTCTGGACGAGCCCACCACATTTCTGGATATTTCCTATCAGCTGGATATCCTGAAGCTGCTGCAGGAATTAAACCGGCAGTACAAGAAAACCATTGTTATGGTGGTACATGATTTAAATCATGCGTCCCTATTTGCAGATCACATTGTCGCCATAAAAAAAGGAAAAATCGTCTGCAAAGGAACACCTGAGGAAGTTATTACGGAAGAAAACTGCCGGCTGGTCTTCGGAGTACTGGCGGATATTTCCAGGGATAAGCGGACGGGGAAGCCATTGTGCATTCCCTACGATAATATGACACCGGAACCGGAAACTCAAGAGTGATCCAGCATCATGGGAAGGGAAATAAAGATTGTATGTAACTGTTCACGCCATCCTGAACGGTTACGATTGTTTAAAGAAGGGAAGGAAATAAATTGATGAAACGTTTTACGGCTATTGTATTAAGTGCCGCCATGCTGGCCATGTCACTGAGCGGATGCGCGTCCTCCGGAAACAGCGCAGGTACGGCAGGAGCAAATACCATGGCGGAGTCATCGGCAGAAACTGCCGGAGAGACAAAAGAAACCCAGGCGGAGTCCGTCCAGGCAGATGCCGGTCAGTCAGCAGACGCAGTCAGCGGCGCCTCGGCGAATCAGCCTTCGGATCAGGGGGATGTGGAAGCGCAGGCGGCGGAGCTGGTGTATCAGAATGAGAATGGTGAGACGGTGGTTTCCCACAAGTACGGTGAGACGATTATGCCGGAGAATCCCCAGCGGATCGTATGCATCAAGATGGAAGATATTGCCCTGGCGCTGGGCGTGGAAAATCTGGTGGCATGCCGGAATTTCGAGACCTTTTACCTTGAGGATGAAGTGAATGCTCTGGGCGTGGGCACCATTTCCGTGGATGAAGAGGCAAATACCATTAATTTCGAACAGGTGCTTTCCTATGAACCTGACCTGATCATTATCCGCGATTCCTTTGAGCAGTCGATCTACGATGAACTGAGCAAGATTGCCCCCACTATCGCCTTCCGTCTGCAGGCACCCCAGGTGGCCATGCTGGCCATGGGAAGGGCCCTGGGCATCGAAGACCGGGCAAAGGAAAGGCTGCAGCAGTACTATGATAAGATCGCTTCGGCGAAAGAAGCGCTGCAGGATGTAGCAGGGGAAGAGGTGGCCATGCTTCGGATCCTGCAGAAGGAGATCCGTCTCTATCCCTATTCTTCCAACGATATGAGCAGCTTCCTTTATCTGGACCTAGGGCTGACGCCGGATCCCATGGCTGTGGAATACGATAACGCAGACAGTCTGGCAATCTCCATGGAGACGCTGCCGGATCTGACTGCCAAGCACATCTTCCTTATTGCCGGATACGGCTCCCAGACTGCAGAAGCAGTGGAAGCGGCAAAGCAGCGGTATGAGGAAATCAAGGCAGATCCTCTCTGGCAGGCAGTCCCCGCAGTACAGAGCGGCAGCATTTACGAAGTGGATTCCAGAACCTGGCTGACCCACGGCATTATTGCTACAGAAATGCGTATCGATCAGGTACTCGATTATTTAGGGCAGTAATCCGTCATTGGCGTTTTGGTTTTCGTTTTTTGAAGGAATCGTTTTAATGATGCTGAGGAATCGGGCGGCATTTAGCCGTTCGATTCCTGCGGCGGTTTTGGGTGGATTTGACAGGTTGATAGAGTGGGAGATGCCAGCTGCATTTGTTCAGAGATTCTATTTTTTAAAATATTAATAAATTTTCCATTTGTTTGCCTCGTCATCCTTCATCGTTTTATTACATACGATTACAATTATTACTGAATAAAGAATCATTGCACCATTTGCGGCAATGGTCCCGGGCCATGTCATTGTCATAGAGAGAAAGAGAGAAGAGGCAGCATTGAACATCGTGTGAAAGAGTATGTATACAAATATGCAGCCTTTTCCTGCAATTTTGTAAATTGCTCCTCTGAAAAAGCTTAATGACAATACTTGAATATTAAACATCCAAAAGTTAATCTGTCCGTTGCAATGATTGGTTCCGGGAATGAAAGATTGCTTTTCTTCAGGACGATATAAGAGGCAATCGCGGGAGATAAAATATAGACAGCAAAAGGTATGTTCATAGCAAATTGCTGGAAAATGCTGATTTGGATTTATCATTTTCGCCGGATAATCTCCATACCCCTGCTTCCAACAACAGTTGATTTATAATTTCTTCTTTTCCCGCAGTGTAATCTTTCCGGGCCTTTGAAAATTGCAAGGCCAATTTCTGTTTGCAGGCATCATACAGCAGTGCTTTTTCCGGGCAGGCGTTCAGATAGTCCCGAAAGTTGATATAATTATTCCACTCTGTTCCTCCCCACGTAACAATGTGAATATGATGTGTTCGCATATCATCATTTCCCATGATGAATAATATTTCTCCGGGAACAATTTCTCCGCGAAAAATTATGTTGTGCTGTCTTAATACTTCAATATAAGGCAGCACATCCTTTAATTCATGCACAGCAACAGCAATATCAATAATCGGTTTTGCGTGGATTAGAAAAATGGCAGTGCTTCCCACATGCTGAATATCAACAGCGGCACTGCCTAAAATCTGTTTCAGCAAGCGAATGATCTTTTCTGCATTTTCGCGCCATTCTTTCTGATGGGGGACTAATTCTACCGTTCCTCTTTTTAATCCTATCATTAGCATCTCCATCCCTTAATGCCGGATCTTTTTGATTTTATCCAGCCTGTCTATATAGAATTCCGTATAACCGCATTCCGGGCAGACAGCGGCTTTCAGCCGGCCAAGAGTATCTTTGAATACGCCGCCCTGAGCTATCCGCAGGCATATCCGATTTCGGTTATTGGAATCTGACTGTCTGCAAGCATTTGGCGGGCCGCTTGTATACGGTAACTTTTTATGTATTCAACCGGTGCCATATGCAAATGATTCCGGAACGTTCTATAGCATTCTCTTTCGCTTAAAAAAGCGGTCTCAGCAAGCTCCGGAACAGATATTTTTTCAGAATAATGCTCATGTATGTATATCATCATCCGTTTCAGCTTATCGGCTGTGCTGTTTGCAGACTGCTTTTTTTCCTGAAGTACAGATGCACACATCTTAAATATCTGCAGCCATATCTGTGAAAGGGCATTTCTTACATTTATTTCATAGCCGAATTCATTTTCTGAGAGCAAAAATGCTTTGCGGATTGAATCGATAACAACGGCCTGTTCCGGAATTTCCGGATTGAATGCGGCGATTTCTATTGAAGAGGCAGTCATTGGCGTAATGTATTTTTGTCCGATGGCGCTTCTGGAGTCCCCTGCAAGTAATTTGGGATCGAAAATATGCAGTAATTGCACATTCTTCTCGCTGTGCGTTTGAATTTCTGTCATATGCAGTACGTTGGAGTTAACCATACCGGCTGAACCGGCGGAAAATACAATGGTTTTATTTGGTGTATAATATTTTAATTCTCCGCTTTCTATATAAAACAATTCTACGGCGTTATGCCAATGCCACGGCACAAAAGATTCGCGGTAATAGTCCAGTTCTGCCCGTGAAGCAACATATGGAAAATCCGCAGTGGAATAGGGCAGTTTTTCTTCTTTGCTGCCGATCTGAAATTCCAGATTTCGGGTAATTCTCATACTGGCCCTCCCGCTTTCCGTACTAATCGCAAAATCCAAAATGGACCGCAGTCCTGCTGACCAGCTCATCGATCCCCAGGCTTCCGTCATTGATAATCGAATAGTACTGGTATTGGCGGCACTGTTTCCGGACTTCTTTGGCAAACAAAACATCTCTGCCCATCCAGTTTTCAAAAGCTTTTTCTTTATCTCTGCATCCTTCCAGCACATAAGGAACGAACTTCCTTTTTCTGAAATGGGAAATCTGAAATTCTTCTGTGGGAGTAATTGCCATGTACCGGCTGTCTGGAATGCCTGCCTGATTCATTAACTGCGGTACATACGCTGCCCCTTCTGTAATAATACCGTTTTTGCAGGGAAGCTGTTTTAAATCTGCCAGCGCATATTCGAAGACTTCCTGGTAGAACAGAAATTCCTCTTCACATTGCAGTACCGGACCTCTCATCCAGATCTGTTCATTGATTCTCCTTTTCTGTGAAAATCTGCTGCCGGGCAGGCGGCGTGGAATCAGGGATGCTAAATGCGCCGCCGGACTTTTATGAAATTTGTTACTGTGTGACGACCGGCTTCCCCTCTTTGTCAAGCAGCGGGGTAAAGCCTGCTGCATTTCCGTCTTTATGAAACACATAATTTACACCGGTTTCTGTGTCAACCCAGATTTCCGTCACCTCAATAACACCCTGACGGTAAACTCTCTGAAAGCGCTCCATAAGTATTCCTCCTGAACTTTAATTTGCTTTTAGGTTCAGTTTATCATACTGGCGGATAGTCTACAACATGCTTTCAATATTTTACAGCGGCCTTCATGCGGTGGCTGGCTTCTATGGTAACTTCCCGGTAACTATACCACAATATTGTGCGTACTTTTAATCTGGAAAGAGCCTTGCTACAATATACTCAGCGAAAGGGAAAAACCCTTAAGGGGAGCCCAAGCAAAATAATAATCAGGAGGAAAACACCATGAAGAAAGTAATTGAATTTTTAAACCAGAATCCCGTACAGTATCTTGCTACAGTAGGACGCGACGGAAAGGCAAAGTGCCGTCCCTTTATGTTTGCTGGAGAACTGGAAGGAAAGCTTTGGTTCTGCACCAATAATCAGAAGGATGTATATCAGGATATGCAGCAGAATCCTTATGTGGAAGTATCCGTTTCCAGCCCGGAATATGCATGGATCCGTCTTCATGGCAAGGCCATGTTTGAAAACAACATTGCGGCAAAGGAAATGTGCATTGCCAATCCCATTGTAAAGGGACAGTACCAGACGGCGGACAACCCGATTTTCGAGGTATTTTACCTGGAAGATCCCCACGGCGTGATTGCTGACTTTTCCGGCAATCCCCCCTACGAATTCTAAAACCCGCCAGATCATCTTCGGGGCAGGGTGAGATTCCCGACCGGCAGCAACAGCCTGCGAATCGCCGAACGAGCGGCCGATGCGGTGAAATTCCGCAGCCGACGGTACAGTCCGGATGGAAGAAGATATGACGGGGAATCCTGCAGGGTTCCCCTAATCCAAATCATATCTTAACAGGAGTATGATGAACCGATTCGTTTCTTTAACCGCCAAAAAACATACATCGTCAAATGCAAAAACCATTACCATGACCGGCATGCTTGCCGCGATTTCTTATATTCTGGCCTTTCTGGAATTTCCCGTTCCATTATCACCGGCCTTTGCACGTATGGATTTATCGGATTTTCCGGCTCTGATCGGAGCCTTTGCCTTCGGCCCCTTATGCGGGCTGATGATTGAACTGGTAAAAAACGGCCTGCAGCTTTTTTCCACTTCCACAGGAGGCGTGGGAGAACTGGCAAATTTCCTTATGGGAGGCTCCTATGTACTGGCTGCCGGTCTTTTCTATAAAAGAAACAAAACAAAGAAAAACGCGGCAATAGCCTGGATCCTGGCCAGCATCGTTATGGGAATTACGGCGGCCCTGACCAATTATTTTATCCTGCTTCCCATGTTTGAAAGGTTTATGCCTTTAGACCAGGTGATCGCCTCATTTGCGGCTTTTATTCCCTTTATCCGGACGAAGCTGGATGTGGTGCTGTTTAACGCCTTCCCCTTTAACCTGCTTAAAGGCCTTGTGATCGGCGCATTGACGATGCTGGTGTACAAACGGCTGAGACCAATATTAAAAGAATGATTGACATTGCAGAAGGGAGTTAAGATAATGAAAACGAACGAATATTTATCCATGCTGGTGGAAGACTTCCATTCTTCCACGGTGGCCACCATCGGTGCAGACGGACGTCCCCAGACCAGAGTCATTGATATGATGCTGTGGGATGAAGCGGGCGTATATTTCCTTACGGCAAAGGGAAAGGAATTTTACCGGCAGTTAATGGAACAGCAGTACATTGCCCTGTCGGCCACAAAGGATAAGCGTTCCGTATCCCTGCGGGGAAAAATCCGGAATATCGGCGCCCAAAAACTTGACGAAATTTTTCTTAAGAATACTTATATGCAGAAAATTTACCCTGGAGATACGAAAGCTGCCCTGGAGGTGTTTCAGATCTACGAGGCAGAAGGGGAGTATTTTGATATCAGCGATCCTTCCCATGTAGTCAGGGATCCCTTCGTCATTGGGAAAGTGCAGGTAAAGCCGGGAGGATATTTTGTGGGCCAGGGCTGCATCGGCTGCAGACTGTGCTATTCCGTATGTCCCCAGAAATGCATCGATATTTCCAAAAAGCCGGTGGTCATTGATCCGAATCACTGCCTGCACTGCGGGCGCTGCGCGGAAATCTGTCCCAGGCAAATTATCGAAAAGAGGCTGTAGCTGCAGCCAGAAACAGGAGAAAAAACAAAGGCAGAAGGAGAGAAGATATGTTTGCGTCTGTTTTTAATAAAAAGCCGGAAGAAGAGAGGGTGTAAAATAAAGTGTGTAAGTTTAAGAAGAGAAAGTTCAAAACTTACGCACTTTGTTTCTTTCACAGAGTGTGA
>PPYE01047033.1_pt1 | contig 20806 bp, 12 predicted proteins | sample 1559881 | NCBI WGS metagenome assembly PPYE01 (sample SAMN08240022, study PRJNA423297) | Human gut metagenome, whole genome shotgun sequencing project.
CCTTATAAGCATAAGAAATCTGATCCATGGATTTTTTTACAAGTAAAATCCCCAGTCCTCCGATTTTTCTTTCCCCGGCCGGCAATGTGGTGTCCGCCTCCGAAACGGCAAGAGGATCAAAGGGACGCCCGTTATCCAGAAATTCCAGTATTACCTGAAGTGGTTTTCCCTCCACTCTGCAGATAATGGTAGCTTTCCCAATCCCGGGCTTGTATGCGTAGTGCGCAATATTTACATATATTTCTTCCGCTGCCATGGAAATCTGCATCATGGCCTTTACCGGGCAGCCGCACTCTTCCAGCTCCTGTTCAATAAAGCCCTGCACCCTCTCCAGATTTTCCAGCGTAGCATCAACAGTAATTGATTTCATATATTCATTTCTCCTGCCTCTGAAGCTCCCTGTCGCTTAACAATTAAATTATTCAGGCCGATTGTATTTACTTTACCAGATGATCAGTCTGTCCTCAGGGGCCAGATACATATTGTCCGTTTCCGTCACGCCAAAGGCTTTATAAAATTCCTCAAACTGCTGGACCGGCACATTGGTCCTCTGATAATCAAGCGGATGCGGATCACCTTGGATATCGCTCAGCTGATAAGAGTAGAGAGAAACAGAGGCATTCATTCTGGCGTAATATTCGAAGAATACGGCATAATCAAAGTTCTCTTCTTTTTCCGCCATCTTAAGCGCACACTGCAACCCCGTCATATCCGCAATCATCTCGCTGTCCACATTGCTTCCATTCACATAATAATCATCCATTATCAATATTCCGTCCAGATATTCGTCCATTTTCTTAACTCTTGCATTGAATCCGGCATAATCTTCTTCCGGCCACCAGTTATTCAGGTTTCCCTCCAAATCATACTGGGCGCCGTTGCTGTCAAACGCATGGGAGATTTCGTGGCCAATCCAAAATGCGCCGAGAGAGGCATACAGCTCCTCAACAGGCATATCGGAATAATAGAAAGGGCTCCCCATCATCCCTACAATCATATTAATGGAGTTATCCGTATTGTTGTAAAAAGCATTGCACTCCAGTACACATAAGCTGTTGGCCCACATTTCCCTGTCAGGAACAGTTCCCAGCAGGCTTGTTTCCAATTTTGTATTGTATTTTCCTGTTTCTGCCAGAGCCTCATAATAAGAGAGTCCGCTTATATCAAGCCCGGAATAATCCCGCCACTTATCAGGCCAGCCCACATGGACCGTCATGGAATCAAGTTTTTTAATCGCATAAGCTATTGTTTCCGGTGTTGCCCAGTCATTTCCGGCCAAAATTTCATGATAGGTGTCGATTACCTTATAACACATATCCTCAACCCGCTGACGGTCTTCCTCAGAGCTGTACATCTTAATATATTCCCTGGACAGGGAATCAGGCAGCATACCTTTTACAAGGGAAAAGGCTTTCTCCTCCAAAGTCGTGTCCCCTGACGAACCGTAATATTGATTGCTCAGCTTCGTCACGGTCTGTACAGTATCCTCATCAAGTGCGCCGCTTTGACCTAAAACAAATCTTACCAGTATATGATTCCTCAGCTTGGTTACATTCTCTTCTGTAAATACTCCGTCAAGGCAGCGGACATAATCCGGATCAGAGACAATATACCCGCCGTCATAGACAAGTCCTTTCGCCTCCAGGACTTCTTTCAGGGGATATTTATTTGCCAGTTCCGTTATTTCGTCCAATGTCATTACATTATTGATTTTCTCCATAAAATCCGAACGCATGCTTTCCTCGTCCGTATAGATATGGGAGGCCAGTTCCCTTTCCAGTTCAATGGCGTCAGTAAAACATTTCAGTGCATTCTCCCTGTCCATGCCAAGGCGGTCCATCATATACAAAAAAAGATCCCTGTTGAAATCATGAAGCAGTGTCCCGTATTCATTCTCCTCCTGATAATTGGCGGAATCACTCATAATAAGATCCGGGGAAAAAACCAATACATAATAGGAATCCGCATCTGAGATTCCTGTGCTGACGCCAATGTCGAGCATATTTTCCACCCGGTTTTTGAGGTCGGTATCCAAATACAGCGCCTTAATATCCTCCAGGCTTTCTGCTGACAGAATTTTCTCTACGCTTCCCTTAATCGGCTCATATCCGGCTTCATTTCTCGCATCCACATCCATGTACAGGCGATACATCCCCTGTACCAGCTCTGCATCATGTCCGGATAAATCATCGCCGCCCAGCATATTGATTGCTTTTTCCATGGTGTCTTTTGCAACCGCGGAATAATTTGACCAGCTGTAATAGCCATCGGGAATTACCGTATCCAGTATCCAGTCTTTATTTACATACAAATGAAAATCCTGTTTTGGATCTACAGGGGTATCTTCCGTTACATTTCCAACCAGGCAGGAATTTAACCATGGGGTTCCATTGCCATGGCTGTTATCCGCCCCAGCCCCTTCCTTCACTTCGGCATCCTCTGATACGCCCTCTGTGTTTTCTGCCGCAACGGATGCTTCCGTACCCGCCGCTTCGCTGCCCGGGCCGGCGGCAGTATCCGTATTTGCCGCCCCGCAGCCGGCAAGGCTGCTTATTAGTATGGACAGTATCAATATACCCGCTACAACTTTTCTATTCATATTTGTTCCCCCATCTGTTTTATTCTTTATTTGTTTTGCAATCAAACCAACACAGCTTTCGGAAATTATGCTTTTCATTCGGAAATCAGTACACAGAAAAGCAGAACTGAAGCCCTGTAGATGCCGCCCTCCTGTGAAAAACGCACCGTACCATGGTATTTATCCGCCACAGCCTTAACAGAATTCTGCCCGATACCGGAAGCCTGCCTGATACCCTTTCTGTCATATACTTTCCCTTCTGTGGAATTATCGACGGTTAATATCAGCTTGTTATTCTCAATGCCGCACCTGGCGAAAATAAAGCGTCTGCCGCTTGTCTGCCTTACCACACTGTGCACCGCATTCTCAAATAAATTACCGAATACAATTGTCAGATCCGTATCCTTAATGCCTGTATCCGCAGGAAGATCCAGTTTTACATCCACTTCAGCCCCCGCTTCCTTTGCCTGCTGCAGATAGTGTCTCACCAGCACATCCACTATGTGATTACCGCATACCTGAAGTTCATTTTCAGGCGGAAGATTCTGCCTGTATTCCGCCAGATAAACCGCAAGGCCATTGATATTATTCTGCTCTACAAAAGCCGTCATCACTGTCAGATGATGACGCAGGTCATGTCTTAAGGCCCGGGATGTTTCAATACTCTGCGTAAGCTGCAAATAGCTTTGAGCCTGCACCTCCATCTGCTGTTCCATAGCCGCCACGCTGGTTTCCAGACGGATACGGCGGGCCGCATTTAAAACCAGACGCACATTGATAAAATAAGTCACAAGACCCGCAGCGGTAATCAATAAAAATATGCTGATGGCCTGCTCCTGAGGAACTGCCGTATTATTTCCCAAATCGTTAAAAATCATCGTTACAATAAATATCAGTATCGGTGGTATGCACAAGAGCCAGAAATCCCGGTTGTGCAGCTCCGCCATGGCCTCCCTGAGCTGGTGGGTAAAAAAATACCAAACAGCAGGCGCAAGCGCCGCTGTTATCAAAAGAATTACCAGGCTGTAATAAAGATTATTCTGCAGACTAATCCGTTCCCCGGGATAAAAGGGCCTCAGGAAAATAGCGGCCGTATAATTTATAGCTGTGGATACCGCCTGTACCAAAAGGAAAATATATAATATCTTAACCGGAGCGACCCTGAACCCCCACAAAAACAAACCGAATATAACTGCATACAATATGAGATACACAATACTGCTTTGATAAATATAATTATCACCATACAGCCGAAGAAAAAAATTACTTAAAAAAAACAAAATACTGACCGTTGTAATCACAAAACCCATTACCGAACGACTGACCCTTCTTTGAGGATAAAAAGGAACACAGCAAACTACAAACCAGGGCACCGTGCAGATAAAACGGCCAATACTCAATAACATCGCCTCTTGCATATCAATCCCTCATCCGCATTTTCTCAAACAGATAGTTTTCATAATTCTCACGCAGACTGGCCCGTTCCGCCTGGCGCATGGGAATCTGTTCATCATCTATAGTATAAAAGCAGTTTTTATCCACTCTGTTTACCAAATCCATATTGATCAGGAAGCTGCGGTGACAGCGTAAAAATCGCGGATCACATAAAAGCTGCTGCAATTCATCCAGCTGGATATAGCTTCTTACCTCTCCTGACTTCAGATGCAGCCAGCATACTTTATCCTTTGACTCTGCCCAAATCAACTCTGAAAGAAGAATCCGCCGCTTTTCCCTGTTAACCATAATCTCAATATAACGTTCCGTCTTTCCCACCTGCTTAATGCAGCGTTCCAACGCTACCCTGACATCCGTTTTTTTGTATGGTTTTACAAGATAATGCACGGCCCCCACCTCAAAGCCCTCCGCAAAATAATCCCTGCTGGAGGTGACAAATACAATAGCCGCTTCCATCCCCCTTGCGCGCAGAGTCCTGGCCGCTTCCACGCCATTGGTTTTAACCATTAAAATATCCAGGAAATAAATTTGAAAGGATAGCTTCTGAGCCGCCGCAAGCAGAGCTTCACTGCTTTCATAGGATAAAATTTCCGCACAGATTCTAAGTCTGTCCAATTCCGCATACAAACATTCAAGCAGTGACTGCCTGTCATTTTTCTGGTCTTCACAAACTGCAATGAGCACAATGCATCCTCCATTTCTTTTCCTCTATTTAAGCGCGGCCATGTTACGGCCGATTTCATCCACAGCCATCTCTTCTTCATAATAAAGTTTTTCAGTCTTTTACTATCAATATTTATATAACTTAAATAATGGATGTATTTTTTTCATTATGCATTTACTTCTATTTTCAATCAACCCAATTGACGAAAACTATATTCTTAATGCCGAAATCTATTATCTTTTCTTTTGAGAGTGAAATTATGAATCATATCGTTTTTCAATATCCAACCACAAACCTCTTTCTGATTTTTCGTATCACCTAATAATAAGCCATCTCCACCTGTTTTCCTGAGATACCATGACTTTTTCCCAGCGACAGAGGATTCCAGTATACAGGCAGGGTATTTCAAAGGAAACTGAAAGAACTTTCGCAGGATAGATATCAGTACAAGTCACCTTTGGAAGTACGGATTGAAGCATTGGCTTCTGCTAAACCGACAGAATTTCCTATAAAATAAGAACAAACGGATTGAGAAATATACAGAAAAATTGATGTGCATAGAAGAAGGGACTGTCAGGAAATTTTCATCAAAGCTCATACCATCCGGAATCTGTTCCACCTGGTATATCTTAATGCCCGGCTGCCGCAACAGCTCCCTGACACGCTCTATTTTGCAATACTGGATATATTTAATGACTGATCTTCCCGTCTCTTTCCTGAAGACTCTCGTCAGATGGCTGGCGTTAACATACAGATCCTCCGCCAGGGCCGCAACCGAAATATTCTTATCAATCCTTTCAAGTATAATTTTCTTTGCCTGATTCACCAGATAACCACATTCGGACGTTGATTAAGAGTCATAATATCCGCGTCAATCGCAAGCTTGGATGCCAGCCTTTTCATCCGGGACATGCTCTCGTCAAATTTATCCTGAAGCACATCAAGAGACATACCGTAGGATTCCGAAACCTCACGCTACAGAATTTTCATACTCTGATAGTTACTCCACAACCCTACCAACAATATACCGCCGAAAATCAATACAAAAAACAAGGCCAGCTTTTGTTTTATCGTAAAAAATATTCTTTTGTAATTTCCCCTTTTACCAGATAAATTCATATTGTTTTTCATCGAGCAGACTTTCCCCCGATTTTTACTTCCTTCCATCTTTATTGAACTAATAAAGGCTTTCCCGTTATGAATAACTCTATTTTACTACAGATATATATAAGTCAGCCAACCCCAAACATATAAGATACAGGAAAAAATTAACTTCGTATCAGTTCAGACGGGACTGAACCGTTACCGCATCCGGACAATTAAATCGCTTCGTGATGGGCCGGATGCCTGCTGCCACCACGTTTTCTCATGGACTGCGCAGTCCTGTTTGAACTTTTACTTAATTTCTCCTAAAAAAAATACACCCGGTTTAACATACAAACCGAGTGTAAAATATTCCTTATTACAGGGAATTCAACACCATATTCCCCTTTTTCGGCCAGATATCCACATTGTCCGGGATTTTTACATACCCGCATCAGGTTACCATAGCTGTAACCTGACAGTACATCCCATTTTTCAAAGTATTTCTGCTGGCAGTCCAAAAGCTGCCCTCCTGTCATATACCGTACCGTGGCAGGCTGCAGAATCCTGACGCCGTTCAGACTGCCATCGTTTTGCAGCATACGGGCAAATTTCATATAATCATCCAGCGTAGAGGCAAGCCCTGCTCCGCCGGATGCAAAAGCAGGTTCACGGGACACACCTTCGTAAGTCTGTGTTTTTTTTTCCTGAGGTACCCAAAACGCCGTATCCTCCATCCCCAGCGGTTCCAGAATCTCTTTTGCATACATAAATTATACATACAGTATTGCTTAAAAAAAATATCCGTTTCTTGCATTATCTGCTCATTTCTGACTATATACTGCTGTCCGGGGTATCACAGGAGATGCCGCATATTTGGCGGTAAGCTTTTCCTGCCTGTCATGAATGCCTGGTGCCTTAGACCTTTTATCCCAATGGTTGGCCCTTTTGTCTTTTTTGTTCTAAAGGAGGCCGATTCTGGAAAATACTTCCTGGTAGGCCTCCTCTGCTCCGCCCATATCCCGCCTAAAACGGTCCTTATCCAGCTTTTCTTTGGTTTTACTGTCCCACAGCCTGCAGGTATCTGGGGAAATTTCATCTGCAAGAAGAATCTTTCCATCAAATCTTCCAAATTCCAGCTTGAAATCAATTAGCTCAATGCCTGCGGCCGCAAAGAAATTTCGCAGCACCTCATTGACCGCAAAAGCAGTCTCCGTGATTTTTTCGATTTCCTCTTCGGTAGCCAGATTCAACGCCAGCGCATACCAGTGATTGATAAATGGATCCCCCAGTGCATCATTTTTATAGGAAAATTCCACTGTTGGGCATTTTAATGTTCTGCCCTCTTCAATGCCCATGCGTTTTGCGAAGCTGCCGGCGCCCACATTGCGGACAATAACCTCCAAAGGTACGATTTCTACTTTTTTCACAAGAGTTTCCCTGTCATTCAGTTCCTTTACAAAATGAGTGTGAATCCCGTTTTTCTCCAGCAGTTCAAACAGGAGATTGCTCATTCGGTTGTTAATGGAACCTTTTCCGTCAATCGTCCCTTTCTTCTGCCCGTTAAAGGCGGTAGCATCATCCTTGTAGCTGACAATCACCATGTTTGGGTCATCAGTTGCGAAAACCTTTTTTGCTTTTCCTTCATATAACTGTTCTCTTTTTTCCATGACTGTCTCCTGTTCTGATTTGCACATTTTATATTGTTCCTTAAAGGCCTGTATAGCCCATCAGAGATTCATCGATCCGGGCAGCGGCTTCTGTGCCTTCTGCGATAGCCCAGACCACCAGGGACTGTCCTCTGTGCATATCGCCTGCCGTAAAAATTCTGGTGTTTTCGGTACAATAAGAACCGGGAGCTGTCTCCACATTCGTCCTCCCGTCTAATTTGACACCAAAAGTTTCTGCACTATAACTCTCGCTGCCCAAAAAACCTGCTGCAATGAGCACAAGATCTGCAGGAATTTCTTTTTCGGTTCCGGGGACGGGCTCCATGCGCATCCGGCCCGTCTTTTCGTCACGTACGGGCGCCAGCTGTACTGTTTTGGCACCGCATATATCTCCCTTTTTATTTTTCAGGAATTCGGTAACCGTAGTCTGATAAATTCTTGGGTCATGGCCAAATCGGTCAATCGCTTCTTCCTGCCCGTAATCAGTCTTTAACACCTTGGGCCATTCCGGCCAGGGATTGTTGGCCATCCGCCCTGCGGGTGCTTTCGGCATCATTTCCAGCTGAGCCACACTGGCGGCGCCCAGTCGGATAACGGTTCCCACACAGTCGTTTCCTGTGTCGCCGCCGCCGATCACCAGCACCTTTTTCCCTCTGGCAAGGTGATAGGGTATTTCTTTAAAATTACTGTCCAGCAGCGTTTTGGTCACATTTTTGAGAAAGTCCACCGCAAAATAAATTCCTTTTGCATCTCTGCCAGGCACTTCAATATCTCTCGGGTTTGATGCACCTCCGGCCAGAAGGATGCGGTCATATTTTTTGAGCAGCTCCTTTCCGGGGAGGTTCCTTCCCACATCCACTCCGCATTCAAAACGGACGCCTGCTTCCTCCATGAGACGAATGCGTCTGTCTATGATACCTTTTTCCAGCTTCATATTGGGAATTCCATAGCGAAGCAGCCCACCTGGACGGTCGCTTCTTTCATATACCGTCACGCTGTGGCCGCGGCGGTTTAACAGTAAAGCTGCCGCCAGTCCTGCCGGTCCGCTGCCGATAACCGCTACGGTCTTTCCTGTGCGCACACGGGGAGAGTCAGCCTTTACCAGTCCTTTCGAGAAGGCATACTCGATTACAGCTTTTTCATTTTCCTTTGTAGATACCGGTTCACCGTGCAGACCGCAGGTACAAGCCGCTTCACACAAAGCCGGGCAGACCCTGGAGGTGAATTCCGGGAAGCAATGGGTTTTTGACAGTCTGATATAGGCCTGCTCCCAGTTGCCGCGATATACCAGGTCGTTGATTTCCGGTACCAGGTTATGCAGCGGACAGCCTGATGCCATGCCGGCGATCATCACTCCCGCCTGACAGAAGGGCACGCCACATTCCATGCATCTTGCTCCCTGAAGGCGCTGTTGTTCTTCGGAAAGGGTGCCATGGAAGTCTCTGAAATTTTTAATTCTTTCGCCCGGAGCTGACACCGGTCCCGTTTTCCGTTCATATTCCAAAAAACCCGTCGATTTTCCCATTCTTTTTCCTCACTTTCTACTGACGCCCGCATAGAATGCTTCTATCTGTGCCTCCTGTCTGCTCATGCCCTGTTCTTCAAACTGGGAAGACAACTGAATCAGATGTTTGTAATCTGCAGGAATGATTTTTTTAAAGGCAGGCAGATATTGTGCAAAATGTGCCAGAATTTCTTTCCCCTTTCGGGAATTGGTGTGGGCCACATGGGCTTCGATCATGGCCCGCAGCTCTTCCTGGTCATATTTAGTTTCCACCTTTTCCATGAGCACCATTTCTTTATTCAGATTTTTATACAGACAATTTCCCTCATCCAGCACATAGGCGATGCCGCCGCTCATGCCGGCCGCAAAGTTTTTACCGGTGGGTCCAAGCACCGCCGTCCGGCCTCCGGTCATATATTCACATCCGTGCTCACCCACGCCTTCCACAACCGCTGTTGCGCCGGAATTTCTCACACAGAAGCGTTCGCCTGCCATGCCGGCGATATAGGCTTCTCCTCCGGTGGCCCCGTAGAGAGCGACATTGCCTATAATGACATTTTCTTCCGGCACAAAGTTTGCTTCCGGCGGCGCATAAACCGCCAGTTTTCCGCCGGAGAGGCCTTTGCCGAAATAATCGTTGCTGTCGCCGCACAAAGACAAGGTGATCCCTTTGGGCAGAAATGCGCCGAAGCTTTGTCCGCCCGCTCCCTGACAGAGTATGGTAATGGTATCCTCCGGCAATCCGGAAGGATGATGCCGTGTCACCTCAGCCCCCAGCAGGGTTCCGAAGGTGCGGTCGGTGTTGGTCAGCTTTACCTGATAGCTGCTCTTTTTCCCCTGAACCACCGACTCCAGAATTTCTTTGTTTTTCAGAAGCTCTGCTTCATCCTTTGTCTGCTCAAGCTGAAAATGATAGGCACAGTTCGGATCAAATACACAGTTCTTCCTTTCTCCTTCGTTCATTCCCTGCAGAATAAGGCTTAAATCCACCTTCGCTGCCTGTCCTGTCAGGAAATCCTTTTTCTTTAACAGATCTGTACGGCCTACCATTTCATCCACGGTGCGCACGCCCAGCTTCGCCATATATTCCCGCAGTTGCTGCGCAATAAAGAGCATAAAATTCATCACATACTCTGGTTTTCCAGTAAACCGTTTGCGAAGTTCCGGATTTTGGGTGGCAATACCCATAGGGCATGTATCCAGATTGCAGACCCGCATCATCACACAGCCGAGCGTCACCAGGGGAGCCGTAGCAAAACCGAATTCCTCTGCGCCCAGAAGGGCTGCTATGGCCACGTCACGGCCGCTCATGAGCTTACCGTCTGTTTCAATGACCACCCGATTACGGAGCCCGTTGCGCAAGAGTGTCTGATGTGTTTCCGCAAGCCCCAGCTCCCAGGGCAGTCCCGCATTGTGGATGGAACTTACCGGCGCGGCCCCGGTGCCGCCGTCATAGCCGGAAATCAGGATAACCTGGGCCCCCGCTTTTGCGACCCCTGCCGCCACCGTGCCAACGCCTGCCTCAGACACCAGCTTTACAGATATACGAGCATATTTATTGGCGTTTTTCAGATCATAAATCAGCTGCGCCAGATCCTCAATGGAATAGATATCGTGATGCGGCGGCGGAGAAATCAGGCTTACGCCAGGCGTGGAATGACGGGTTCTGGCAATCCACGGGTATACCTTTTTGGCGGGAAGATGGCCGCCCTCACCAGGTTTTGCCCCCTGCGCCATCTTAATCTGAATTTCCCTGGCGCTCACCAGATACCGGCTGGTTACGCCAAAGCGCCCGCTGGCAACCTGTTTGATGGCAGAGCTTCTGTCGTGATCGGTTCCGGCAGATTCCAGACGTTCCTCACTCTCTCCGCCCTCCCCGCTGTTAGACTTGCCGTGGAGCCGGTTCATGGCAACCGCCAGCGCCTCATGGGCTTCCTCAGAAATGGAACCGTAAGACATGGCGCCTGTCTTGAAACGCTTTACAATGGATTCCACACTTTCCACCTCTTCTATGGATATCCCCGTCTTCGGATACCGAAAATCCATGAGGCTGCGTAAATATCCGGTATTTTCCTCATCCACCAGCTTTGTATAGGCACAGAATTTTTCATAGCTGCCCTCTTTTGTGGACTGCTGCAGCAGGTGGATGGTGCGGGGATTATAGCGATGTTCTTCCCCCTGGCTCCGCATTTTGTGCCGTCCCATGGAAGAAAGGGTCAAATCCGTATCCAGCCCCAGAGGATCAAAGGCTTTGGAATGCTGTTCATCAGTCTGGGCCGCAATATCCTGCAGAGTGATGCCGCCCACCCTGCTCACCGTCTGGGTAAAATACCGGTCAATGACTTCACTGGAAATTCCGATGGCCTCAAAAATCTGGCTTCCCTGGTAAGACTGGATTGTGGAAATCCCCATTTTGGAGGCAATTTTTACAATGCCCTGTAAAATAGCTCTGTCATAATCTTCCACAGCGGCATAATAGTCCTTATTTAAAAAACCCTCTTCCACCAGTTCCGCGATTGTGGAATGAGCCAGATAAGGATTGACCGCACAGGCCCCATAGCCTAAAAGGGCTGCAAAATCGTGTACTTCTCTGGGTTCCCCTGATTCCAGGATGAGGGAAAGCGCTGTGCATTTTTTCGTTTTTACAAGATGCTTGTGTACCGCAGAAACGGCCAGCAGGGAGGGGATTGCCACATGGTTTTCATCCACGCCCCGGTCAGAAAGGATCAGGATATTGGCTCCTTCCCGGTAAGCCTTATCCACTTCCACAAACAGATGCTCCAACACCCTGTCTATGGGAGTGCTTTTATAGAAAATAATTGGGACACAGGCCACCTGAAAGCCGGGTTTTGTCATCTCTTTTATTTTTAAAAGATCCAGATCCGATAAAATTGGATTATTGATTTTAAGCACCTGGCAGTTCTCCGGTTTTTCTTCCAGCAGGCTGCCGTTCTTTCCCACATATACTGTGGTGGAGGTTACAATTTTTTCCCGCACCGCATCAATGGGCGGATTCGTCACCTGTGCGAAAAGCTGCTTGAAATAATAAAACAGGGGCTGATATTCTTTCGACAGGACTGCCAGAGGGGTATCCACACCCATGGCGCCGATTTGCTCCGTGCCGTTTAAAGCCATGGCGCAGATGCCTTCCCGGTATTCTTCATAGGTATAACCGAAGGACTTCTGCAGTCTTGCGCGTTCCTCTTTTGTGTAGGAGGGAATTTTCTCATTCGGAATTTTCAATTCCTGCAAGGTAACCAGATTGCTGTCCAGCCATTCCCCGTAGGGTTCCTTTTTTGCATAATATTCCTTTATTTCCTCATCGCTTACCACCATGCCCCTCTGCGTGTCCACAAGAAGCATCTTCCCCGGATGCAGGCGTTCCTTCTTGAGAATGTTTTCCGCCGGAATATCCAGCACCCCAACCTCTGAGGAAAGAATCAGCCGGTCATCATCAGTGATGTAATACCGGGAGGGCCGAAGGCCGTTTCTGTCCAGCACCGCTCCCATCAGATCCCCGTCGGAAAAAAGGATGGATGCAGGGCCGTCCCAGGGCTCCATCATAGTGGCGTAGTATTGGTAAAAATCGCGCACCTCCTGGGAAATGGTATCGTTGTTGGCCCAGGGCTCCGGAATGGTGATCATGGCCGCAAGGGGAAGCTCCATGCCGCTCATCACCAGAAACTCCAGCGTATTGTCCAGCATGGCAGAATCGGAACCGCCTGTGTTTACCACCGGAAGGACCTTTGTCAGATCATCCGCCAAAAATGCCGGCGCCCGCATGGTTTCTTCCCTGGCCAGCATCTTATCCGCGTTTCCCCTGATGGTGTTGATTTCACCGTTATGGACGATAAAGCGGTTGGGATGCGCTCTCTCCCAGCTGGGATTTGTGTTGGTAGAAAAGCGGGAATGTACGATGGCAATTGCGGACTCATAGTCCTCGTCCTGAAGGTCTGTAAAAAAGGTACGCAGCTGTCCCACAAGAAACATTCCCTTATATACAACAGTCCGGCTGGAAAGAGAAGGCACATAGGTATTATTGTTGCTCTGCTCGAACTCGCGGCGCACCACATAAAGACGGCGGTCAAAATCCAGTCCTTTTTTTAACTGTTCCGGCTTTTTTACAAAGCCCTGACAGATTACAGGCATACATTTTCTGGCCTTATGTCCCAGCACCTCAGGCCGGACGGGAACATCCCGCCATCCCAGAAATTCCATACCTTCTTTTTCCACAATAATTTCAAACATCTTTTTGGCCTGGCTGCGTTTCAGTTCATTCTGGGGGAAGAAAAACATACCCACGCCATATTCTCTTTCACCGCAGATATGAATTTGGGCCTGCCCGCAGACCTTTGTAAAAAAACGGTGAGAAATCTGAGTCAGTATGCCAACGCCGTCCCCGGTTTTGCCTTCTGCATCCTTCCCGGCGCGGTGTTCCAGCTTTTCCACGATTTTTAAAGCATCCACCACTATCTGATGGCTTTTCCTGCCTTTAATATGAACGACAGCGCCAATTCCGCAGTTATCATGTTCGAATGCCGGACTGTAAAGATCCTGTTGTGTTTGTATCTGTTTCATTGTTATTCCTCCTCCTTGACGGTAGTGTATTCCACGGCTGCGGCGATCAGGCCCCGGAAAAGAGGATGGGCATGATTCGGCCGGGATTTAAATTCGGGATGGGCCTGAGTGGCAATAAAAAAAGGATGTTTCTCCAACTCAACCATCTCCACGATCCGTCCGTCCGGCGACAATCCGGAAAGACACATACCTTTTTGGATCAGACATTCCCGGTATGCATTATTTACCTCATAACGGTGTCTGTGGCGTTCTGAAATTTCTTTTTTTCCATACAGCCTTTGGGCCAGTGTCCCATCCTTCAATATACAGGGATAGGAGCCCAGCCGCATGGTGCCACCCAGATTAATCACATTATTTTGTTCTGGCATCAGCGCGATCACCGGACATTTCGTATCAGGATCCAGCTCCGCACTGGCTGCATCAGGCAGTCCGGCCACATTTCTGGCAAACTCTATGATGGCAAGCTGCATGCCCAGACAAATTCCAAGATAGGGAACTTTATTTTTTCTCGCATATTCGATCGCCAGGATTTTTCCCTCTGTTCCCCTCTGCCCGAATCCTCCCGGAACCAAAATGCCGTCCGCATCATGCAAATATCCCTCCAGATTTTCAGGTGTAAGCTCTTCAGCATCAATCCAGCGGATATTCACATCCGCCCGGTTCGCGATGCCGCCATGTTTTAAAGCTTCCGCCACGCTTAAGTAAGCATCGTGCAGCCCAACATATTTTCCCACAAGGGCGATCGTCACAGAGGTACAGGGATGGAGCAGATCCTCTATCATCGCCTTCCAGCCGTTCAGGTCCGGCACTGGACAGGGCAGCCTTAAACATTCGCAGACGGCCTGGGCCAGTTTTTCCTTCTCCAGCATCAGCGGCACTTCATATAAAGAGGGAGCGTCCATATTTTGCAGCACCTGCTCTTTTTTTACGTTACAAAACAAAGCAATCTTTTCCTTCATTTTTTCATCCACCGGATAATCGGAGCGGCACACCAGAATATCCGGCCAGATCCCCATGCCCTGCAACTCCTTCACACTCATCTGTGTGGGTTTTGTTTTCATTTCACCGGAAGCTTTTAAATAAGGAATCAGGGTTACATGTATGAGAATCGCATTTTCATGTCCCATTTCATGCTGAAACTGACGGATCGCTTCCAAAAAAGGCTGGCTCTCAATATCTCCTACAGTCCCGCCCACCTCTATGATGGAAATGGTCTCCTCCTCAGGGGAACTGGCCCGATAAAAACGGGACTTGATTTCATTCGTGATATGGGGAATCACCTGAACGGTTCCGCCGCCGTAGTCCCCCCGACGTTCCTTATGCAGTACCGACCAGTATATTTTCCCGGTGGTGACGTTGGAATTTCTGTCAAGGCTTTCATCGATAAACCTTTCATAGTGCCCTAAATCCAGATCTGTTTCCGTACCGTCATCTGTCACGAATACTTCCCCATGCTGGATGGGGTTCATGGTTCCCGGATCTACATTAATATAGGGATCGAACTTCTGCATGGTAATGTGGTAACCTCTCGCCTTCAGCAGTCGTCCCAGCGAAGCCGCCGTGATTCCTTTTCCCAGGCCGGACACAACGCCGCCTGTCACAAAAACATATTTTACCGCCATACTCTCCTCCTGCCCTGTATGAAAAATCTACATATATAAAAAGGTGCCAAAGAGCCCGCATCTGCAAGCTCTTTGACACCCTTGTCAACCTGTCTTATTCTATCTCTTAACAATGTTTTTATGCGTTTCAATATAAACTAATACTTTTGATTTGTAAAGACTTTTTTTCAAAAAATTTTCATGGAGCAGGTTCTGAAATTTCCAAAATTTTTTCTTGACAGCCTGCAAAAACAGGAGTATGATGCGAACCATAAAGCAAAGGCGCTTTGGAAGAAATCCTTCCAGAGTGCCTTTTTTTTACTATAAACCGAAAGGAGAAACTTTTAATGACAAAAGGAATTCCCGAACTTTACGGCAGCCTGGTTTTTAATAACAGGGTCATGCGCGATAAGCTTCCGAAGGATATTTACAGGGCGCTACGCAAAACCATTGAAAATAATACGCATCTGGAGCTGGATGTGGCCAACTCTGTGGCTGTGGCAATGAAGGAGTGGGCGGTTGAAAACGGTGCCACTCACTTCACACACTGGTTTCAGCCCATGACCGGCCACACCGCTGAAAAACACGACAGTTTCATTACCCCCATCGGCGACGGCCAGGTAATTATGGATTTTTCAGGAAAAGAGCTGGTGAAAGGGGAACCGGATGCATCCAGCTTTCCTTCCGGCGGCTTGAGGGCTACCTTTGAAGCAAGGGGCTACACCGCCTGGGATCCCACTTCCCCTGCCTTCATTAAAGACAGGACGCTGTATATTCCCACCGCTTTTTGCTCCTACAGCGGAGAAGCCCTGGATAAAAAGACGCCCCTTCTGCGTTCCATGGAGACACTTAATAAGGAAGCGGTAAAAATTTTACATTTGCTGGGCAAAAACGATGTGACCAGCGTTTCCACAACCATCGGCCCTGAACAGGAATATTTCCTTGTGGACAAAGCCCTCTATGAAAAGAGGAAAGATCTGATCTTTACCGGAAGGACACTGCTTGGCGCAATGCCTCCCAAGGGACAGGAAATGGAGGATCACTATTTCGGCGCTTTAAAGCCCCGTGTATCCGCTTACATGCATGATTTGGATGAAGAACTCTGGAAGCTGGGCATCCCGGCCAAGACAAAACATAATGAAGTAGCCCCTGCCCAGCATGAACTGGCGCCTGTTTTTGATACGGCCAATATTGCCGTGGACCATAATCAGCTTACCATGGAAATGATGAAAAAAGTAGCCGACAGACATGGGCTGGTATGTCTTCTTCATGAAAAACCATTTGAAGGCATCAATGGTTCCGGCAAGCACAACAACTGGTCCATGATCACCAATACCGGCGTTAACCTGCTGGATCCCGGCCGGACTCCCGCTGAAAACATTCAGTTTCTCGTCTTTTTGATGGCAGTCATCAAAGCGGTGGATGAGTACGCGGATCTGATGAGGGTTTCTGTGGCCAGCGCAGGCAATGATCACAGGCTTGGCGCAAATGAAGCGCCTCCGGCCATTGTTTCCATTTTCCTTGGCGATGAACTGACAGCTGTTTTAAATTCCATTGAAAACGACACTTTTTTCGGAAAGCAGCAAAAGATCCAAATGGAGACCGGCGCTGCGGTACTGCCCCATTTTTTCAAGGACAACACTGACAGGAACCGTACCTCTCCCTTTGCTTTTACTGGCAACAAGTTTGAATTCCGTATGCTGGGGTCCTCCATTTCCGTCGCAGGTCCCAACATTGTACTGAATACCGCCGTAGCGGAAGCCCTCCGCCAGTTTTATGAAGAATTAAAGGACACTCCCTCCGACCAGATGGAGGAAGCGGTTCACGGTCTGGTAAAGCGGGCCATTTTCAATCATAAAAAAATAATTTTCAACGGCAACGGCTATACGGAGGAATGGGTAAAAGAAGCTGCCGCACGAGGGCTTTATAACTTAAGGTCCACTTCTGAGGCACTGCCCCATTTTATCGCTGAAAAAAATGTGGCGCTCTTTACGGGACATCATATTTTCACCCGGGAGGAAATTTACTCCAGATATGAGATCCTGTTGGAAAACTATTGTAAAACACTCCACATTGAAGCAAAGACCATGCAGGATATGATCTGCAGAGAATTCCTGCCTGCTTTGATGGAATACACAGACAAAATCGCCAGTTCCCTTCGTGCTAAAAAAGCCCTTCTTCCGGAACTTTCATGCAGCTCACAGGAACAGCTTCTGGAAAAGCTCTCTGTATATTATGAAGAAATTTTCCGGGCGGAAGAAAAACTGGAAGCCGATACGGCCAAAGCGGAAGCATTGAACGAAATGCAGGAAGCCGCGGTATTTTATTATGAAACGGTTCTCTCCGATATGAATGCGCTCAGAAAAGCAGCGGATTCTGTTGAAAAGTATCTTCCAGATGAGATTCTTCCTTATCCGAACTATGAAAAGCTGTTATTCTCCGTCTGAGCAAAGGAAAGGGAAAGTGGCACAAAAACGATGAATAATCGATGTGAGGAATTTGATAAACTCAAAGAAGAATGCGGTGTATTCGGTATCTATCATACCGATGGCAGCGCCGCAGCCCCCGATGTTGCCTGGGGGCTGTGCGCTTTGCAACATCGGGGACAGGAAGCCTGCGGTATAGCGGTATGCGACCCCTGCGGCCCCAAGGGGAATATCTCGTGGCACAAGGATACAGGGCTTGTAAGTGAAGTCTTTCATACTGATATTTTGGAAAAACTTAAGGGGAGTGCGGGCGTGGGCCATGTCCGCTACTCTACTACCGGGGCAAGCACCGCTGAAAATGCGCAGCCCCTGGTATTAAGTTACCTGAAGGGAACGCTTGCCCTGGCCCATAACGGGAATCTGATCAATGCGCAGAAGCTGGCGCAAAAACTCCAGGAAGAAGGCGCTGTTTTCCAGACGACAACGGATTCCGAAGTGATTGCCTGCTATATCGCCAGGGAACGAACACACTCCTCCTGTGTGGAGGATGCGATACTGCAGACTGCCAGAAGGCTGAAAGGCGGATATGCACTGGTCATCATGAGTCCCAGAAAATTAATTGGTGTACGGGATCCCCTGGGGCTAAAGCCCTTATGCCTCGGGAAACGCGGAAACAGCTATATCCTTGCTTCCGAAAGCTGTGCCCTGACCGCAGTGGGCGCTGACTTTATCCGTGACATACAGCCCGGTGAAATCATTACGATTTCAAAAGATGGGGTCCGTTCTGACCGCCGTCTCGTTCAGGAAAAACATGCACACTGCATTTTTGAATACATCTATTTCGCCCGGCCGGATTCCATACTGGATGGAATCAATATCTATGACGCAAGAATCCGTGCCGGAAAGGCGCTTGCCGCTTCTTATCCTGTAGATGCAGATCTGGTCACCGGAGTGCCTGACTCCGGCATCACTGCTGCAATGGGATATGCACAGGCCTCCGGCCTGCCGTTTGCCTTTGCATTTTATAAAAACAGTTATGTGGGAAGAACTTTTATAAAACCTACCCAAAAGGAGCGGGAATCAGCTGTCCATCTGAAGCTGAGCGTACTGGAAAATGTCGTCAGGGATAAAAGGCTTGTCCTCATCGACGATTCCATTGTCCGGGGCACTACTATAGCAAGCCTGATTGGTATGCTAAAGAACGCAGGCGCCAGAGAGGTTCATGTACGCATCAGCTCCCCGCCCTTTCTATTCCCCTGTTACTACGGAACCGACGTTCCCAGCAACGACCAGCTGATCGCTTCTTCCCGCACAGCTGCCCAAATCTGCACCGAAATCGGCGCAGATTCCCTCGGTTATCTGAAACTCGAAGATCTAAAACAGATGACCCGGGAACTTCCCTTATGTAAAGCGTGCTTCGACAGCCAATACCCTGTATAACTCTCCCCGGCTGTCAGGCATTCTTTAAACGCGGATACGCCCCTCCGTCAGAAAGCCCTGAGCTTTCTGACGGATATATCCGCAAATTAGATATAATTCTCTTATAGGAACATCGCAAAAGCGCGAACTCAAAAAAACAGAGTCCGCGCTTTTGATGTTTCTGCAGTTTCACACGGCTTATGTCCGGTATGCTTTCGTACCGCCCTAAAGCCGAAAAAAAGAATGAGGAGGAAACTATTATGACTGAAGAAATTTTGAGAGCCATCAGCAGTGAAGTGTATGGCGTATGGTTCCTGATCGGAGCCGCGTTGGTATTCTGGATGCAGGCCGGCTTTGCCATGGTGGAGACCGGCTTTACCAGAGCCAAAAATGCGGGAAATATCCTGATGAAAAACCTGATGGACTTCTGTATCGGTACAGTGATGTTCATCTTAATCGGCTTTTCATTCCTGCTTGGTGAAGATTTATTGGGCTTCATCGGCAAGCCCGGTTTTGACATCTTCACCACTTATGAAAGTTTCGACTGGTCCAATTTTGTATTTAATCTTGTGTTCTGCGCAACTACCGCAACCATCGTATCCGGGGCTATGGCAGAAAGAACGAAATTTCTTTCTTACTGCATCTACTCCGGCGTAATCTCCGCCTTGATTTACCCCATCGAAGCACACTGGATCTGGGGCGGCGGCTGGCTTGCGCAAATCGGTTTCCATGACTTTGCCGGCTCCTGCGCGATTCACATGGTTGGCGGGATCAGCGCCCTTGTCGGCGCAAAACTATTAGGCGCCCGCATCGGTAAATTTGAAAGAGATAAATCCGGCAAGGTCATAAAAGTAAACGCATTTCCCGGCCATAACCTTCCCATCGGTTGTTTGGGCGTATTTATCCTGTGGCTTGGCTGGTATGGTTTCAACGGTGCCACTGCTACCAGTGTTTCCGAACTTGGCTCTATCTTTCTTACCACTACAGTCTCACCTGCTGTGGCAACCGTCGTATGTATGATTTTTACCTGGCTTAAATATGGAAAGCCCGATGTTTCCATGTGCTTAAACGCCTCACTGGCAGGCCTGGTTGCCATTACCGCCCCCTGTGATGTAACCGACTGCTTTGGTGCAATTATCATCGGCACTGTAGCCGGACTGCTGGTGATATTCGGCGTATGGCTCCTTGATTATAAACTACATATTGATGATCCTGTAGGTGCTGTAGCGGTTCACTGTTTAAACGGTATCTGGGGCACCATCGCTGTCGGCCTTTTCGCGACAGATACCGCTCCTGCCTTTTCAAGAGGCTTCGGTGACGGCGTAAGCTTCGGCGCAAACCAGATCGCAGGTACCGGCCTTTTCTATGGCGGCGGTTTTAAACTTCTTGGTATTCAGCTACTGGGGCTTTTGAGCGTTGCTGCGTGGACATTGGTTACCATTACCCTTACATTTATAATCATCAAAGCCTTGGTTGGTCTGCGTGTCAGCGAGGAAGAAGAGCTTCAGGGTCTTGATCCTGTAGAGCACGGCCTGGCAAGCGCCTACTCCGGTTTTTCCATCCTGGACGTTTCCAACACTATGACGATGGATATCAACCAGAATACAAGCCTTGGCGCTTCCGATTACGAAATGGCCTCCGAAGCACAGAAGAACGCAGCCATCAGCGTCGTAAAACAGACCTCCGCTGCAGATGCCGACATACACAAGGTTGTCATTATTACCAGGCTTTCCAGATATGACAAGATCAAAAATGCGCTCAATGAGTTGGGCGTTACCGGTATGACCGTCACTCAGGTTATGGGCTGCGGCATTCAGAAGGGTTCCGG
>PPYE01358082.1_pt1 | contig 20806 bp, 21 predicted proteins | sample 1559881 | NCBI WGS metagenome assembly PPYE01 (sample SAMN08240022, study PRJNA423297) | Human gut metagenome, whole genome shotgun sequencing project.
TCAATTATGTCACCAAGTACGGTTTCGCAGCTTTCGGCTGGTATCGTATCGTTGTAGGACTCATCATCATCATCTGCGGTCTTTGTGGTGTAAACATGCAGATGGTGGATTAAATATTTTATAATGGATTTCAGAAAAGGAGAAATTATAGCTATCGACAAGCCTTATCGGATGTCGAGCTTCGGAGCTTTGGCGCATGTACGCTATCTGCTCAGCAAGAAACTTGGCTTCAAGGTAAAGATAGGACATGCTGGTACGCTTGACCCCCTTGCTACTGGTGTCCTGGTGCTTTGTACAGGTAAATGTACCAAGCAGATAGAGCAGTTGCAGACTCATACCAAGGAATATACGGCTACGCTCCAACTTGGTGCCACTACGGCAAGTTATGACATGGAGCATTCTGTAAATCATACTTATCCTACTAAGCATATCACACGAAAACGGGTAGAGGAAGTTTTGAAGCAGTTTGTCGGTGAAATACAGCAGGTTCCACCTACCTATAGTGCGGTAAAGGTGAATGGCGATCGCTCTTATGCCTTGCGACGTGCAGGTGAGGAGGTTCAGTTGAAGCCAAAGACTGTTAGGGTGGATGAGATAGAGTTGACCGACTATGATGATGAGCAGAAAACTGCAAGCATCCGTGTTGTCTGCGGCAAGGGTACTTATATCCGTTCGCTGGCCCGTGATATCGGTAGAGCCCTCGATAGTGGTGCTTTCCTGACAGCTCTCCGTCGTACCAAGGCAGGAAGTTTCTCGGTAGAGAACTGTATAGACTTCGACCGTTTTCAGGGATGGCTTGATGCACAGGAGTTGGAGGATAGTATCCTTGACAACAATCAAACGGCTTCTCATAAAAAGAATCATAAGTAATAATCAGAAAGGAGAAAAATATATAACATGAAACTATCACAATTCAATTTTAAATTGCCAGAGGCACAGGTTGCACTCTATCCACATAAGGCAAAGCGTGTCGTAAAAACAGCTAACGGTGAGCGTACTTTCGAAGTGACTCGTCGTGATGAATCTCGTCTGATGGTTCTTCACAAGAAGTCAGAGAAGATCGAAATGTACAAGAAGGATGCCGAAGGCAATGACATGGTCGATGCTGAGGGTAATCCGGTATTCTTGCAGTTTAAGGACATCGTCAACTATTTCGATGAGGGTGATACCTTTATCTTCAATGATACGAAAGTTTTCCCTGCTCGCCTCTATGGTACCAAGGAGAAGACTGATGCCAAGATAGAGGTGTTCCTCCTTCGCGAGTTGAATCAGGAAATGCGTCTCTGGGATGTATTGGTAGAGCCTGCCCGCAAGATTCGTATTGGCAATAAGTTGTTCTTTGACGATGTGAACGAGATGGTAGCCGAGGTAATCGACAATACTACCAGCCGTGGCCGTACCCTTCGTTTCCTTTATGATGAGGATGGTCAGCACGATGTCTTCAAGCGTTCTTTGTTTGCTCTGGGTGAGGCTCCATTGCCACGCTATATTATCGACAAACGCGAGAACCACCATGCTACCGAGGAAGATATGGATGACTTCCAGTGTGTATTTGCCGAGAAGGAAGGTGCTGTTACTGCACCTGCTACTGGTCTTCACTTCTCACGTGAGTTGATGAAGAAACTGGAGATTTGTGGCATTCAGCCAGCCTTTATCACCTTGCATTGCGGTTTGGGTAACTTCCACGAGATTGAAGTGGAGGATCTTACCAAGCACAAGATGGATTCTGAGCAGATGATTATCGGCAAGGAGTGCTGTGAACTTGTCAATAAAACCAAGTTGGCTGGTCACCATGTATGTGCTATAGGTACCAGTGTGGTTAAGGCTACTGAGTCTGCAGTCGGTACTGACGGTATGTTAAAGGAGTTCGACGGCTGGACCAATAAGTTCATCTTCCCTCCTTACGATTTCGGTCTGGCAGACTGTATGGTTGCCAATTTCTATCATCCAGAGTCACCGCTTATGATGAGCACAGCAGCTTTTGGCGGTTATGATCTCGTCTATAGTTGCTACAAGAAGGCAGTGAAGAATGGATATATGTTCGGCTGCTTCGGCGACTCCCTGTTGATTTTGAACGATTAAACCTATATCATGCACAAAGTATATTTGAGCTTAGGTACGAATTTGGGCAATAGAAAGCGCAATATTCGTGAGGCTATTGAAAAGATAGAAGAGCTGGTTGGCGTGGTAGAGCGCCAGTCAGCTCTTTATGAAACCAAGCCATGGGGGTATTCTTCTCCCAACGACTTTATCAATGCCTGTGTAAAGGTGGAGACTATCTTGGCTCCTCGTCAGTTGTTGGATGTGTTGCAAGGAATAGAGAAAGAGATGGGCAGAACTTTGAAGTCGGTCAACGGTGAGTATCATGATCGCATCATCGACATCGACATTCTTTTATACGATGATTTAAAGATTGACGAACCTGATTTGAAAATTCCACATCCTTTGATGGAAGAACGTGAGTTTGTCATGGTTCCATTAAGGGAGATACTTTGCGATTACTTTTCCTGATTTGACTAGATGCTTTTTCTGGATTCAGGAATGAAAAGAAAGATTTTTTGAAAATATTCTCAGAAATGTTTTGAGGTTTCGATTATTTATTATACATTTGCAAATGTATTCCATTTCGGTGGATGTATTATATCTAACAACATGAATCGTTTCATGCTGAGTAAAAATAAATCTGTCTCTTTGTGTAAAGGACAAAACCAAGGAGAATTTTCTCCGTCTAGTAATGTATTGAAAGACATTATGTCTCCCTGTGGTGTACAAAACGGGGTGTCCCCCGACTATGTTTCTAAGGCAAGTGTTAATCAAGCTACAGATACGAAATCAACGATAAAAGCTTCAACCGCCTCTTCTACAGAAAATGTGGAAGAGGCGGTTTGGTTTTTGATGAGAGCTGCTTATGGACAGGAAAAGAAAGCCAAGGATTTTCTTGAGGCTAAAGGTATAGAGGTGTTCTTGCCTTTGCAAGAGAAGTGCTTTGTGTGTAAGGGAAAGCGAATACACCGTCAAGTTTCCTTGATTCCTAACTTCTTGTTTGTTAAAAGTACGGAGCAGGAGATGAAGAAGTATATTGGCAAGGGTGAACTCGATTTCTTCCACCATTATTATGTACCGCATATTAATTCGGGGGGGGCAAAGGACAGTCAAGAATCGGCATTGTCGTAAATGGGGTAGGGACTATCTTTACTGCTTATATTCCAAAGGGGATGCTGGAGAAGAAGTAAACCTTGCTGTATTTTAAATTGCTTAATCAACAAAAAGTAAGATATGAAAAAGAAAATGATGGTAGCCTTAACTATGGTTTTGGCTCTTGCGAATGTTCAAGATGTTGCTGCCCAAAGCTTTTGGAAAACATTAGGAAAGGTAGCTGAGAAAGTGTTGACTACTGACACAAACAATAGTTCAACGAATAGTAGCTCTAGTAGTCTATATAGTTCTTCATCTAGTAATTCTCTTGGTTACAAGACGGGGATAGGTGCTAGCTTTACTGCTTATGGAGTTGACTTGAAGGTAACTGGTTGCGAACATTGGGGAGAGGACGTTATCGTAAGATTGTTGTTGACCAACAATACTTCTTCTGATGTGCAACTTGGAATTGGTTCTACTGGTCCACACACGGAAAGCTATCGTGTTGCTTATAGTCCTGATGGAAAAAATCATGAGATAGAGGGCTATATTAATGGGGAAGATGCTGGTTACGTGAAGAGTTTGCCTGTAGGCATTCCTGTCAAGGGCTATGTGTTGGTAAAGAATTATGATAAGAAATATACTTCAATCCAGTCTTTGAAGTTTACCTGCCACGATGCTAAAGGTCAAGGTTCTTCTGATATTAACAAGTCGCTACAATTAGAAGTGAGAAATCTTCCTGTTACTTTTGCACAGAATACGAACTTTAGCAACATTTACTGTTCGCTTCCTACATTGTATGTTCAATACAATAATTGCACTCGTGTAGGAAATACCGTAACGGTTAATGTGGCTTTTAAAAATCTATCAAGCTCAGCTAAAGGTCTAAACATTGAATACGGAAAACATATTGCTTATGATGCGGAAGGAAATTCTTATACCCCTAAGGTGAAACTGGCAGCTCAAACTCTTCAACCAGAGATTCCTGTAAAAGCAACCTTTACAATACAGAATGTTCCTGCTAATGTTACAGGCTTTAGCTACATCAAGATTCCTTTTGAGGATAAATACTATATCGAAATGCGTAATATCAACTTCAAGTAAAGACATTTAAAACATAAGAAATAATGAAAAATATAGTTCGTTTAATGTTGGCATTTTTCTTGATGATGATGCCAAGTTTGGTAAAGGCACAAGGTGATTTGACAGCTTTTGACTTGAAAGGGAAAGTAAAGCAGTGTACTTGGGTAAATCATAAGGCTGGTTGTATCTATAAGGGATTTTCTAAAGATAACAACAAGGAGGTGGTTGTTTTTGCTCAGAATGGACGTTGCTTAAAGTGGAATGGAGGTACTTTTGTTAAAATGGGTGGTAATGCTCTTTATTCAGAATGTTCTAGGGATGCAAAAGGGCGCATTACTAGTGGAGAACTTTATACTGCCTATTATACTCCAGGTAGTGGAGAAGATACCTTTGTTTACAATGCCAAAGGTAAATTGGCAAAGCATACTTATGAGGATGGTGGTATGCTGATAGAGACCACATTTGCTTATGATTTAGATGGCTACGTTAACTCTACCAGTTCTAAAATAGAGAATTATGATACGGAAAAAACTTCTACCATAAAAGTTACTTATACCGTTCAAGCTAAGGACGCTAAAGGTAATTGGACGAAGAGACTTGCAAAGAGAATTAACGGTTCTTCTTGGGTAGAGACAAGGACTATTACTTATTATCCTTCAAAGTAATAAATTGAAGGGTGACAGCCTTTTTCTATCATAGTAAAATGACTATTGCCTTTCAATTGTGATAGTGTTATAAAGCAACCTTAAAACCTAATTCGATATAGTTATTAATGGTCTTAATAAAATAATATTATGGGGATGCTGCAAAAAGTATAAACGACAGTTCCATACAAGGGGTGTTTTGGTATGGAAGGCTCTCTTGTCGTTTAATTATAATATCTTATTTTTAAGTTCTTCGCTGTGGAGCCAAGTGAGGAAAATGATGTAAATTATTTACGTATGAAACAATTCAAGTATTTGATGTTGATGCTTTTGGCTGTATTGGCTTTTGCATCTTGTGACGAACTAACTGGTGACAAAGAGCCAGAGTTTTCTGATTACTTTGATATGAGAGTAACTAGTTGTGAGCGTGTTGGTAGTAAACTTCGCATCGACTTTACTCTGAAGAATATCAGTGGTAAGGATTTGCAGAACGTAGAACTTAAAACGGTAAAAGCTGATGATGACCTCGGTAATCATTATAGTTCTGCGGATGTTGCCGTAAATGGTGGATTCACTAATTATTATAAGACGGTAGCTATTAAGAAAAAGGAGACTATAACTGGAAGTTTCATAGTGCCAGACTATGATAAGACCAATTCTTCCAAACGAGTGAATGTTACATTCCTTGCCAATGCTTCAGAATTGGACTTTTCTGGAGAGGTTGCCTTGAACAAGTTGTCTGTTACAGACAACCGTATCCTTTCTTATGGATTCCAAACTAATGATAATGGTTTGCAATTTGATGAGGTAAGCTGTGTTCTTAAAAAGGAAAATAATGCAAATTTCTGCTATTTTACCTTCAAGGTGAAAAATGTTTCTTCGGTAGATATAGCAGACATTACGTTTAATTCTTGGCAATTTAAGGATAATCAAGGCAATAGCTATAATCATACAGCATACTCTCTAAATGGTAGTGATAACTATAACTATTACGTCACATTACCTTTGAAAGCTGGTCAAAGTGCTACAATTACTTGTAAGGTTGAAGGCTTCTATGCCTCTGCTTCTGTACTGAGTGGAGAAATGACATGTCGTTCAGATAGTTATCCTCTTACCGATGATAAGGTTAGATTCTTTGATATAAATGTAATAAAATAATCAAAACATAGGCGTTTAGGAGAAATCCTATTCGCCTTTGCCTTGATAGTCTTATTTAAGAAAAATGTAGATTGTTAGTGTGAATGTAAATGTCTATTAACCAATTGTTGATTATCGTATGAAAAAGTTTATTAAATCAACAGCATTTTTGGCTTTTGTAGCCTTTGGCTCAGTGTTGTTTTCTTGTAAGGGTACTGGTAACAAGGTGAATGGACAGGCTGCAAATGACAGTGTGCAAGTGGCAGATACCCTTTCTGCTGATAATGTGGCTCAGAATGTAGAGCAAGAAGAGGAGAAGGAAGACCTTGCTCTTGGTGGCAAGGGCGATTTGGCAGCCTTTGACTTACATGGAAATGTGAAGAGTTGTAAGTGGAAGGATGAGAATGGTACTACTCATAACCTTGTCTTTGACGAGCAGGGTAAGTGGATTAAGTACAATGGCAAACCTCTTAGTTCTCTCGAAGGATATGGGCGTGATAAGAATGGTCGCATAGCCTCCTATGTTTGGGGTGAAATGGGTTGTGCGGATAATCATATCTTAACTTTTGATGCCGAGACTGGTCGCTTGAAGAAAATGCAGGTTGAATCTGGTGAGGGAAATGATGTCTATACTTATAAATATGATAAGAAAGGACTCCTCACTCATCGCCATCTCAAAGGTGAATTTACAGAAATGGGGGCTGAGGAAACAGAACAGTATGAGACCAATATGGACTATGAGTATTCGTCCATTGACAACCATGGCAATTGGACAAAACGTACTGGTTATGGTGCTACTGGTAGTGACCCTGCTGTAGAAACTAGAACTATTGTGTATTATTAAAAATGATTTTTGGAGTCCTTGTGCTTGGCGCATGGACTCTAAAATATTTAAAGTTACAAGTTATGATTAGATTTTTATTTTGTTTTTTCTTGTCGTGTGTGAGTTTGATGCCACTACATGCGCAAGAAAAAGTAAAGGCTTTACGCTTTAACCATGTGGATGGAAGCATATATGTGAGTTTGCAAAACGAGTTGACCTGCGACTTTGCCACAGAAGATGAAATCTCCATCTCTGCAGACGGTAAAGTCTTGCTCTGTCTGAAACTTTCTGATATGAGTGGTTTTTCTACGGTTGAGGTAAGTGCTGACAAAACAACTGGCATTGTAGCCCTTCCTTCCGTCAATGATGTGCTTGTCGAGACTACTTCTGAAGGTTTAACAGTTAAAGGCCTGAATGTTGCAGAACAAGTGATGATATACAATGTCGGTGGCACATTAGTGACAACCCAAAAGGTTGACGATAATGGCAAGGTAGAGATTAAAACCTCCCAGATGGCTAAGGGCGTATATATTGTTAAGATAGGAAAACGTAAAACCTTTAAAATCCAGAAGTCATGAAGAGAATAAGTATGTTATTAATGATGCTCATCGCATTTGTGACGATGGGTATGGCGCAATACAAAATAGGACAGCAACGTTTTGTTATCTATTCGGATGACAGCAATAATCCACAATGGATTTCTGTTGAACTTCCAACTATAGGAAAACTGAAGTTCAACTTGGAAAAAAATGGCAATGTGAATATAGCTTTGTTGGATAAGAACAACCAACTACAGGAAAGTATTGTAGGTAAGAACCCTTATATGGACCTTACAACGTTGTGGGATATTCCTGAAGATGAAGAGCGGGAGGCATTGATGGAAATCTATAAAGTCTTAGGGGGAGAAAAATGGAAAAATAATGAATATTGGGGTTCTAACTTGCCTCTTGGAGAATGGGGAAATGTTGGAACAAGTTGGATGAAAGGTGATAGATATACTGTAACATATCTGAATTTCGATAGAAATAATCTTGTGGGTGAATTACCAATGTCGGCTTTTGCAAAACTTAAGAACTTAGAATTTTTAGATATAGAGCAAAATGACATAAAGGGAGAAATTCCAGAGTGTTTAAAAAAAATAAAGAATTTTCGTTTTCGAAGGAATGGTAAAATATATGATGGCATGCTACCCGAACATCCATGGTCAGAGTTGATGTCGTATGCTCCTAATGGGAGAGATTTACGCTTTGCTGAATTGACAAAAACGTGGAAAGTGCCAGGATGGGCGGAGAAACATGAGCGTTTTCGTGATTTTTGGCCTAATTTTGCTTGCATTTCTTCGGAAACGATAGAGGATATGGACTCTTATCATGATTATTGGAAAAATAAGAAAATTCCAATGGCAGACTTTAGAGTAGTAGATTTCGATGGGAATGTGCATTGCAATTCTGATTTCGCCAAGAATAAATTAACACTTTTGCTTTATTGGGAAACTTGGTGTCCTTTTTCGCAGGCTCTTATCCAGAAACTTGTTCCTGCTTATAAGCAGTTGCATTCTAAAGGCTTGGAAATACTTGGCTTTTCAACTCTTTGTCCAATGGCTAATCCTTGTGTTGATGAAGAAACTCATTTTAAATATATCAAAGATGAAGGAATAACGTGGTCTAACTGTTCTGATGGATATTATAATACAGTAAAGGCTTTTGACCTTTTTGGTGGCTCTCCAACAGTCTATGCGGTAGATAGTAACGGTGATATAGTCTATCAGTCACTCTCCCTAGGCTATTCCGACCTTATTCCTTTTATGGAAGAGTTTTTTGGTGAGAAGATAGATGGTGGCATTTACACATCCTCAGACTATAGCAAGGATGGTGAGGTTATGACGCTTCAAACGGCAACGGTGGGAAATGGTATCAACCTTGTTTTCATGGGCGATGCCTTTGTTGACAAGGAAATGGAGCAAGATGGGCTGTATGAGACCAAGATGCGTGAAGCAATGGAACAGTTCTTTGTCGTAGAACCTTACAAGTCACTTCGTAATTGTTTTACCGTTAAAGCTGTTAAGGCTGTCTCTCCTAACAATGTGTTCAGTACTTATGCTAAGTACGCTATAGACGAAAATGACGAAGTGGCTTTTAAGTATGCCAAAAAGGCTATAGGCGATGATGCAGACAAGGCTATGGTTGTAGTGGTATATAATGCCACAGCAGCGACAGGTAGAAGCTATACTTCGATGTATGGAGACGGCTCGTTTGTGGCATATTGCATGGATGGAGTTTCCACCGTTCTTAACCATGAGGCAGGAGGACACGGTTTCGCCTTTCTTGCCGATGAGTATGTAGAGCCAGGCAATGAACAATTGACCTTGCCTGATGATTACAAAAACACGATAGATGCGCATCATGAGTATGACAGGTCTCTTAATGTAGATTACCACATTGGTTCAGAAAACATTTGGAGTTCTTTTACAAGCGATAGCAGGTATACTTCTGAAGATATCGGTAGTTACGAAGGCGCTTTCTTATATGGTAAAGGGTGCTATCGCCCAACGGAAAATAGTATGATGCGTTATAATGATGCTCCTTTCAATGCACCTTCTCGTGAAGCTATTTATAAGCGTATTATGACTTTGTCTGATTCTTCTTACAAATATTCTCATGAAGACTTTGTGAAATTTGATATAGCGACTTCTAAGTCTGTTTCGCAAGCTAAGGGGCAGGGTAAGACAGAGGAGTCTTTAGGTAATATCAATTACACTGTCAAAGCTTCTGTTGAGAATCCAAACCGTTTCCCTCCGAAGCGTTTCTTGCCTAAGAGTCCTGTGTTAAAGAAAGGCTCTTGGAAAGATAATCAATAATATTAGATAGTTGAAGGGCTCTTTGCAGCCCTTCAACTATTTATATCCCTTTCAATAGCATTTTCCAAAGTGGTATAATTTGGATGATATTGCCGTCGAGGTTGATCTCTTTTTCTTCATCCATTGTGATGATAAATAACTCCTTACAATCGAAGCGTTTGGAGTAAGCCAGGAGGGCTTTTGTTTCTCGCTCAAAAGTCTTATCATCCTGTATGCTATAGGATACTTGGATGGCTTTACCATGCTCAAATAGACAAAAGTCAACTTCTATATTGTCATTGTAATAATATAGGTCCTCACCGTACGTCTCATAGAGATAAATGGCAACCATATTTTCCAATAGGGATGTTTCTGGATCAAGCAGGAAGAGGTTCAGAATTCCATTATCGATGAAATAGTATTTCTTGTTAGAAATCTTGTCTTGCAATTTTGCTTCAATGTTTTCTATGGAAAAAATCATGCAAGTTTCCTTAATGTATTCAAGGTAATCTACGATAGTTTCTTGCTTGACCTTTCCTGCTACTGTAGATACGATATTTGCAAGACGATTGTAGCTTTGTGGCTGTTTTATGCTCTCTGCTAATTTCCTGACTAATGCTTTTAATCCTGCAGTGTTACGTATATTGTATCTACTGATTAAGTCGCCAAAATATATCTTGTTGTATAGGTTTCCTAGCCATTGGCGCTTGAAAGGCTCTTCTCGAAGTACTAACTCGGGCAACCCTCCAAAGTGGAAATATTCATTGAAAGCTCGCTTGATGTGAGCGTTGTCGAGGTATTCCCATTGTTTCTCCAGTTGGATGTCCTTGGATTTGAGGAATTCCTGGAAAGAGAAAGGAAATACATTTTGAACAATATAGCGACCGCCAAGAGTTGTTGAGATTTCTTTACTCAACATCTTGGCATTGCTTCCAGTGATATAAACCAAGTATTTATGGTCGGCAAGTCGGCGTGCGAACTTCTCCCAACCATCTACTAGTTGGATTTCGTCAAGCATGAAGATGGGTTTGTGCTCAAAGATTTCTTCGTATGCTTGTTTGATGAGGTCGAGGTCGCTGAGTTGGATGTCTGCTAAACGGTCATCTTCAAAGTTGAAGTAGAGAATTTCTTCAATGGAATGGCCTTGCTGCAATAGGTCATGTATGCGTTGATACAGCATATATGACTTTCCTACACGGCGAAGCCCTACCAACACGTAGCAAGAGTGAGGCTCAAACTCGACATTGCGTCTGATGAAGCTCAATTCTTTTACCATCTGTTGGTTCTCCAATATCAATTTCTTTGCGATATTCTTGTCCATATTCTCTGTCTTTTGCTGAAATATGGGTGCAAATATACAAAATTTCCTTTATAAGGGAAAGAAAATGGCAAAAAAATCCCCTATAAAGGAAACTTTTCTTGGGAATCTTTCCTTTATGGAGGAAATTCTATGCTTTTATTCCACTTCGCTCCAATCTATCAAGCCACGGTTGTCTTTGTCAAATACCAAGGCAAGACAAATGGTTTGCTTATGGCTTGCGGTATAAGCGTCGGCATAATGGCGATTTTCTATTTGCCTGGTGTAGCATCATTGGTATAACCAGCTCAAACAAAGCTTTCTTGACTTCTCGATTGGGGAATCCTAATAAATAGCTGTCATCTATGACATCCTTGATGGTGAGATAGCCAGACTGGTAAAGAAATAATTTCGGGTCATTAACGTTTACATTTGTTGTCTCAATATAATCCATGTCGATGAGACTACCTTCCAACTTTTCGATGCTTTTCTCAAAGTTGGTAAGTATTTTTGGCAGCATTTCTGTTGCACCGCTAGCAATCCAAAAAGATTTTATTCTTTCTTCTTCTTAGCTAGTGCTTCCAATTCTTCATGGAAATATGAGTTAATCTCTGCTTTGGTTAGACCACATACGGTAGCGTAGCTATTGTAAAAACTGATCTTCTGTTTGCCATTCTCTTCTCCTTATTATATATAGCTGTTTGCAAAGTTAGCACTTTTTTCTAGATAAAGAAAGGAAAAGAAAGATTTTTTGAAAATATTCTCTGAAAAGTTTTGAGGTTTCGATAATTTATTATACATTTGCAAATGTATTCCATGCCAATGGATGTATTATATCTTACAACATGAGTTGTTGCATGCTGAATAATAAGCCAGTCTCTTTGTGTAAAGGACAAAACCTAGGAGAAACTTCTCCGTCTAGTGGTGTGAGAAAAAACGCCATGTCTCCCTGTAGTGTACAAAATGGGGTGTCCCCTGTTTTTGCTTCATCCCCAAGTAAAGAATGTGCAACAATTTCATGTATGACAACCGTCTCTTCTACTGAACAAGTGGAAGAGGCGGTTTGGTTTTCTTGCCTTTGCAAGAAAATGTTCCTACTAATGATACCTTTTGAAGTTAAATACTATGTTGAGATGTGTAATATAATATTCAGTAAAAAGTCAAGCGTATGAAAAAATTAAAATCACTCTCTTGCTTCCTTGTCGGTTTGATAGGGTTGCTTGTAAATTCTTGTGGTGGAGGACATGCAGGTGTTGATGGCTTTACAGGTGCTGGCATTTTGGGTAAAATTCCTGAGGCTAGAGCCATCAACCTTGCGACGATTAACGATTTGACACTTGAAATGAGCTCGGATGAGAGCCTTCGGGTAGATTTGAAGAATCGTCAAAAGGATGCTCCTGGTTTTATTGACATGATGGATCGGGTAAACAAAAAGTTTCATGAGGTGGAACAGAAATATGAAGTTAGCCTTGATGATGAAACGAAGCAAAACCTTCTTGAAGATAAGAGCCGATTGTCATCAGGTAAAGATTTTCCTTTGTTGAATAAAACCAGACAGAAACTATATAAATATGATGTGACAGCTAGAGTGGATACTGCAAAGGCTGAATATGGTTACTTGACAATCCAGTTTGATATGGAACCAATGTCCGAAAAGGTCTTTTACAAAGAATTGTCTTATGTATTGAAATCAAAGGATGATAAGGTGTTGCAGATAACACCAATATTTAAAGATGAAATAACTATTGGAAAAAGATATTCTGTGAAAGATTTATTGCATGGTATGACTGTTTGCAGAGATACGGCTGAGTATGCTAAAACCATGAAATACTTGCACATGTTGGATAGCGTCGCAAAGATTGAAATTGTAACAAAAGCACAAAGTCTAGAGTATAAGCCTGCGATAACTTTGGAAGGTGTTGAACCAATAAAACTTGGGGTGTATATGACTAAATTACCTCAGAGATGCGATGGCGTTTATGCAAATTGTTACGACCTTATGGCAAATGATGGAAATATGTATTATCAATTTGATGACTTGGATGGTCATTCTCGTTTTATAGCGCAAGGTACAAATGATGGCAAGATTACTGGCATAGAAGTTGATTATTATGGCTTTCCTTTGGCTATTAAGGGCAAGGTTCTTCAAACACAAGTTCCTCTATGTTATATAGCCGAATCATTCGGTAAGGATATACAGTGGACTTATGAAGAGGATAATTTTGCGCTTCTTGCCTCTATTGCTGATGGAAAAGTAACTTTTCAAATAGGAGATAACACACTTACAGAAGAAGGAATGGTAAAGCTAGAGGCTTTGAAGCAAGGTAAGCGTGATGTGGTTTTCTCTTTTGACGATTTCTTGCCAGAAGTAAAGTTGGAAAGTTTTACAATTCACAAGAAGTAGGGGCTTATTGCTATAATGTTAAAATAAAATTGAGTTATGATTAGATTTTTATTTAGTTTACTTATGGCGTGTGTGAGTTGGATGCCGCTACATGCGCAAGAAAAGGTGAAGGCTTTGTGCTTCTACCATGTTGATGGGCGTGTCTTTATCAGCCTTAAACAAGAATTGACATTTGATTTAGAAGTGTCTGGTGAGGTGTCGATTTCTGGTGACAATCTAGAACCTATAAAATTAAAAATAAGCGACATGCATTATGTCGAATGTGTTGAGGTTGATGAGAGAAAAACTACTGGAATAGGGAAAATACTTTCTCCAAAGGATATATTTATAGAAGCGTTGAGTAATGGTTATATCCTTAGTGGTATGTTGCCTAATGAGAAAGTTGATGTTGTATCCATGAGTGGTATGATTGTTATCTCTCAAAAAGTTGGTACGGATGGTAAGGTGCAATTAATAACTTCAAGCCTTCCATCTGGTATATATATAATAAAAGCAGGTAATCGTAAAAACATAAAAATACAGAAGCGATGAAACGGTTATATTCTTTATTAGTTATACTTTTTACATGTGTTTCAGTATGCATGGCACAAGTAGAGAGGCAAATGGTGGAGTTTGGTGAAAATGGATATTTTCATGGAACAGTTTTACCAAGTGCAAGTGAATTAAAAGTGAAAGTAAGTTCTGATGGAAAAATAAATATCAGACTTCAATATAAGGGGGCTGAATATGGTGCTACAGAAGGAACCTACGATTCGCCATTGATTATTTTTGAAACTTATAATGCCATTTCTGAAACGGAAGAGCGTGATGCTCTCGTGGAAATATACCAAGCGTTAGATGGAGATAATTGGGTGGATAAAACTAATTGGTGTAGCGACAAACCTGTGTCCGAATGGCATGGAGTATATACTCGTCAAGTCAATGGTAAGAATACTGTGACAGATTTAATGCTATATAGTAATAATTTAAAAGGAGAACTTCCTGCAACAGCATTTGAAAAACTTAAAAATCTTAGTGGGCTGTTTCTAGATGGAAATGCGATATCAGGTAAAATTCCAACATGTCTAAATAAATTAACATCTTTCAGTTTGGAAAGAAATGAAGCGGATTTGGAAGGACCTCTTCCAGAACATCCTTGGTCGGACTTGATGAATTATATAAGTAATCCACAGCAATTCCTTATCTCTGAGTATTCTGATAATTGGCAAGTTCCAGAATGGGCAGAAAAGCACGAACGTTTTCGTGACTATTGGTTAAGATTTGCAGCTGCCCCTCGTAACTATCCCGAGCAAGCTTATTTTGATTATTGGGCGAGTAAAAAGATTCCTATGGCCGATTTTAAACTAGTTGACTTTAATGGCGGTATTCATTCGAATGAAGATTTAGCTAAAAGTAAGCTAACGATTATTTTAGAATGGGAAGCTTGGTGTCCATTTTCACAAGCCTTAATTAAGAAATTAGTTCCTGCTTATAATCAATTGCATTCCAAAGGATTGGATATTTTGGGAGTTTCTAGCCTTTGTGGAATGGCAACACCCTGTGTCGATGAAGAAACTCATCTCAAGTATATTGAAAAAGCAGGTATTCTTTGGGAAAATTGTTCAGAAACACATGAAAATAAAATAGACGCATTTCGTCTTTATGGAGGTTCTCCAACTCTTTATGCGATAGATAGTGATGGAGTGATAATATTCCAATCATTTACGCGTGATTATATGGAAATTATACCATTTCTAGAAGAGTATTTTGGTGAAAAAATAACAGGGCAGGCTTATTATACTTCTTCTGATTATTCTAAAGACGGAGAAGTTGTTACCCTTCAAGAGGCTACGGAGGGTACTGGTATAGATCTTGTGTTCATGGGAGAAGGATTTGTTGACAAAGCTATGGGAGCAGGTGGCGCTTATGAGCAGAAAATGAACGAAGCTATGGAGCAGTTCTTCAAGGTTGAACCATATAAGTCCTTACGAAATCGTTTTACGGTAAAAGCAGTGAAAGTTGTTTCTCCAAATGCGGAGTTTCTTTCTGATGCAAAACATACAATCAATCAGAGCGATGAAATTGCATTTAAGTATGCGCAAAATGCTGTAGGTACAGATGCAGACAAAGCAATGGTAGTTGTTGTATATAATGTAGAAGCGTCAGTAGGACGTAGTTATACAACTTTGTACTATGATGATAAAGGCTCTTTTGTAGCTTATTGTATGGATGGTGTTTCTACAGTCTTGAACCATGAGGTTGGGGGGCATGGTATTGCACATTTGGCGGACGAGTATGTTGAACCTGGTAATGAAAGTCTCTCTCTTCCTACGGAACGTAAGAATGAACTTGATGAAGCACATTCTTCTAAAGGCTGGTACATGAATGTGGATTATAACCTGGGTTCGCAAAGTGTATGGAAGGATTATCTTACCGATAGCAGATACACTTCTGAGAATATTGGAAGTTACGAAGGTGCATTCTTATATGGTAAAGGCTGCTACCGCCCTACGGAAAATAGTATGATGCGATATAATAATGCGCCTTTCAATGCTCCTTCTCGTGAGGCAATTTATAAGCGTGTCATGACTTTGACAGACCCTTCTTATAAATATTCTCATGAGGACTTTGTTGAGTTTGACATGGCTACTTATAAGTCTGCTTCGCAAGCTAAGGGACAGGGTAAGACAGGTGAGTCTTTAGGTAATATCAATTATACCGTGAAAGCTTCCATTGAGAATCCAAACCGCTTTTCTCCGAAGCGTTTCTTGCCTAAGAGTCCTGTGCTAAAGAAAGGTTCTTGGAAAGATAATCTGTAATTTTTGAGAGTAGGTGAGGGGCTTCTGGTGCCCTTCACCTATTTATATTCCTTTTAATAACATCTTCCAAAGTGGCATGACGTGGATGATGTTATCATTTATATTGATTTCTTCCTCTTCATCCATCGTGATGATAAATAACTCCTTGCAATCGAAGCGTTTGGCGTAAACTATGAGGGCTTTTGTTTCTCGCTCATAAGTCTTATCATCCTGTATGCTATAGGATACTTGGATGGCTTTACTACAGTCTATGTAGTCAACTAAATATAGGAAACTACAATACCAGCCATGCTCTTCAAGCGATCCCTCGGGGACCACGTGATGGGGAACTGGTGAACAAGAGACGGGCAACCGTTGCTCACGAGGTGGGCAACGAGTGCCCAAACGGATAGCTACAATTTGGGCAACATATTGATGACTTTTCCTCCTTATTATATATAGCCGTTTGCATAGTTTGCACTTTTCTAAATAAAAAAATCCCATCACTCTCAATGAGAATGATGGGATTTCAATGTCTTAAAGCAAATTGCTTTCAGATTACTTACGAAGACCGAGGGCCTTGATGATGGCACGGTAGCGATTGATATCGCGGTCGTACAAGTAATCGAGCAATGCGCGACGCTTTCCTACAAGCTGTGTCAGAGAACGTGTTGTAGTATAATCTTTACGGTTCTTCTTTACATGTTCCGTCAAATGAGCAATACGGTATGAGAACAATGCTATCTGGCTCTCAGCTGAACCAGTATCAGAGTTAGACTTTTTTTTGTAATTTTGCACCCAAATTTAAGTATTTAAGGTAAAAATTAAAATGCAAGACATTAGAAACATTGCAGTTATTGCACACGTTGACCATGGTAAGACTACATTGGTCGACAAGATGATGCTCGCCGGTAAGCTGTTCCGCGACGGCCAGGATAACAGTGGCGAAGTGCTCGATTCCAACGACTTGGAGCGCGAGCGTGGTATCACCATTCTCTCAAAGAATGTATCTATCAATTGGAAAGGTACTAAGATTAATATCCTCGATACTCCTGGACACTCTGACTTCGGTGGTGAGGTTGAGCGCGTGCTCAACATGGCAGACGGATGCCTCCTCCTCGTCGATGCTTTCGAGGGTCCGATGCCTCAGACCCGTTTCGTGCTCCAGAAGGCATTGCAGCTCGGACTGAAGCCTATCGTCGTTGTTAATAAGGTAGATAAGCCTAACTGTCGCCCTGAAGAGGTGTACGAGATGGTATTCGACCTGATGTGCGACCTCGATGCTACAGAAGAGCAGCTCGACTTCTCAGTAGTTTACGGTTCTGCCAAGAACGGCTGGATGGGCGAGGACTATAATCATCCAACAGACAATATCGATTATCTGCTCGATAAGATTATTGAGGTTATCCCAGCTCCTAAGCAGCTCGAGGGTACTCCACAGCTCGATTCACCATTCTTCGGTAAGGAAGGCAAGTTCTGTACATCACGCCACATCCAGGAGCGCTTGAACAAGGAGCTCGAGAAGAACCTCGCTCTCCGCGTACAGCCTTACGAGGATTCTACCGATAAGTGGATTGTATCAGGCCGTGGTGTGCTCCATCTCTCTGTACTCATCGAGACCATGCGCCGCGAGGGCTATGAGCTCCAGGTAGGTCAGCCTCAGGTTATTTATAAGGAGATTGACGGTGTGAAGTGCGAGCCTGTTGAGGAGTTGACCATCAACGTACCAGAGGAGTTTGCTTCTAAGATGATTGATATGGTAACCCGCCGCAAAGGTGATATGACCTCTATGCTGAACATGGGCGAGCGTGTAGACATCGAGTTCGATATCCCTTCACGTGGTATCATCGGTCTGCGTACCAACGTGCTTACCGCTTCTCAGGGCGAGGCTATCATGGCTCACCGCTTCAAGGAGTATCAGCCATACAAGGGTGAAATCAGCCGCCGTTCTAACGGTAGCATGATTGCGCTCGAAACCGGTACTGCCTTTGCTTACGCTATCGATAAGCTGCAGGATCGTGGTAAGTTCTTCATCGACCCGGGTGAGGAGGTTTACGGAGGCGAGGTTGTAGGTGAGCATGTTCACGACAACGACCTGGTAGTCAACGTAACCAAGGCTAAGCAGCTTACCAACGTACGTGCTTCCGGTTCTGACGATAAGGCTCGCGTCATTCCTAAGACCGTGATGAGTCTTGAGGAGTGCCTGGAGTATATCCGTGAGGACGAGTACGTAGAGGTAACTCCAAAGAACATGCGTATGCGCAAGATTGAGCTCGATCACCTGAAGCGCAAGCGCAGCAACAAAGACTAAGCAGAAATGTTTTTGTGGAGATTTTTTAGAAAGTTTTCATTGCCCTGCTCCCTGGTTATGGGAGCATTGGGCTACCTGATATTCGCCAATGTGCCCTTCCTGGTGCCCATTGGCGATTATTGTGGTCCGAGGTTGGTAAGTCTGATGCCGGTAGTGCTGTTCTCCCTGCTCTATGTTACTTTCTGTAAGATAGAAATCAAGGAGATGAAGCCTAAGGCGTGGCATTTCATCCTCCAGCTCATCCGTACCTCGCTGTCATTGATGATGGTGGTGCTTATCTTTGAGTTCGGCTCCGATTACAGCACCAAACTGATTCTCGAGGGTGCCTTCATCTGCTTCATCTGTCCTACGGCAGCCGCCGTGGCTGTGGTTACGGAGAAGTTGGGCGGCAGTATCGGTTCGCTGACCACTTATACGGTCATCGCCAACATTTTTACGATGGTCATCATTCCGAGTCTTTTCCCGATGGTAGAGAAAGGGGCAGACGTATCGTTCCTCATGATGAGTGCGATGGTGTTCCGCAATGTCACTACCGTGCTGGTGGTGCCTCTGCTGCTTGCCTTGCTGAGCCGCAGGTTCCTGCCAAAATGGGTGGATAAGGTGAAGAATGTAAAGGATTTAGGCTTTTATATGTGGTGTTTCAACCTCACGATACTGATGGGCGAAACGGTTCGCAACATGCTCCATGCCGAGGTATCGGGCGTAACGATGCTTCTGCTGCTCTTTGTACCGCTGCTGGTATGTCTCCTCCAGTTTGCCATCGGCAAGGCGGTAGGCAGGCATTTCGGTGCGAGTATCAGTGCCGGTCAGGCGTTGGGACAGAAGAATACGGTAGTGGGCATCTGGCTCACCCTCACCTTCCTGAATCCTCTTGCTGCCGTAGCACCGGGTGCCTATGTAGTATGGCAGAATCTGGTCAATGGCTGGCAACTTTGGTATAAAGAAAAATATGGCAAGCTTAAGTGGTAAGCTTGCCATATTTTTTGTTTCTAATCCTGGGTAGGGTAGATGAGGTTTTCTTCCCTGATGCAGCTGAGCACCTCATCCAGATATTTTCTGGCTTCATATTTCGCCATAGGCAGGTCGTGGAGCAGGTAGTTGCCGCAGTCCTTTGCCGCCTGTCCCGGAATCTCACCCTCGAAATCGGCGATAAACTTAAAGGTGCGCTTCATCAGTTCCACGATGTCCTTGCTCTCCAGGTCGCCCTTGATAAGGAGATAGTTGCCCGTGAGGCATCCCATCGGTCCCCAGTAGATGATGCGGTCCTTCCACTCCTCGTCGTTGCGCAGATAGGTGGCAGCCAGGTGTTCGATGGTATGGATGGCACCGTTGTGCAGACAAGGCTCCTGGTTAGGCACCTTCATGCGGATATCGAATGTTGTGATGACTTCTCCGCCTACTTCGTCCTTACGGCTCACGTAGATGCCGCGGAGCAGCTTATTGTGATTGATTGTAAAACTTGGAATCTTATTCATCTTGATAATTGATAATTTACAGTTTACAGACTTTCGAGGAAAGCCTTGGTAACATTGAAAGAGCCTTCAGCCATTTTAGCCCAGAAGTCGAAATACTGCTGTGCCTTGGTATCTTTCAGCGGTACATCGCTGATGATGCGGAAGGAGATGAAAGGCGTCTTGTAGATGTGGCAGGTCTGGGCGATAGAGCAGCTCTCCATATCCACCGCCATCGCCTGAGGGAAGTGTTCCAGGATAGAGCGCATCTTCTCCTTGCTGTCTACAAACCATTCGCCGCTCACAATCTGTCCGGCGTGGATCTTCGGGTGCCTGTTGCCCGGCAGGTTGTTGATGGCGAGTGCCTTCTCCACATATTCCTTAGGTGTTTTGAAGAAAGCAGGCATGCCTAGAATCTGTCCGAATTCGCATTCCTCGCCGCAGTAGGCATCGTGGTAAACGCAGTTGGTTGCCACCACCACCTCAGTCACGTTGAGGTTGATATCAGCGCCTCCAGCCACGCCTGAAGAGATGACGAGGTCAGGGTGATAGTTGTCAATCATTTCCACGGCACCTATGGTACTGTTCACCTTACCGATGCCGCATTGCTGCATCACCACCTCGTTATTGCCTATCTTTCCGATAACGAAGTCCTTATAGTTTTTTCTCTCAACCTGCGATTCGGTCAATAATGTTTTGAGTTGCGCGAACTCCTTGTCCATCGCAACGATAATTCCTATTTTCATATTCTATACTAACTTTTGGGTGCAAAGTTACTAAAAATATTGCAGAGAGAAGCAAAGTTTAAGGAGTTTTTAAGGAAAAAGGCTTTTAAAGGTAAAAAAGTAAAAAAAGCCCCCGATGCGTGATGCACCGGGGGCTTTGCTATGTCGAATCAGAATTTAAAA
>PPYE01433011.1_pt1 | contig 20801 bp, 32 predicted proteins | sample 1559881 | NCBI WGS metagenome assembly PPYE01 (sample SAMN08240022, study PRJNA423297) | Human gut metagenome, whole genome shotgun sequencing project.
TGCGGGGCCGAACGCCATACGGCTTTGATACCGAGCCCATCGTTATGGACGGGATCAAGACAAAGAAGCTGGTGGAAAACGCGGAAATGGATTTTGCCGAGCTGATGTTTCAAATGTACGCGGAGCCGGGCAATTCCTACGGCGATATAACCCGGTACTTTGTCAAACACTCCATTAAGGTCTATGACAAGGCGCTCCAGCGGGCCTTTATCTCCAAACTGCTGAGAAACCCCGTCTATGTCCAGGCAGATATGGACATCTACGAATACTTCAAGGCCCAGGGCGTGAAAATCGAAAGCACCCCGGAAATGTTCACAGGGGACAATAGCTGCTATCTCTACCAAGGGCGCGAGGGCGAGGAACAGATCCTTGTGATCGCCCCGCACCAGGGCCGCATTACTTCCCAGCTCTGGCTGACCGTCCAGCGCAAGCTGTCACAGAACACGTCTTTCCAGAATGGCCGCAAATGCCATAATACCTGGCTGGCCGGGAAAATCAAGTGTGGGCGCTGCGGTTATGCTTTGACTGCCCTGCGAGCTCAAAACGGTGTTACCTACCTGCGGTGCAAGCAGCGGGCGGATAACGGGAGCTGCGAGGGGGCCGGTACGCTGACGGCGCAAAGCATGGAGTCCTTTGTGTATGGCGAGATGGTGGAGAAAATGCGGAAGTATCACACGCTGAAAGGCGGCAAGGAACAGGGCTATAATCCAAAGCTGACCGCCGCCCGTGTTGCCCTGGCAAAGACGGAAAGCGAGATCGAGAAACTTCTGGACACTTTGTCCGGGGCCAATCCGCTGCTCCTGCAATACGCAAATAACCGGATCGAGGAGCTGGACACAGAACGACAAAAGCAGTTAAAGCTGGTAGCAGACCTTACCGCTAATTCCGTTTCGGACACGCAAATTGACTGTATCACGAATTACCTCAACGATTGGGAGTCCGTGAGTTTTGACGATAAGCGCAAGGTGGTGGATATTCTCATATCCCACATTGACGCGACCAGTGAGAGCGTTACAATCCACTGGAAAATCTAAAACCTTTTTCACTTGGCATTATGCCCTTGTAAAAAATAGTTTGAAGAAAAATATAACATTAAAATACTTACATACAAATCGAAGAAACCTATACCTACATGTTGTAAAGAATATGGACAACCGTTTATATCTAAACATGTAAGCGAGATGATGTCCAGATTAATTAAGCATAATTTTACATGGGAAGATAAATCGTTTGATGAATTGTATAAAGAATATCCGAAGTGTAAGATTGCTTTATCATGGTGGACAAATAGTAATATATCAGATCAGTTTAATATTCGTAGAAATAAATTTCTAAAAGAATTCATAATTCAAAACCCTCCCACATTTACAATTTCAAATAAATGTTGTCATTATGCCAAGAAAAAAGTGATTCATGATTTAGTAAGAGAAAATGATTACACTCTCAATATTTTTGGAGTAAGACGGGCAGAAGGTGGTTCTAGAGTTACGGCATACAAATCATGTTTTAATGAAGAGGATGGCTGTGACAATTATCGGCCTTTATTTTGGTACAAGGACTCAGATAAAGATGAATATGTAGAAGCTTATGTTATTGAAAATAGTAAGTGTTATACAGAATATGGATTATTGAGAACAGGGTGTGCTGGATGCCCATATGGTAGAGATTTTGAGAACGAATTAAAAATAATCAATCAATATGAACCGAAATTATATAAAGCTGTTAATTATATTTTCGGTGACAGCTATGAATATACGAGAAAATATCGAGAGTTTAGAAAGAAAATGGAAGAAAACAATACAAAGAAATAATGCTTTCATTCGGTAGTCGCGAATGCCCTATGGAAGCGTATCAAAATTTAAATTTATTACGGAGGAAGTAAAGTAATACTAGTTAATATGTGTGTACACACCTTGAAAAATCAAGGTATTGAGCAATGTTAATGAAAGCATTAATTTAGATAAACATTGGAAACTTGTAAATTTTTGTGAATTCGATAAATACGCAACTAAAAGTTATTGCGAAATCCATAATGTAAATGAAAGTTTAAACCTTGGCGATATTACTAAGGTCGATGAAACTAAATTAGAGCCATTTAACATGATATGTGGAGGATCACCTTGTTTTATTAAAGGAACTAAGGTGTATACCAACACTGGATATAAAAATATAGAAGACATTTGTATAGGAGATTTTGTTTTAACACATACTGGAAAATTTCAAAAAGTAATTAAAGTTGGAAATAAATTATCCGATGATATATATGAACTGAAAGCACAAGGTATATTGAATACTCTAGTTACAGGCAATCATCCTTATTATATTAGAAGTTGTAAAAGAAAATGGAATAATATTAGACGTTCTTATGATAGAGTGTTTACAGATCCGGAGTGGAAGAATGTTAGAGATATTGATGACAATGAATATGTTGGAATACCTATTCTAAATACTTCTGAAAATATATATCATTTATCAGATGATGAATGTTGGTTACTGGGAAGATATGTAGCAGATGGATATATTTGCGATTCAATACGTCCAAATAGGAAAAATTCATACAATCATAAAATTATATTTTGTATTGGGAAAGATAAATTAGCAGAATTTAAAAATGCAACGTCTAATTCAAAATATCATATCGGGATAACAGAAGAAAGAACAACATACAAGTGTCGTATTATAGATACCAATTTTATGAATTTATGCCAACAATGCGGAAAAGGTGCAGAAAACAAAAATATTCCATATTGGATTTTAAATTTGCCTATTGATAAATTAAAAATTTTTTTTGACGGGTATATGAGTGGAGACGGATGTTATACTAATAATAATTATAAAGCAACCACTATTAGTCAAGAACTTGCAATGGGACTGTGCTTATGCATAGCTAAATTGTACAGTGTCGGTGCAAGAATATATAAGACAAAACGAAAAGAAACAATAGTAATAGAAGGACGTACTGTCAATCAAAAAGACACTTATGAAGTAGTTTTTACAAAAGAAAAAAGGAAGCAAATCAAGTATGAGGTTATAGACAATGTTGTTTGGTTTCCTGTTAAAAAAATAAAAAAATTAGATTGTTCAATGCAAGTCTTTAACTTAGAGGTAGAGAAGGATAATTCGTATACTGCTAATAATGCGATTGTACATAATTGTCAGGACTTCAGTGTGGCCGGAAAGCAGAAAGGCTCTGTTTGGACTTGTAAAGATTGTGGTCACGAATATAATCCTCTTACGGTACATTGGAGCAAAAGAGATAAATGCCCGCAATGTAATAGTATCAATATTGAAAAAACCAGATCATCACTTCTTGTTGAATATCTAAGAGTCATTCGTGCTAATAAACCCAACTTCGGAATATATGAAAATGTAAAAAACATTGTCGGAAAACAGTTTAAAGATACTACGTTTAAATTGTTTGAAGACGAACTAGATGAATACGGATATAACACATACTGGAAAGTGCTGAACGCTAAGAACTATGGAATACCTCAGAATAGAGAACGTGTTTATTTAATTTTTATCAGAAAAGATTTGGATAATGGTCAGTTTAAATTCCCAGAACCTTTTGATAATGGAATAAGATTAAAAGATATATTAGAGGATGAGGTTGATGAGAAATTTTATCTATCTGATGATAAGGTGCAAAAATTCTTAAGCAATTTTAACCAGTCTGAATTGCCAGTAACAACAAGAAATTCTGATACTGTTTCTACAATTAGAGCTACATATTATAAAAATGGAGAGCGAAACGTATGTGAAAATATAGAAAATGGCAATGGATATGAAGGCGTTGTTGAATCGAATAACGTGAAACAAATTGGAAATATATCAGAAGGGAATTCCTCTTGGGGTAATCCACAAACGGGGCGTATTTATAGCGTCGAAGGCATTTGTCCTACGTTGAATACATGCGGCGGGGGACAGAGAGAACCTAAAATTGTAACTGGTTTAGCATCTAATTATGGAGAAAATTTTGAAAAAGAGACTGATATATCAAATACATTACAGGCGAGAGATTATAAAGGTTTTGGAAAACAAACGATGAACATCGTTATTAAAATTCCTCAAGCTACAAAACAAGGTTATATAGAATGTGAAGTTGGTGGCGTTGCAGATTTATCTTATCCGAATAGTAAAACACGACGAGGGCGTGTTCAAGAAAATGGAACTATTTCACCGACAATTACAGCTACAGAAACGGGAGTATGTAGGATTGAAAGGGCTGATGGGTGCTATACCAATCAATCTCCATCATTTACGAGAGCGCCATTAGAGGGATTAAGTAGAACACTAAAGGCAGATTCTCATCCGGCTGGTGTATATGATGGAATTCGCATTCGTAAGCTTACACCGAAAGAATGCTTTAGACTCATGGGATTTTCTGATCAGAATTTTAATGCTACTAAAAATGCTGGAATTAGCAATAGCCAGCTTTATAAGCAGGCAGGGAATTCTATTGTAGTAGATGTGTTGTATTACATATATGTAGAACTGTATAAAGCAATGCCATATTTATTTGATGATTTGAAATTAAGTAGTTTCTTTTCTGGGATTGGCGCTTTTGAGGTGGCATTAGATAGGTTATATGATGGAATTAATTCTGGAAATTTTATCAATCCACAAGTGGAGTAAATTCTGCTTGTGGTGGTAGTAAGGTATTACAACTTCCGGCCATCCTTAAATATCGACGCACAGAATATGCCAAAAAGATTCGTAAAGATTATGAGTTGGGGAGAATTAAAGAACGCCGATGCAATTTGAGGGAATATACGTTTAGAACCGATGGGTGCAGCAATACAATAACTACAGTTCAAAAGGATAATTATGTTGCAATCGGATGTGCAATGCGTGGAAGATATAATAATTCTGATAGAAAAATAGAACAAAAAATAGAATTAAATAATGAGGAGATTTCTAATTCAATAACTACTGTGCAGAAAGATAGTATGGTGGTTGAAGTGAAGAAATAAATTTTTCATGCGAAGAAAGTGAGGCGAATAATAAATGAGTTGGTGGAGTTACATTCATGGGACTATAGTAGTATCTCCAACGGGAAGGACTCAGGCAGAGAAAAGATATGTATTGGACACTGTATTGGATCACTTGCCACAAGTAACAGGATCTGAAGAGGATATGAATGTATATGTAATTCAGAAAAATGGACATAATAGCAGTTGTTCGCACGATGAATTTGGACAACGTACAAATAATCTTATTGATCGTCATGGTTACAAAAACAGAGAGCACGGATGGCTTCAAATGCAGGATGAATACATATTAGTCGTTGATGGTTCTCTCAGAGATAGAGAGTTCGAAGAAACTTTTAGAGCATTTCAGAAATGGTTAATTCGCCTCTCTAAAAGAGTTACAGTTAGATCGGTTTTAGTAAAAATTAATGACTATGATAAGTCGAAGTTAATTCAAGACGAATACGGCTATTATTGGAATTTATTCGAATATCCATATGGTTCCCGTGGAAACGAAACAGGTGAGCCAGCATGGTATGAATATCTGCTATGGCGACCAATGAATAACAATCGAATGTATCCAAAAATATTAGGATATAAATACTATGCGGATGAAGAAAATGACAAACAGGTAGAAGCATGGCTGAATCGGGGTGATAAATCATAAGCACGAATTACTACATGATGACAACAGATAAAGAATTGGTAAATAAATATTTTGATGGAGAATATGAGATTGTAGACGATCCGTATTTAGGATATGAGATTCATATAGGCAAGCGAAGTGCTGGATGGTGTCCTTTATTTAAATCACATGGGAAGGCGTATAATTCTGTATCCGAAATGATGCAATTTATTATGAATCACCCAGAGATACATATATTTGACGAATATGGTGAGTCTATTTCGATTGCTCAGCTCAAAGAAGAATTAGTTGACTGGGCTAAGAATCAAGAAAAGCGAACAATTTATTACGATGATTATGTTGGATATATAGAAGCTCCAATTGATCATGTAGAAATGGAGAAAATAGATAAACGAAATGCGTGGTTAAATATTCGCTATTGGCATGATAAAGATGGATATGATTTTACGGATCGACCGTTTAGTTAGGAGGAGATAACGTGATTACAGGTTTTGAAACGTGGATGCAGGATGTGGGTTTTGATCGTATATTTCGCATGTTGGAATATCGACACCCTGGAGATTGGACACCACGAGAATTAGAAAGTAAATATATTGATCAGTCACGATATGTCGATGATCATTACACACATATAAAAATAAAAGAAGCAATTGAGCTTCCGGATGGCGATATTCTGATCGGATATATTGACGTTACAGATTTTGAATGGGATGGGGATTTTGATGAGGAAAAAGCGGTAATTAATTATCGCAAGTTAAGTCAGTTAGAACTTTCTTGGTTTCCAGAAGATGATATTAAAAATAATTATGAATAATTGGAGGAAAATTATGTGCAATGATTTGACATGCCCGCTGAATAATGGGTTTGGTAGTTGTACTGTTACAGGTTGCTCGCGGGACATAAAGAAGTCAATGGCAACATCAAACATTCATATTAATACAGATGTGGTTGTTGAGTATAAGCGAAAATTGAAACGAAATCTTAAAGATTTATTTATGCAGCCCGGAATTATAACGGAACATGCCGTTTTTGATGTAATTGATAAAACATAACATACCATATATAGAAAATAAATAACATAAACACACTATATATAGATACAAATTGCGTATGAAAGAACTGTTTCATGTGATAGTCATGAATATCATATGGAATTAAATAATTATTATGAAAGGAAAATGAGTGCGCACTCCGATTATTTTATATGCAATATTTAGGCGGCAAAAGTCGTATTAGTAAACATATTTCGGAGGACATTAATGAGATATCAAGGAGGAAAATCAAGAATAGCATCCGAGATTGCGAATGCAATATCGAGAGAGAGAAAAGAGAGTAATTGTTTCGTAAGTTTATTTTGTGGTAGTTGTTCAGTAGAAAGTAAAATTATAGGATTTGATAAGAAAATTTTAAATGACAAACATAAATATTTAATTGATATGTTTAATGGCGTGAAGAATGGTTATGATTTACCAGAAATAATTACAGAAGAAGAATATAGATATATACGTGATCATAAAGATGAAGATCCAATTCTAACAGGATTTGTTGGTTTTGGATGTAGTTTCGGTGGTAAATGGTTTGGCGGATATGCTAGAAATAAAACAGGTACAAATTATGCACTTCAAAGCAAAAAATCTTTATTAAAAGATATGAAGACTTTAGTGGATGCTGAATTTATTTGTCATGATTATAGGGATGTATTTCTCCCTCCTAATTGCACTATATATGCTGATCCGCCATATAATGGGACTACTGGATATGGACGTGAAAAATTTGATAGTGAATTGTTTTGGGAGTATGCAAGAAATGTAAGCCGACAACATCTTATGTTTATATCTGAACAAAATGCGCCGTCAGATTTTATTTCCATTTGGGAAAAACCATTTACAAGGACATTAGACGTAAATAAGAATAATCAATTTAAAATAACAGAAAAATTATTTATACATAAATGCAATTTTAAAGATGTTAGTAATATTTAGATTTTAAATCATAAGAAACACAATTTTCATGAGGAGGTGGTTCGTGTTCACATATGAACATAGCAATTATAGATGCTGACTTGATAGGCAAAAAGAAACATCGTTTTCCAAATTTAGCGTGCATGAAATTATCGGGTTATTATAAAGAACAAGGCAATACTATAACTCTTAAACTTGATTATGATAATCTAAAAAATTATGATAAAGTATTCATTTCTAAAGTGTTCACAGAAACTCCCATAGATTCCCAGATACTACAACTAAATAATGTTAGCTATGGCGGTACAGGGTTTTATTATGATCAAGCAAAGCCACTTCCCTATGAGATTGAACATCATATGCCGGACTACCATTTATATGATGAGTGGTTAGGTAAACAATTGAGGGGGGGGAGCGTCTAGAGTATAAATATTATCTGGATTATTCAATCGGGTATACGACAAGAGGATGCTTTCGTCATTGTGAATTTTGCGTGAATAAAAATTATAAGAAGGTTGAACTGCACAGTCCCTTGAATGAATTTTTGGATGCGAAAAGAAAAAGATATGTCTACTTGATGATAATGTGTTTGGCTATTCAAAGTGGAAGGATATATTTCTAGAGTTACAATCAACTGGAAAACCATTCCAATACAAACAGGGATTGGATGAGAGATTACTTACAGATGAAAAATGTCAAGTACTCTTTAACAGTAAATATGATGGTGATTATATTTTTGCTTTTGATAACATAGCAGATTACGAATTGATTGAACGAAAATTAAAGCTCATTAGGGAATATACAGATAAAATTCCTAAGTTTTATTGTTTTTGTGGCTTTGACCGAAATGATAAATGGGATAAAGATTTTTGGAAACAAGATATTTTTGATCTTATGAAAAGAATACAATTATTACAGCAATATCATTGCCTACCATATGTTATGAGATTTAACCGATATGTAGAATCCCCATATCATGGAGTATACAAAACTGTAGCTGCGTGGTGTAATCAGCCCGGTTTCTTTAAAAAGAAAAGTTTGCGTGAGTTTGGTGTAATAAGTTCAAAAGAATATTAATCGGTGCGGGAAAGGTATATAACAGAGTTTGAAAATGAAAACCCACAATTTAAAGAATATATGGATATGAAGTGGGGGGGATAAATAATGAGATACATAGAAAATATTGTAATAGGCACTCCAATTGTTGATCCAAAAGAGATGTTTGCAAGTTCAGACGACGATTGGAATACCATAGAAAAAGAAAAAACTTATTATACAGAGGAACGTTTTCTACCACGTATTCTTGTAGATCTTGGTATATATCCTTCAATAAGCGAAATTCGCAGAAATAAACCACAACTAGTAAAATCTCTGAACAGCCTAGACTTTATTGATGGTTTAAAAGTAAAAAAGAAGCGAAAGATTTGGATATTGATTGGAGAATAGTATTATGAGAGATTTTCAAAATGCATATCCAAATGACGGATATACCAGGTTTGATAAAGAGTATGCTTGTTGGGCAAACAACCATAACGGATGGAGAAAAGCTAAAAAGAAATGGAGAAGAATAGGTAAGAAGAGAATTCGCAATCAGACACAACAAGAAATAGATCAATGGGAGGATAACATGGCGAATAACAAAATTAAAATTACAAGATGTGAATCAGGCGATTGGGAGATTTTAGAATGCGATGGATATCGAGATAGTGATCACCATATCGATTATGTTGATTTTCTAAAACATCTTGGGTACGAAGTAGAAGAAATAGAAGTAAGCGATGAAGAGATGGAGGAAATGTGTTGATGGATATTAATTTTATAATCGGATGTATTATATGTGCAATATTTTTTGCACTATCCTATGTATGTTTTAACAAACTTATGGGCAACGCTGATGCGTATATACGTAAAAAATGTGACGAAGATTTATATGAAAAAGTAAGTCTTGGAATGGCGATTGTTTGTATATTAGTCATCATTATTTATGGGTTGTCTTTGATATTTAAATACATATAGATTCGTGGTTTCATATGGAGAATAAAGTATGTGAGAGGTTAATGAATATGTTATATATACAATTTGTTGCACCTGATGGACTTGAATATAGAATTTATCATGATCATATCGAAGTGTCTGTTGGAATAGGTGTATGGGAAAATATTGGCAAAACATGGGAAATAAAAAAACAAAAAAGTGAGGAAAAGAAAATGAATAAATTTAAAGTTGGAGATATTGTGAGGGTAAAACCTATAGAGGAATTAGGTGAAATAAATCCACCATTATCAGATGGAATTAAAAAAATGGCTTCTACCAACAACGAAATTGCCAGTGTGTTCCCTTATAGCAATAATGAAGGTGAAGCTAAAGCAGCATATTTCCTGAAAGGCCATGAAGGGTATTATTTCAATGATTCTATGTTAGAGGAACGTGCATATTCAAAAGACGATATTTTCAATATTAACGTAATCGTTCCGGATAAAGTCGTAGAAATCGAATTCTATGATAGCAAAGAGAAGATGGTATGTCATGAAGATGACGTATTCGATCTAAGAAAGTGTTGTTTCATTGCCATTGCAAAACATTTATATAAGAAGGAATACACTCAGGAAGGTATCGAGTATATGGCAACGCAGCTTACATATCAGAAGAAATACGTAAAGATTGTGGACAAAGCTCTGAGAGGTTACTGGAAGAAGGAAGAAGAAAAAGAAAAGCGGATTCGTGAAGAACGTAAAAGAGAAGAAATCCAGAAACATCAGAGGGAAAAACGTCGTAGGTATAAGGAACGTAGGGCGCAGAGACAGGAAATGAAAATAACCGAAGATTTAAAAGCAGAACGTGCCGAAATGGTAAATATCATTGCTGATGCGATCAATAAAGCAAAAGGAGAACGAAAACTTTTAAAAAGATTTAAAACTAACTCATAAATATGATGTCATATAAGGCGAGGTGGTGAATAAACAGTTGAAGACATTTTTCAAACGATCAATTCTTTTAGTCTGTATCATTGTTATTTGGTGGTTAGCATCGCTGAACGCGAATCCGCTATTCGTTCCTTCTCCAATATCGGTTTTTGATGACCTTGTGACAATGATAAAATCTGGTGACTTATTTATTGCTATTATTTATTCGTTTTACAGAATTACTATTGCCACTTTAATTTCTGGAGCGATTGCTATTCCGATAGCCTTACTTGTACATAACTTTGGCATCATGCGAGACGTGTTAAATCCAATTATTAGCGTAATGAGATATATTCCGGTTACTGCATTTTATCCATTGCTAATTATGTGGTTTGGTATAGATGAAATAATGAAAATAGTTTTCTTGTTTATTGCTACATTCGTTTATATGATGCCCTCGGTAGTCTTATGTCTTGATGAGATAAACCAGGATTTGATTGATACTGGATATACGATAGGAATGAATAAATTACAAATTATATATAAAATACAAATTCCAGCAGCACTACCTAGTATTATGAATAGCTTCATAATGATGTATGGAATTGGTTTTACATATATTGCAGTAGCAGAGACTGTAAATGCGAAATATGGATTGGGATATATTATTCAGCAATCTTCTTCCAGAGGACGCACAGATATGGTTTTTATGGCGATTATAGTCATTATTGTACTGAGTGTAGTTTTTGATAGCATAGCGAAAAAAATGGTAAGGCATATATTTAAATGGAGGTATTTGGATGATAGAAATCAATAAGCTGTTCACGGGATATAGTAGGGATAAACCATTACTCAAAAATTTTACATGTCAATTTGATAAAAAAATTTATGGTATTCTGGGAAAATCAGGATGCGGAAAGACTACTTTTTTGAGAACTATAGCCGGGCTACAAAAGCCACTATCTGGAACAATTACTATAAATGGAAAACTACAAACAGGAATAAGTAAAGAAGTTTATATGATGCATCAAAACTATACTTCTTTCGATTGGAAAAATTGTTTAGAAAATGTATTAATAGCTAAACGGATCAAAGGGCCTGTAGATGAGAATGATATCAGCAACGCGAAAACCCTATTATCTGAAGTGGGACTAAAAGGATACGAGAAAAAATATCCTAAAGAGCTATCAGGAGGACAAAGACAAAGACTTGCATTAGCAAGAACGCTATTTGTAAATCCTGAAATTATATTAATGGATGAACCACTATCAGCTCTTGACGAAGAAACAAGAATTGATATGCAAAATCTTATTATAAGACTACATAACAAATATAATAACACAGTTATTTTGGTTACACATAGTCAAAAAGAAGCCAAAAGAATGTGTGACACGATAATTAATTTTTAGGAGGTAATATGAGAGGATTATCAAGACTTTTCTTTGAAGAAGTAAAAGAAGACAACAGTGAAGTTGCTACCATAAGTGAATTCGAAGATGTAGAGGTGAGTGATGTAAATATTGAGGATATTTCTGATACTTCAATCATTTCTGATATTTATAATTCTAATGGCATGTCAGACTTCAGTAGATCTATTTTTAAGATTGATGAATTACTTTCTTCACTGCCAAAAGAGATGCCAAACGAAACTAAAAAAAATACTGTAATGTCAATTTTGAACAGCTTTGGATTAGGAGTAGATGAAGTTGTAGAAGATGGATGCAGTAGATCAAGCTTGTTATCAGATGCATATGACAAATTAAAATGTGAAAATGAATCGGTAATCCAGGAAAATGAAAGGTTAATTGAACAGAAAAAGATTGAAATTCAAGATTTAGAAAAAGACAATTCTGAACGTACAAATACTATTAGAAGTGTAAAAGATTCTGTTGAAACTGAATTAGAACGGATTACAGAATTAATGAAATTTATTAAAGGAGAATGACATGGAGTTAAGCAAGTTAATTATTATTATTGTAGTCGCTCTGTTTATTTTGCTTCTTGTTTTATTTCCAGAATTTAGAAAGTTATGCATGGGATGGACAAGACTTTTTATTAAAGATATGGCGACTACGCCTGAAGGTGCAGAAGCTATATATGCGGAAAAAATTAATGAAGCTCAAGAGAAATATAATAAAGCAGAAAATGCATTAAGGATATCCGCCGGAAAGCTTTCAGCAGAAAAGCAAAAACTCTCTTCGTTGGAGTCAGAATTGAAAAATGTTGAAGTTAAATGTGAGAATCTAGTCAAGGCAAGAAAAGTAGAGGATGCCCAGATAATGGCAGAACGAAGAACAGAAATTTTGGCTGACATTCAGAGATCAAAAAAGCTTATTGACGCATATACGGTTGCGAAGAAGGATGCAGAAGAAGTACATAAAGCATGCGAAAGAAGTTTACAAAAACTGAAAAGAGAATCTAAAGATGTCGTTGAAAATATGAAGGTAAAAATACAGCTTAATGAAGTGTATGATAGCATGGATGAGTTAAAAAATGTTACTGGCACAGATAAATTACTTGATTCTATTAAAGAGAAAAATAACGACTTAAATGTTTCAGTTGAGGGTGCTAGAACTATATATAATAGTAAAACTAGCACAAAAATTCGAAAAGCTACAGAAAATGCAGATAAACTCGAAACAGATAATTATCTTAACAGTTTGATGAAAAAATATAAATGATACGGAGGAAAGGAAATGAAAAGATTTCGATTAACGAAAGCAGCCAAAGTAATTATTGTATTGCTGGTACTAGCTTGTGTTGGAGGTGGTATTTTTGCCGGGCTTAAAACAGGATTTATTACCAATAAAAAAGATAGTAATGCAGTTGCAGTCGAGGCAGACAAAGACGGGAATGTAATTAATACGGATAAAACTGATAGTAAAACAATTAATTTATCATTAGATGAGTGGATCGGATGGAAACCTATTATTGATGCAAACGGAGGACTTTCTACTGCTGATGGGTCAATTTACGATGAACTTGGCATTGACGTTAATATTAGTATTATCAATGATGCTACGCAGTCTAGTAATGCTTTGATTAGTGGCGATCTGGATGCAGCAGGATATACAATTAATAGAGTGGCCTTCTTATCACAGAAATTTAAAGAAGCAAATAAAGATGTTGTTATGCCATATATTACAAACTTCTCCAATGGAGGAGATGGTATTATCGCCAAGTCTGACATTAAAACCGTAAACGATCTTGTGGGTGTAAAGATTGGTGTTCCACAGTTTTCTGAGGCACATAGTTTAGTAATTTGGTTCGTGAACCAGTCTGATCTTTCAGAAAATGAAAAAGCTGATATCATTAATAACTTGATTTTCTTTGAAACACCAGATGAGGCAGCAAAAGCTTTCTTTGCTGGACAAATAGATGTGGCTGCAACTTGGGAGCCTTATCTGACACAGGCTCAGAATATGACAGATGCTCATGTATTATTTAGTACAGCCAGTTCTTCTAGCTTGATTATGGATGGGATTTTATTTTCAAATGATTTTGCAAAAAATAATGCAGATATTGTAAGTGCCTTCATTGATGGAGCACTTCAGGCAAAAGACTTATATGATACCGATATGACAACCATCAAATCAGTAATGCCTATGTTTTCAACAGCATCTGATGAAGATATTAAGAGCAACTGTAAGTCAGCGAAATTAATGACATATGGGGATAATATTTCAGTACTTAATGATACAGCAAAAACAATTTTCACAGATATGTGTTCAGTATGGGAAACCGTTGGGGAAAAAGTAAATCGAGATTTTTTGGATACCCTGTACGATACTTCGTATATTGAAACACTTGCAGATAAATATGATGTTAATGATGTGACTGCTAATGATAAAAATGTAGCTGTTACGGAAGAAAATAAGGAGGAAATTGTAAATACTGAGGCCCTTCTTAAAAAGTCTGTAACAATTAATTTTGTTGCAAATACCGCAAAATTTTTAGATTCTGCTGAAGCAACAGCATCTCTCCAGGAGTTTATTGATATCGCAAAAACATTAGATGGAGCAATTATTCAGATTGAAGGTAATACGGCATCGGATAATGACAGTGCGGAAGGTATTGCATTATCCCAGCAGAGAGCAGAAACTGTTAAACAGTATTTTATTGTAAATGGAATCAACGCTGATAGGATTATTTCAGTTGGAAATGGTGGAACTAAACCTGTAGCTCCAAATGACACAGAAGAAAATATGCAGAAGAATAGGCGTACAGATATTAGTTTTAAATTAGTGGAGCAGTAATATGATTGTATTAAACATTGGAGTATTTATTGTTTGTATTTTAGCGAGTCTTTTAGTAGGGTTTATAATTGGATTAAGGAGAAAAAAATGAAAAAGAAAGTATTAGCAGTAGCATTTTCTGTTTTATTTATTATGGGATTGTCAGGATGTGGAACCGAAGCACAAAGGGTACAGTATAATCTGACTCAAGAGGCGGATAATTTTAATGTTGTAAGACAGCTTACAGTGATTAATTGTCTACAGGGAGATGTTCTTTTTCAGATGACAGGCAAAATGTCTATTACAGCAGACATTGAGGACAACCAACTTGAAATCATTGTTGAAAATGAAGATGGAAATTATACAAAGCACTTTGTGGGACTAAGTGACAATGTGACATACACTGTGGAAGATTTGAATCTAGGAGCAAACGATGTAGAAAAATATAAGTATACACTTAACTTTAATCCTGATATGTGGCTTCCGTATGAGGTTGAAACCATTGACTAGAGAATAGATTATTATGTAGCTATGCGTGGTATCACAGCTACGCATAGTATTTCTAAATGTTTATAAGGAGAATAGATATATGAAAGTGATTAAGAAGGGAAACTACAATAATGTGTTTCAAATGAAAATCATATGTCAGTGTGTTGTGGATAAATACGGCTTTTCTTATGGGAAGGTAAATGATTTTTGTGGTAGTGAACTTGAAATAGAAGCTACAGATATTAAAAAGCACAAATGGTATAAATATCCAGATTATAGTGGAATTGATTTTGGAGTAGTATGTCCAGTATGTGGCAAATTTATTGTTGTAGATACTCATAAGATACCTATTGGGGTATTAGATAATGCAGAAGAAATTTCCGTTTTATAAGGAGAAGATATAAGAGATGTGTTTACTGGCAAAGACGGGAGTATGGGATTCAAGCGTGGAAAAGAATATCAATTTCATACATATTGCCATAGCAATTGTTTACATTTGAAAACTTCAGATGGATTATGGTGTCCATATGGAAATATGGAAAAGCTGATAGAGAATTGGAGGATAATAGATGAGAATCTATAGAATTTAGAAATGAGGTGATTTAGCACGAGGGTATACAAAGAAAGACAGTATTTAATATTTGATTTTGAAGACGGACGTACTGTAAAGTACGATTTTGCCACAAAGTCTGCTATTGGAATCAAGGGTAAACCCGTAAAGAATTTATGCGGGCAACTATCCGGTATGACTGTTAATGAACTAATAAAATGTTGTGACGATAAAAGGTATGCTAAATTTCTAAAATATATTAAATCTAAGCATAAAACCTATGGTGTTACAAACATCGGTACAATTCTTTCCAAAGTTCCTGAATATTCGAATTATGAGCAGTTATTCTCTGCGGGGGTTGAGGAAGTTATCGATTTTAACAACTTTACTAAATCAATTAATGACATTCCAAAATCTTTACTTAAAATAGCAAGAAATGGAAGAATAAAAATTAGTGATAGACTTTGTAAATATTGGAGCCAAGATCCGGACGCACATTACATAGGATTTATGCTGAATTATATAAGTTTAGATGATGAAGATTTGTTTTATGTATTAAAATCAGAACGTAGTACATATCGTGATTGTCATTATTATTACGAATCCTATTTCAATATTTTGATTCATGAATATGGATATAACGCAAAGTCATTATTTAAATATATAGATAGATTGAAAACATATGAAGCCATTGAAGATATGTCTTATATTATGAGAGAGTTGTATGATTATGCGCGTATGATGAAACCAATCAGCAATAAATTTGATAAGTATCCACGGAATTTTCTCACTACACATCGTATTGCGTGTCGCAATTACAATCGGCTAAAGAAGGAATTTTCAGAAGAAATGTTTAGAAATAGAATTGAAAAAGAATATGAATGCTCATATAAAAATTATGTATTTATCTATCCAAATTGCACACAAGACATAAAGGATGAAGCAGTAATGCAGAATAATTGTGTTGCATCATACATAGATAAAGTGATTGACGGAGAGTGTCATATAATGTTTCTTAGAAATAAAAATAATCCTGACAAAAGTTTAGTGACATTAGAAGTTCGTGGGAGTAAAATTGTACAAGCGTTCAGACATTTTAATGATCCAGTCACAGACCAAGATCAGGAGGCAATTGATTTCTGGAATAGTAAATATGGGAAGGAGCGTAAGGCTGCATGATTAAAGGTGACAAAATTAAATTGGTTAAACCTATGGGAGTATTTACGAATGTCGGTGAGATATGTGAAGTTACTGACATTAAAGAGGATGGCATAATATGTTTTAGATTTGGCGGAGTTCATCTAGGATGCATGTCTTATGATGAATACGAAAAATATTTTGAATTAGTATCGGAGAAGCAAAAGAGAGTATGGAATGAGTGGGAAAGTTGCTCATTTGATTTAGTTGAGTCTTATCAAATTTACGATTTAGATATATGTTTTGATAATGATGTAAGTGATTGTGGACGTCTTTGGTATAGAGATAATGGAAAATGCGTACAGGTTCAAGTAAGAACAGATGGGAAGATTTTAAGGGCATCAGCAACATGTCATAATGATGATGCGTTTAATTTTCAGGTGGGCATGAAATTAGCATTGAAAAGATTATTCCCGAAGGTATTAGCATATTTATCAGAATGTGAAGCAAAAAATATGTAATATGAAACTAGAATTTTATTGGAGGAAATATGATACAACTAACACACTATGATGATGGTAAAGGTAAGTATCAGTCACATGGGGTGAGTTTAGACGTACCGCATGGAGTACATAATAAAAGGCTTAATGCGTATATAGAATACGATTTTAGTGAAATTACTGGATATGGAGAAACAAAGGAAGAAGCACTGAATGATTTTAAAATTAAATTTAATTATATCCTAGATGAATGGAAAGCATTTGCAGATATGTTAAATGAGACAAATGTGATAACGGACAATATGTTAGAAGTAGATTGTGTGGGAAAGGAAGTGAGTAAGGCTTGATATCAAACCCAAAATATGGTTGGTGCAATTTTGAATTAGGTGGCTTTCATGGACATCCGAGCGATCTAACAGATGTTCCTGTAGATTTGCTCAAAGCTGTTTTAGACTGGTGGAAGCAAGGTTGGGGGTGTTGTTTCTTCGATGAAGAGGGGAGCGAGTTTGTCTTAGTTTTAACACCTAATTCAGCATATGTTATTGTGGAAAAAGATGACACAACTATAGTAACGATTCCTAATATTAATAGAAGAGAAATTTCTGCCGAAATTATATCTGATATTGAGGCGTGTCTATATAATTGGTGTGTCGAATTCATGCTTGATGAAGTAACGGATCAGCTACTACAGAATAGGAAAGAACATATAGAAAAATTGTTATGTGAATTGAAAGAATGTATAAATGGCAGGTGACTGGATGGATTATAGAGAGCGTAGGTATTTCCTATGCAGGTTTGATGGATATATGAATTATGATCCACGAGAAAGAAAACCATACAAGGATATTGATTTAATAAAAAATATTAAATCAGTTAAGATTCATGAACCTTATTATCATTTCAAAAACTCTAAACATTCTTATGATGCTGATAGCTGCAGTGCGATTGGATACGTTCAAAACATGATTAGCGTACGGAATGAATATGCGCAACAATTAATCGATATCATTCAAAGTATAAAACTCCATAGCAAAACTAAAGATTGGTGCACCAATTGTTTTGAAATAACGAAAGAGGTTTGTGGACAGTAGATCTTTTGGGTAAACATACGAAAATTATTTTTGAAAATGATAAATGGAGAGGTTCATTTTTTCATTACATTTTATTGAATCATAATTGTCCGGATCGATTTGGATTACATGGATATACGAACATAGACAAGTGTAATTCAATAACAAGTACATGTATGAACTGTTGGAGTTATAAGATAGAAAGTAAACTAAAAACAGAATAAAATGTTGATTTCGTGAGGAAGTATTTTATGAGTCGTAAATATAATGTGAAAGAAATTCATTTGAGAGTGGATGATATAAAAGGGTACAGTAATGAGGTATTTAACGGTTTTACTATATATTGGAGTTCTGATATAGGATTTGGAGAATACACCATAGGAAAAGAACCAAAAGACGATGATGGTAAATTGTATGCTGATTCTGAATATATGGACTCGAATGATGATAAAGAGTTTATTTCTGAGTTAATGCGGCTAGTAATAGAAAAGATAATAATATGCGGATAAATATGAAGTGAGGTGAAATGAATGCCAGTACATGATGAATTAGGTAAGCGCATGAAAGAATACTATGAACAGGTACCGAAAGCGAAGCTAATGAGAAGAACGCCGGTTATCATTCGAATTGATGGTAAGGCTTTTCATTCTTTTACAAAAGGTTTCAAAGGACCTTTTGATGATGCTTTAATTGATTCAATGCAGCAAACTATGAAATATCTCTGTGAAAATATTCAAGGATGCGTATTAGGATATCATCAGTCTGATGAAATCAGCCTTGTTCTTGTAGATTACCAGAAACTCACTTCTGATGCATGGTTTGACTATGAAGTGCAAAAAATTTGTAGTATCGCTGCAAGCATGGCAACTATGGCTTTCAATAAGATTTTTACTGCTACTGTTCTTCAAAGCACAGATGAATTTTGTGATGAACTATTAGAAGACGGTTCTTTCAATGAAAATTATAAAAACGATGACCTAGAAGAAATTTGGATATGTCAGAAACACGCTGCAGATAAAGGGGCGATGTTTGACGCACGCTGCTTTAATATTCCAAAAGAAGAGGTAACAAATTATATTTATTGGAGACAGTTCGATGCAACTCGTAATAGCATTCAGATGGTAGGACAGGCAAACTTTTCTCATAAAGAACTACACGGTAAATCATGCAATCAGATTCAGGATATGCTTATGACTCAGAAAGGAATTAATTGGAATGACTTTCCGGTATATCAGAAGCGCGGAAGTTGTTGCATTAAAGAAAGCTATTCAACCGTTGATTTTAGTACATATACAGGAAGTGTCAATGCAATTACAAGAACACGTTGGATTATTGATAAAGAAATTCCAATCTTCAAAGAAGAAGATAGAAACTATATAGATAAGTTGATTTATGTAGGAGAGGGGATGGAGAAAACATGAAGGAGTTTTTATTGATAGTATATAATATTTTAGTTCTTGTATTAATTTTATATGTTTCAGGATGGCTTATGTGTTTGAGTCCTATTATTGATATTGCTACGTGCAATAGTATTATAGGAGGTATGGTTGCTGCATTAATATTAAAACTTATTTTTGCCGCACCAGTGGGAAAGATTATTTACTCGATTGCAATATGGATTGCAATGAAATTAGATGATAGATTCAATCTGATTTGAAATCTCGCTTTCATATAATGGGGACAAAGAAATATGAATAAATATATTTTTCTTGATATAGATGGTGTCTTAAATTCTAGAGATTGGTTTGAACAAAATATAGGCATAACTGGGCGTATAGAAATTAATCCAGTTAAAACTAAACTATTAAAACAAATAGTGGATTATACAGATGCAAAAATCATTCTTTCTTCTACGTGGCGCAACTTGGCGGCGTATGGAGAAAAACCAGAACACGAAATGTATACATATCTTACGAACTCTTTAGAACAATTTGGTCTTTTTATTTCGGATCAAACTCCTTATATACAACAAAATAGACCGCAAGAAATTAAAGCTTGGTTGGAGAATAATATTAATGAAGAGGATATCCGTTATGTAAGCTTGGATGATGATTATTCTTATGAGTCATATAAAGAATATGGCATTGAAAAGTGTTTGGTGAAAACTTCTTTTTATGAACCGGACGGCGGTTTGAGAAAAGAGCATGTAGAGAAAGCGATTAAGATTTTAAACGGAGAGTGATTGATATATAGTTATCATTCCATATGTAGAAACCTATATTCTGTGAAATTGCAAACAGCCACTTTCCGCAGCCAGCAGGGCCGCAGATTTGTTTCAAACCGCTTATTGAGGGTTTCTATGTACTGAGGCTCCAGGACTTCACGAATGAACTGCAAAGC
>PPYE01030486.1_pt1 | contig 20794 bp, 14 predicted proteins | sample 1559881 | NCBI WGS metagenome assembly PPYE01 (sample SAMN08240022, study PRJNA423297) | Human gut metagenome, whole genome shotgun sequencing project.
AGCCAAAATTCCATTGCCGCAGGCAATCTGGAATGAATTTTGGCTACGTTACTGTGAACGGAGTGAACAGTAACGATATAAAAAGTTGTTATAAGAACGGAGTAAACAGTAACAAATATTGAATGAAGTACGGAGGGAAAAGAGATGCTGGATAATTACGGAATAAGAACAGACCTGGCGCTGGAGGCAACCGAACGGTTTACAGAGGAAAACGTAGAAGTCCGGGGAGTGGAGATCCACGAAGATTATAACGAAGAGAAAGATATCCGTACCACTGTGGTAAAGATCACCACAGAAAACGGTGCCCGGACAATGGGACGGCCCCAGGGAAGCTATATTACGATAGAAGCTCCGGGGCTTTCTGTACATGATGAGGATTATCACAGAGAAATTTCCCTGGAAATCGCCCGTCATTTACAGAATGTGATCAATCTGGAGCGTGAGCTGTCCATTCTGGTAGTAGGTCTGGGAAATTCAGCGATCACAGCCGATTCCCTGGGGCCTCATGTGGTAGAAAATCTTCATATAACGAGACATATGATAAGAGAGTATGGCCTGCAGAGTCTTGGAAAAGAAAAAATGCACCGTATCAGCGGAATTATCCCGGGAGTAATGGCGCAGACAGGGATGGAGACATCTGAAATCATACAGGGAATCGTGGCAGAGACAAAGCCGGACATAGTGATTGCCATTGATGCGCTGGCAGCAAGAAGCACCAGACGCCTGAACCGTACAATTCAGATCACAGATACAGGAATCAACCCGGGTTCCGGTGTAGGCAATCACAGAGTGGGGCTTACAGAAGAAAATCTGCAGGTAAAAGTGATCGGGATCGGAGTACCCACCGTAGTAGATGCGGCAACTATCGTCCATGATTCCATGGCACACCTTCTGGAAGCTCTGGAAGAGGCAGAACAGAAAGAATTTCTGGAAGAAATGATATCTCCTCATCTTCACACCATGTTTGTAACTCCCAAAGATGTGGATGAGACAGTAAAATACCTGAGCTTCACAATCTCAGAAGGACTGAACATGGCGTTTGAGGAAATAGGCGGCTGACCGGAAAATTGTTCCGTCAGTGTGAACAGGGTATAAATGGGAAAACATGGACATAGGATAAGTCAAGAGGTGATCCATGTGACAAACGTTCAGAAAGCGTTCTGCATTCTGCTTAGCATGTGCTTTTTTGCCACTCTGGCAGTATTGCCGGGGACATTTTTTACAGGAGAAAATGTGTACAGGCATCTGCCTCTGTACCGCTTTCTGGAAAAAAGAGCTCATACGAGTTCCTGTGAAGATCTTGAAACCTATAAAAAAATAGCAGGAGAAAACGGAAAATATCTGGGAGAGCGTGCACAGTCCGAACAATTGCTGGCAGAAAAAAACGAATCTGAAGAATTACAGACACCAGAATCTACACCGGTACCGAAAGAAACAGCAATTCCTTCGAAAACAGTAAAATCAGCGAAAATATCAGAGTCAGCGAAAATATCAGAATCAGAACAAACTTCAAAAAAATCAGACAAGACACCTAAACCGAAAAAGATAACCGCGTCACCGGAAAATCATGAAACGGACAAATCACAGAAGCCGCAAGAGTCAGCAGCGCAGAATGACCAAAATATTCAGAACAGCACAGAAACCATTGCTGCTGCAGTTCCTCATCCAATAATCGACCTGTCCCCCGAAAAACTGGCAGATTATAATTATCTTCTGGGACAATTCTATATCGTAGATTCCAACACAGAAGCAGATGCCGTACAGATTAATGCCGGGGATTTTCTGAAACAGGACTTAAAAATTACCAAAGAAACCGATACCCCTCAGATTCTGATCTATCACAGCCATTCGCAGGAAACCTTTGCAGATTCCAGAGAAGGGGAAGAATCCGACACGATTGTAGGAGTAGGAGATTATCTGACACAGCTTCTCACAGAAAACTACGGTTATCAGGTAGTCCATCTCAAAGAGCAGTTTGACATGGCAGGCGGTGAACTGGACCGCAGCGCCGCTTATGATTATGCCCGCGATTATCTGGAACCCTACCTGCAGGAAAACCCGGATATCCAGGTGATTATAGACCTTCACCGGGACGGCGTCCCTGAAGACCGGCATCTTGTAACAGAGATCAATGGAAAACCCACAGCCCAGATCCTTTTTTACAATGGACTGAGTTATACGACATCCAAAGGTTCCCTGGACTATCTGCCAAATCCATACATACAGCAAAATCTGGCATTCTCCTTTCAGCTGGAATACCAGGCAGCCCAATACTATCCTCAATTTTACCGGGGAATTTACCTTGCAGGTTACCGCTACAATCTCCACCTCCGTCCCCGCGCCCTTCTTCTGGAAGCCGGAGCCCAGACCAACACTGTCCAGGAAGTAAAAAATGCCATGGAACCATTTGCCGACATCTTAGACAAGGTACTGCAGGGCTGAATTCCAATTACTAGAGCGTGTCTGAAAAATCATTCCCGCAATCTGCACGCCCCACAAATTGTGACGCACATCTTGCAGAAAGCCTTTTTCAGACACACTCTAGGATGTTTCTGGTTACTGTTCATATCTACTATCCCGCGAGGTGTGTGAACAGTAACAACAGTAATTGTTTTTGTGCGTCCATGTAGATAAATAGATGACAAATCCTTCCCCAATATGTTATAATACAAAATTAGCAAACCCATCAATTACAGTATATAAGAAAGAACTCAGGAGGGAATTCCTTAATGATAGACCAGAGCAAAATCAGAAATTTCTGTATTATTGCACACATAGACCACGGCAAATCCACTCTTGCCGACCGAATCATCGAAATGACCGGCACTCTGACAGAACGTGAAATGCAGTCACAGGTACTGGATAACATGGAACTTGAAAGAGAACGTGGAATCACCATTAAATCTCAGGCAGTACGAATCGTATACAAAGCCAAAGACGGCGAAGAATACATTTTCAACCTGATCGACACCCCCGGACACGTAGACTTCAATTACGAAGTATCCCGAAGCCTTGCAGCCTGCGACGGTGCAATCCTGGTAGTAGATGCAGCTCAGGGAATCGAAGCCCAGACACTGGCAAATGTATATCTTGCCCTTGACCATGACCTGGATGTCCTTCCGGTCATCAACAAAATCGATCTGCCAAGTGCAGAACCGGATCGTGTGGTAAATGAAATCGAAGATGTCATCGGCCTTGAAGCCCATGACGCACCAAGGATTTCTGCCAAAACAGGACTTAATGTAGAAGAAGTCCTGGAACAGATCGTAACAAAGATCCCGGCACCTCATGGGGATGTAGATGCACCATTAAAAGCCCTGATCTTTGACTCCATTTATGATGCATACAAAGGCGTTATCGTATTCTGCCGTATTATGGATGGACGTGTGAAAAGGGGCACCCAGATCCATATGATGGCAACAGGCTTCACCACAGAAGTTGTGGAAGTCGGATATTTTGGCGCAGGACAGTTCATCCCATGCGAGGAACTGACAGCAGGTATGGTAGGCTACATTACAGCCAGCATCAAAAATCTTGGCGATACCCGTGTAGGTGATACAGTTACAGACAAAAACAGACCATGTGCAGAAGCACTTCCGGGTTATAAGAAAGTAAACCCTATGGTATACTGCGGATTATACCCGGCAGACGGTGCCAAATACGGTGATCTGAGAGATGCTCTTGAGAAGCTTCAGCTCAATGATGCCTCGCTGTTCTATGAACCGGAGACATCCGTAGCCCTTGGCTTTGGTTTCCGATGCGGTTTTCTGGGATTGCTCCATCTTGAGATCATTCAGGAGCGTCTGGAAAGAGAATATAACCTTGATCTTGTGACTACAGCTCCCGGTGTTATTTACAAAGTACACAAAACTAACGGCGAAGTTATCAATCTGACAAACCCAAGCAATCTGCCGGACCCGTCAGAGATTGAATACATGGAAGAACCAATGGTAAATGCCGAGATCATGGTAACAACTGAATTTATCGGTGCAATTATGGATCTTTGCCAGGAACGAAGAGGGCAGTATCTGGGAATGGATTATATGGAAGAAACACGTGCGCTTCTGAAATATAAGCTGCCGTTAAATGAGATTATCTATGATTTCTTTGATGCCCTCAAATCCCGCTCAAGAGGCTATGCTTCTCTGGATTACGAGCTCTGCGGATATGAGCGCAGTGAACTTGTGAAACTGGATATTCTGGTAAACAAAGAAGAGGTGGATGCTCTTTCCTTTATCGTGCATGCAGATACAGCCTATGAGAGAGGCCGTAAGATGTGTGAGAAATTAAAAGACGAGATTCCACGTCAGCTTTTTGAAATCCCGATCCAGGCAGCTGTCGGAAGCAAGATTATTGCCAGAGAGACAGTCAGAGCCATGCGTAAGGATGTACTTGCCAAATGTTACGGCGGTGATATTTCCCGTAAGAAGAAACTTCTGGAGAAACAGAAGGAAGGTAAGAAACGTATGCGTCAGGTAGGCAATGTGGAGATTCCGCAGAAAGCATTTATGAGTGTATTGAAACTGGATGATAAATAAAGTATGAATGTAACTATTCGGCAGCCTGCTGTCCACATAACTGTGAAGGTAATGAACAGCTATCTGTGAATAGTGTTCATCTCAACAGAAGGTTAAGATATTGAAGAAAATGATTAAGCGAAAAACAGTTATACTATGTATGTTATTGCTTGGAATTTCTGTCTCCGGATGTGGGAAAACCAGGGAGGCAGATGAAACGTCTTCCAAAGTGATCCAGATCAGTGTTGCACCGGAAGAGATAAGTCCCACTCCGGCACCGGATCAGGTAGATTCCGCAGCAGTTACCACCAATGGTAATCTGACAATGGTAAATACGTATCTGGCAGAGCAGGATGCAGCAGGTATCCCATCTGCGGAAAGTTCAGACAGCCAAAGTGATGCCGGCAGTACAGATAACAGTGTCGGCTTATCAGATAACAATGAGCAGGACAGCAGTACATCAGATACTGAGGAATAGAAAACAGGTCATAACAGGAGCAGATTACAATGGAGAGAAGGAATATCACAGATTCTCCCATGGAAATCTATATCCACATTCCATTTTGCATAAAAAAATGTGATTACTGTGATTTCCTTTCCGGTCCGTCAGGTCCAAAGGAGCAGGCTGATTATGTAGATGCTCTGCTTGAAGAAATCAATGCAGCAGAAGAAGGAAAAGGAAGGAGTGTATCCTCTGTATTTATTGGAGGGGGCACTCCTTCTGTTTTGGATGAGAGATTCATAGGAGAAATTTTAAATCATATAAGACGAAATTTTCAGATTGGGGATCATGCTGAGATCACCATAGAAGTAAACCCGGGGACTGCAGACAGAAACAAACTGCAGGCATACAGAACATATGGAATCAACCGCCTGAGTATAGGTTTACAGTCGCCGGATGACAGAGAACTGAAGATCCTTGGAAGAATCCACAATTATGAGCAGTTTCTGGAGACTTACAGAAGTGCAAGAGAGGCAGGGTTCGACAATATCAATATTGATCTGATGAGTGCGATCCCGGATCAGACTTATGAAGGATGGATCCACAATCTTCGCACTGTTGCAGGACTGGATCCGGAACATATTTCCGCATACAGCCTGATCATTGAGGAGGGCACACCTTTTGCATCGCGGACGCTGAAGCTGCCGGATGAAGATACGGAGTACAATATGTATGAGGCAACAGCCCAGATTCTGGGAGAATATGGCTTTGGGCAGTATGAGATTTCCAATTACGCAAAGAAAGGCAGAGAATGCAGGCATAACGTGGGCTATTGGATCCGACAGGATTATCTGGGGGTTGGCCTGGGAGCTTCCTCTCTTTATGGAAAGGAACGTTTTGCCAATACACAGGATATGAAAAAATATCTGGAAAACAGCAGAACTCCGGAAAAAATAAGAGAAAAAGAGCCGCCCCTCACCAGAGAGGATGAGATGGCGGAGTTCATGTTTCTGGGACTTCGTATGATCAGAGGAATCTCAAAAGCTGAGTTTGAGCGGCAGTTTGGCAGTGAAATAGATGCAATATACGGGGATGTTCTGAGAAAATATAAGTCAATGGGACTGCTTTTGGAAGAAAAAGGAAGGATTTTTCTGAGCAGAGAGGGAATTCATGTAAGTAATTCCGTTATGGCGGATTTTTTGCCGTAAACGCCTTGACGAACAAATGTTCCTGTATTATACTGATGCCATGAGGATTGCGGGGCAGCGAAACTGCGCACAATCCATGAATATCATAACATACGAAAAAGGTGTAACTGTCAAGGTAAGAAACAGTTATTATTTATAAATGAGAAACAGGAGGCCCACAATGGCAGCAGATACAACGAAGAAGCACTTTATCAGGATCAGAGGTGCCAATGTTAATAATCTTAAGAATTTAAGTGTGGATATTCCCAGAGACAAGTTTGTGGTATTTACAGGACTGAGTGGCTCCGGTAAATCTTCACTGGCTTTTGATACCATCTATGCAGAGGGTCAGCGTCGTTATATGGAATCTCTCTCTTCCTATGCAAGACAGTTCCTGGGACAGATGGAGAAGCCGGATGTGGAGAGCATCGAAGGTCTGCCGCCGGCCATTTCCATTGATCAGAAATCTACCAACCGCAATCCCCGTTCCACAGTAGGAACAGTGACAGAAATCTATGATTATTTCCGACTTCTGTATGCCAGAGTGGGAATCCCTCATTGTCCGAAGTGCGGAAGAGAGATTAAGAAGCAGACAGTTGACCAGATGGTAGACAGTATCATGTCTTTTCCGGAGAGAACGAAGATCCAGCTTCTGGCGCCTGTTGTGCGGGGGCGCAAGGGAACTCATGCAAAGCTTCTGGAGCAGGCAAAGAGAAGCGGATATGTACGTGTGCAGATTGATGGAAACCTGTATGAGCTTTCCGAGGAGATCAGTCTGGACAAGAATATCAAGCATAATATAGAGATTGTGGTAGACCGTCTGATCGTGAAGCCCGGGATTGAGAAAAGACTCTCAGATTCCATTGAGACAGTGCTGGATCTGGCAGAGGGCCTTCTGATGGTAGATACTATGGATGGAAATATTCACAATTTCAGCCAGAGTTTCTCCTGTCCTGACTGTGGTATCAGTGTAGATGAGATCGAACCGAGAAGCTTTTCTTTCAATAATCCTTTTGGCGCCTGTCCGGACTGTCTGGGACTTGGGTATAAAATGGAATTTGATATTGATCTGATGATCCCGGATAGATCTCTGAGTATCCTGGATGGTGCCATTGTGGTCACAGGATGGCAGTCCTGCACAAATGAGGGAAGCTTTTCCAGGGCAATCCTGGATGCTCTTGCCAGAGAATATGATTTCAGCCTGGCAACACCTTTTGAGGAGTATCCGGAGAAGATACAGGACATTCTGATCAACGGAACTAATGGACATTCTGTAAAGGTTTACTATAAAGGGCAGCGCGGAGAGGGCGTTTACGATGTGGCGTTTCCGGGGCTGATCCGAAATGTGGAGCAGCGTTACAGAGAGACAGGCTCTGATGCCATGAAGCAGGAGTATGAATCTTTCATGCGCATTACTCCGTGCAAAACCTGTAAAGGTCAGAGACTGAAGAAGGAATCACTGGCTGTGACTGTGGCGGATAAGAATATTTATGAGGTCACCAATCTTTCCATAGAGAAGCTGAAAGCCTTTCTGGCGGATATGCAGCTCTCCGAGCAGCAGCAGCTTATCGGCAGACAGATTCTGAAGGAAATCAGGGCAAGGGTAAGTTTCCTGTCAGATGTAGGACTGGATTATCTTTCATTGGGACGTGCGACAGGAACTCTTTCCGGCGGCGAGGCGCAGAGAATCCGTCTGGCTACCCAGATTGGTTCCGGGCTGGTAGGAGTTGCCTATATTCTGGATGAACCGAGTATCGGACTTCACCAGAGGGATAATGACAGACTTCTTGGTTCTCTGATGAAACTGCGTGATCTTGGAAACAGCCTGATCGTTGTGGAGCATGATGAAGATACCATGCGTGCCGCAGACTGTATTGTAGATATAGGTCCCGGTGCAGGGGAGCATGGCGGACAACTGGTTGCTATGGGAACTGCAGAGGATCTGATGAAGAACGAGGATTCCATCACAGGAGCTTATCTGAGCGGAAAATTAAAAATCCCGGTACCTTTGGAGAGACGGAAGCCAACCGGTTTTCTTACTGTCAAGGGGGCGGCAGAGAATAATCTCAAGAATATCGATGTGAAGATACCTCTTGGGATCATGACCTGTATCACAGGAGTTTCGGGCTCAGGTAAGAGCTCTCTGATCAATGAGATTCTTTATAAACGCCTGGCAAGAGATCTGAACCGGGCAAGAGTGATTCCGGGAAAACATAAGGATATTCTGGGAACAGACCAACTGGATAAGGTTATCAATATTGACCAGTCACCTATTGGCCGTACTCCACGTTCCAATCCTGCGACTTATACCGGGGTATTTGACCAGATCAGAGATCTTTTTGCAGCAACAGCAGATGCCAAGGCAAAAGGATATAAGAAAGGACGATTCAGTTTTAATGTAAAGGGCGGAAGATGTGAGGCATGCAGCGGTGACGGTATTATCAAAATTGAGATGCATTTCCTTCCGGACGTATATGTACCATGCGAGGTCTGCAAAGGTAAGAGATATAACAGAGAAACCCTGGAAGTAAAGTATAAGGATAAGAATATTTACGATGTGCTGAATATGACGGTGGAGGAAGCACTGACTTTTTTTGAGAATGTTCCTTCTATTAAAAGAAAGATACAGACTCTTTATGATGTAGGACTTTCCTATATCCGGCTGGGACAGCCGTCCACAGAGCTTTCCGGAGGAGAGGCACAGAGGATCAAGCTTGCCACAGAGCTGAGCAAGCGCAGCACAGGTAAGACTATCTACATTCTGGATGAGCCTACCACAGGTCTGCATTTTGCGGATGTGCATAAGCTGGTGGAGATTCTGAAACGATTATCGGAGGGCGGTAATACAGTAGTTGTGATCGAGCATAATCTGGATGTGATTAAGACCGCAGATTATATCATTGATATCGGACCGGAGGGTGGAGACAAAGGAGGTACCGTAGTTGCTCAGGGAACTCCTGAGGAGGTGGCACAGTCACCGGTTTCCTATACCGGAAAATATGTAAAGAAATATCTGAAATAATCTTGAAATCATATTGCAGGACTTTCTTTTTAAATGGAAGTTGTATATAATAGAAGAGATTATTTATAGCAATTCTCGTAAATAATATATTTTGATCCGGCTTATCAGGATGTGAAGCCCTGTTGGACTGTTTTGATCGCATTATTTTATGGAGTTGTTATAGCTAAACCGGATAAGTCCCCGGTAGAGACTGTAAAAAGTAATGATCAGTTGAAGGGGATGAGGAGAACGTAAGAACAGAAAGGGGATTTCCATGCCGACAAGTGATATTGGAATTGACCTGGGAACCAGGAACAGTCTGGCTTATTCTACAGGAAAGGGGCTTGTGCTAAATGAGCCTTCGATCGTAGTTTATGATAAAAATACAGAGAAGATACGTGCGATCGGTGAAGAAGCCCGTCTGATGGAAGGGCGCATTACTTCAGATATGGAGATCATCCGTCCCATCAGACAGGGCGTGATCGTTGATTATACAGTTACAGAGAAGATGTTGAAATACTTTATATCCAGAGCAATAGGAAGAAGAGCTTTCCGCAAGCCCAGGATCAGTATCTGTGTTCCCAGTGGAATTACAGAGATTGAGAAAAAGGCAGTGGAGGAAGCAACCTATCAGGCTGGTGCCAGAGATGTCTATATGGTGGAGGAACCTATAGCTGCGGCAATCGGAGCCGGGGTGGATGTGACCAAGCCCTTTGGAAATCTGGTCGTAGACATTGGAGCCGGAACTTCGGATGTTGCGGTTATCTCTCTTGCGGGGGTTGTGGTTTCCGCTTCTGTGAAAGTTGCAGGGGACACTTTTAATCAGGCTATACTGAACTATGTGAGAAAGAATCATGGACTTTTTATCGGAGAAGATATGGCAGAGAAGATCAAAATTCAGATTGGTACGGCTATAGAGGAATCAAATCCGAGAACAATGGAAGTAAAGGGGAGAAATGTGATCACCGGTCTGCCGAAGACAGTGACACTTACCTCAGAAGAAATACGTGTGGCGTTAAAGGATGCTACAAGCCAGATTGTGGAGACTGTTCATGGAATTCTGGAAAAGACACCGCCGGAACTGGCTGCGGATATTGTAGACAGAGGAATCGTACTTACAGGCGGCGGTGCCCTTCTTCATGGGATGGATACACTGATCGAGCAGAGAACCGGAGTAAGTACACTGACTGTGCAGGATGCAATGAGCGTGGTCGCAGTGGGAACCGGTAAGTATGCAGAGGTAATGGCACGTTTTGACGGATAAAGCAGGAGGTACTGCACAGTGCAGTGCCTTTTTGCGTTGTCAGAGGCTCAAAGAAGCAGGAGGTGTGGAGAAAAGCACATGAGTGAAACTGTCACAGGATACATAGATCATGTTATTTTCAGAAATGAAGATAACGGATATACAGTTATGGTACTGAAAGGTACAAAAAAAGAGGAAGAGCTGACCTGCGTGGGAAGTTTCCCTGCGATCACACAGGGGGCATCTATTGAAGCAACCGGAGTATATATCCATCATCCGGTATATGGCAAACAGTTTCAGATCAGTTTTTTTACAGAGAAGATGCCGGAGGATACATATGGAATAGAACGTTATCTGGGTTCGGGCGCCATCAGGGGAATCGGTGCTGCACTGGCTGCCAGGATCGTGCGGAAGTTTGGAGATGACACACTCCGTATCGTAGAAGAAGAGCCGGAGCGGCTTGCAGAGGTAAAGGGGATCAGTGAGAAAAAAGCCCGGGAGATCGCTGCGCAGGTAAGTGAGAAGGCAGAGATGCGAAAAGTAATGATCTTTCTGCAGAAATATGGGATTTCCCTGAACCTGGGCGCAAAGATTTATCAGAAATATAAGGAATCTGTCTATACGATCCTTCAGGAGAATCCTTACAGACTTGCGGAAGATATTTCCGGTGTGGGATTTAAGATTGCTGATGAGATTGCTGCCAGAGTCGGTATTCACGCAGACTCAGATTACAGAATCCGCAGCGGAATGCTGTACACTCTTCTGCAGGCTTCGGGAGAAGGACATACTTATCTTCCGAGGGAACAGTTATTTACAAGATGTTCCAGACTTCTGGGAGTAGATGAATCCTATATGGAGAAACATCTTATGGATATGGTTATTGACAGGAAACTGGTGCTGAAAGAAAAAAGCGGAGAAACTATCGTTTATCCGGCACAGTATTATTATCTGGAACTGAACACTGCCAGGATGCTTAATGAACTGAATATTGTGTGTCCTGAGGATAAAGAGCTTGTCAGGCACAGAATTGAGCTGATCGAGAAAGAGACAGGAACTGTTCTGGATGAAATGCAGAAGAAAGCAATCACTGAAGCAGCGGATCATGGACTCTTTATTCTTACAGGAGGCCCCGGTACAGGTAAAACGACAACGATCAATGCGATCATCCGCTTTTTTGAAGGAGAAGGAGCAGAGATTCGGCTGGCTGCACCTACCGGACGTGCTGCAAAGAGAATGACAGAGACTACTGGATATGAGGCGCAGACAATTCACCGTCTGCTGGAACTGAATGGAATGCCGGAGGAAGAGAGGGACGGGCATTCGGCTAAATTCGAGAGGAATGCGCAGAATCCGCTGGAGGCAGATGTGATCATTATTGATGAAATGTCTATGGTGGATATCCATCTGATGCATTCTCTTCTTCTTGCAGTGGTAGCAGGAACCAGACTGATCCTTGTGGGGGATGAGAATCAGCTTCCGAGTGTAGGCCCGGGCAATGTGCTGAGAGATATTATCCGAAGCAGATGTTTCCCTGTAGTGGAACTGACTAAGATATTCAGACAGGCATCAGAGAGTGATATTGTTGTAAATGCTCATAAGATAAATAAGGGAGAACAGGTTCAGATCAATAATAAGAGCAGGGATTTCTTTTTTCTGAAGAGATATGATGCAGATATCATTATAAGAGTAGTGATCGCGCTGATCCAGGAGAAACTGCCGCGCTATGTAGATGCCAAACCCTTTGAGATACAGGTACTGACACCTATGAGAAAGGGACTTCTGGGAGTAGAGCGGCTGAATCAGATCCTGCAGAGATACCTGAATCCGCCGGAAGACGGGAAATCCGAGAGGGCGGTTGGAGACCGGCTGTTCCGCACAGGGGACAAGGTCATGCAGATCAGAAATAATTATCAGATGGAATGGGAAATCCGGGGACGATATGGGGTTGTCATTGAGAAAGGCGTGGGAGTATTTAACGGAGACACCGGAATCCTCAGGGAAATCAATGAATTTGCTGAGACAGCAGAAGTGGAATTTGAGGATGGACGTTTTGCAATGTACTCGTTCAAACAGCTGGAGGAACTGGAACTTGCATATGCTATTACAATCCACAAGTCTCAGGGATCTGAGTATCCGGCAGTCATACTTCCATTGCTTTCCGGACCACAGATGCTTTTAAACAGGAACCTTCTTTATACCGCAGTTACCAGAGCAAGAAAATGTGTGACGGTTGTGGGAAACGAGGAGACCTTTGCAGAGATGATACGCAATGAAAAACAGCAGAAGAGATACAGTGCACTGGATGAACGGATCAGAGAACTGAGTGAGACTACAGGGGATAATAATACAGATGGTGAAGAATGATATTGCAGACTGTGATCTGATGACTGAATAATAACAGAGAAAAAATTTATTCCGATAATATGAGAAAAACAGAAATACAGAGGATAGCAAAACAAAGAGTAAAATAGTGGAAGGAAATGGAAATGAAACGATTTCTGAACATGGTTGCTGATATTTTTTACCCGAGATGCTGTCCGGTCTGTCAGAAAATACTGGCAGATCAGCGAAGGATGATCTGTCCGGAATGCGAGAAAGAACTTCGTCCGATTGGTCATCCCAGATGTTATAAATGTGGAAAACCCATAGAAACAGGGGAATACTGCAGAGACTGTCAGAAACACAGGCATATGTATGAACAGGGAAGAGGTATTTTTGTCTATGATGGCATAATGAGAAGATCTGTTACCAGATATAAGTACTATGGATGCAGAGAATACGGTGATTTTTATGCCAGAGCAATGTATCGATATGCACAGAAAGAATTGCGGGAATGGAAGCCGGATCTGATCGTGCCGGTTCCGGTACACAGGTCGAAGGAGCGGCAGAGAGGTTTTAATCAGGCTGCATATCTGGCGGAGAAACTCGGTCATTATACCGGGATTTCCACAGATGTCAATATTGTGCAGAAAGTTTTAAAGACAAAGTCGCAGAAAAAACTGAATGCTTTGCAGAGAAGAAAAAATCTGGAAAAAGCGTTCTGCGTGACCGGGGATGTCAGGGGAAAGAATATTCTGGTGATAGATGATGTGTATACAACAGGAAGTACGATCGATGCAATGGCCGGATGCCTGAAGAGAAAAGGTGCCGGAAATGTTTATTTTCTTACGGTTTGCATAGGCAGGAGATAAGAAAAAACACTTTTCATACATAATGATATATGTTACAATTAATCTGTATGATTATATGAATGATATCAGGTTGTTGCTGAGAACAGAGTGAACAGTAATAGCGGATTATAGCAAAAGGAAAAGCATACAGTAAGGAGTAATTTATGTTAAATGAAGAGAAGATAAAAATCATGAATAAACTTGCCATGTATGAACAGGGTGAAGGAAAGAAATATCTTCCGGTCAGCAGGTACTACAGAAGTGACTATATCGGACTTGCCATGATTAAGAATTTTTTCCTTGTTACGATTGGGTATTGCCTGATTCTGGCCGGTATCGCAGCATATTTTGCTGAATATCTGATAGATAATGTTCATAAGATGAACCTTGTTTCACTGGGCGTGGAAGTTATTCTGGGGTATGTGGCAGTGCTGGTACTGTTTTCTGTCCTGACATATATCCAATATACGGTGAAATACCATAAAGCAAAGAAAAGTGTGAAAAATTATTATGAAGAACTTACACAATTAAGTAAAATCTACGGTCGCGAAGATAAAAAATCTTCAGCCAGAGGAGTTACAGGAGGATATAAAAAATGACAGCATTACTCGAATTAAAACAGCGAATAAAGAATTTATACAGCCAGTATGAGATTTATATCCTGCCTGTCTTACGTTTCGTTCTGGCAATGGTTTATTTCATATGGATCAATACCAATATGGGATATATGAAGCAGATCGATAATATATTTATTGTTCTGATCCTTGCACTGATCTGTTCCATTCTTCCTTCAGGTGTAATGATTTTTGTAGGATTTGCCCTGATGGTCGCACATGGTTATGCACTGGGGATAGAAGTTGCAGGTTTTATGCTTGTGCTGATCCTGTTTATGGCAATTCTCTTCCTGAGATTCAGTTCAGACAATAATTTAGTACTTGTATTTACACCGCTTTCCTTTGGGTTCAGTGTTCCGACGCTTCTTCCTATCGGAAGCGGACTTTTGTGCAATGCGTTTTCTGCACTTCCTGCAGGCTGCGGAGTGATTATTTACTATTTTATCCGTTTTATACGTGTACAGCATAAACTTCTGGAAAACCCGGATGTTGCCATAGCTGACAAATTAAAACTTCTGACAGATGGAATCGTGCAGAACTGGGGAATGTGGATCACAGTGATTGCCTTTATCGCAGTGATTCTGCTGGTGAATCTGATACGTACCCGCTCTTTTGACTATGCATGGAGAATTGCCATTATTGCAGGTGGAGTTGTGTATGTTCTGATGATTATTGCAGGTGGATTTTATTTTAGACTGGATATTGATGTTGTTACGCTGATCATTTATACAGTGATCTCTGTGGTGATAGGATTACTTCTTGAATTCTTTGTATTTGGTGGTGACTATACCCGTACCGAGAGACTGGAATATGAGGATGATGAATATTATTATTATGTAAAAGCAGTGCCGAAAGCCTGTGTCACAACATCTGAAAGAAGTATAAAGAAGATTAACGGAAGTTCCGCAAAGGATGAAAGACCGGCACAGGATAACGTTGTTTCTTATGCGAATCCTATTTTTCATGGTGATGAGAAAGCAGTGACGACAGATGAGGCTGCAGCACCTGTAGAGAGAAAGAAAGATATTGACAGCGTGGATTTTGAGAAGAAACTGGAAGAATCATTAAAAAATCTGTAAAAAGCAGTTTCCGGTAACGATGAGACAAAATCGTTACTGTGAACGGAGTGAACAGTAACACAAAATCCACTGAAAACATTTTCAACGATAAGGTATATAAAAATGATAAGGAAAGGAGAGCCATATGCAGGAATTTTCAGGAAATTTGATAGAGACATTATCAAGACTGGCATTTCCTAAGATTGGGATTATAGATATCATACAGATTGCACTGATCGCTTTTTTTGTATATCAGTTCATGGTATGGATCAAATATACTCATGCATATACACTTCTGAAAGGAATACTGGTCGTTCTCCTCTTCATTCTGATTGCATATATTTTCAGGATGAATACGATTCTGTGGATTTTTTCAAATCTGGCAAGTACACTGATCGTAGGTGTGATCGTTATTTTTCAGCCGGAGCTCAGAAAAGTTCTGGAACAGCTTGGACAAAAGCGGATCATGGCTTCACTGATACCTTTTGATGCAGGTAAAGAGGTGAAGGAAAGATTTACGGATAAAACTATCAGTGAGCTGGTCAAAGCATGTTTTGATATGGGAGAAGTTAAGACCGGAGCACTGATCGTAATTGAGCAGAATGAGCTGCTGACCGATTATATAAGAACAGGTATTAATCTGGATGCAATCCTTACCAGTCAGCTTCTGATCAATATATTTGAACATAACACACCACTTCATGATGGAGCTGTTATTGTAAGAGAGAACAGAATTGTGGCTGCAACCTGCTATCTTCCACTGTCTGATAATATGGAACTGAGCAAACAGCTTGGAACGCGGCACAGGGCAGGTGTGGGGATCAGTGAGCAGACAGATTCTGTTACGATCATTGTATCAGAGGAAACCGGTCAGGTATCTGTAGCGCAGGGAGGAAAGCTGACCAGAGGTGTAAACAGTGCAAAACTCAGAGAAATCCTGGTCAGAGCGCAGAATAAGCAGGTTGTAGACAACAGCAAACTTCGCCATTTACTGAAAGGAAGAGTGAAGCATGAAGAAGCGAAAAATAACAGATAATATACCTCTGAAAATCATGTCTGTCGCAATAGCTGTTGTGCTATGGCTGATCGTTGTAAATATAGATAATCCGACAGGAACCAATTACTATACGCTCAATGATGTGGAACTGATCAACAAGGAATATGTGGAATCTTCAGATACCATCGGTAAGATGTGTATGCCGGAACAGAAGCAGGATTCCGTAAAAGTTGCGATCACTGCAACCAAGAAGATCAGAGACAAGATCAAAGTCACAGACATCTCTGCGGTAGCTGATCTTCAGCAGGCGGTAAGCCTGGATACAAATCCGGTTATGGTTCCTATTACCGTTACCTGTTCTGTACCGGGGGTATCTCCCAGTGATATCAAAGTTACTCCTCAGAATCTCAGTGTAAATCTTGATGAAAAAGAGACACAGGAGTTTGTGGTAAATGTCAGCAGAGGTGATACGAAACCGGGCAAAGATTATGAAGTAGGAAGTCTGACTGCCAGTCCGGAGAAAGTAAGGATTACAGGCCCGAAGACGCTGATCAATAAAATAGATAAGGTAAATGCTTCCATTGAACTGGATGGGAATACAGAGGATTTTACACAGGATGTAAACCTTACGATCATTGACAAGAATCAGGAGGTACTTACCGATTCTGAAATGAATTCATTGCGGATTGAGAATAATGCAAAAGTAACAGTGACTGCAAAATTATGGAAAATCCGTCAGGGAGTGCAGATATCTGCAGATTATGTAGGGACACCGGCTGAAGGATATCAGGTTGGGGCTGTGAGAACAGTGCCGGATACGATCAGTGTAGCAGGCAGTGCAGAAGGTCTTGAAAGCCTTGCGGATAATAATAATGTGATTACTATACCGGAAGACAGTATTGATATTTCCGGTGAATCCGAAGATGTGGAGAAAAAAATCAGTCTTACGAATCTTCTGCCGGACAATGTGAAACTTACCAGTGACTCCAGTGAAGATGTATGGGTGACTGTAAGTATTCTTCCGGCCGGAAGCAGAGAGTTTGAACTTCCGACTAAGAATATAGAGGTTAAGAATAAACCGAAAGATCTGCAGGTAACATTTGAGACTGCGCAGATAGAAGTGCGGATCAAATCAGATAACAAAGATCTGGATGATCTGAATAATGACAAAGACATTAAGGCATCTATAGATCTGGATGGCAAAAAAGAAGGAAGTTATGAAGTCCCGGTTGAGATAGTCTTGCCGGATGGTTATGAGACAGTGGAAGATGTGACTACGGAAGTAGTGATTTCATCAGGGACTGCTGTTGATGACAGTAAGGAAAACAAGGAATAAAAGAATTCTCCACTTACAGAAGGGGTAGTAACCATATAAGAGGAACAGTGAAATGGTCAGTAAAAAAGTGACAGTTAAAAATCCCACAGGTCTTCATCTGAGACCTGCGGGGATTTTGTGCAATGAGGCAATGAAATACCAGTCACAGATAACATTTGTCTACGATGGGGGCATGGCAAATGCAAAGAGTGTACTGAGTGTACTTGGTGCATGCGTAAAATGCGGAAATGAGATAGAACTTACCTGTGAAGGTGTTGATGAACAGGAAGCCCTGGATCATCTTGTTACTGCTATTGATAGCGGCCTTGGCGAGTAGAAAGCTGCTGTGCACAAACAGAGTGAACAGTAACCATAAAGTAACATGAATAAAAGAGGAGGAACTTATTGTGAAAAGAAGATTAGTTGCGGTTACATTGAGTCTTATTATGACAATGGCAACTGTCAGTGAAGCAGGTGCTGCTGCATTTACTTCACCTGATACAGCTCCGGTTGTTGCCACACAGACAGATGCAGAAGAAGTAAATGTTACAGAAGAAACTTCTGAAACAGGAACTTCTGAAACAGAAACTTCTGAAACAGAAGCAGACGCTTTTTCAGATGGAGATGATGGGACAGCAGTACCATCACAGGAACAGACAGACGACGCATTTACAGCGGGAACGGATACGGCTGCTGCATTGCCGGACGAGACGCCGTCAACAGCAGATGCTACGGATGCCGTTGGAGCCGCTGTAGTGAAAGCTGAGGACTGGGTAAGCACAGAGAATGGCTTTAAACTGCGCAAACCTGCAAAAAATCAGGATACAGCAAATACAGATGATCAGAAAGCAGCAACAGCAGCACTACCCGATGAGGAGATGCCGTCTGAGACTGACGGATTCTCAGGAGATCAGACAGAATCATCTGAAACAGCAGTGGCTGAAACAGATACAACAGCTGTGACAGCAGAGGTTACAGCAATGGAAACACCAGCAGCAACGGATACAGTGTCTGTAACAAATGAAGAATTTTATACAGCGGCGGACGGAATTGTAAAGATCAGCACAGAGTATAAAGGGGAAACTCATACAGGATATTATCTGTTTGATGAAGAGGGAATCCTTGTAACTGGACAGGCTGAGGTAAAAGAAAAATCTTCAGCTGATGAAGAACCGGCATCAGATGCAGCTCAGTCAGCAGGAGAAGATGCCGCAGGGGAAGAAACAGAAGCCCAGACAAATCAGTCTTATTTTACAACTGCAGACGAGGCTGTTGTTTATACCGGATGTGAAGGAGAAGCAATAACTCCATATACATCTACAGTAGGCCAGCAGGAGAAGAGTGTATGGAAATGGACAGGAACATATTTCCAGTACTACGATGAGAATGGTAATCTGGAGACAATTGCACAGCTTGAAGCGAAAGCAAAAGCAGCAGGCACATATACCGGATATTTCAAGATCAATGAGGATTATTACTGTCTCGATTCTGAAGGTAAGCCACAGACAGGAGAGATCACCCTCACAGTTAACGGCGAATCAAACCTGTATTATTTTGATCCTGCAAGCAGCGACATTCCCGGAAAAATGTTCCACAATGGATGGCTTCGCTCAGATACCACTAAGGGAGAGCGCTGGCTGTATTTTAAAAAGGGAAATGTTCCGGCAGACATCGGTAAATATTATAAGCGTGGCGTAGTTGCCACAGTTATCCCGGAGAAAGGAACCGGAGCTTATTTGCTGGATGCCAATGGATATGTTCTGAAATCAGTGATAAAGAAGGCTCAGAATGGTGCATATTACTGTACCGACAGTAACGGCCAGATTTATAGAAATAAACTTGTAAAATACGGCAATTTCAGATATTATTTTGGTTCAAACGGAAAGCGGGCAACCTGGACAAAGAGATGGGCAAAAGCAGGCGATCATTACTATTACTTTGGAAGTACTCCGGGTCGTGTTGTTGAGAAACATGGCTGGCAGAAACTTGTCAGCACCAGTGGCAAATTCCTTGGCTGGCTGTATTTTGATTCCAAGGGGAATCATTATACGGATAAGTGGACTTCCGCAGGTTATTATTTTAAACCATCAGGAAAGCTTGCAAGCGGTTTGACAGAAATCGATGGAAAGAAATATATATTTGAATCATCTACATCCGCAGAACACAAAGGTAAAGTATATAAGAGCACAATGGTGCGCTATAAAAAGAAATGGTATATCGCATCCTCTAAGGGAAGCCTGTATAAGAGCGGATGGAGAAAATACAGCGGCAATTACTATTATCTTAAAGAATGTGTGGTTCAGACAAATCAGTTTATGAAAAAGAATGGAGTAAACGGTTATCTGGATGCAAACGGTAAATATACAAGAGGATGGGTAATTGTAAGTAATGCTAAAAACCTGGTGAGATATATTGATCCGTCAGGAAACGGATTTGCAAGAAATAAGAGTATGAGAGTTAATGGAATTCTGTATTACTTTGACAGTAACGGATACCGTATCACTGATCTGACAAACAGATACAGAGGACCGTATTCTGTTCAGGTGGACAGAGTAAACGGAGTTATGACTGTTTATGCTGATTCAGCCAGAACAATTCCTGTTAAGACGATCAGAGTATCTGTAGGTTTAGCGGGAACACCAACTCCGACCGGTAACTTTACACTGAGCAGAAGCCTGAGGTGGCAGCCTCTTATGGGACCATCCTGGGGACAGTATGGAACCCATGTAGACCGTGCCGGACAGGGAGGAATCTTTGTTCATTCTGTAGCCTGCGGCCAGGCAAACTCATATAATCTTCCGGCAGGAGAGTACAATAAGCTTGGATCTCCCGCATCACATGGATGTATCAGAACCTGTGTGGCAGATGCGAAGTGGGTTTATGAGAACTGTAATGGCGCATCGATCAGTATTATTGATGGTAAATATAAAGCAGATGATGCAATGAAAGGACCTCTTGGAAAGAAAGCACTGACTCCGTTAAGAGGAGCTGCTAATTTTGATCCTACAGATCCGGCTGTCTGATCCGGATATTTCTGCCAGGATAAATAAACATAATTGCTTATAGAAACGAAATATGCAAAACGGCTACACATAGCAAGAAATGTGCAGCCGTTTTTGGGTATATATCAGGGATTATCTTGCGAAAATGTAATATAGTGTGTATAATATGTTAACACCAGTTTACAACTTTATAAATGATAGACTTGTTGATGAATCAGCTGTTTTAAGGCCTTTGTCATGGCATTTGA
>PPYE01384904.1_pt1 | contig 20794 bp, 18 predicted proteins | sample 1559881 | NCBI WGS metagenome assembly PPYE01 (sample SAMN08240022, study PRJNA423297) | Human gut metagenome, whole genome shotgun sequencing project.
ACCAGAAACAAATGAAATAAATAGAGATTAGCAAAACAGGCAGCCCCAATGTTCATTACGAACATCGGGGCTGCCTGTTTTTTATACAATAGAGAATATTTTTAATATCCCATTGTATAAATCATCTTATAGCTGAATATCTGAAACAGAATTAGCAACCGATTTTAAAATATTTGCAGATCAGATTAAATAATTCAGCGCAATTAGTTGTAAAACACATAGTGACGACCTCCTTATTTTTATTTTTTTGATAACACATAAAGAGTTATCGTTTGTCCTTTAGACAGTTCCAAACCGGTATTCGACTTCTTGGAGAAGCCGGGAACCAATGCTTGAATATTACAAACATATTTCTTAAGGACAAATAAATTGTAACAAGTTTGTAACAAATAGGCAATAGGAGGCGATTGGAAATGCTTCCAATGCATGGAAGAGAGGAAAAAAGCGAAAGAACTTCATCAAATCTTAATGTTTTACCTCATTGGAAGTTCATAAAGAATCCTTTACAATAAGTACATGATCATAAAGGGAATGATTCAGTTACGCACTGAGAACATTCGAATCCGGAGGAGAAGAAAATGTACCGTATATTAGTATGTGATGATGAAAAAGATATTGTTTCCGCATTGAAAATATATCTGATGGCAGACGGCTATCAGGTTTTTGAGGCTTACAACGGCAGAGAGGCGTTGGAAATTTTAAAGAATGAAGATATTCATCTTGTTCTTATGGACATTATGATGCCGGAGATGGACGGCATCACAGCAATGTTGAAAATCCGTGAAGTCAGCAATGTTCCGGTGATTTTGCTCACCGCCAAAAGTGAGGACACCGATAAGGTGCTCGGACTTACCGTGGGAGCAGATGATTATGTGACAAAGCCGTTTAATACGGTGGAACTGCAGGCGCGCGTGAAATCCCAGCTCAGGCGTTACATGAAACTGGGAGGCGGCACGGTCAGACCGGACACGATCGTGATCGGTGGGATTGAACTGAATGATGTCACGAAGGAAGTGACACTTGATGGGGATAAAGTGCAGCTGACAAGAACCGAGTATGATATTTTAAAACTTCTGATGCAGCATCCGGGGCAGGTTTTTTCACCGAATGAAATTTATGAGAAAGTGTGGAACGATAATCCATTTCGGAATGAGAATACGGTAGCGGTACATATCAGACATCTGAGGGAGAAAGTGGAGTACAATCCGGCGGAACCAAGACACTTAAAAGTTGTCTGGGGAAGAGGCTATAAAATGGAAGTGTAAGTAAGAAAGGACAGTCGATATGAAACAGTTGAAACAATCGCCCGTGGCAAAAATCATTGCGTGGATTTTGATCACGGTGTCAGCACTGATGCTGTTGGCAGGCACAGCCGGGGCATATGCCATCAGTGAACTTGGGTTTTATACAAGAAGTGTAGAAGACATCCGGGAGAAGCAGTTTGAACGGATTGCCGGAAAGTACTCTGCGAGAGTGCTGCTGAATCTGAATAACACGGAAAATGAAACCTATTTTAAGGATACCAACTTCCGGTATGGAGTTGTGGAAGCGTCCAATTACGAGGAATTGGAAAAACTGGATCTGAATCAGCAGAGCACCTATGTGCAGTCGAATTTTGATGAGAAAGTAAGTCTCGACAATCTTCATCTTTTTCAGTGTAATATGAATGCTGACACATCGATTTATGTGGACAACTCTGTGCTTGGCGGGTATTACATTACGCACAGTACCAGAGAGTACAGAAATAAATATATCAATGAATATGTGTATGATACAGATAGCGGTATTTTTTATTATCAGGTGTCAGATGTGTCAGCTGCACAGATTTCAGAAGAAGGAGAAACTGCAGCTGAAATATGGTATTTCCCGGTGTCAGAAGTGAAAGTGACACTGGTGGATGACAGTACCGGAGAGACGACAGACTATGCGTATGTATACAATACGGCAGATAAAGAGTATGAGGCACTGCAGCAGGGGATGTCAGAAGGTGACGGTCAGGCGGTACTTTGTATTACCATCCAGAATGCAAAGGGTGCAGATGAAAATGATCTGCGCAATGTAAAAAATATTCTGGAAAATGCACCGTTGACGTTTTGGAAGCTGACTGCGACCACCTATTCTTATGGAACATCAGACTGGACGGCAGAGATGCGTTATCCATATACGCAGGAACAGCAGACAGAGCAGGTCACAGTGTCAGAGACAGTCGTGAGTGCACCGACAACGGTTACATCGCAGCCGGTAGAGCTTTCCTATGTCGGAGGGCTGCCGGATGATATGATAAAAAACCGTACCGATTATGATTCCACCGAGGCAGATTTCCTTTCCACTGTTCAGGGCAGTGATGCAGGAACCGATTACTATGTATTATCTGTGATTCCGGATGCGGATAGTCTTGTAAAAAAAGAGGGTGTCGGAGTCTGGGGCAGCGATTATTTTGTCCAGATCAATGAGATTGTGAATCTGGCGGATCATATGAAATACAGTGTATATGTGATCCTTGCACTCAGTCTGACGGTGTTTGTGGCAAGCTTTGTCTATCTGGTAAGTGCAGCAGGGCATAAAAAAGATCAGGAACAGGTGCAGGGAAGTTTTCTTTGCAAAGTACCGGTCGATGTGTTTACTGTCATATTTTTAGCAGCAGAATCAAGTCTGGCAGTGGGCATTTCATTGCTTGGCAATGCCGGAAGTCCTGACAACTATGTTTTTTATGCGGCGGCAATGCTTTTTCTGCTTTTATGTGGCGGATGGCTGGCACTTGGGTATCTTATGGATTTTGCAGTGCGTATCAAGCTTGGAAAGTGGTGGAGAAATACACTCATCTATAAAGTGCTCCGTTCGATCTACCGTGGCTGGAACAAAGTGGGCGAGAATAAGTCCATCCTGTGGAAAGGGCTTGCGATTTTTCTTGGCGTAAACTTTTTGGAAGTTCTGATCTTTGTTGTGTTTGGTGTTGATTATTCTAAAATCATGATCGTCTGGTTTGCAGAGAAAGCCGTGATTCTGTTTGCGGGCGGAGAAATCTTAATTCAGATGAAGAGACTTCAGGAAGGCGGAAAACATATCGCGGAGGGCGATATGGATTATCAAATTAATACGGAGCATATGCTTCCGGCACTAAAAGAACATGCGGCAGATTTAAACCGCATCAATGAGGGTGTTTCCAAAGCGGTGAACGAAAAAATGAAAAGCGAACGCTTCAAGACAGAATTAATTACCAATGTCTCGCACGACATTAAGACACCGCTTACTTCCATTATCAACTATGTGGATTTACTGGAAAAAGAAGAGATCCCAAATGAGAATGCAAAGGAATATTTAGAGGTTTTGGAACGGCAGTCCGCCCGCCTGAAAAAGTTGATCGAAGATTTAATAGAGGCATCCAAAGCGTCAAGTGGAAGCCTTTCCGTGAATCTGGAAAAACTGGAGGCAGGAGTGTTCCTTGTGCAGACTGTAGGGGAATTTAAGGAGAAGACCGAGAAGAACAAATTAGATCTTCAGATCAAAAAGCCGGAAGAACCGATTTATATTATGGCGGATGGCAGACATTTCTGGCGTGTTATTGATAATTTGATGAACAACATTTGCAAATATGCACAGCCGGAGACAAGAGTTTATATCAATTTAGAGCAGACCGGAGAGAAAGTGCAGATTACGTTCCGAAACACTTCCAGATATCCGCTGAACATTTCCAGTGAGGAGCTGATGGAGCGATTTGTCCGTGGGGACAGTTCCAGAAACACAGAAGGAAATGGTCTGGGCTTGTCGATCGCAGGAAGCCTGATGGAACTTATGCATGGAAAAATGTATCTTGTCGTGGACGGAGATTTATTCAAAGTCGTTCTCGAATTTGACCGGTGCGAAGCTTCTCAAAAGTAGAACGTGGACAGTAAGAACAGTCTTAACATGAAAAATGTGAGGACTGTTCTTTTTTTGACAATAAAATGTTTGTGAAGCTTGCATTTTATTATATGTGAAAAAGTATTTTTGTGATAAAATATATTCATATTTGAAAAAACGGGCGTTCATTAGGATGAAATGATAGAACGAAACTTGGAGAAGTGCAGAAACGATGAAGATAAAGAATAGTATTTTAACGTTATTGTTATTTTTTACTTTAGTGCCAGTGTTGGTTTTCGGGTTGTTTTCCATATATGAGACTAATCAGACAATCGATGAGATGGCGGAAAAGAATCTGAAAGCAGTCAGCCAAAATCAGATTATGAATATCCAGAAGTTCTGTGGGGACAGGCGGGAAGAGATGGAGATGGTGGCGAACTATTCGCTGACACAGGATGCGATCCGGTACAGTCTGGGGGAGAGTGACAATCCGGTGGATCAGGAGTATGTGAACAATGTCTTAAAGGAGCGCAAGAAATACGGAACATACGTGGCGAGTGTGTCTATTCTTGATAAAAATTTCCATGTTGTAGGTTCGAGTGAAAATTATGACATCAGCGAGATCAGTGAGATGAAATACGTGGACAAGTGTTTTCATACCGGAGATTTCATTATAGGAAATGTCTATGAGCGGGAGACGGACGATGGGCCGAAAAAAATTGTTCCGGCGTATATTGGTGTCTTTTTTAATGACAATCTGATTGGCTATATTGCGGAAGAACTGGATACCGCATATTTTGACCTGCTGCGTCTGAATATGGACTCGCTCGCAGAGGCAACGTTTTATATTCTGGATGGAAATTATGCGATCATTACGGCAGGAAAGAAAACGCAGAAAGAGAGTCTCTCCCAATTTGAGAGCACCCAGAAGGACCGGGAGGATTTCCAGAAGGCGTGGGACGCAATCAATCATGAGGAGAATCCGCAGGGGGAAGTGCGTTACCATTATCAGGGAATGTCCTATATTACGTACTATTCAAATGTGGAATACACGGACTGGGGTGTGCGTATCTCAGAGAATCTCAGCGCTCAGAAAAAGAGTGCGAATAATTACAGTTTTCTGATGGCATTTGCAGTTGCGTTTGTCACATTCGGGGTTCTGATCACACAGAACATAATGACAAAGAGGCTGCTTGCACCGATCGAGAAAATTATGGATACATTTACCCGGATCAAGACAGAGCAGGACTATTCACTGCGCATACCGGTTGAGACTAAGGATGAGATGGGAAAACTTTCCGCAGGGATCAATGAGCTGCTGGCCTATATTGAGGGCGAGGATATACAGGAAAAACAGAGGCAGCACCATTGGAGAGAACTTGCAGAGCTTGATCCGCTCACCGGGATCAAGAATAAGAAAGCAATTGAGCAGAGCGTGCTTTCTATGGTGCAGCAGGCGGCAGAAAATGACGGACAGGTTGTAATTGGATTCCTTGATATCGATGATTTCCGGGATTACAATACAAACTTCGGACATCAGGAGGGAGACGCAGTCATTCAGTTTGTGGCGGGTATTTTGCAGAGGGAATTAAAAGGATTTGTCGGAAGAAATGGCGGTGACGAGTTCGTGTTTGGCTATGCAGGAGATCTGGATAAAAGTGAGATTGAGACAGTCATTTCACGTATTTTGAAGGAGTTGAACGAAAATTACATAAGTCCGAGGACAAAAAAGCTGATGCCGGTGCCGTGCAGCATTGGGATCGTAAGTGCCAGAGGAGACAGCCTTGATTATGCTAATCTCGTTCAGAAAGCGGATGAGGCAATGTACCGGGCGAAGGAGGCTGGCAAAAACACCTTTTATATTATAGAATTGTAGGAATTTGACATGAGACAGCAAAATCAGGAATTAACGCATGTAAAACATGAATTTGATCCCATTTTTGATGAAAATTCAGAGATATTGATTCTCGGAACACTTCCTTCTGTGAAGTCGAGAGAACAGAATTTTTATTATGGACATCCGCAGAACCGTTTCTGGAAAGTCATTGCGGCACTTTTTTGTGAGCCTGTGCCGGAGAGAATCCCAGAGAAAAAGGATTTGCTGTTAAAACATCATATTGCACTCTGGGATGTGATCGCAGAGTGCGATATTGCAGGTTCTTCCGACAGTTCCATCAAAAATGTTGTTCCGGCGGAGCTGTCTGTGATCCTTGACCATGCGCCGATCAGGACAATCTATGCTAATGGTGCGAAAGCATATGACCTGTATCAAAAGTATACTTATCCGGTCACTGGCAGGGACATCCGAAAACTTCCCTCCACAAGTCCGGCGAATGCGGCGTTCCAGATGGAGAGGCTGCTTGGGGCGTGGCAGGAGATTTTGGAAAAACATCAGATATAAATGGAGATATTATCATGCACATCGACAGAGAAGATATGCTGGAACTGACCAGAAGAATGACGATAGCAAGAAACTGTTTTAACCGTGTAGCGGGTGCTTATATGGACGAGGAAGGATTCATTGACGGCTCGTTCAACACCCATTTTTTAAAGCTGTCTCCGGCAGACAAAGAGAAACAGCTTGCGATCGCCAAGACAATCCCATATGCAAAAACCAATGAGCAGTTGAAAAATTTCAGGATTGACAGCAGACAGAAGAAACCGGGAAGTATCTGGCATCTGCTGACCGCATTGAGGGACTGCGAGCTGAAAAACGATGCACTGTTGTATTCATTGTATGAATATATTGGGGAACGTTATGTTGTGGATAAACCTTACACGATCGAGGTTTTCTGTGGAAACTATGATGTTCCGGTAAAAGGCGCAGACAAGGAGAACCAGTGGGAATCGGAGGAGGTTTACCGTTTTCTGGTCGTGGCGGTCTGCCCGACGGTAGGAGAATATGAGGCGGGCATGCCACAGGCAGGTTTTTTATTCCCTGCTTTTGCGAACAGAAGTACGGATCTGGAAGGCGTTAATATTTTTGCAGAAGATGGGGCGTGTGAAAAAATGGCTAATGTGCTTGGTTTGTAGCGGAGGTGACGACGATATGCGCACAAAACAAAATTACCAGATACTTACTTTTCACACGACAACAGCCGCGATGGCGATGGAAGATTACTGTCATGAGCAGAAAATTCCGGGCAGACTGATTCCGTTACCACAGGAGATTTCTGCAGGCTGCGGGCTTGCATGGCGCATGCTACCGGGAGAGTATGAGCAGGAAAAAGATAGAATTGAAAAATCAGGGATAGTGATCGAGAGTAATATTATAATTATGATTTGAAAAAATAATATTGACTTTAAGGTTGGTTGTGTTTTCAAAATATATCCGCTATACTAAGAAACATAGTATAGCGGATTTCTTTTATTGGAGGATTCTATGGGGAACATTTTAAAATTACCGGTAGGAATTGATGATTTTAAAAAATTGCGGGAAGCAGGCTTTTATTATATTGATAAAACAGGACTTATTCAGCAGCTTTTGCAGAACTGGGGAGAAGTGAATCTTTTTACAAGACCACGTCGCTTTGGGAAAACACTCAATATGAGTATGCTGAAAAATTTCTTTGAAATCGGTGCGGATAGTACACTTTTTGATGGACTGTATATATCACAGAACGAAAAACTGTGTGAGGAATATATGGGAAAATATCCGGTTGTTTTTCTTTCCCTGAAAGGTGTTGATGGATTGAACTTTGAAGAGGCAAAGGACAATTTCCGGCAATTGATCGGAAATGAAGCCGAGCGTTTTTCATTTCTTAGGAACAGTGAAAAATTATCGGAGAATGAAAAAAAGAAATATCAGTCACTGGTTTCCCTAAATGGTGGCAGATATACTATGAATGGAAGCGAATTAACATTCAGTCTGCAGACTTTGTCCCAGCTTTTATACAGGCATTATGGGCAAAAAGTAGTCATTCTGATCGATGAATATGATGTTCCTCTGGATAAAGCTTTTCAGAACGGTTATTATCAGGAAATGGTTTCCCTGCTCCGTGGGTTTTTCGGGCAGGCTTTAAAAACGAATGAGTTCTTACAGTTTGCGGTGTTAACAGGATGTCTCAGAGTATCCAAAGAGAGCATATTTACAGGATTGAATAATTTTGAAATCAACTCGATCGTCGACATAGAGCATGATGAACAGTTTGGATTTACAGAGGATGAAGTACACAAGCTACTAGAAGACTATCAGTTGACGGAATATGATTCGGATATCAAGGAGTGGTATGACGGATACCGCTTTGGAGATACGGAGATTTACTGTCCGTGGGATGTTATGAACTATGTGAAAAAACTGGTGGCAGATCCAAACGCCAGACCAGATGCATTCTGGATTAATACAAGCAGCAATGATCTGGTAAAACGTTTTGTGGATAAAGCAGATAAAACGACGAGAGATGAGATTGAACAGTTAATTGCAGGAGAAGCAATCGAAAAAAATATCCGGCTTGATCTGACTTATGATGAAATTGACAACAGCATTGACAATTTATGGAGTGTATTGTTTACCACAGGTTATCTGACAAGGACAGGCGGAGCAGTTAACGGTGCATACAGGCTTGTGATTCCGAATCGCGAGATTCGTGAAGTCTTTATTATCCAGATACAAGAATGGTTTAAGCAGACTGTTATGAAGGACGCAAAACCTGTGCAGGAATTTTGCAAGGCTTTTTTAGAGGGCAATGCAGAGGAAATCCAGAAGCGTATGACGGCGATTCTGGATAAATCAATCAGTATTTTGGATACAAAAGCCCGTGATGAGTATAAAGAAAACTTTTATCATGGTTTACTGATCGGGTTATTAAGGAGTGAACCGGAGTGGCTGATAAAGTCAAACAAAGAATCAGGGGACGGTTTTTGTGATATTTTTATTGAACCCGAAAATCCGGATGCCGGAATTGTGATAGAAGTTAAATATTCTGCGTCATTAGACGGCATGGAAAAAATGTGTGAAACAGCACTGAGGCAGATTAAAGACCGCAGATATGACGAGGAACTTCGCAATGACGGAAGAGAAGATATTCTCGCATATGGAATTGCGTTTTGCAAAAAACGGTGCTGGGTAATATGTGAACGGCTATAGCAGAAGTGACACTTGCATGGAACATTGCTGCAACAAGTATCAACGCAGTGTTCTCTGTGATTGCCGCAGTTGCAATCTACATGGCACTTCGTCCGGCATTACGAAAATCAGGGCTGTTCATGACTATAAAATAAATGCATTGCCATAAAAAAAGATATATGTTAACATATAGCCTGTTGCTTTTATAAGTAATTGCAAAACTCATAAAAAAGTAAATATAATTTTTCACAATTTGTATAGCTTAGGTTAGGGTTTTGTGATTGTGTATTAAAATGAAAAAAGGGAGAAAACCAAAATGAAATTAACAGGCAAAAAAATCAAATCGATGCTCCTTTGCATGATGCTGGCTATGGCATTTACTGTAGCAGGATGCGGAAGCAAGGCAGAGGGAACAGCAGATGCCCAGAAAAACACAGAGACAGCAATTGTCAATACAGAGACAATTGTAGAGACAGAAGCGGTTGCAGAGACAGAGAGTATCGAGACTGCAGAGGCACAGGAAATCGTATTAGGCGATGGAAGTGTCAAAATTACAGTTATTGTAGTTGATGCAGATGGAAACGAGACAAACTTTGTGGTCAGCACAGATAAAGAAACGGTCGGCGACGCTTTGTTAGAGCTGAATCTGATCGAAGGTGAAGAAGGTGATTATGGTCTTTATGTAAAGACTGTAAACGGAATCACTGCAGATTATGATACAGACCATACTTACTGGGCATTCTATGTAAATGGAGAGTATTCAAACACAGGTGTGGATTCCACTCCGGTGAACGAGGGCGATACTTACGAGTTTAAGGTAGAAAAATAATGAAGCTGAAAACAAGGGAAGTGGCAATATTCGGTATGCTGGGTGCTTTGATGTATGCATCAAAAGTATTTATGGAATTACTGCCGAATGTACATTTACTTGGAGTTTTTACCATTTCTTTTACACTTGTTTATCGGAAAAAAGCACTGTACCCGATTTACACGTATGTATTATTGAATGGGTTGTTTGCGGGATTTGCGACATGGTGGATACCGTATCTGTATCTCTGGACGATTCTTTGGGGCGTGACCATGCTGCTCCCACAAAAAATTCCGAAGAAGATACAGCCAATTGTGTATATGATCGTAAACGCATGTCACGGATTTTTGTTTGGAACACTCTATGCCCCGGCGCAGGCAATTCTTTTTGGACTGAGTTTTAAGGGGATGATCGCCTGGATCATTGCAGGATTGCCGTGGGATTTTGTGCACGGTGTCAGCAATTTCTTCTGTGGAATATTGATTGTTCCGATTGTGACACTGCTACGGAAGTTAGAGAAACAAGTGGGATGAGAAGCGTATAGAATCATTGTGGATATTTTCAGAAACGAAAAGCGGAAGCTGTCTTAAAACACAGCTTCCGCTTTTCGTTTTTATTCTTTATCTTTGGCAATCGGCAGAGTGAAAATAAACTCTGTGCCAACGCCCTCTGTACTGATACAGTTGATATTTTCTCCATGAGCCTGAATGATTTCTTTTACAATGGAAAGTCCAAGACCGGTGCCGCGCTTGTCTTTTCCGCGGGAGAGGTCGGTTTTGTAAAATCTTTCCCAGATTTTTTTCAGACTGTCTTTGGGAATACCGATTCCGGTATCCTTGACCGAGACAAATACTTTGTCGTTCTTCTCGGTTGTCTCAATTGTGATCGTGGAATCCTGATGACTGAACTTGATCGCATTGTCGATCAGATTGTAAAGTACCTGTTGGATTTTGCTGAAATCAGCAGTGACAAACAACTGCTCACCGGAGAGAATCAGGTTGAAGCGGATATGTTTGTTGGCGCAGATTCCCTCAAAAGTCAGGAGCGTTGTCTTGATCGTCTGGTTGATATCAAAATCCGTCACATCCAGCATAACACCATGAGAACCAAATTTATTTAATTCCAGAAGACTTTTTGTCAGCTTATTTAACCGCTCTGTCTCAAAAAGGATGATATTTAAATATTTTTCCTGCATTTCGACCGGGATAGTTCCGTCTAACATCGCTTCCACATATCCCTTGATCGAGGTGAGCGGGGAGCGGAAATCGTGTGAGACATTGGAGATAAACTTTCTCTGATCTTCCTCTAACGTGTTCAACTCATTCGCCATATAGTTTAAGGATGCGGCGAGATAACCAATCTCATCATTGGAGTGCACGTCGATCTTGGCATCAAAATTTCCTTTGGAATATTCGTCTGCCGCATGGGTGATCTTGCGGATCGGAATATAAACTACATATGTAAATAATGCAAGTACGACAAACGCTGCGGCAAAGATCAGAGCCAGTGTTGTGTATGCGATCGCGGACAGACTGTTTGCAGATGCGGTCAGATACGATTCTGATTTGTGGATGATCACATAGCCGCGCACTTTGTAGTTGACAGTGATCGGGGAAAATACACTCAGCATATTTTCCTGAAAATAATCGTAAAAAGTCCCGACACGATAATAGCGGTTGCCAAAGTCTGTCATATCAAAGTCTGGAATCGTTTCTTCTGTAGTCTCTGTGGCAGCAGTATTGATCAGGATCTTTCCGTGTGTATCCACAATCCAGATATCTGCGTTCAGATAAGTGTCCAAGGCGCTGAGCTGCTCGTTGATCTCATCTAGCGTCATGGAATTGCTGAAATAATTCTGCGCATAACTGGATGAGATCAGGGCAGATTCCCGGTATAAATTCTGAGCCTCTTTTTTTTCAAGGTGCTGGAAGGTGAGGTGGTAAGTGAAGGTCGCAATGATGAGAAAACCAAGCAGGCCAAAAAGCAGATAACCACCTAAAAGCTTTAAGTATAATGTACGTTTCATTTAATCTCTGACCTCAAATTTGTATCCAATTCCCCATACCGTAGCAAGGCTCCAGTTCGCATGGTCTTTAATCTTTTCACGGAGACGTTTTACATGGACATCCACCGTTCTTGTATCACCGATGTATTCATAGCCCCAGATATGGTCTAAGAGCTGTTCTCTGGTGAAAACCTGATTTGGAGAGGAAGCAAGGAAATATAAAAGTTCCAGTTCCTTTGGCGGCATATCCACTGCCTGCCCCATATAAATGACGGAGTAATTCGAAAGATTGATGACCAGATCTTCATATTTGACACATTTCAGATCCGGGATCACTTCCTCGGTTTTCACTGGCTGATAACGTCTTAACACGGCTTTGACGCGGGCAACAAGTTCCTTCGAATCGAAAGGTTTCATCATATAATCATCCGCACCGAGTTCAAGACCTAACACTTTGTCAAAAATTTCACCTTTTGCGGAGAGCATAATGATCGGAACATTTGCCTTTGCACGTACCTCACGGCACACCTGATAGCCGTCGATTCCAGGTAACATCAGATCGAGCAAAATAAGGTTTGGATTATACTGCTCAAATGCGGTCAGTGCTTCCTCCCCATCGTTTACAATCTTTGTGTCAAAGCACTCCTTTGTGAGATAAAGGGAAATCAGCTCTGCAATATTATTATCATCATCAACAATTAAAATTTTCTGTTTCGCTGCCATATATCCTCCTTGTTATTTAAATTCGGCAATTGTTACACCGGCATCGCCCTCACCGTATTCGCCAAGGTGATAGGACTTCACATGTTTCTGGCGTTTCAGGTAAGTATGCACGGCATTCCGCAGTGCACCGGTTCCTTTTCCATGTACGATGCGCACGGAGCCTAAATGGGAAAGATAAGCGTCATCGAGATATTTATCCAATAAAGCAATCGCCTCATCTGTGGTTTTTCCGATGAGGTTGATCTCCGGGGAGATCGTTGCGGATTTGCTCATGCGGATTTTTCCGGCTCCGGTTTTGTTTGCTTTGGCACCGGACATCATCGGGGAATCCTCGTCGATCAGGATCAGGTCATTGATATTGACCAGAGAGCGTAAAATTCCCATCTGGACGTAAAGGTCGCCTTTCGCGTTCGGAAGTGTGTGCACGGTTCCTTTTAAATTCATGCTGATCACTTTTACAGTGTCGCCGATCTGAAGTTTTTTCGGGACTTGGTGGTTTGGAACAGCATTTTTCTTCTGGTCGGCAAGCTTTTTCTGGCTCGCATTCATCTTGTCACGAAGTCGGGTACGCTCTTTTTCCATCTCGCTCATTGGAGCGTTTGCTTTGCCGTATTTGTTAAAGTTGCGGATTGTCTCATCTGCCACGTCTTTGGCTTCTTTTAAGATGCGGAACGCTTCTTCGTTTGCGTCGCGCAGTATCTTGTCGCGGCTTGCATCCAATTTTTCCTGCTTTTGCTCCAGACACTCTTTTAAGGACTGGATTTCCTGTTTGTAGCGGTTGATCTCTGCCTGTTCTTTTTCAATGGTCACACGGCTCTTTTCGAGATCGGCAAGGAGATCTTCGAAGTTTTCATCATTTTCACTGATGCGGGTTTTGGCATCTTCGATGAGGTCTTTGCTAAGACCAAGTTTTTCCGAAATCGCAAAGGCATTACTTTTTCCCGGAATACCGATTAAAAGCCGGTAAGTCGGGCTTAAAGTCTCGACGTTAAATTCGCAGCAGGCATTTTCCACATCCGGGGTTGAAAGTGCAAACACTTTCAATTCACTGTAGTGAGTGGTTGCCATGGTACGGGCACCGTACAGGTGCAGTCTGGATAAAATGGAGATTGCAAGTGCAGCACCTTCCGTCGGGTCGGTTCCGGCACAAAGCTCGTCAAAGAGAACGAGCGAACGGTCATTGACCTTTTTCAAAATGCGGATGATATTGGTCATGTGGGATGAAAAAGTACTTAAACTCTGTTCGATACTCTGCTCATCGCCGATATCTGCAAATACTTCCTCAAATATACCAAGCTCCGACCGCTCAGAAGCCGGAATATGAAGACCGGACTGTCCCATTAAAGTAAGCAGTCCGACAGTCTTTAAAGAAACTGTTTTACCACCGGTGTTTGGACCGGTTACGATCAAAAGCTTGAAATCTCTGCCGAGCATGACATCGATCGGAACCACTTTTTTCTTATCGAGCAGTGGGTGGCGTCCTTTCTTAATATGAAGATATCCCTCATTATTAAACGTCGGTGCAACACCGTTGTAGGTCTGTGCATAAGCAGCTTTTGCAAAAATAAAATCAAGTTCTGCCAGAATCGTATAATCCGCAGCAATCTGTTCGGAAAAATTAGCAGTCAGCCTGCTCAGGTTTTCTAAGATTTTTTCGATTTCGTCTTTTTCTTTTAACAGAAGTTCTTTGTATTCGTTATTCAGATTCACGACCGCCATCGGTTCAATGAAAAGGGTGGAACCGGATGAGGACTGGTCATGTACCATGCCGGGAATCTGGGATTTTGCCTCGGCTTTGACTGGCAGACAGTAGCGTCCGTCGCGCATGGTGATCACAGCGTCCTGCAAATAGCTTCTGGTTGTGCTGTTGTTGATCATGTTGTTCATCTGGGCGCGAATCCTGTCGTTCATGCCGCGCATGGAACGGCGGATGGAACGCAGTGTGCTGCTTGCGTCGTCGGCAATCTCGTCCTCTGCGGGAATGCAGCGCTTAATCTCGTCATGGAGCGGTGTCAGCGGTTCGATTTCGGTGAAAAATCCGGTCAGTGAATCGTCTGGAACTTCCTCTTTTTCTGAGCGGGAAAATGCTTTTACACGCTTGGCAGCCTCTAAGAGAGAACAGATCGAAAGCAGTTCTGCGGCACTTAAGGAGGCACCGATCTCTAAACGTTTCAGCGAGTCATTGACACTGTGCACGCCGGAAAATGAGAGGTTTCCACAACGGAACAGACGGCTTAATGCATCCTTCGTCTGGAGCTGAAGCTGCTCAATCTGGGCTTTGTCTGTGATGGGACGCAGTGCAAGACAGCGTTTTTTTGCTTCCGGACTGCATGCGTATTCAGACAGCTGATTTAAAATTTTATTATATTCTAAGGTTTTTAAAACTTTTTCATTCATAAAACAAAAGTACTCCATCATCGTTTTAGCTGATCAATTTTTATTATAGACCAAAGTGAAGCTGATGAAAAGAAGAGTTTGGCAGGAATTGTACAAAAAAAGAAAGTATTGCAAGCATATGTGTTTCAATTTATAATATAGATTGGTATGATTTTTCATGTATGGATCAAAAAGTAAAACAGATACAAGCCTGATTGCATTTGAAGGTGCGGCAGGAATGCCACTGCCTGGAAAGGAATATCATGCAGGAAAACAAACAGGATAAATATGAATTTATCAGCGAGAAAATAAAGGACAAACCCGTGAATAAAAAGAAACTGGCATATCACGTATGCGTTGTCGTGCTTCTGGCAGTTTTATTTGGAATCGTGGCGAGCGTTACGTTCGTGCTGTGTCAGCCGAAAATAGATGGTATGCTTCATCCGCAGGAAGATCCGGCCATCACGATCCCAAAAGATGAACCGGAACAGGAGACGGAAACGGAAGAGCCGGATACGGAGACAGAAACAAACGAACCGGATTCCGAGCCACAGATCGTGTACGAACAGCTTACACTGGATGATTTCCAGACATTGCAGAATGAGATGTATGCGATCGGGAAGCAGGCAAACAAGTTTATCGTGGCAGTGACAGGGGTAAAGAGCAATACAGACTGGTTCAACAATGCCTATGAGAGCAAGGGACAGGGTTCCGGTATTATTATTGCAAACAGTGGACAGGAGCTGTTGATCCTGACTGAGAGAAAAGTGATCGCAGGAGCATCTTCTGTCTATGTGACCTTTGTCAATGACACATCAGTAGAAGCTTCCATCAAGAAATACGATGGAAATACAGGAATTACTGTACTCAGTGTTCCGGTGGATGAGATCGACAATGATACCATGAATCTGATCTCAGTCGCAGTGCTTGGCAACTCGCTTGCCATCACACAGGGAACGCTTGCGCTTGCAGTTGGAAGTCCGCTTGGAACGAATTATTCCATTTTGACAGGAAATATCACTTCCTCTGCTTATTCCATTTCCACAATTGATGCGAATTATGATATTTTCACAACGGATATCGTGGGAAGCAAAAATGGAAGTGGAGCGCTGATCAACTTAAACGGCGAAGTGATCGGTATTGTCACGCAGGGATACAGCAGTGAGGGTGACCAGAACACGCTGACAGCAATCTCTATCTCAGAACTGAAACCGCTGATCGAGATGTTATCCAATAATAAAGATATTCCATATATTGGTCTGGAGATCACTACCGTTACCAATACGATCGCAAAAGAAAATGACATTCCAAAGGGCGTTTATATTAAGGAAGTAAAAATGGATTCGCCGGCGATGGCAGCAGGGCTGCAGAGTGGTGATGTCATTACAGAGATCGATGGGGAAGCGGTGATCTCGGTTGATGGATATCAGACAAAATTGCTTTCCCTCACACCGGGCGATGTGGCAAAGGTCACGATCCAGAGACAGGGGAACGATGGCTATACGGAGATCAAATGCCCTGTAACGGTCAGTGTTTTACAGTAATACAAATACATAATTTGGAGGAAATAATTGCTATGAAATATATTGAAAGTCTTCGCGAAGGCGAGCGGATTAACGAGATTTACCTGTGCAAGACGAAGCAGTCTGCGCTGACGAAGGCAGGAAAACCTTACGAAAACGTTATTTTACAGGATAAAACAGGAATCCTGGATGCAAAAATCTGGGATCCGGGTTCTGTCGGAATCGATGATTTTGATTCGCTGGATTACGTTGCTGTTATGGGAGATATCACAAGTTTTCAGGGAAATCTGCAGCTCTCTATCAAGCGTGTCAGAAAAGTGCAGGAAGGGGAGTATGATCCGAAGGATTATCTTCCGGTCAGCGAGAAAAATATTGATGAAATGTATGAGGAACTGTGTGGCATTATCCGTTCGGTGAACAATCCGTATTATAAAAAATTGTTAAGCAGTTTTTTCTTAGAGGACAAAGAGTTTGAGAAACGTTTCAAATTCCACTCCGCAGCGAAAACCGTTCATCATGGTTTTGTGGGTGGATTGTTAGAGCATACGCTCAGTGTGACAAAGCACTGTGATTATTTTGCAGCTTATTATCCTATGTTAAACCGCGATCTGATTGTGACTGCGGCGATTTTCCATGACATCGGAAAATTGGAAGAATTATCTGTTTTCCCGGAAAATGATTACACAGACGAAGGACAGCTGTTAGGTCATATTATGATCGGGGCAGAGATGGTCGGAGAGCGTATCCGCACAATCGAAGGTTTTCCGGTCCGCATGGCAAACGAATTAAAGCATTGTATTCTCGCACATCACGGAGAGCTGGAATATGGTTCGCCGAAGAAGCCGGCACTTGCAGAAGCACTGGCACTCAGTTTTGCTGATAATGTGGATGCGAAGATGGAGACGATTCGTGAAATTTTTACAAATGTACCGGAGAATAATGTGGAGTGGCAGGGATTCAACCGTCTGCTCGACAGCAATATCCGGAGATCCAGTCTGAAATAGGAAAGAAGAATGAATAAAAACGATATTATTACATTGAAGATTGAGGATATGGGAATTGACGGAGAGGGCATTGGAAAGATAGATAGCATGACTTTTTTCGTCAAGGATGCCGTGATCGGGGATGAGATCGAGGCGCGTATTACCAAGCTGAAAAAGAATTATGGCTATGCGAGAGTGGAGCAGATCCTAAAGTCGTCTGAGTTCCGCACGGAGCCAAAATGTGAACTGCACAGACGCTGCGGCGGCTGCCAGATTCAGGCGATGGACTATGCAAAACAGCTGGAGTTTAAGGAGAACAAGGTAAAAAATAATCTGATACGCCTCGGCGGATTTCATGCAGACTTTGTGGATTCTGTGACGGAGCCGATCGTTGGCATGGAGAATCCTTACCGTTACCGCAATAAGGCACAGTTTCCAATCGGAAAAGATAAAGATGGAAATATCATTGCAGGGTTTTACGCCTCGCGCACGCACAGCATTATTCCGGTCAAAGACTGCATGCTTGGCGTGGCAGAAAACCGTGAGATTTTAGAAGCGATCCTATCCTATATGCGTGAGTGCCACATAGAACCCTACGATGAGAAAACCGGAAGAGGGCTTGTGCGCCACGCACTGATCCGCTATGGTTTTACGACAAAAGAGATCATGGTATGCCTTGTCGTTAACGGCAGGAAACTTCCGGCACAGAATGTGCTTGTGGAGAAGTTGCAGGCAATTCCCGGCATGACAAGTATTTCCATGAATATCAATCAGAAGAATACGAATGTGATCCTCGGTGAGCAGACCGAGACCATCTGGGGACAGCCTTACATTACGGATTACATTCACTTAAGGGACTGCACGAATTTTGAGCGGACAGGAAAAGCAATCTCCTATCATATCTCACCACAGTCTTTTTATCAGGTGAACCCGGAACAGACCGAGAAGCTTTACAGCCTTGCGTTAGAGTATGCAGGACTTACCGGAAAGGAGTCCGTCTGGGATCTGTACTGCGGAATCGGAACGATTTCGCTATTCCTTGCCGGAAAAGCCGGGCATGTGTATGGAGTGGAGATCGTACCACAGGCGATTGCCGATGCAAAAGACAATGCAAAGCGGAATGGATTTTCCAATACCGGGTTTTTCGTTGGAAAAGCAGAGGAAGTATTGCCGGAATTTTATGCGGAGCATAAGAATGAAAAGACAGATATGCTGCACCCGGATGTGATCGTGGTCGATCCTCCGAGAAAAGGCTGCGATGAGAAATGTTTAGAGACAATGCTTCTGATGAAGCCGGAACGCATTGTTTATGTGAGCTGTGATTCTGCGACACTGGCGAGAGATCTTAAGGTGCTGGCGGAAGGCGGATATGAGGTGAAACGTGTCCGGGCGGTGGATCAGTTTGCGCATACAACACATGTAGAGTGCGTGACATTACTCCAAAGGAAAGATATCTAAAAATCCTTGAATTTAGGCACTTTGTAGAGTTTTTCAGTTTCAACAAAATTGGTGAAAATCACAGGGAAAAAGAGCTTGTGAGGAAAGTAACTGTTGTTGCAGCGCTAGACCTCGGTTGTTGGAACACAAAGAATTCTGAATATGAAAGTAAATAGAGAGCTATCAGATATATTGATAGAAAATAGGGATACTTCAAAAGAGTGTCCCTATTTTTTATAATAGGGCATTCCATTAGGAGTGCCTTTTTCAAGTTTGCGCGCCATGGGTGGTCTCTAACAGGTGCAAGTCCTGAACATGTCCAGATAGTGGGAAGTGTATAGTCGAGCAGCAAGGGTGTCTGTCGTGAGGTGGAATCTGAAGGAAGCTGTAAGCAAATCTCTGGTTCGACGAACAGAAATCACATATAAGGCTAGGCTACGAGAGATAAGTTGGCTTGAAGCAACGAAGTCTAATAACTATCATCTTTGTAGCAGCAGAGTAAATGTGGCGGATATATGGAGAGAAAGAGTGCGCACCTTAAGACCGGCTTTAAAACGAAAATGGAATCTAAACGAGTGGATTAGGAATATATAATATAGACAAAACGAAAATGACATGAACGGAGGAACAATGAAGTGGAGAAGGTTATAACACTTGAGGAAGCATTAAAAAGAATGAAAGATTACATATTAGAAAACCTGATGTTTCGGAGGCTTTTTGTTCATGACAATAGAATGTTTGCGGAGCGTGCATTCTATTGTATACAAAAAAAATTTTTGTGGATATAATAAACATGACATATAGTTATCGTGTTATGCTGGATATGATATGTATGGAGTGTGGAAATTATGAAGATAGATAGGCTTATTGGGATATTGTCAATCTTACTGCAGGAAGAAAAGACAACAGCGCCTGAATTGGCAGAAAAATTTGAGGTATCCCGCAGGACAATAAACCGGGATATTGAAGACCTTTGCAAAGCTGGCATTCCAATAAGGACGGCACAGGGAACCGATACTATGGTCGGTTGATGGAGAAAATCCTGACCGGATCATCAGAGTTCATCAGTGGAAGAGACTCTATGTTGATTGATTTGTCTTCATGGTATAAAGGCTCTCTTGCCCCGAAGATCGAGGTAATCCAAAATGCAATAGAAAACAGGCATACCATACAGTTTATGTATTATGCCCCATCCGGAGACAGCAACCGAAGGATAGAACCGTATTATCTGGTTTTTAGGTGGTCAAGCTGGTATGTATGGGGTTGGTGTTTAGACCGTGAAGATTACAGGTTGTTTAAGTTGAACCGTATGGATTGTGTTGTTGAAACAGACCGTGGATTCCTGCGCAGAGATGTACCAATGCCGGATTTGTCAAATGAGAAGATATTTCCGGGTGGGATAAAGGTAAAAGCTCTTTTCACACCAGATGTGAAGTGGCGGTTGGTTGAAGAATTTGGAGCGAACTGCTTTACAGAAACAGACGATGGAAGGCTGCTCTTTTCAGCAGACTATACGGATATGGAAAACCTTGTGACATGGCTTATGACATTTGGAGCAAAGGCTGAGGTGCTTGAGCCGGAAGAAGTGAGGGACATTATTCGCAGGAATGCAGAGGAAATATTAAAAATCTATGGAGGATTAGGAAAATGACGTTTGATTATAAAAAAGAATATAAAGAGTTTTATATGCCGAAGGGAACACCGTCTATTGTAACTGTTCCGAAAATAAACTATATAGCGGTAAGAGGAAGCGGCAATCCAAATGATGCAGACGGAGAATACAAGCAGGCTATCGGTCTTCTATATGGAATTGCATTTACGATTAAAATGAGCAAAAAGGAAGACCATCAGATTGACGGATATTTCGATTATGTCGTGCCGCCATTAGAGGGATTCTGGTGGCAGGGTGAGCGGCGTCCGGGGGACGCCATGCTGCGAACCGACCGAGCCGGCAGGCGAGACGGAGTATCTGGAATTGATTATGCTCGTAAGGAAGATTTTAAGTGGATCTCTGTTATTCGCTTGCCAGATTTT
>PPYE01106994.1_pt1 | contig 20786 bp, 17 predicted proteins | sample 1559881 | NCBI WGS metagenome assembly PPYE01 (sample SAMN08240022, study PRJNA423297) | Human gut metagenome, whole genome shotgun sequencing project.
ACTACATCCGCTGGCAGGATGTCCTGGCGGTCTTTTCTTCGTATGTGGCGGGCAGCGAACAAGGCGCACCCGTTGCGGCGCTGACAGAGGAACAGGTGGATAAACTGCGGGAAACTATGTGGGCAATGAACGCAGTGGACTATTCCACCCACCCGGAGACGACTACCATAGACACTACCGATGAGGACGGCAACCCGACTACCACAGAAATCACCGAAACTGTCCTTGTAATCGAACTGACCCACAAAACACCCGACGAGATGGCGGCAGATTATCACTTTACCGCCCGCCAGAACAACTATTTGCAACTTTTGCAAGACCCGCAGTATGAAGAACTGTGGGCAGAATTGCTCGGCGGTTTTGCACAGGGCGGTGGAGAACTTATGAACCCGGACAGCACTCGCACCCCCACAGGCACCCTGCAATGGCCGCTGCCGGTTGCGGGTACGATTACCTCGCAGTTTGGTCACCGTGTGGACCCCATCACCGGCGAGGTAAGTTCCCACACCGGCACCGACATTGCCTGCGCCGAGGGTACGCCGATCCTCGCCGCCGCAGACGGCATCGTCACCGTTGCCAATGGTCTTGACAGCTGGGGCGGCAGCTACGGCTACTACATCCAAATCGACCACGGCGGCGGGCTGGAAACGCTGTACGCCCACTGTTCGTCCATCTGTGTCACCACCGGTCAGCAAGTACAGTCGGGACAAGTCATAGGCTATGTCGGTCATACCGGAAGGGCAACAGGAAGCCACTTGCATCTGGAGGCGTGGGTCGGCAGAAGCAGAAAAGACGCTATGTCGTTCTTTGACGTGTATAATGAAGGGTGAAAAATGCAAACGGGAATCCTCCATTTTTATAATGGAGGATTCCCGTTTACTAAAAACTGCACTATACTAATCAATAGTATAATACCACAAGAGTCGACAATTTACAACATATCCTGTCGCATTTATTTCTACTGCAACTGCTTTTCGGCACATTGCCCCAGATACACCACTTTGTTATTGGCTTAGTTGTAAGATATTGTATGCGGTCGGGGTACACACAGCCCATCAGGGGTCAGAAAAGGGGTAAAAATTTATTATGGCAAGACGAGGAGAAAATATCCGGAAGCGCAAAGATGGTCGCTGGGAGGGTCGGTATATCTGTGGTCGGAAGGAGAACAACAAGGCTATCTGGGGATATATTTACGGGCACACCTACGCTGCCGTCAAGCAGGAGCTTTCCCGGAAAAAGACGCAGTATGCTTACTGTACGTTGACTGCGGAGGCTGCATCCTTTAGCGATTTGGCGGACAGATGGTTTTGTTCTGTGCAGGCAAGTGTAAAAGCATCGACTGCTGCGCACTATCGCTATACGCTGTATCGTTATATTCTCCCCGTGCTGGGCAGTTTTTCCGTCCGGCAGCTGACCGAGACGAAAGTCGAGGTTGCCTTGCAGGAAATCGTATCCGCATCCCAAAAGCGTCACAAACCACTGGGCTACACAACGGCTCGTGAGTGCTTGACGCTGGTGCGGCGCATTTGCCGGTACGGCTGCCATCTGCACGTTATGCCGCCGCTGTACATCGAGTTTCAGCTTCCCAGCCAGCCCATGCGGCAGGAACGCGTAATCAATGCCAAAGAGCGACGCGCTATCGAAAACTATGTTGTATGCAACCCCACCCCTAGAAAGGTGGGGCTTCTTTTTATGTTGGAATTAGGGCTGCGTATCGGCGAGGTGTGCGGTCTGAAATGGTCTGACATTGATACGAAAAGCAAAATATTGACTGTACAGTGTACAGTAAGCCGTATCTATCTGGGCAAGAATAATACAAGAGTCGAAATATCCACCCCCAAAACACGCAGTTCCGCACGGAAACTGCCGATTCCGGAAAAACTTTTGCCGATGCTGCGTCAACTGAAAAAACAGTATGCTGACGACGCGTGGTTTTTATCCGGAAACAGCTGCAAGCCTGTTGAACCTCGCTGTTATCGCACCAGTGTAAAGCGCTATCTGCGGCAGGTGTCCGTGCAGGTCGTGCGTCCGCATATCCTGCGGCACAGCTTTGCGACCACTTGCCTGCGTGCGGGGTGCGATGTGAAAACGATCAGCACACTGTTAGGCCATGCCAGTGCCACCACCACACTTAAACGCTATGTACATACGGACTGGCCGCACCTCGTCCATGAGGTCAATCGAATATTTGCTGTTTCTGCCAGAAGGGGTCGATAAAGGGGCAAAAGTGTTTGAAAAGCTGCGAAGCATCGTCTGAATTTTCTGTAGGGTACTCCATTATAAAAATGGAGAACCTTTCGGGAAGGGGAGATACAGGATGGCGGTGCAGTTGTTTGAACACAATGCAAAAGCCTACCAAGCGGCAGTCAAAATGATGCAGCAATACGGTAAGGCCGCCATCGTTCACCCCACGGGAACCGGAAAAAGCTATATCGCCTTTAAGCTGATCGAGGATCACCCCGACGCTGTAATTCTATGGCTTTCCCCAAGTGAGTATATCTTTAAGACTCAGCGCGAAAGCCTGCTGCGGCAAGACCCGGATTTTCCGTTGCAAAATGTCCGCTTTTACACCTACGCCAAGCTGATTTGCTGTACCCCCGCGCAGCTGCAGGAAATCGCTGCGCAGGACCCCGCTTATATTATACTCGATGAGTTCCACCGTGCCGGTGCCGAGAATTGGGGCGACAGCACGCAAAAGCTGTTGGCGCTGTGTCCACAGGCAAAGCTGCTGGGACTGACTGCCACCAACGTGCGGTATCTGGATAACAACCGCGATATGGCCGAGGAATTGTTTGACGGTCATGTTGCTTCCGAAATGTCCCTGGGCGAAGCCATCGTCCGGGGTATTTTGCCTGCCCCGAAGTATGTAACCACCGTGTTCAAGTATCAGCAAGATTTAGCGCGGTATCAAAATCGTGTGAATAATCTGCGCAGCCCCGGCATACAGGACGTGAACCAGAAATATCTGGACGCCCTAAAGCGCGCCCTGGAGCAGGCGGACGGACTGGACAAGGTCTTTGCCCGCCACATCACCAACAAAAGCGGCAAGTACATCGTGTTTTGCTCCGGAAAGGAACACATGGACGAGATGATTTCTCATGTGCCGCAGTGGTTTGCCGCCATTGACCCAGCGCCGACGGTCTATCGGGCTTTGTCCGAGGACCCATCCACCGACAAAGCCTTTGCTGACTTTAAGGCGGACAGCAGCGACCACCTCAAGCTGCTGTTCTGCATTGATATGCTCAACGAGGGCGTACACGTTGCGGGCATTTCGGGTGTGATTCTGTTCCGCCCGACCGTTTCACCCATCATCTACAAGCAGCAGATCGGGCGCGCCCTGACGGCAGGGGACAGTGCCACACCGCTGATTTTGGATGTGGTCAACAACTTCGAGGGACTGTCCAGCATCAGCGGCTTGCAGGACGAAATGACCGCCGCCGTGCAGCGCCTGTACGCCAACGGCGAGTGCGACAAGGTTGTCACCGACCACTTTGAGGTCGTGGAGCAGGTGCATGACTGCCGCGTTCTGTTTGAGCAGCTGCAAAGCAGCCTGTCCTCAACGTGGGATCATTACTTCTCCGAGGCAAGCATCTACTACGCCGAAAACGGCAATCTGGACATCCCCAGACGCTACAAAACGCCGATGGGGCTGAGCCTTGGCGCATGGCTGCAATTGCAGCGGCAAATTCGCAGCGGTACTTGCGGTGGTCACTTGACTCAGCAGCAGATTGAACGCCTAGACAGCATTGGTATGCGCTGGGACAACTACAGCGATCTGGCTTGGACAAAAGGCTATGAAGAAGCCGAGCAATATTATGCGAAGCACAGGAATCTTATGGTTCCTGCAAACTGGAAAACAGCGGATGGGTATCCACTGGGAAGGTGGATTTCCAACAAGCGTACCGAAAAGGCTGCTGGTCGTCTGGACGTAGAGAAAATCACCAGCCTTGAACAAGTCGGCATGGTGTGGGATGCCTTCAGCGAAAAGTGGGAGCGCGGCTTTGCGGCAGCTGCCCGATATTACGCCGACCATGGCAATCTGGTGATGCCTGTGACCTACACAACCAAAGACGGCTTGCGCCTGGGCGTTTGGGTAAGAAATCAGAAGCAAACCTATGCAAATGGCACGCTGCAACAGGAAAAAGCTGCGCGGCTGGAAGGCATCGGTATCCGGTGGGAACAGAATAATTATGACTTCCAGTGGAATGAGGCTTATGTAGCAGCCAAGCTGTATTTTGAAGAATACGGAAATTTGAATGTCCCCATCGCCTATACCACGGTAGACGGCATTGCCCTCGGTAAGTGGGTGGCGCGCCAGCAATATGCACACAACAATCCGGGCAAGAGCAACTGCAAGCTCACGCCGGAGCGTGTGGCGTTGCTGGATAAAATCGGTATGCAGTGGGAGAAATCGGACCCGTGGCAGCATCGGTACGAACTTGCACAGGATTATCTGCAGGAACACGGGAATCTGTTGATTCCGGCTAAATACAAAACAGACGACGGCATCTGGCTGGGACGTTGGCTCTATGAGCAAAAGGTGCTGCTGCGCAAGCAGTCACCGAAACTGAATGCAGAACAAATAGAGAAATTGCGGAAGCTGCTGGGCGAGGAGCCGACAGAAAAAGCAGGGTAAGGTTTAAGGAGAAATCATGACAAGGTTTAAGCACGATTTGATTTTGCGGATCATAAAAATCATGGATGCGGTTTTAGTAACGGTGCCGTTTGCACTGTGCTGGTATTTGTACTACGCAAAGCACATTGCATCGCCATTTTATGCAAAAGGTGATTATCTCGTTGTGGCGCTGTTTTTTGTGCTGTTCATCATCTTTGGGCGGGTATACGATGCCTTTTTGATGTCCATGCAGCGCATTTCCGAGATTGTCTACGCACAGTTCCTGGCAGTAGCGGTCAGCGATTTCATTATGTACATCGTGATTTGGCTGCTGAGCAAGCACCTGCCCAACATCTTGCCGGGTGTTGCGGCGCTGGTCGGGCAGGTGATTTTGGCAGCTGTCTGGGCGTATAACGCGCACCAAGCGTATTTCAAGATTTTCCCGACGCAGGCAACGGCTGTGATTTACGACACCCGCCAAGGCACAGAAAAACTGATTGGCAAGTATGGGCTGGACTCTAAGTACAAGGTTGTGCTTACCGCCACGGCAGATGAATGCATTGCGAACCTTGCTATGCTGGACGGTGTCAGCACAGTGTTTATGAGCGGTATTCACAGCCATGACCGCAATGTAATTCTGAAGTACTGCGTGGAAAACAATATCGGAACCTTCGTCATTCCCCGCATTGGCGACACCATAATGTCCGGCGCATATCCGATGCACATGTTCCACCTGCCGATGCTGAAGGTGGGGCGTTACCATCCGCAGCCGGAGTATTTGTTCATTAAGCGCCTGCTGGACATTGTGATTTCTGCTGCTGCGCTGGTCATTCTCAGCCCGATCTTTCTTATCACGGCGATTGCCATCAAAGCAACCGATCACGGCCCGGTGTTTTATAAGCAGATTCGCTTGACCAAGGACGGCAAAGAATTTGGCATTCTGAAATTCCGCAGTATGCGCGTAGACGCGGAAAAGGACGGCGTAGCCCGCTTGTCCAGCGGCGATCATGATGACCGCATCACGCCTGTCGGCAAGGTAATTCGCGCCTGCCGCATAGATGAGCTGCCGCAGCTCCTCAATATATTGCGAGGAGAATTGAGCATCGTCGGTCCCCGCCCCGAACGCCCAGAAATCGCCGCCCAGTACTGCGAGGAAATGCCGGAATTCTCCCTGCGCCTGCAGGCAAAAGCTGGTCTGACCGGCTACGCACAGATTTACGGCAAGTACAACACGACCCCCTACGACAAGCTGGTCATGGACTTGATGTACATAGCACATCCCAGCATTGTCGAGGATCTCAAAATTATGTTTGCAACGGTGAAGATTTTGTTTGTTCCGGAAAGCACCGAGGGTGTGGCAGAAGGTGCAACCACCGCAATGGAACAAGAAAATGACGATAAAATGACGGTTTGATATGGTGGAAATATAGGACTACGATTTTAGACTGCCGCTGCAAGGTATAAGGGCTTAAAGAAAAAGAAACGGCTCAGACTCTTTGAGATGAGTCTGGGCTGTTTTGATACAGAGAGGGATGGAGGATACTGGGCAATGTCGCATGAAGATTTCGGGTTGATAAGCATTATCATGGCAGCCTACAACGCAGAAAAAACAATAGAGCAGGCCGTAAGTTCCGTGCTGAATCAGACCTACCCAAACTTTGAACTTCTTGTGGTTAATGACTGCTCGAAGGACAGAACGGTGGAACTAGTCATGGATATTGCGGCAAAGGATAGCCGTGTACGCCTTATTTCTAATGTAAAGAACAGCGGCGTGTCCTATACACGCAAGCATGGTCTGGAAGAGGCAAAGGGTTCATGGATTGCGATTCTTGACAGCGATGATGTGTGGACACCGGAAAAGCTGGAAAAGCAGATTGCTCTTCAAAAGAGAGTGAATGCCGATCTGCTTTTCACGGGTTCTGCTTTTATGGATTCAGATGGACAGCCAATTGACTGGTATCTTCACGCTCCGGCGGAAGTGACCTATCGACAGCTGCTGAAGCAGAATGTGTTATCCAACTCCTCTGCGCTGGTGCGCAAAGAGTTATATGCAAAGCACTATGCAATCGGCGACGGGATGCACGAGGATTTTGCGATTTGGCTCAGCATTCTGAAAGAAGGAAAGAAAGCTTACGGTGTGGATGAGCCGCTGCTCATCTACCGCATTGCAAAATCATCGAAGTCGGGCAACAAAGTCAAGGCTGCAAAGATGAACTGGAATACATATCGGTATGTCGGATTGAACCCGATAGCGGCCGCTTATTATGAGGGCTGGTACATGATTAAAAATGTGATTAAGTACACGAATCTGAAAATCTCCGGGGGGGGTACAAGATGAGGTAATTTACATTGCTTCGTTTGGTATTCTGGTCTTCACTGAGCAACTGCATGAAGAACAACTGGAGGCTGCATGATGGCTTCCAAGTATTCTGTGTTGATGTCGGTATATAACAAAGAAAAGCCGGAGTATTTGAAGCAAGCGGTTGAAAGCATTCAAGCACAGACACTCCCAACGGATGATTTTGTGCTGGTGTGCGATGGCCCTTTGAATGATGCGTTGGACGAGGTGATTATTGCTAAGCAACAAGAAATGGGTGAATCTCTGAATGTTGTTCGACTCGCTAAGAACGGTGGACTTGGCAATGCACTAAATGAAGGCATCAAGCACTGCAAAAATGAGTTGGTCGCCCGGATGGACAGCGATGACATTGCGTACCCGGATCGCTGTGAAAAACAGATCAGCGTGTTTAACACACATCCGGAAGTGAGTATTTGCTCTGGCATTGTGGAGGAGTTTACAACTGATCCGAACATCGTTGATACGAGGCGGGTGCCGCCAGAGACGAATGCAGAAATCGTAGAGTTTGCAAAGAAGCGTAACCCGTTCAATCATCCCTGTGTGATGTATAAGAAGTCCGCAGTCGAGGCAGTTGGTTCTTACCAGGACTTCTACCTGCTGGAGGATTATTACCTTTGGCTTCGGATGCTGATGGCGGGATACCAAGGCTATAACATTCAGAAGTCACTGCTCCACATGAGAGCTGGTTCTGATATGTACTTGCGGCGTGCCGGCTGGAAATATGCTAAGACGCAGGCGAAGCTGTTCAAGTTTATGAAACAGCAAGGCTTCATTGGAAATGGTCAGTACATAAAGAGCTGTGTGATTCGTAGTGGATCGGCGTTAGCTCCGAACTGGCTGCGGAAGTTTATGTTTGAGAAAGTGTTGAGGAAGTAAAGGAGTAGTTGTATGTTGAAATTCTGCTATACAGTATCCCAAGAAATCACCCTCATTATGGCGGCTATTGCGGTGATTGCACCGATCATGCATGAAGTTCTGAATCATAATACGAGAAAGAAAAATTATAGTGTAATCGTAATTTCTTTTGTTCTGTGTGTATTTCTCATTGTGGATCATTCTTATATGGAAGCATACACAATGATTCCAGAAAACATTGTGAATAGCACTTATACGGAAGCAACAAAAGCACTTGAAGATGCTAACCTTGGATGGAACTTGCCTACAACTGATACGACTGTAAGTGATGCTCAAATTATCACGGGTATGGATGAACAGGAAGGGACGATTGTGCCAAAGCATACAACGGTTCATTTGAAGTATGATGCATCGAATCCGGAAGAGCCGGAAACGACTGATGACGCGAATAGTGCACCAGATGCAGTTGCAAGTGTGCCTACAAACAGTTCGACAGTAAATGCGGGCCAAGAATCTGCGAGTAATATCGTGAATTCTACAACTGCAACGGAAGTCGATATTACAATCGATTCTGCAACTGTATTTCAGGATGGTTTTCATTACGAATTTCCTGACCCGGAAAATGCAGAGCGAACCGTGCTCATCGATTTTAACAAGGGCCTTTCCGGCACATTCCATTACAGCCGGGCTTTGAGCGCAGAAGAGATTGCAAGCGTGGGCCATGGTGGAAGTCTCTATGATGAAAATATGAATGAAATTTCCGGTGGAATCTACTGGTCTGATACAGATGGGCATTTCGCCATGCAATTTCCGGAAGAACTTGCATCTGGAACATATATATACGAGTTGTACCAGGTAATTGACGGCCAATTTATTTATTCACGTATAAAATTTACGTTTTGATGTTTTTGAAAAATAAAAAACGCATGCACAAAGCTATAGAACGGTTGCATGATTCGTATTAGATCCGAACTGACTGCGGAAGTAAAGAAAGGAATCGTATGCCTGAAATCAGTGTCATTGTCCCAGTTTATAAAGCGGAACAATATGTGGAACGATGTGTAAAGTCTATTTTAGAACAAACATATCAGGATTTTGAATTAATATTGGTGGATGATGGTTCTCCTGATAGCAGTCCGTTATTGTGTGATGAGTTGGCTAAAAAAGATAGCCGAATTCATGTGATACATAAAGAAAATGGTGGGGCAAGTTCTGCCAGAAATGCAGGATTAAAAATCGCAAAAGGCTATTGGATTGCATTTGCGGACAGTGATGACTGGCTGGATGTAAATGCACTGAAAACACTTTACGAGCTTGCTAATAAATATGATGTTTCTATGGCGATTGGAGGAATGCGAGTAGTACAGGAGTACACAGACACGTGTACTGTAGCGAAACAAGAGGCTGCAGTGCTGTCGCGGGCAGACTTGATGAGCCGCTTTTTTCGGTTGAACGGTGAACCAGACACCCATAGTGTGTGTGGGGCAATTATCCGGCATGATATTCTGAACGGATATACCTTTATTGAAGGCAAGATGAATGAAGATGTAGAAACATGCTACTATCTTGCAAGGAACTGTGAGATGGCTGTCTATACGGATGCACCACTCTATAATTATTTCAAAAATGTTGAGGGTGTGACGAACAGTGGATTTAGTAAAAAGAAGCTGGATCTGCTCGATATCTGGGATGTTGTTCAAAAGCAGGTAGAGCAGTTTACACCAGAATATAGCTATGTCTGCGAGATGAACTGCAAACGTGCAAGATTTACTCTTTTGACACAGATGAATCTGAATGGGTATGATCATCATGACACATTCATGATTGAAACAAAGAAAAAACTAAAAAGAGAAGTACGAGAGGCATTTTGGGAATTATTGAAATGGAGAATGCCCATCAGTCGAAAGCTGATTCTGGTGATAGATTGCATACTTCCGTGATGAGGAGAGAAACGAATGACAATTACACTGGGCAAAAGGGTCTTACTCACGAAGGAAAAAATTGATAAGATTTCGTATAGCCTATATTTATTTGTTCTGGTTTTTGCACCACCGATAGTTCCATATCCACATCTTTTTTTAACTATATTTTCCTTCTTGATGCTGGCAACAACATATAAAAGAAAAGTTTGGATTGTTTTGAAAAGAAGTGGAATATATAACTGGGTTTTAGCAATGGGTCTGCTTGCAATGTATACAGTTTGTGTTCCGCTTCCAATAAGTATGCTTTGCAATGATATCGTTAATACGTCGCACTATATATCAGTTATTAATAGATACGGCGTTTTAATTGTTGCGGTTTCGGTGTGTGTTACATATTTGCTGTGTAAAACGGATAGAGATGGTTACGGCTACGAATTTTTGCTGGAAAGCTTGATCAATGCAGGAGTAATTGAAGGTGTTTGTGCGGCACTGGCCTTTTTATTTCCGGGAGTAAAGAGCATCTTCATTTTCTTTATGAAACAATTCTCCGCATCCAATTTGTACTCGAATACATGGTATATTACGGTGCGTTCCTATGGATTTGCATCCACACTGGTTGATGTTTTTGGACTGGGAGCTGCATTGATTGCCGGAATATGCTTCTTTTATGGTATAACGCGAAAGAAAATATATATGGCCGAGTCAATTGTAATTGCAATTGCTACGATTCTGAATTCAAGAACAGGATTGCTGGTTTATCTGATCTCAATTGTGCTTTCGTTATTATATGTCTTGCAAAAAGGTGATATTCGTAAAATTATATCGACATTTATTGCGATAGGGCTTCTGATTATTGCAGGATCAAAGATTCTTGACATTATGTCAACGAACGAGTATACAGCGGGATGGTTTCAGGCCGGAATTAAAAGTATACAAAACTTTATGAGTGGGAATAGGACATCGAACACAAGTGGTGATGCTATGAGCATGTTGTTTCAAGATAATTTCTGGAAATTCCCAACATTTCCAAGAATTATTTTTGGAACGGGACATTCATTATATGGTGCTGAAGGATATGCTCATTCAGATGTTGGATATGTCAATGAAATCTGGCTCTTTGGTATTCTGGGGTGTTTATTGCTCTATGGAAAAATTATTGAAATGTGTGGAATGATGAAGAAAAGTACGCGAATTCCTGTGTTTGACTATGCAGCCGTATTTCTTTTGATTTCTTACTTCTTCTTTAATATCAAGGGGGCAGCACTCGGATATAATCCAGGAGCGGTTGTCATGTTCTTTATTATTTTTGTGGGAACATATCAGGCAACATCATATGAATAATGTGGGAGGAAAGATGGAGAGCTTAATTAGCGTTATAGTACCTGTATATAATGTAGAGCAATACCTTAATAGATGCATTGATTCGATAATCAAACAGACTTATAAAAACTTGGAGATTATTTTAATTGATGATGGATCAACAGATTCCAGTGGGAAATTATGTGATAATATTAAGCAAAAGGATGCAAGAATCATCGTGCTCCATAAAATCAATGGGGGACTCTCTTCAGCGAGGAATGTGGGGCTGGATAATATGACTGGTGAGTATGTCATGTTTGTTGATTCGGATGATTATATATCAGAAGATTGTGTTGAATATCTGTACGATTTGATTGTGAAAACAAAATCGAGGATTGCAATTGGAAATTATAAAATGACAAACAGCAGCCAATGTTTGTTTTTAGGTGTGCAAGAAAATGTTGAACAGATATCGAGCAGAGAAGCACTGAATCGGCAGTTTGGTAAAGACACCGTCCAGTATGTTTCTGCATGGGCAAAGTTATATGAGGCAGAGTTATTCAAGCAACTTCGATTTCCGGAAGGACGCTTGCATGAGGACGAGGGAACGACTTATAAAGCATTATATTTTAGTGATAACGTAGTTGTTTCAAACAAGGCGGTGTATGCGTATTATTATAATTCGGAAAGTATTACGAAGAAGCCCAAAAAGAAAAATTATCAAGATCTGTGCCTGATATTGAAAGAACAAATTGCTTTTTATCACAACAATAATACTCCGGTTTTAGAAGCACGTGTGAAAAACCGTTATTGCATCCAAGCAGCAGCACACTACTTGCCGAAAGGCTATTATGAAGATCCTCAGGTTATTGTCCAAGAAGCGAGAAAAATGTACAAAGGTGTCTGGCATGTGAGCGAGATCCCTGCTGTGGAACGTTTGAAGGGCTGGATCGGAGCATATTGCTGTCCGATAGCAGCAAAACGGATGAGCAATAAAGCACAAAAATCGAAATAAAATTTTTATAAAGCCATTAATATAAGGGTATATAAAAGTGAAAAAAGTTGAAATTATAACAATGCAGCAAGTGGATAATTATGGCTCTGTCTTGCAGGCATACTCACTGAAGAAAATGCTGGAAGACCTTGGATGCCAGGTGACCTTTTCTGACATAGAAAAAGGGCAGAATGCATTGCTGAATTCACAATGTGAAGTAGGCGATATGGTGCAAAAGGCTGCAAATACGCAAAAAAGAAAGAACCTGTTCAGAAGGATTCGTGTTCATATAAGAGGAAGAATCTCCACAAGAAAATTAAATAAAATTTTCGGCGAATTCAGGGTAAAGACCGGCTTGGTGAGCAATGAAAAGAGCGACCGATTTGATGTTTGTGTAATTGGAAGTGATGAGGTTTTCAACTGCATGCAGAAGGTTGAGTGGGGCTTTTCGACACAGCTTTTTGGCAATGTGAAGAATGCGGATAAGGTGATTACGTATGCGGCAAGCTGCGGTTTTACCAAGGCAGAAATGCTATCACGTGAACTGAAAAAAGAAGTGGTAAACGCGATGAGCCACTTATCTGCAATATCAGTTCGGGATGCAAATACGGCAGAATTTGTTCAAAAACTTACAGGAAGAGAATACACATATAATTTGGATCCCGTTGCGGTTGGCGATTTCACAGAAGAAGTAAGCAATGCTGAAGTTTCTTCAAAGCTACCGACAAGATACTGCATTATATATGCGTACAGCAATCGATTCCATGCCCAAAAAGAAATCACAGCAATTACCAATTACTGTAAAGCACATGATCTGAAGGTGGTTTCGCTTTTTGGCGAGCAGGAATGGGTTGGCTTATATGATAAGTTGACACCATTTGAAGTGCTGAAAGCGTTTGAAAATGCGGAATGTATTATTACGGATACCTTTCATGGAACGCTTTTTGGCGCAAAATTCGGCAAAAGAATGGCTGTCTTGATTCGTGAAAGCAATAGAAATAAGCTGGAAGATCTGACAAAACGGCTTCAAATTGAAGAGCATGTTGTGGCGGATATTTCAGAGCTGGAAGAAGCCTTAAATAAAAGATTGGATAGAGAGAAAATTCAAAGTATCTTAAATATGGAAAGGGAAAGAACAATAACATATTTGAGCAATAATCTTACATAATAGAGAACAAGATTTTAATGGAAAGTTAAGCTATACGTGGTTATGTGAGCGAGAAGTGTTAAATTTGCAGATGTGGAGGATAAGGATAGAATGGGCAGTGAGTCAAGAAATCAGTATTTGTTAAGAAATACTTTGATTTTCACACTGGGCAACATTGGCTCTCGAATGATTTCCTTTTTTTTGATTCCATTGTACACGAATGTTTTGACAACAAGTCAATACGGCACAGTGGATTTAATAACGACTATAAGCACAGTGGCAGGACCAGTATTAACCTTAAATATAGCGGAAGCAGTAATGAGGTTTGGACTGGATAAGGATGCTGATAGGGAAAAAAACACACAATGTGGAAGCGTTGTGCTTTTTGGCGCAATTATTATTGGTTTGATTCTGATACCAATTTGTGGAAACATCTCCACAATTGCAGAGTATGCCATATATATTTATCTGTATGTTATTTCTTTGGCGGCGAGTCAGCTCTTTTTATACGATTTGCGCGGGAAAGAGCTTCTTTTTCAATATTCAATCGGAAATATTCTTCAAACCTTTATGATTGCGATATTGAACATATTCTTTTTGCTGCATCTCAAGATGGGAACGCGTGGATATCTGCTGGCATATATTGTGGCGAATTTCATTGTTGCCATTTATGCCATTATTGGAGGAAAATCATTCAAAGCGTTTTCTTTTCATAATGTAGATAAAATTAAATTAAAAGAAATGGTACGATATTCGGTGGTTCTTATTCCGAATACTTTTATGTGGTGGATTATGAATTCATCAGATAGAATTATGGTGACGTACATGATAAGTGCCGCAGCAAATGGTATCTATGCTGTTTCTTACAAATTGCCAACTCTCGTATCTGTATTATCTGGAATTTTCAATCAGGCTTGGAGCTATTCGGCTATCCGAGAAGAAGGAACAAGTGACGAAACGGCATATAACAATAAGATATTCAGAACACTTGTGGCTATTACATTTATGTTGGCGGTTGGCCTGCTTTTGGTGATAAAGCCTTTTTTGAAGGTATATGTCTCAGATGATTATTATAGTGCTTGGAAATATACACCATTTTTAATAATCGGATGTGTTTTCTTAACATTAGGAACATTTATTGGGACAAGCTATACCGTTCATAAAGACAGCTTTGGCTATCTTTTTTCTGGAACGTTTGGGGCGGCATTTAATATCGCATTGAATTTTATGCTGATTCCCAAAATTGGAGTATATGGCGCAGCATTGGCGACTTGTATTAGCTATATACTTGTTTTCGTGTTTCGGCTTTATCATACACGAAAATACATCACGTATGATATTAAATATAAAGAATTTTTTTATGGTACAATTTTATTGATGCTATCGGCACTATTGCTGTACGTTGATGGTATTATTGGATTTGTTTTTCAACTGATAATTTCAATAAGTGTATTTGCTGTTTTTTCGCGGACATGGATTCCAATGCTAAATTTGTTTTTGAAGAGTGCTAAAAGAGGAACTAAAAGATGAAAGAGAAAGTTAGCGTTATTGTCCCAGTATATAATGTCGAAGACTACATTGAAAAGTGTGTAAAGTCTTTAATGAACCAGACATACGACAATATAGAAATTATTCTTGTAGATGATGGCTCACCAGATAGAAGCCCTTTGATTATTGATAATCTTGCAAAGACAGATTCAAGGGTTCATGCAATTCATCAACAAAATAAAGGTGTTTCAGTGGCAAGAAATACAGGATTGGAGCACGCATCAGGTGATTATATAATGTTTGTTGATGGCGATGACTGGGTGGATTCTGATTACGTTTCCTATTTCGTAGAACTTGTAAAGGGAACGGAAACTTTGATTGGAATGAGTAAAAACAATTATTCGGTATCCAAAACAGTGACCGCTGAGAAAAAATATACAGTTGAAGCTGAAAAAGCAATCGAATGGATATACTATGATGAGATTTTTGTGGCCGTATGGAACAAGATATATAGTCGAAAGCTGCTAGTAGATAATAAGATTTCTTTTGACTCAAGTATATGGTTTGGAGAGGGAATGCTGTTCAATATTCAGTGTCTCCAGTATGTTGACACGGTTGCCGTAGGAGAAAAGGCAGTTTACCATCAGACATATAACCCGAATAGCGCTATGCGAAAATTTAATCTTGAGAGTAATTTGTGCGGAATTAAATCGCTGGATGTTCAAAAAGGAATTTGGAGAAAAAGTACGCCAAGCATTGAAAAAGCATGGGAATATCATAGGTATCGGTTTAACAGATATATTGCAAGCGGGTTGCTGGAATCGGGTATAGTGTCAGAGTATCAGGATTTATATAACGAGTGCATTAGGAATATCCGAAAGGATATTATGCTGCCACTGAAAACAGAAAGAACACTTAAAGCAAAAGCTAGCTGGATTTTATATTTCATAAGTCCAGTTTTGATGACTAAGCGCTCACTGCGCGTTCGTAAAGAATTAGCTCGAAAATTTTGGGGGGGCAACTAATATTTTATAAAATATTTATGTGCAGACACACTCCTCCTACAATGCAGGTTGTGGGAGGTTGCGCATGAATATGGTTTGCGAAAAGAATAAGTGTGCAGGATGTATGGCCTGTGTGGATATTTGCCCCAAACAAGCCATTTCAGTGCTTGATGACATGGAGTACATGAACGCAGTTATAGATACGAATTTGTGTGTAAACTGTAATGCCTGCCACAACGTCTGCCAACAAAATAAACCGGCAGAATTAAGAAAACCTCAAAGTTGGCTTCAAGGCTGGGGAAATGAAAATACCAGAGCAACAAGTTCATCGGGTGGCCTTGGACAGGAACTGATAAGAACTATGCTGCGTGCGGGTGGTGTAGTGGCTGCCTGTAGATTGGACAGTGGTGACTTTAAGTTTGAACTGATAGAAAAAGAATCTGAAATTGTATCTTTTATCGGATCAAAATATGTCAAGAGTAATCCAATCGGAATATACCGTGAAATCAAAGATAAACTCAAAGAAAATAGAAAGGTTTTGTTTATTGGACTGCCATGTCAGGTGTCATCGTTAAGGAACTATGTAAAAGATGATAATAACCTGTACACGGTAGACTTGATTTGTCATGGGTCACCTTCTGTTAAATTGTTGCAAAAAGCTATAAAGGAATATGGCTATGATCTATCAAAGGTGAAATCAATCTATTTTCGCCGTTCTGACTGTTTTGCTATTGAAACGCAGCCGGTTCGGCTTGTACCGAAAGGCGTTCAAGACAGATACACATTGGCCTTTTTGAAAGGGCTTTGTTATACGGAAAACTGCTATTCATGCCAATATGCGCAGACCAACCGTGTGGGAGATCTCACAATCGGGGATTCGTGGGGTACAGAAATGACAGAAGAACTCTCAAAAGGTGTCTCTTTTGTTATGTGCCAGACGGAAAAGGGGAAAGCGTTGTTGGATTCGTTGGAATTTAACTTTTTTGATGTTGATTTTAATAGTTCTGTCCAAAGGAATAAGCAACTTCAATCTCCATCACCTATGCCCAGCGGTAGAAAATTGTTTTTTGCGGATTTGAATGCAGGCAAGAAGTTTAAATCTGCGGTGGGAAGAGCTTATCCGAAGGAATGCATACGGCAAGATGTTAAATCTGTACTCATTAAGCTCCATTTGTATTCGGGGAAGGGGAACAGATGAGTAAACCCATATCCGAAATCAACCTTGGCTTTTGATAACGGGCATCAGTCTTCAGCGAGTACGCTAGCACCGGCGACGGCATCCTGACGAGCCTAAAGATGATGGAGGTCATGCTGGCTAAGAAGAAGCCTATGAGCGTGCTTGCCTCCCCGCTGAAGATCTACCCGCAGGTTCTGGAGAACGTCCACGTGACTGACAAGAAGGTCGCGCAGGACAACGCCGACGTGCAGACCACCGTTCAAGGTCCTGGGCGACACCGCCGCATTCTGATGCGTGAGTTTGGCACCGAGCCTGTTGTGCGCGTGATAGTTGAGGTATTGGATTGCGACACCTGCCAGAAATATGCTTTTCAGGTTGTGAAAGCTATAAAGGATAGAGGTTACAGATTTTGGGCAATCTTCTGCATCAGATCCACTACAGTACCAGTCTGAACTTGTCGATAGGTGAGGCTACGGTTCTTGTAGCACTTGGGCTACTTGTGTGGCTTAGTCGAAAGGGCAAGCGGTGGCTCCCAACAGCCTACAGTGTGTTCTTGATTCTCTATATCACATTGCTTCGCCGTGCGCCAGGGTACAATGAGAACATCCGCTTACAACTGAAACTATGGCCTAATGCTGGTGTATGGCCAGGCAATTTACTGAATCTGATTTTGTGCGTTCCGTTTGGCTGGACAAGCCAGAGATGGAAACTTGACCAGAAAAGAATTATCATCGGAGCTTTTATGATTTCTGTGTGCTGTGAAATTCTCCAGTATTTCACAGGCAGAGGTATGGCAGATGTAAATGACATTCTATTCAACACACTAGGTGCTGTGGTGGGATGCTGGCTTGCAAAAAAGCAATTTAATACGATTATGCTACACCATCCCATCCGATAAAATATTCCGTCGAATTATCGAGCTCTAGCCAAACATATCACTATCTATAGTTGTTGAAGTAAGGCTATTTAGAGCTAGAGCGGAAATACCTAATTGACTTTTGCAGTAGCGTAAATTTCATATCAAATCACAATAAATAATGAGAAACAATAAGAAATAGTATTTGCCCACTTGGCATGTGAATCCACATGCCAAGTGGGCATTTTTTGTTGTGCACTGTATATGCCTGGTTCGAAACATAGAACGGCAATGCCCGGATAACCCTGTCCACAAAAAAGCTAATGCTTTAAATCGCTAAACTTGAAGAAAATCTTCAGGGTATGCAGCTATACTGAATTTAGGCGAAAAAAAGGAGGGAAGAAAATGAGTCCGGATGAGCGCCAAGCGGCTATTTGGGATATTGTTTTTCAACGCAATTATGAAACAGTTCCTAATTTAGCATGCGAATTAGGCGTCAGCACTCGGACAATCTATGAGGATTTAAGTCGGATGAAAGGGAAGTACTCTATTATAACTATGCCGGGAAGATATGGCGGTGTTTACATTACATACGAGCCGCGCAGTAGGCACAGGTATTTAACCCGGACACAAGAGATGACCTTACGAAAAATCATCCCCTTACAACCAATAGAGACACAACAAATTCTTCAAAGTATCCTTGATGTATTCGCCAGAAAGCATTCGTAAGCGAGCTTCCCTGCACCTTGACAACCGAATACCCAGCATAACAGGTACGTTACTTTCCCGGCAAGCCCGGCGGGCGGTCCGGCAAACCAGAATTGCGGCGGGAAAGACCATAATGATACGCCGGCGGCCTCCAGCGTAAGAGGGGGGTGACCGCGCTGCGGTTGGAATCAGTAAGATCGTGGCAGAGTCAGTGAACGGGTGCGCCAACGCCCTGCCTGTTATGTTCCCGGTGTCAGGGGTGCGGGCGGCAAATATGACACAGCAAACCTAAAATCAATAAGTTTGCCGTTTACGGCAAATCGTGCGCAGCAGCCCACCGTTGCTGCGCATTATTTTGCCTTAAACGGGATGAAAAACAGAGGTGTAAAACCTATGCAAACCTATCCGACAGGCTATGCGGAATCCCACCGCATGGCCGAACAGATTTTCCGAGAGATTCTGCCCCGGCACGGCATGGCGGTGCGCGAGGAACAAATCGCGCTCTGCCATGAAGTTTTGGACACCCTTTACAACAAAGAAGTTTCCCTGTGCGAAGCGGGCGTAGGCATCGGCAAGACGCTGGCCTATCTTGTTGCCTGTATCCTTTGGCAGATGCACCGCCCCAACCAACTGAAAATGCCGGTGGTGATTTCAACCTCAAGCGTTGCGTTGCAGGATGCCATCCTCAACGAGTATCTGCCCGACCTGTCTGCTGTTTTGCTGGCAGAGGGCATCATCACGAAACCAATCACAGCGGTAGTCCGCAAGGGCAAAGAACGCTTTGTCTGCGATGCCCGCCTTGCGGAGCGACAGGCAAAAGCAATTTCCAAAGGGCAGCGGCAAAAAGGCAGCCTACGCATGGCCGAGAATGTTCTCGACTTAGACCACATTCCCGGCCTATCACGATATGACCGCTGCCGGATCTGTGTGCCGCAGTCCTGCCCGCGCGATTGTTTCTTGCGTTTGGACTGCCGCTATCAGCAGTACCTGCGGGATTCCATGAAGCCGGACATTCAAATCTGCAACCATAATTATCTGCTGGCCAACGCATCCCATCGGCTGGAAGAACGCCCACTGCTGCTTCGGCAATACCAAGCATTGGTGGTGGACGAGGCACACAAGCTCCCAGATGCCGCGCGGCAGATGTACACGGAAACGTTGTCTGCGCGGGACATGGATGAATTGTGCTTTTTATTACAACAGGCACATTTCAAGGGCTTGTTCAAGCGGCTGCGGACGGCATTCCTTACACTATCAATTTCCTGCACGCCGAGCTTTGCCATGCCGAAAAGAAAAATCAGTGTGCCGTTCAGCCTTACGCCTTTCCGACAAGCGGCGCTTACCGACTGCATCGACCTTTTGCAGTACATCGGCAGTCTGCCGGATATGCCGCACTACCTGCAATATCGGCTGGCAGAAACAGAAAGTCTGTTGCGCCTTTTTCTCTTGGATGTGCCGATGCGCATCCTGTACCTTGAATTTTCCGCAGGCGGACACCCCACATTCTGTGCGGCCAGCAACCGCGTACCGCAGTTACTCCGCAGTGCGCTGTGGAACACCCGCGAGCCGACTATTCTGACCTCCGGCACACTGACAGCAGCCGGAGACTTTGACCACACAGAGCAGCTTTTGGGGCTGGAAGCATACGCGCCGCTGCGCCATTTCCGCGCAGAATCTCCGTTCAATTATAGGAAAAAATGTCTGCTGTATATCCCTGCACGGCGGGCGGCGGCTGTTCCCGAAAATCAGTACCTTGCAGACCAAATTGTGCAGCTTACTGCAGCTTGCCACGGTCACGTGCTGGTGCTGTTCACTTCCTATCGCCAGATGCGCCATGTTTACGACGCGTTGGGCGGGCGGCTGACGTTCCCTGTGTTCCAAGCTGGGCGCGGGCAGAATCGCAGTATCCAACAATTCAGGCAATCCGGCAACGGTGTTCTGTTCGCGGCAGGCTCCTGCTGGGAAGGCATAGACTTTCCCGGCGATATGGTGTCTCTGCTGATCATCGCAAAGCTACCGTTCCCGATACCCGACCCGGTCAGCGACTATGAGCGCCAGCAGTACCCGAACCTGCGCGACTACATAAACGCCGAAGTCATCCCCGAAATGCAGAAGAAGCTGCGGCAAGGCTTTGGACGTGCCATCCGCACGGAGCAGGACTCTTGTGTGGTCGCTATTCTGGACGAACGTGCGGGCATTGGCGGCAGGTATCATGACGTCGCACTGGCAGCACTGCCGACCTGTCCGACCACCGAGAAAATTGAAGATGTGCAGCAATTCATTCGGGAGCAGAAGCGCCCGGATTACTTTTTGTGAAAAGAGGAACCTGAGATGTACCTTATGCGAAACCACGATGTCTGGA